>Ga0116197_1000222_pt1 | contig 11365 bp, 8 predicted proteins | sample ZodSprsou2mmetaG_FD_94480 | JGI IMG/M metagenome (GOLD analysis project Ga0116197, IMG submission 94480) | Hot spring sediment microbial communities from Zodletone spring, Oklahoma to study Microbial Dark Matter (Phase II) - Zodletone Spring... ...
AGCCAGCACAAAAAATGGACCATCCAGAATCTATCTTAATCAAGGGATATATGCTGAAATTACACTTAGATTTATAAGGAAATCGTTTGTTCCTTGTGAATACACCTATCCCAACTACAAGACCAGCGAATATATGAATTTTTTAATTTCAGTTAGACAAAAATATAAATTACAATTAAAAGAGTTCAAAAATATTGTCTCAAGCAACAACAGTGGATTTGATAAGCTTTTACACAATTTTAAACAAAAGAAAAGAAGGAATGTACTAAAATAATTTGGTGAAAACAAGGGCATTTATTGCCATAAATTTAAATCCAGAGATAAAAGAATATTTAGCTTCTATTCAAGCTATCCTATCTATCCCAGAAAGCAAAATAAAATGGGTAGAAAAACTAAACTTGCACCTCACAATGAAATTTTTAGGCTACATTTCGCTAAAAGAAAGGGAATTAGTAAAATCGATATTAAAAAAAATCGCCATCCGACACCATTCTTTTGTTATTAAATTATCTTCTCATATAGGAATATTCCCCAGTTATCAGATGCCTCGAATAATATGGGTGGGAATTAAAGAAGGGTTAAGCGAGATAGAAATGATTTATAATGAAGTAGAAGATAATTTATCGAATAATGGCTTTCCTCGTGAAGACAAAGATTTTTCCGGTCACATTACCATCGGAAGGGCAAAGTTTATTCAAAACAAGACTGATTTTATTCAAATAATCAAAAGAATTCAGGTAAATAATCTTTCACAGACGATTGATAGTATTGATCTCATGGAAAGCAATTTAACACCGAATGGGCCAATATATAATCTAACCGCCCAATTCCCTTTATTGATGCAATAGAATAATAAATAGAGGGGTAAATTTTTCATAAAAAAGAAATATAAAGGAGTAAACTAAAAAATGACTGACAAAATACAACAAAAGAACCCGGAAAGAGAAAAAGCATTAAATGTGGCGATGCAAAATATTGAGCAAAGATTTGGAAAAGGATCTATTATGAAATTAGGAGACCGCCCAAAAGTATCTGGAAGTAACACTATCTCAACCGGTTCACTAAGCCTTGATATCGCTCTGGGAATAGGTGGAGTTCCAAGGGGAAGAGTAATAGAGATTTTCGGTCCTGAATCTTCCGGAAAGACTACACTTGCTTTACATATTATCGCTGAAGCTCAAAAAAATGATGGTATCGCTGCTTTTATCGATGCTGAACATGCCTTAGATCCAATCTATGCAAAAAACATTGGAGTTAATACAGATGAATTAATTATTTCTCAACCCGATACTGGTGAACAAGCCTTAGAAATAGCCGAATCTTTAGTTAGAAGTAATGCTGTTGATGTTATTGTGGTAGATTCAGTAGCTGCCTTAGTACCTAAAGCAGAAATAGAAGGTAATATGGGAGATTCCTATATGGGATTACAAGCAAGATTAATGTCCCAGGCATTAAGAAAGCTAACCGCAATTATTAGCAAATCAAGGACCACAACTGTATTTGTAAACCAAATTAGAGAAAAAATAGGCATTTTTTTTGGTAATCCTGAGACAACACCTGGGGGAAGAGCTCTCAAGTTTTATTCTACTATTAGAATGGATATTAGAAGAAAGGCCACTATTAAAAAAGATGAAAATGATGTGGGAATTACCGCGAAGGTAAAAGTGGTAAAAAATAAGTTAGCCCCTCCTTTCAAAGAAACCATGTTTGATATAATTTTTGGCAAAGGAATATCCAAAGAAGGGGATATTATCGATCTTGGTGTTAAATATAATATATTACAAAAATCGGGAGTTTGGATATCTTATAATAATATAAAATTCGGCCAAGGACGGGAAAACTGTAAAACCTATCTAGAAGAACACCCTGAAATTGCACAAGAAATTGAAAACAAAATATTTGAAGCAGCTGGGGTCGACAAAAAAATTAATATAGAAGAGGGTCCAAAAAAATAGGTAAAATTACCTCTATAAAGTATGATAAAAAAGATATCAGCAAGATAATTATTTGCCTTGATAATAAGGCCAAATACAAAATCAATGAAAATATAATTAAATCTCTTGATATTAGCCTTGGCAAAGAATTGACTAATCAAGAGATAGAAAAAATCATTTCGGAAGATGAGATCATAAGAGGTAAAGAATATCTTTTAAAGATTCTATCTCGTAGAGCTTATAGCAGATATGAAATATCTAAAAAATTACAGTACAAAGGTTATTCGAAAAAGATTATAGCTTATCTTATTTTATGGTTAGAGAATAATGATTATATTAACGATGAACTTTTTGCCGAGATGTGGACACAATTCCAATTACAAAACAAACCTATAGGTAGGTATAAGTTAAATAAAGAGCTAAGAATGAAAGGGATCAAAGAGGATATCATTCAAAAAGTAATAGAAAAAACCTACCAAGAAATAGATGAATTAACCTTAGCTCGAGACCTTATTCAAGATAAAATTGTCTCATCTAAAATAAAAAATATTGAGGTCGATCCCAAAAAAATATATAATTATTTGTTAAGAAGAGGTTTTTCAATAGAAATTTCCAGAAATATTTACGATGAACTAAACAATAAAAATACAGTAATAAGTGATAGCTAATGGGTAATAAGATTAAGCTTAAAATTATAAAAAGAGGTGCTCGTTACAGATTACTTATTACTGGTTACTTTATTTTATACTCAATATGAATTTTATCTGATTCTCGGATTCTACTATTTTTATAAGATGCAAATTTCTTAGTATAAAAATTTACTAGCTTTTTTTCTCTTTCTTAACTCGATACTTGATACTAAATACTCAATACCTTCTTTTGTCAATTTGACTTTTTCATCTATACAGGTTAAAATATTTTAAACAAATATGGCATTTTTTATAATCTCTTATCTAATTTATACGGTTTCTAATTCTTGATAAATACATTGTTGATTATTTAAAAAGTTATTTAAATTAAATTATATCTACGTACCTTGTAAATTGAATATTAGGAGGTGAAGTAATATTAGAATTTACTATATCATTATTCTAAACATTTTTATTGGTTTAATCATAGGTTATTTCTTCGCTAAATATATTGCCAAAGCAAAGATTTCATCAGCAGAGATAAGCGCTAGGAATATTATAGAAAACGCCGAAAGAGAAGCAAATTCCTTAAAGAAAGAAACTGAGTTGCAAGCAAAAGAAGAGGCTTATAATATTAAAAAAGACGTTGAGATAGAAATCAAACAAAAGCGAGTTGAAATGCAGAGGCTTGAGAATAGCTTAATTAACCGAAGTAATAGCCTGGTTCAAAAAATAGAATCACTTGAAAAAAGAGAAAAATCAATAAATTATAAAGAAAAGGAACTCGAAAATAATATCCAAAAAATCAATGATTTATACTTAGAACAAAAAAATGAATTGATAAAGATTTCAAATATGAGTATAGAAGAAGCCAAAAAAGAACTTTTTAGCAATTTAGAAAAAGAACTCGCCCATGAAACCGGTAAGATGATTAAAGAGATTGAAGAACAGGCAAAAGTTGAAGCAGATAAAAAATCCAGAAACATAATATCACTAGCGATTCAAAGATATTCTGCTGACCATACTGTCGAAACAACTACCTCTTTTGTACCGTTACCCAATGAAGACATGAAAGGAAGGATAATAGGGAGGGAAGGCAGAAATATCAGAACATTTGAGATGTTAAGTGGGGTTGACTTAATAGTAGATGATACTCCGGAAGCAGTAATTATTTCGGGGTTTGATCCTATACGAAGAGAAGTAGCTCGACTATCTTTAGAAAAGCTAATTACCGATGGCCGTATACAACCAGCAAGAATTGAAGAAATAATAGAAAAAACCAAAGTAATTGTTAACAACAAGATTCAAGAAGAAGGAGAACAGGTAGTATTTGATACAAATATAAAAAATTTAAATCCAAAACTTATTAATTTGTTGGGGAAGCTAAAATATCGCACAAGTTACGGACAGAATGTCCTACAACATTCCATAGAAGTTGCTTATCTATCTGAAATTATGGCTTCAGAAATTGGGGTAAATTCTCAATTAGCAAAAAGGGCAGGTCTACTTCATGACATTGGGAAAGCGGTTGATCATGAAATAGAAGGGGCTCACGCAATAATTGGCTCTGAAATTGCAAAGAAAAATGGTGAAAGTCCCGAAGTTATTAATGCGATTGCTGCTCACCATTCAGATGTAGAACCTAAAAGCATTGAAGCAGTTTTAGTTCAAGCTGCTGATGCTATATCTGCTTCCCGTCCCGGGGCTCGTCGTGAGATGTTAGAAACCTATATAAAAAGACTTGAAAAATTGGAAGAAATTGCTAATTCTTTTGAAGGTGTAGAAAGAGCATTTGCTATACAAGCAGGAAGAGAAATAAGAATAATCGTAAATCCGGAAGAAGTAGATGATTATACGGCAAAAAAGATTTCCAGGGATATCTCAAAAAAAGTGGAAAAGAATATTGATTATCCCGGCCAGATTAAAGTGATGGTTATTAGAGAAACCCGCTCGGTAGAATATGCAAAATAGATAAGTGTTTATTATGAAAATAGATAACGAAATTTAACACTAAGGAGGTAGTTTAATCAAAAATTACCTCCTTAATTTTTTATGCAGTTTAATTTTTTAGGTGATTTTTAGGTTTTGTATGTGATTAGATTAGATAAAAGTATTTTAATTAAATTTATTATGAATAACTAATTAGTTAGTAAAAATTTAATAAAGGAGGTAAAAAATGGGAAATAAAAAACACTTTAATGAAAATGATGCAAAAAAAATTGGCGAAAAATTAGGTATTACCTGGGATAAATTTGATTTAGAGCAATTTCGAATGGGTATGGATGTGGAATTAGAGCATGGTTTGATCAATCCAGCGACAAACGTTACAGATGATAACCCTTTAACGACCGGAAAAATTGCCTTAGCGCACTTGAATGAATTTCCTGATTATTATACCAGACTAACAAAGATGGAAAAGGAAGCAGACGATTTTTGGGGTAAAGATTAATTCAATTTCTTTAAAAATATAAGATACTATTATAAAAGTATAAAATTAAGCTTAAAATATTACATTTTACTGTGGGCATAATTTATGAAGCATTTAACTCAAAATAAGCCGAAAGTCTTTATTAAGACTTTCGGCTGCCAGATGAACGTTAACGATTCAGAATATATCATTGGTCAATTATTAAAATTAGGTTATTCGACTACCAATGATATTTTTTCCTCCAACTTAATATTATTAAATACTTGCTGTGTTAGAGCCAAAGTCGAGCAGAAAATATTTAGTTTAATTGGAAAGATAAAAGAAATAAAGGAATCTAATCCGGATGTAATTTTAGGTATTTGTGGATGTATGGCTCAAAAGGAAAAAGAAAATATCTTTGAAAGAGCTCCTTTCGTTGATTTAATATTCAACCCTTCCCAAATCAATAATATAGAAACAATGATCAATAATATTAAATATGGCAGTAATAAATATATTTATTGTGACCATACTTCCAAATTTAGTCTGGATCACCTTCCTATTCAAAGGGAAAGTAAAATATCTGCCTGGATTCAAATAATGAGGGGTTGTAATAATTACTGCTCTTACTGTGTGGTCCCCTACACCAGAGGTCCAGAGCAGAGCAGGGAAGTTTCAGAAATCTTATCAGAAGTAAATAATTTAGCCCAAAAGAAGTATAAAGAAATATTTTTATTAGGTCAAAATGTCAATTCCTACGGTAATGATCTTGCACAATCTATTAGTTTTCCCAAATTATTGGAATTATTAAATAAAATTGAGGGCATAGAAAGAATAAGATTCACTACTTCTCATCCCAAAGATCTTTCTTTCGATTTGATAAAGGTCATAAAAAACTGCAAGAAAGTCTGCAAACACATCCACTTACCTATTCAGTCCGGTTCAAATAAAATACTTAAAATGATGAATAGGAAATACGATATAAATTATTATAAGAATATCATTAAAGAAATTAGAAATAAAATAATCAATATTGCCATTACTACCGATGTTATGGTGGGATTTCCCGGAGAAACAGAAGAGGACTTTATGGATACTTTAAATGCTTTTAAGGAAATACAATTTGACGAAGCCTATACTTTTATTTATTCTAATAGAGAAAATGCGATTGCTTCACAATTCCCGGTTCAAATTCCTTTAGAGATCAAAAAAGAAAGATTATGGAAACTCATTGATTTACAGAAGGAAATATCCGCCAGGATTAATAAAAGACTTGAAGGAAAAACATTCGAAATTTTGGTGGATAAACAATCTACAAAAAATATTGCAAATCAATTTTCCGGAAGAACAGATAACAATAAAACCATGGTATTCACCAGTCAAAAAGATTTATTGGGAAAATTAGTTAAAATTAAAACAATAAACTCAAGCCCCTGGACTTTATACGGAGAACTAATTGAAAAATGAATAATAAAGATAATAATTTACTTATTTTATTAGGTCCCACCGGAGTAGGTAAAACAGATATTTCTATTAAATTAGCTCAGAAAGTACCTAATATTGAAATAATATCTGCCGATTCAATGCAAATATATAAATATATGGATATAGGAACTGCTAAACCTGATAAAAGTATATTAAATAGCATAAAACACCACATGATAAATATTGTTGACCCTGCAGAGAATTTTGACGCAAGCCAGTACAGCAAGTTAGCTGAAAAAATAATACAAGATGTTTTCAAGAGAGGCAAAATACCGATATTAGTGGGTGGTTCCGGTCTTTATATTTCTTCAATCATTTATCCTCTTTTTGCAGGACCTGCCAAGAATAGCGAGTACAGAGAAACCCTGGAAGAAGAGGCAAAAATATACGGTAAAAACTATTTACATAATAAATTAGCCGCAATAGATCCGATATCTGCTTCAAAGATTAAATCCAATGATTTAAGAAGGACAATTAGAGCTCTGGAAGTTTTTAAGTCTACCGGTAAAACCATCTCTTCCCTACAAAAAGAATCTTCTGTTATTAATACAAAATTTAGCTACCAAATTATCGGATTTAGAAGGGATAGAGAGAATCTCTATCAAAGAATTAATTTGAGAACTGATCAGATGATAAAAAAGGGATTTATCGAAGAAGTAAAAAGTTTAATAGACATGGGTTATAAACAAGACTTAAATTCAATGCAGGGTTTAGGGTATAATCAAATCTATAAGTATCTCACCAGTGTATATAGCAAAGAAGAGGCTATTGATTTAGTAAAAATAGAAACCCGTCATTACGCCAAAAGACAAATGACCTGGTTTAAAAATAAATTAGAAGATGTTGAATGGATAGATTTAGATAAAGATCACGAAAATAAAGTAATTTTAAAGATACAAAATAAGATAAATAAGTTAGTAACCAAATAAGTTAAAAAAACAGGTGTTCCAATATTAAATTCGAAAATTTACAAAAAGATCTTTTAGAAAGGAAATTAAAGAAAATAATTCTAATATGAAAAAAGTTGGGATAGATATTGGTTCCAATAACCTTAAAGCAGTTGTCATAGATGGGAAAAATATGGTTTTTTACCTAAAAAAATTAGAAGGAAAACCAAACTTTACATTTAAGAAAATATTGGATGAAATTATGATAAAACTTGGCAACGAAGCCTATCTCGGTGTAACCGGGATTAATTCAATTTCTTTATCGGATGTTTTAGACGAAAAACATTTAATCAATGAATCAATTGCAGCTAAAGGTGGTATTTCCTATCTTGGACTAAACATTAAGGAAAATGAAAAATTTTCAGTTATTGATGTTGGAGCTTCAAACCAGAGATGTTATGAATTTGGAATAGATAAAAATAGTGAAAAGATAATTTTAGAACAACATTATTTACAAAATAAATGTGGTGCTGGCTCAGGTTTGTTACTTGAGCATATGGCAAAAAGATTTAAATATGGTTCAATAGAGGAATTGTCTAATATAGCTAATCAAACTGAAAGAACCATAAGGCTTTCTGCGAAATGTGGTGTTTTCCGTGAATCTGATGTGGTTCACCAGCAGCAAAAAGGAACACCAAAAGAGGTATTGGCAGCCTCACTTTATAAAGCTTCTGCTGATAGTTTTAAAAGCATCCTTTCCAATGGAATGTTACCTGAAGGTAGAGTTATTCTTATTGGAGGTCTCTCACTTAGTAAGGCTTTTGTCAAGTATCTTATTAATTTTTGTAATCTATCTTCAGATAGAATGATTATTCCGAAACAAGGATTATATATAGGTGCAATAGGTGCGGCAATCTATGCTCAAGAGGTTAATATAAATAATATTATAAAAAAATTAGAGAAAAAATTAACTATACCCTTTAGCTATAAGTCACAAGGTCCATTAATCTTCAAAAAATCCCAAATTATGAAATCAAAAGAAGATTGGCCTTACGGTGCAAACATTCCCTTAGCTGGATTAGGGATTGATATTGGCTCGGTTAGTACAAAGGCGGCATTAATAGGTAAACTTACAGATGGGAACTTTAGATTACTTGCTTATTTTTATAGAAGAACAGAAATAGACCCTGTTGGGGCAGCTATAGATGCAATAAACCAAGTATATAATCAAGTTATTGAACGGGAATATAAAATCAAGAAAGTGGCGGCAGGCACAACAGGAAGTGGAAGGCAACTTACCGGTTTTATAGTCGGGGCCTCCAAAGAACATATTGTCGATGAAATTACTGCGCAGGCTACAGGCATAACAACAGTATATCCTCAAAAAGAGTTTAGCATTATTGAATTTGGTGGACAAGATTCAAAATTTATTAATATCAATCAGGGTGTGGTTGTTGATTTTGCCATGAATAATGCATGTGCTGCTGGAACCGGAGCATTGTTGGAAAAGTATGCCATGCGTAGAGGTATTAAAATAGAAGATTTTGGAGATATTGCCTTAAAAGCAAAAAATCCCCCTGATATAGATAACACTTGTGCGGTTTTATCAGAACAGTCAATAATAAAATACGAACAAAATAATGTATCTTTAGAAAATTTATGTGCAGCACTTACTTTAGCCACGGCAAGAAATTATTTAGCCAAGGTAGTTAGCGGCCTTGAAATAAAAGAAAAGGTTGTTTTTCAGGGTGCTACTGCCTTTAATCTTGGACAGGTTGCTGCCCTTGAAACTGTTTTAGGAAAAGGAATTGTTGTCCCTCCCTGGCCGCATATAACCGGAGCAATAGGTGCAGCAAAATATGCCTATGATACCTCTAATTCAGGTAACTTTAGAGGATTTAAAGAAATATCAAACCTAAGATATCATATAGGACCTTATGAATGTGTTAACAAAAGTTGTGGAAATGACTGCAACATAACCCGGGCGGAAATTAAAGGAAAGGAAAAAATCTTCTATTTTATAGGTGACAGATGTCAAAGATATAGCGCAAAAAAAGATGATAAAAAAATAAAACCGCCTAACTTATTTAAAGAAAGACAAAAAATAATGGAGGATACATGTAAATGAGAGTGGGAATTCCTCGAGGTTTGTTATTTAATGATTTCTCCCCTTTATTTATCCCTTTTTTTAATCATTTGGGCATAGAGACCATTGTTTCTGATGAAACGAATAGAACAATAATTAATCGCGGTCTGGAAATAGTACCAGCAGAATATTGTTTTCCTATTAAGGTAGCCTATGGTCATGTGGATGACCTTCTAAAAAAAGGTGCTGATTATATTTTTATTCCCCATATTGCCAACACCGGAAAACCAACTAGCGGTTATAAGTATTCTGTCGCCTGTCTATGGACACAGTCTACGCCAGATCTCATAAAATCTGCCCCAAAACTGATAACAGAAGGCCTCATTCAAAACAATTTACTTTCTCCTTCACTATTTTTCGATTGGGGATTAAACCATATTGAGGATCAGATGAAGAAAACTATAGCAAAAATGGGCTATAACACAAAAAATGTTCGATCAGCACTTAAAGAGGGATTAGTAAACAAAATAAAGTTTGATAAGCAAATTGAGAATAAAACAAAAGATATTTTTAATTCTATTCAAGAGAAATGTAAAAATAACGAACCTATTTTTTTAGTTATGGCAAGACCGTACACAGCTTATGACGCAAATGTAAATAATGATATTGTCAATAAAATTTTAGATGCTGGTTATTTGGCCATACCCCTTGAATTTACTCCTATAGGTTCGATAGATATTTCTAAACAAATGCCAAAAATGTACTGGGTTCAAGGACAAAATAAACTAACTGCCATTGAATTATTAAATGCAAATAGAAATCTATTTGGAATTGATATTACCTATTTTGCCTGCGGTCCTGATGCGCAAATAAACCAACAAATGAGATGTAGAACACAAAAACCATTTTTAACCATTGAAATGGATGAGCATACCGGTGATGCTGGAATTGATACCAGATTACAAGCGTTTTTCAATACAGTTAAATCTTATCTGGGAATAGGGTTTGAGCAAAAAAGTAAAGTATTTAATGTTAAATTAAAAGGTCTTAATGAGATTAAAGGCAATAAAATTCTTTTGCTCCCTCCCATGTCAAAACATAATGACGCATTATCTGCTGTTTTTAATGCCTATGGAATTCAATCAAGGGTTTTAGAAGTAAGCTCTGATGAAACCTTAGAAAGAGCGAGAAGCTGTACCTGCGGCTTAGTATGCACCCCTTATCTACATACGACAGAGGCTATGCTTAATTTTATGCAAAAACCAGAGTTTGACCAGAAAAAGTTTGCTTTTTTTCAGGCAACAACCGATTGCGGCCCCTGCAGGTTAGGGCAGTATGCCAGCTTGGAATCTCTTTTATTTCAGAAAAAGGGAATAGATGTTGATATAATAACCGGGGGCGAAGTGGATAGTGAATTCAATCTTGGCTTGTCTTTACTAATCAAAGTATGGTCTGGTATAACTGCAGTGGACCAGCTTGAAAAAATGAGAATGCACACAAGACCATATGAGGTTAATACAGGAGCTTCAGATCAGATTTATGATAAATATGTGAAAAGTCTTCTTGATTATTTAGCAGATTCAAAAACTAATCATGGAAAAATGAAAACACTTTTAAATATTGGAAAGGCATTTTTTTATAATTTATTTGATACAAAACTATCTCCTATTGAAGAAATCCTAAGAAAAGCTCAAAGTGAATTTTCTGAAGTTAAAAGAACGAATGAAGAAAAACCAAAGATAGGCATAGCTGGTGAGTTTTTTGTAAGGCTTCATGAGCAAGCAAATCAATATATTATTAGTAAGCTTGAAAAAAAGGGATTGGAAACCTGGTTAGCTCCAGCAACAGAATATCTTATTTATTCTTATTATATTAATTCTGTTTTGGCAAAAGAAAAATTCAACTTACACAGAAAAAAGAAATACTTAAGAGAATGG
>Ga0116197_1000223_pt1 | contig 11355 bp, 10 predicted proteins | sample ZodSprsou2mmetaG_FD_94480 | JGI IMG/M metagenome (GOLD analysis project Ga0116197, IMG submission 94480) | Hot spring sediment microbial communities from Zodletone spring, Oklahoma to study Microbial Dark Matter (Phase II) - Zodletone Spring... ...
GGTCGGATAAATCCGACCCCTTGTACGATAAGAATATCTAAATTATCAACTAAATATGTTAGTATGATACTGGAAGAGTTTGTAGTTGATTAGGTCATCCGACCCCTGGAGCAATCATCTTTTAATGATTAGCTCGTTGAGTAGATGGACCGCCCTCCTACAATCTTGAACAGTATCAGAAGCGAAAGATCAAAGTCTTTCAGCTTGGGTTCCCACAAGGTTAAGTTATAGAAGGGCGACCCAACACAAACTCTCCTAAAAACCATTAGGAGGTTTCATCATGTATTATATCGGAATTGACGTCTCAAAGAAAGACTTATCAGTATTTAACGGTAAAAAAGACCTAAAATTTATCAATCAAGAAGGCTTAAGACCTTTTAAAAAATACCTGAAAGGAAAATACAAAAACTTTTCAGATCTAGTAATCATCTTTGAGCCAACCGGCATATACTCTTTTAAACTAAAGGAATTCTGTGCTGAAAACAGTATCAAGGCCTATATCGTAAATCCCAAGAGGAGCCATAGCTTTGCCCGAAGTTTAGGTATACGCCCTAAGGACGATAAGATTGATGCTCGAATTCTCTATCAATTTCATAGGCTAATTGATTCAAAGGACATCAAGGTACCCAAGATAGACCAACAGACCAAGGTCTTATCCAGTTATCTTACTAGTTATGAGTTTACCGTAAAACAGAGAGTAGCTATTTCTAATCACCTGGAAAGTCTAAGAGATGAGAAGCTGGTCAGTCTTTTAAAGAAAGAGTTAAAACGGGCACAAAAGTTAGAAGATAAAATCTTTCATGATATTTTAGAATACATTAGGCAAAACCAAAACTTAAGAGAAGATTATGAAAGGTTGCTTACTATCTCTGGTGTAGGGGAAAAGATGGCTATTGCCCTACTTACTCTATTTAAAACTTATCAAGGTACTAACCGGGCCCAAATCACCGCTTTGGTAGGACTTGATTCTACCAAAAGAGAATCTGGAAGCTCGGTGAGGGGTAGGGCAAAGATCAGTAAAAACGGTAAGGCAATATACCGTAAAGTATCCTATTTGCCTGCCATTTGTGCCACCGTACATAATCAAAAAATAAAAATATTTTATCAAAGATTATTAGCTCATCATAAACCTAAAAAGTTAGCGATAATTGCTTCTATGAGAAAGATACTCTTAATAGCACATGCTATGTATAGAGATAAGACAGAATATATGGCTGTCTAGATTCTTTAAAATATTTACAATAAAATACAGTGTCTAAGGGAGAGTTTGCGGGTTGACTTTTAACACAGTATCTACCCCAGATTCATGGAAATAACATAAAAACAATAAACTACCAACTGAAAAGAGGAATGTTTTCGCATTATTAGTATTCATATTTTTCCCCGCAATTATTCCTCAAACCTCTATGCGCTATAAGCTATAGGTTAATTTTCTATTAACCATTATTCACCCTTTTCAATGATAATTTTTGCACCTGATCTGACTTTTTTAAAGACTTTGGCTTCTCCGATTATCTTTCCGAATACATTGACCGGGCTGGCCGGTCTAATTTCATCACCCTGGCTTGCCGGAGTGAGTCCAAAAAAGATACAAAAAGCATTACCAGGCGGCCAATAACCTAAATCACCTTCGGAAACTACTGCCTTCGCGTTCTCCAATCCAAGATCAACCGGTATGGAAAAATAAATCTCATCACCCCAGGTATTTACCCTGCCTTCAATAGGGAGTGCATCCCAAATATCTTGCGCAGTTTTGCTATCATTTAAACTGGCATCCACTTTAAGATCTTCGGTTGTAATAGTCATCTTTTTAACACTCATGTTAATCATTCCTTTTTTATTTATTTCTTTTCACTTAATGTTTTCACCCTTTTGGCGATATGCTCGGCAGTAAGCCCAAAAGTCTTAAGCAGCTCCCAGGGGGCACCGGATAAACCAAATTGATCCTCCACGCCCATCATTTCCAATAATAAGGGAGTCTTATACTTTTTACCAGCGGCTATCACACCGGCAATAATGTTTCCAAACCCACCCTTTTGGTGTTCTTCCACCGTCATTACCAGCCCGATTTCTTCCGCTGCTTGAATAATACTCTCTTTATCCAGGGGTTTGACCGTGTGAATATTTAATATCCTGGTTTCAAGGTTATATTCTTTCTTTAGGATATAGGCTGCCCGCATAGCCTCTGCCACCATGGGTCCACAGGTGATAATGCAAACATCTTCTTTTTCAGATGGGTAATGAGATGCTAATTTGGTCTCAAAGGCATCAACAAAGTCTTCCTTTTCCTCTCTGAAACGGATAACATTGGCTTTGCCGAAGGTATAAGGTGTATCCTCTTTGGTAACAATGGGGGTAGCTTCTCGGGCATATCTGATCACTGCCGGACCTTGAATTTTGGCTACAGCCAGGGTTCCTTTTTCGGTCTCCAGAGCATCACTCGGTACAATGAGGTGCATATTGGGCAGATAATACATATTGCTAATTTCCTCTAAAGCTTGATGCGTTGCCCCGTCAGGACCTACCGATAATCCGGCATGGGCGTTGGCAATTTTTACGTTAAAATTATTATAGCAAACGGTCGTCCTGATCTGGTCCCAATTTCTGCCGGTTACAAAGACCCCGTATGAACCGATAAAAGCAGTTTTACCTTCTTTGGCAAATCCGGAGGCAACCGAGGTCATGTTTGGTTCGGCAATACCTATCTGGAAAAACCGTTCTTTTCTTTCCGGATGTTTTTCATAAAATTGATTCATGCAGATTGAATTGGTAATATCGGCACCGAAAGCTACCACCGATTTTACTTCACCTAATTTTTCAATGGCATTTCCAAATCCTTTTCGAGTTGGTACCATCTTTACTTTCATGGTTACCGCTTTATTCCACCAGTAATCTCGCTTAAATTTGGGCATCGCTTGATCAATCTTTTGGTTGACTTCCTCCTGATAGACACAGGCTTTTTGATATAGTGCATCTGCTTTCTTCTCATCAAAATTTTTGGCTTTAATATCCTCTAAGGCTTTTTCCAAAGATTCTGCCCCTTTTCGTCCATCCTTAGGACATACACCATGATAACCGACCACATTCTCAGCATAGGATACTTCTTTTCCTTTAACCGTATGGGCAATAATCACAGTTGGTTTACCTTTTAGGGTTTTAGCCTTCTTAAAGGATTTAAGAATCTCGGTCATATTATGGCCGTCAATCTCCAGGGTATGCCAACCAAAGGCTTGCCATTTTTCAACTACTGATTCCAATCGCATAACCTCTTCGGTGGGTCCATCAATCTGCAGATTATTTCTATCAACAATGGCTATCAAGTTGTCCAATTTATAGTGGGCAGCAGCCATCGCACTTTCCCATACGGAACCCTCATCCAATTCACCATCTCCTAAAATACAAAAAGTATGGTAGTCTTTTTTTTCTAATCTAGCGTTCAAAGAACATCCGACAGCAACTCCCAGACCCAGTCCCAATGAACCACTGGAAAGTTCCAATCCTGGTAATTTAAAACGATTGGGGTGTCCTTCAAAACCGGACCATAATTTTCTTAATTTCACCATTTCATCAATGGGGAAATAACCTGCCTCTCCCAGGGCAGCATAGAGAGCCGGTGCCTTATGTCCTGCTGACCAAAAAACTCTATCCCTGTCTTTCCATTCAGGATTCACCGGGTCATGTTTGATCTCCCTTAAGTAAAGGGCAGCAGCTATATCCATAATAGATAAGGTTCCTCCGGGATGACCGGAGCCGGCAGCGGTAATAGCTGTCATACTATAAGCTCTCATCACTCTTGCTTTTTCCACTAATTCTTCAATGGTATAATCTTTTTTTATTTTCCCTGTCCTGGAATCAATAATTGGCATTAAACACCCTCCTTAATTTCTAATTCCCTTTTTTAATTTAAAATCATATAAAATAAATATTAACGGGTATATATAAATCTTATATTTAATTATGCTATTGTTTTAAAGAAATACCGTTTATTTTTTCATAGAACAAAGCCAAACCAGCATGGTCTATTTCGGTATTGCCCTCCGCGATAATCACCTGCATCATCTCCATGACCTGAGCGGTTAAGGGCATAGCAGTATGTAAACTTCGACTGGTTTCAAAAACATTGGTAAGATCTTTTAAATGCAGTTTCATCTTGAATCCGGGCGTATAATTTCCCTTTAACATTCTTGGTGCTTTATCTTCCATACATCTACTCCCGGCAAGACCTCCCCTAATGGCATTGAAAATCTTTTCGGGATCCACTCCCGCTTTTTTACCCAGGACCATAGCTTCCGCAACCGCCGCTATGTTTAATGCAACGACAACCTGATTCGCTAATTTAGTGGTTTGTCCCGCACCAATATCACCAACCAAAGTCACGCTTCCACCCATAACATCCAGTATTTCTTTACATTTCTCAAATACTTCTTTTTTGCCTCCCACCATAAAAGCAAGTGTTCCGGATTTTGCTTTTTCTTCACCACCGCTTACCGGAGCATCCAACATTTCTACCCCTTTTTTCTCAAGTTCCCTGGCAATTTCCTGGGAAGCCAAAGGCGCAATAGAACTCATGTCAACTAAAATTTGGCCCTCCCTTACTCCTTCGATGACACCATTTTCCCCAAGTACGACTTCTTTCACTTGAGGAGAATTCGGCAGCATAGTAAAAATTAGATCACTATTTTCTGCTACGTTTTTGGGTGATGACCCCCTACTTGCTCCGTGTTCCACTACTTCATTTAAAGCTTCCTTAATAATATCATAAGCAACTATATTGTATCCTGCATCAATCAGGTTTTTCGCCATTGGTTTTCCCATAATACCTACACCGATAAATCCAATTTTTTTCATGATTAATTTTCTCCTTTAAATTTTTGCCCAGGCTTCTCTTAGTACCCGCTTGGCATTAGCAACAACTACTTCCGAAGATTCATCAGCCAACGGTTTTACCTCAAAGCTCACTATAGGCGGATTTTTTGGATTTAAGAATCCAATATCTAATAAAACTTTTAAATATTCGCTGAGTTCCTTGACATCATTTTCCCCACCCTTAATACCAAACCTGGGATGCTGGTCACCGTAACCGGGATGGCCTTTATCTTTTAAAATACAATTGCCCATATGGGCATGGACCAGATAATCTTTGATCGGTAGAATAGCTTGTGCGGGGGTTTCACCTAAAAGTGGAAGATGGGACAGGTCAACCATCAATCCAAAGTTATCAAATTCCTTTCTCACTTCCTCTGCCACCCTCCTGGCATCTTTCGCTGGTCCGATTAAACATTTTTTTTCAATTTCTTGGTCAAAAACCTCCAGTGTAATTCCCAAGTCTCCTTTTGATTTAGCATAAGTGCATATTTCCTTGGTGGAAGAAACCAATAATTTTATGGCTTGTTCCCGTTCCTGGCCTCCTGGGTCGGTACCGCTTAAGAAAGCAAGGCTTTTTGCCTCTATCTCGTATGCTTCATCAATTCCGGCTTTCACCTCATTTACCGCCTCATGTCTTTCTGTTTCATTAAAGGAATTAAGATTTAATTTTTTTACCAATAAACGAGGTTGCGCCCCATAAGCAACGGTTAAATGGCTCACTTCCAAAAGTTTTTTTGCTTTCTGCCTTACTTTCACATCCTTGATCCAGGATACTTCTATCGCCGTAAAGAAATCATCTTCCGCTATTTTCTGTAAGGTCTCGAGGATCAGCCCTTCCCCTTTCATTACCTGGGGATAAGCCATAAAGTGGATTAACCCCACTTTCATAAATTTATAAATGGATTCTTGCATAGTGTCCTCCTTTAGTTTTTTAACAAATCTTTTTCCACGTCGAGTAAATGACGGTACACTTTTTTACGAGCATTTTTACTATCCTTGTTTTTGATAGCATTAAAAATTTCAGTATGTTCTTTTAAATATTTCTGTGGATAACCGGGAAGATTCCAGGTTTTCTCTTTCATGTTGACCCAGAGTTTTTCTTTTAACAGATTACTCAAATAACCCATCATGGAAAAAAGGAGATTATTATGTGCAGCTCTAGCAATATGCATGTGAAATTCCCTATCAAATTCCATCATTTCGGGAATATTATTTATGGCTCCTTCCATTTTGTGTAAGGATTCATAAATAGCATCGAGGTCTTCTTGGGATGCCTTCTGGGCGGCAAGATCGGCTATCTCGATTTCCACTGCTTTTCTTGCTTCTAACATTTCAAAAGGGCTCTCCTCTTCCTCTAACTCCATAACTTCTTGTTCATATAAAGGGGATCTGGGGATATCCTTTATGAAATTTCCTTTGCCCCCCCTGCTTTCAGTGATGCCCAATATTTCAAGGGCACTTAATGCTTCTCTAACCGAAGGGCGAGAGGTACCAAATTTCTCAGCCATTACTTGCTCGGGAGGGAGCTTATCTCCCGGTTTTAATTTGCCTTCTTTAATTAAATCTCGAATTTGTTCTACTATTTTTATGTATACTTTTTTTGTCCGAACTTTGTTAAATATTGCTCTACTCCTCTCACTGTTTATTTTGTAATATTAATCATATTAACCTGATAATTCTACAATATAATATCATGACATATTGTGATGTCAAATTTAAAACCTTTATATTACGCTCTTTAATTTATTTTCAAACAATCATAATTACTCATCGTATATTCCGGTTGCCTGAATTTCTACTTTTGCATCCTTAGCCAGCCCACTAACTTCTATTGCTGCACGTGCGGGGTAGGGTTCGGAAAAATATTGATCATAAATTTCATTAACCACTTTAAAATCATCCATATTAGTTAGGTATACGGTCACCTTTACCACATCATTTAAAGAAGAACCGGCAGCCTCTAAAATAGCTCTAATGTTATCTAAGGTTTGCCTGGTCTCCTTTTCGATACCCCCCTCTACCTTTTTACCGGTTGAAGGATCTAAGGGCAAAATACCAGAAGTAAAGATAAATCCCTTTGCCTTCATTGCCTGACAAAACGGCCCAAAAGCAGACGGAGCATTTTTGGTCACAATAATTTCTTTTTTCATTACTTACCTCCCTTATTTTGATGCTTTTTGATACTTTTTAAAATATTCCTTTTTAATCTCGCTATTTGTGATGAGTTTAGGCATAGCTACATTGTGCTTGGTAACCAGAGAATGATCTGAGGAAAAGCAATCATTAAAAGCAGCCCGATCGCCATTAAAATAACAAAAGGTATCACTCCGCGTATGACATCACTTGTTTTAATGCCTAATTCCGGTGCAGCTGCACCTTTAAGGAAAAAGATAGCATAAGCAAAAGGTGGTGTTAAAAAGGACATCTGAAGATTCACAATAATCATCATAGCAAACCATAAAGGGTCAAATCCCAACCGAGGAACAATAGGAGCTAATATAGGTACCATGACGAAAATAATGCCAATCCAGTCAATAAACATACCCAAAATAAAACATACGAACATAATAAGAGCGAAAGCCATCCAACGCCCACCGGGAATAGAAAGAATAAAATTCTCCACTACACCGCCACCACCGGCACTCAAAAATACACTCACAAAAGCAGTGGAACAACCGGCAATTAATAGTACCATGCCGGTTAATTTGATTGTCCCCAGCGTAACGTCTTTCAGCACTTTCCAGTTAAAACGGCCATAAACAATAGTTAAAAGTGTTGCCACCGCAGCGCCCACCGCAGCAGCCTCGGTGGGAGACGCCACACCAAGATAAATGGCGCCCATGACGGACAAGATAAGCAAAGCAGTTGGTGCCAGGGTGGTAATTAACATCTTACTTTTTTGGCCAAAAGTTAGCTTGTTACCTTCATCGTCATATGAAGGAGCCACTGACGGTTGAAGGTAAGATCGAATACCGATGTAGAGCATATATAGTCCGGAAAGGAGAAAGCCAGGCATGAAGGCAGCCATAAATAACTTCCCTACCGAAATCCAAGCTACCGGTCCATAAATAATAAGCATAATGCTGGGTGGAATTAAAATGCCCAGTGTACCTCCAGCACAGATCGCCCCAGTAGCCAAGCCTTTATCATAATGACGTTTCATCATTGCCGGTAGGGCAACCAAGGTTAACATGGTAATGGAGGCAGCAATGATACCCACACATGCTGCCATAATAGTACCAATTAATACACTTGTAATCGCTAATCCTCCTCTAAATTTACCAAACCAGACATGTACGGCATCATACATTTTTTCAGCAATGCCGGATTTTTCTAACATGTTCCCCATAAACACAAATAAGGGAACAGCCATAAACCCATAATCGGTAATTATGGCATAAACACGACCGTAGATTAAATCAAAAGCATTAGGACCAAATAATAAAAACCCGGTGATTACACCGACACCACCAATAGGAAGAGCCAAGGGAAAACCGGTAAGCACACCAATTAAAAGGGCTCCGAACATCCCAATGGTAACAATTTCAGGACTTACTACAATATCTATCATAATAGCTCTCTCTTTCTAATTAAAAAGTATAGATCTTGAATGAATTTAGACAAACTCTGCAAAGTAAAAAGACAGAAACCAAAAACTAATAAAGTTCTAAAAGGCGCGGCCGGGGGCAGCCAGCTGCTTTCCACCATTTTTTCACCAAATTTCCAGGAAAATACTGCCCATCTTGTTCCTGCAGAGATAAGGATAATACATATAGGAAAAAGAAAAATAATTGACAAAATAACATCAACCCATGCTCTTCCTGTGCGCGATAATTTTGAATAGAAAACATCTACCCTGACATGCCCGTCATACAAATAGGTATAAGCCCACCCACAAGCACCAAAAGTCCCCATAAGCATCTTGGAAGTTTCTAATGCCCAAATTGTAGGTCGGTTAAAAGCATATCTGGAGATGACCTCATAGCAGAGTACTATGATTAATGCTACCACCAAAAACTTAACTACTTGTCCCGTAAATTCACTGATGGAATTAATAATTTGTACAAGCTTTTTCATATGGATTCAATAATTCCTCCTTGCTTTTTTACCTTGCTCCGGAAAAAGTAATCCGGAGCAAGGTAAATGCTGGGTATATAGTTTTTATGATGCTTTAGAAATAATTATTTTATGTCAAACATATCGCAAATTTCTTTAAATTTGAGTGCAGATTCATATACTTTCTTATAACCAGGATCTTTGGCAGATTCTGCAGCGTAGTACTCATTTGCTTTCTCAAATAATAATTCTTCAATATCCGTGGGTAATTTTTCCACAACAGTACCATATTCTCTATATTTCTCCAATGCTGTAGAATCGCGGACAACCGATTCAGTAAAGAATTCATGGGATACTCTATGGGCAACTAATTTTACAATATCCTGCAAATCCGGAGACAGTGCATTCCAGGCATTCATGTTAACATATAGGGATTGTGCATCACTGGGAGCACGAGAAGATGATATATACATATATTTGGTTACTTCATGGAAACCCATACCCCAATTCAAAGACGGAGTAATATATTCGAAGGCATCAATAACTCCCCGTTTAACTGATTCGTAAATCTCGCCACCAGGAAGAAAGACCGGTGATGCACCCATTGCTTGAAAGATTGTATTAAGGGCAGTAGTTCCACACCTAATTTTTAGTCCTTTAATATCCTCGACTGAACGCAGTGGTTTTGTAGAATGACACCAAACCTCAGCTGGATGAACGGTTAATTGGTCAACAAAGTATACACCGATAGGTTTATATAATTCTCGAGCCAATGCCGTCCCTTCATATTCCATCCACATCATCAGCTGATTACCGGTATGACCACCTACCCAGTTGGTGTAAAAGACACCTGCGGGGACGTAACCTACCGCCCAGCCACCGGATACATGAGCAGCCTCTACTGAGCCTGAAATTGCTCCATCAAACTCTTTCCCGGCAGGTATAATAGCCCCTGCAGTGAAAGCTTTTACCACCAAACGTCCGCCACTGGCTTCGGTCACTTGTTCGGCAAATCTTTTAGCACCCTCAAATCCAAAATCACCGGCTGCACACATTGATTGTAATCTCCAATTAATCACTTTATCAGCACTCACTCCACTGATGGTTATACTTAGTAACAATACAAAAATCAAATTAACTATTATCAAGCAATTTAACTTCTTCATTCTAAACACTCCTTTTAATATAATTTCTTAACCGGTTAAAATTAAGATAAGATATTTCTGTTTCTCCTTCAAGTAAAAGCAAGAAGCAGAGATATGCCTTGTCGACCACCTCCTTCTCTACATTTTTTGTCTTATTTGTTATATTGTTTGACAAATTATATTTTATTATATCATAAAACAACGTTAGTTCAAACGTATTTTAAAATTCCTACAGATAAATTAATAAAAAATATCATTACTTTATTTTAAATCCCGATTTATGGGACTACTCAAGAAAGCTTTTTTGAAGATAATGAAAAGTCCCCCAGTTTATGATATCATTAAAAATAATATTTTAGAGCAATCATTTATTTAAGATGATGATAATAGAACTGAAAAATAAAAGGCAGGAAAAATGAAAAGAATTACTATAAAATTAGGGAAAAAGATGCTCGAAGTAAATCTTCCGGACAATATAGAAATTTTATTCACTAAGCAACCTAAACCGCTTGATAATCCCGCCTTTTTTATTCAAAAAGCCTTGAAAGATTCTATAGGCAGCCGAAGTTTGGAGCAAATTATTGAGCAAAAATTAAAGAAAAATTCACAAGCAAAGGCTGTAATTGTCATCTCGGATAATACCCGCCCTGTCCCCTACAAAGGTAAATCAGGAATATTATGGCCAATTATTGAAAAACTATTAGCAAAAAATATTTCTAATAACCGTATTCTTATTTTAATAGCTACCGGTACTCATCGGCCATTATCCGAAAAAGAATTAAGAGAGATGTTGGACCACCGAGTATTTGATTACAAAATTCCCATAAAAAACCATCATTGTCGCGACCAATATAATTTAATCTATCTTGGCAAGACTAATCGCGGTAGTTCAATATATATTAATAGTGATTATATGGAAGCAGATATTAAAATACTTACTGGTTTAGTAGAAACTCATTTCATGGCTGGTGCATCAGGAGGAAGAAAATCAATCTGCCCAGGACTCATTGGAGAAGAAAGCATCTATATATTCCACGGAGCGCCTATGTTAGCTTCCCAGGAAGCTACTGACTTAATCATAGATGATAACCCCTGTCACCAAGAAGCCTTAGAAGTTGCCAAGAAAGCCGGAGCTGATTACATTCTCAATGTTACTCTTGACCAAGATTTTAAGCTAACGGGAGTATTTGCCGGAGATTTAGAAGAAGCTCATAAACAAGCAGTAAAACAGATAAAAAAATACGTTGCTATACCCTTAGATAAAGAATATGATATTGTAATTACTCAC
>Ga0116197_1000224_pt1 | contig 11343 bp, 8 predicted proteins | sample ZodSprsou2mmetaG_FD_94480 | JGI IMG/M metagenome (GOLD analysis project Ga0116197, IMG submission 94480) | Hot spring sediment microbial communities from Zodletone spring, Oklahoma to study Microbial Dark Matter (Phase II) - Zodletone Spring... ...
CACATATCCTCTATCTAAATGATATATTCTACTTAATTCGGTAGTACCTTCCGCTACTAAACCAGCCAATACCAAAGCGGCTCCACCTCTTAAATCTGAAGCCATTACCGGAGCAGCACTTAACTTTTTTACTCCTTTAACAATAGCGCTATGCCCTTCCACTTTAATATCTGCTCCCATCCTGATCATATCACCGGTATGAACAAATCTTTTCTCAAATACTGTCTCCGTAATGACACTGGTACCTTTGGCCACACAGGCTAAAGCCATAAATTGGGGTTGCATATCGGTGGGAAATCCAGGAAAAGGTAAGGTCTTAATATCAACTGCTTTAACTCTTTCTGGTCCTATTACTTTAATAAAATCCTTTTCTAACTCTATTTGTACTCCTGCTTCTTCTAATTTTACTATCAATGGTTTTAATAAGATGGGATCAGACTCCTTGATTAAAACATCTCCACAGGTAATAGCAGCTGCTATCATATAAGTACCCGCCTCAATGCGATCAGGAATAATGGCATAATCAATCCCATGTAATTCTTTTACTCCTTTTATTTTAATTAAATCAGTTCCTAATCCTTTAACTTTTGCCCCCATTTTATTCAAAAAATGACCCAATTCCACTACTTCAGGGTCTTTGGCTGCATTTTCAATAGTAGTAGTCCCTTCCGCTAAACAGGCTGCCATCATTATATTTTCAGTCGCTCCCAGACTAGGGAAATCCAGGTATATTTCGTTACCTTTTAAGGCATTAACTTTTGCTTCAATATAACCTTTTTCCACTTCTACTTGAGCACCTAAAGCCTCAAATCCTTTTAAATGGTAATCAACTGGACGAGCACCAATAGCACAACCACCCGGTAAAGATATCTTAGCTCTTTTTAAGCGAGCCAGTAGTGGCCCCATTACCAAAATAGAAGCCCTCATCATTTTTACCAATTCATAAGGTGCCTCATAATTATTAAAATTATCCGAATCAATATAAAGGCTGTTTTCTTCTTTCCATTCTACATTGACCCCTAATTTCCTTATAACCTCAGACATAGTCTCAACATCGGTAAGATGAGGAACATTTCTTAAAATACATACATCTTTTGTCAATAAGGTTGCAGCCATAATAGATAAAGATGAATTTTTCGCCCCATCAATTTTTACTGTACCATGTAATCTATTTCCTCCGGAAATAATTAGCTTTTCTGGATCCAATTTTATCCTCCTTTTTAAAAAAAGTATTTAGTAAAAATAAAAGAGCAAAACCTAAAATGTATCTCATGTTATTTTAAAACGGTGTGCCATGTTATAAAAATAACTGGTAAACTGTTTTTAATTTGATTTTTTATTCTTTCTTCTGTGCAATATACTATATATTAACGACTGTTTTAATATTTTTTTCAAAAGGTTTTCGAATAATCCCCTTTTCAGTAATAATCCCCTCTATATAGTCGTGAGGCGTAAGATCAAAAGCCGGATTAAATGCCCTTACTCCTAAGGGAGTTATCTGTTTACCTAATATTTGCGTTACTTCTTTCGGATCTCTCTCTTCGATGGGAATCTTCTTCCCGGATTTTATCGATAAATCAATAGTAGATATCGGAGCAGCAATGTAAAAAGGAACATTATTTTCTCGGGCTAAAACAGACAAAGAATAAGTTCCGATTTTATTTACCACATCACCGTTTCGAGCAATGCGATCTGCTCCTACAATGATTATATTTACCCTTTTCTGAAACATTAAAAATCCAGCCATATTATCAGTGATAAGGGTAAAGGGAATTTTTTCCTGCATTAATTCCCAGGTGGTAAGCCTTGCTCCCTGTAATACGGGTCTGGTTTCATCAACATATATATGTATCTTCTTTCCTTCTTTGAAGGCAGTACGAATCACTCCCAATGCAGTACCATGACCTACAGTTGCCAGAGCACCGGCGTTACAGTGAGTAAGAATATTGTCGCCATCCTGAATGATTGAAGCTCCGTATTTTCCTATTCTTTTATTTATCTCTATATCTTCTCGGGCAATATTTTGGGCTTCCTGTAAGATTATATCTTTTAATCTTAATAAATCAAGCTCTTTTTTTATATTAATTAAATTCATCATTCTCTCTAAAGCCCAAAATAGATTTACTGCGGTAGGCCGAGTGAGGCTCAGGTAATGTTTTGCTTTTTCCATATCTTGGATAAATTCTACAAAAGTATTAGCTTCGGAAGAATAAGCAGCAAGCGCCATACCAAAGGCAGCAGCTACCCCAATAGCAGGAGCACCTCTTACTTTCATCTTCTTGATAGCATCCGCTACTTCCTGGTAAGTGGAACAATTAATTACTTCGTATTTTAAAGGAAGTTTTCTCTGGTCGATTAAAAATAATTTTCCTTCTTTCCATTCAATGGTTTTCATTTTCCCTCTCTTCTATATGCCAAATACTATTTCAAACAAAACTAATCACTCCCAAGCTGGCTAAGGAAACGATTATCCCGGATATCATAACTCCTCCCACTATGCTAGGAAAGGCATAGAAAAACCTTATGCCAAAGATAAATGCAGCTACTGAGCCTGTCCAGGCACCGGTTACAGGTAGAGGAATAGCTACGAAAAGTAATAGAAATAGTGCTCCGTATTTTTCGAACTTTTCCTGGGTATTTCTACGCGTTCTTTTAAAAAGCCATTTAAAAAAAATATCAAAATAATAAAAGCGACTCAAATACTCTGAAAAAGGTTTTAAAAATAACAATAGGAAAATTGCCGGAAGTATATTCCCTAATACTGCATATATATAAGCCCAAAAAACCGGCATTTTATAAATAGTTAGCGCTATTGGAATAGCTCCTCTCAATTCGGTAAGTGGCAAAGCGGATAGAAGAGCTACTCTTAAACCATCACTAATCAATTTTCTCGATTACCTTCTTTATAAGTTTAGTCATAATCGGTTCAGCATCCGAGGCGGTTTTTAAAATTTCCTCCAGCTTAGTTTTTACGATCACCCCATCTATGGCTAAATCAGTGATACAGGAAATTCCCAATACCTTCATTCCCATATGATTAGCTACTATTACCTCTGGTACTGTAGACATCCCTACTGCATCTGCGCCTATGCTTATCAGAAATCTATATTCAGCTGGTGTCTCTAGGGTAGGGCCGGATAAACCCGCGTATACTCCTTCTTGTAATCTTATTTTTTCTTTTAAGGCTACCTTTTTGGTTAACTCAATAAGTTCTCGGTTATAAGCTTCGGACATGTCGGGAAATCGTGGTCCCAATTCTTCGTCATTCGAGCCAATTAAAGGATTATCTCCAAATAGATTTATATGGTCATTAATCAACATTAAGTCACCTCTCTTGAAGAAACGGTTCATTCCGCCTGCTGCATTGGAAATAATTATGATATTCGCCCCTAATTTTTTCATCACCCTTACCGGAAAGGTGACTTCTTTTAGATTATAACCTTCATAATAATGAAATCTACCCTGCATGGCCACTACTTCATTATTACCCAACTTTCCTAAAACCAGGTTACCGCTATGGCTTTGAACTGTAGCTAGGGGAAAGTTGGGAATCTCACTATAAGCAATAATTTCTTTTTCTTTAATCTCTTCTGCCAGCCTTCCTAATCCCGTGCCTAATATAATGGCAATTTTTGGTTTTATCTTACTCTTTTGATTAATAAACTCTACACTTTCTATGATTTTTCTTTTTAAATCTTTCATCTCTATTATTCCCTTTCCTCGCAATGATGGAAATTATAATTCCCTGTTACTCTTTTATTATATTCTGAATTATGGCTCCTATTTTCTTTCTTCTTTTTCCCTGTTTTTCTTGTCTTCACTATATACTATTTTACGTTCTAGGAAAGGCTCTATAATATTCTTCGCTAACCCATTTTCTACTTACATGAGTATAAATTTGGGTAGTGGAAATATCTGAGTGTCCTAACATCTCTTGCACTGACCGGAGATCTGCTCCATGTTCTAATAAATGGGTAGCCAAAGTATGTCTTAAGGTATGGGGAGTAACTTTCTTTTTTATCTTTGCCTTTTGAGCATATAGTTTTACCAAATAGAATATTCCTTGTCGAGAAAGTCTTCCTCCCCGACTATTTAAAAATAAAGTGTCCTCTTCCGGATTTTTTACTAATTTCGGTCTGACTTGATTCAAATATAAATTTAAAGAGTGATAAGCTTTTTTCCCAAAAGGTATAATTCGCTCTTTAGATCCTTTCCCTATACATTTCAACATATAATTTTCCATATTTAGATCATTAATTTTTAAATATATCAGTTCGGATACCCTAAGACCGGTAGCGTAAAATAATTCCAAAACAGCCTGGTCTCTTAATCCTAATTTATCTTTAAAATTAGCCTCATCTAATAAAAGATCTATCTCTCTCGAACTTAAGACATGAGGAAGTTTTTTACTCACTTTAGGGAATTCGATCAAACTAGTGATGTCTTCCTTGATCATATTTTCCGTTAATAAAAAACGATATAACATCTTCACTGCTACTAAATTTCGGGAAATTGAATTAATCTCTAAATTTTTTCCTCTTAAATGAACAAAATAATTATTGATCAATACTTTGTCAGTCTGATTAAAGGAATTTATTTTTCTCTTTCTTAAAAAACCAATATACTTTAGAAGATCATATCTATAAGAAGTGATAGTATTTTGAGACAAACCTCTTTCCATCGACAGATAATCTAAAAAACATTCTAAAGTTTCCTCTAATTGTTTCACCATACTTCCCACCTGCTTATTACCATGAATAGATAATCTAAGTAAGCTGTTGCTACTCTGCAAAAAACGGTCTTTTAATATTCCAGAATAAGATCCAGTGGTACAATTTGAATCCAAACATTTCCCGGAATCAAAGCTATTCTATTCCCGTCTTTATCTAAAAATATAGTCCTTGCTCTTAGATCAGGCTTTTCCCAAGTAATTTCTGAGGATTGACCTTTAATAAATAATAATCCTTTCCCCTTACCAACGAAATCTACGGCCAGCCTTCCCTCTTCATCAATAATTTTGGTTCCGGCATATTGAACGATAACATTATCTACTGCTATTTGTTCTTTAGTTTTAGCATCTATATGAGGCTCTCCATTCATAAATCTTATATATTTCATTGTCTCAGGTAGATATTGATAACTAACCGTATAATTTCTGTTATAAGGAATAACTATAGAATTATTTTTTCTGCCGCTTAATTTTTCATCCCTACTGATTTCAAATTGGTATTCTTGCTTTTTTATCATCTCAATATAGCCCAATTTATTAGCTTCTTTTCTCAATTTACTGGTAGAGGCATATAAATTATGTGGTGGTTTTCGGTCTGTAGATCTCCAGAAAGGTTGAAAATCTACAAACTCATTGATATCATCTATATTCTCTTCTTTTATAAAATTATAGGCTTCCTCACTCCCGCCTACATGGATATAAATCGCCTGATGCTCTAAGGATTTACTGACAAAATAAGGTCTTGCGCTTCTTATCGGTCCAACTTCTTCTGCTTCCTGATCATAATAAATGGCTAAAAATCTGGTGATTCCCCCTTCTGCTAAAACTTCATAGACAATATTAGCTTTATCCAAACCACTTTGAGGTCTGGCTCCTTCTGAATTTTCTATCATAATCGCAAGAGGCCTACTCCCAAAAGGAGATTCTTTTTCTTTTACTTCCGGCAGGGTAGTAATTTCTCCCGGATTTACCACAGTACCATAAGTAGCTTCGATATTTTCTTCTTCCTTTTCGCCTAAATTCACTTTAAGTTGTGACTCACCCGGTTCAAATATCTCCCCCTTAACTTCTTTCCTACTGGTAATAGTCTGCTTAAAATATTCAGTAGCAACACTTATATCCTCTCCTAAAGTATCTTTAGCTTGAGTTGGAGGAATTATTTCCACTGGTGTAGTTTCAATTTCAGGAGTTTTTACTTCTACTCTTGGTGCTCCTTCTCTTAACTCTTCCTTGCTGACTACTTTTGTTTCGGTTATTTCTTCTTTTAACTTGGGTGGTTCGGGGGAAACCGGTGCAGCTTTTGGTTTAACTTCCAGTTGAGCAACGGGTTTTTTCTCAGTAATCTCCGGTTTTTTTGATTCCGGTTGTTCCGGTGCAGGAATTTCCACCAGACTTACCAGGGTAAGCTCTTTTTCTGGTAAAGGTCTGCTAAAATCAAAGGCGATCATATTCCCGAAAACAAATAACAAGACAATATTAAGGATGATAGAAATTAAAAACGATCTCCCTAAAAAGCTCTTTTTATTCTGTTTTAAACGCTTGGTTCTATATCTGTTGATGGGCATTTTTTATTATCTGTACCTCGTCATTAATTTACCGATTCTCCAATTCACTAATTGGCCAATTCACCAATTTACCAATTTACCGATTCGCCAATTAATTTAATCTACCAATCTTCCGGTCTGCCAATCTGCCGGTCAAGAAAGCATAAAAGCTTTGTGGTATTTTGTAGGGGACGGATTCATCCGCCCCGATTTATATGGATACTGTTTTTCTTATTTCTCCTCCGCGGGTTGAGTGGCAATAGCAATTTTTTCCGCTCCTCCCTTTTTCAGTAAATCCATTACTCTAATTACCTTTCCATGGAGTACATTTTTATCCGCTTCTAAAACCACTATTTTTTCGGGCTCTCCCTTTAACTCTGTCGCTACACTCTCAGTAAGCTTTAAAGGATCTATTAATTTTCCATTAAGGTAAATGGTGTTATTTTCAGTAATGCTTACAATAACATTTTCTGATGATTTAGCCGCTGCAAAATCCCCGCTGGGTAAATTTACTTGTACTCTGTTTTCTAAATTAACAAAAGTAGTAGTTAACATAAAAAATATCAATAAAAGAAAAACCACATCAATCAAAGGAGTGAGATCAAAACGCGCGGTCTTTTTATTCTGGTGAGGAAATTTCATAATCTACTTCACCGCCCCGATTAAGGCTATCCCCCATAATTTCACCATTATTTTCTTGATAAGTAAGAAGATCTATTAGTTCAACACAATTTACTTCCATTTCTCTTATCAATTTGTCCACTCGGTGAGATAAATAATTATAGATCACAATGGTCGGTATAGCTATAGATAACCCAAAGGCTGTAGTAAGCAGCGCTTCAGAAATTCCTCCTGCTAGTGCTTCCGGTTTACCTACCCCCAAAATTGCTATTACATTGAAAGCTTTAACCATACCAAAAACAGTTCCTAAAAGCCCTAACAATGGAGTGATATTACCGATAGTGGAAAGTGTAGACAAATTTCTCTCTAATACAGGAATTTCCTGGTTCGCGCTATCTTCTACCGCCTCTTTCATCTCGTCACGTCCCTTTCCAAATTTCATTAATCCAGCCAACATAATCTTTGAAATGGGAGTAGGGCTTTTACGACAGGCAGAAATAGCTAATTCAATGCTTCCCTTTTTCACCAAATTTTTAACCCGTAAAACAAATTTTTTGCTTTTAGTTTTAATACTTTTTAAATAAAACATTCGCTCAAAAAAAATAGTCATTGCAATCAACGAACAAAGAAAGATGGGATACATTAAGAATCCACCTTTTTCGAATACTTCTAACATTAAATATTTGCCCCCTCTTTTTTTATAGTTAACTAATTATCTACTCATTTATCTTTTGTAGAACTTCCACTCTTTCCTGGCTTTTTCCTGCATACGGACTTTGAGGATAGGTAGAAATTAAATTCTTATAATCATAAATGGCTTTTTCCTGATTTTCTAACTTTTCCCAGCAAATTGCCTTGATATACAGAATATCGTCACTATATTCCAAACTGGGATAATCTTTTAAATATTGTTCTCCTGTTTGAATGGCTTTTTCATATTCATCTTTTTTAAAATAAGAAAGGCATAAGCCGTACAAAGCCTCTGATAAAAATAAGTTATCAGGATATTCTCTTACCAGTCTATTTAAATTGATGATGCTGTCCATCCAATCCTCTTCCTGTAAATAGATCTGACTTAATAAATACATAGCTTCTATTCTAAAACTACTATTGGCGAAAGAATTGATAAATTTTCCCAATTCTGTCTTAGCCATAGTCTTGTCTCCTGAAAGATAATAATTCTTGCCCACTCGAAATTGTGCTTCCTCGATGAATTTACTCTCAGGATAAAGGTTCATAAGTTTTTTGAATTCTTCAGTCGATAAGGAATAATCTTTATTCTCTAGATAAGTCCAGGCAATTGCATATTGGGCATTAACTGAAAAATCTCCCTTTGGATACATTTCGATATATTTTTGGTATGCTTCTCTGGCTTTCTGATAATCTTCCAGATTATACCATGATTCTGCTACCATAAACTTTGCTCTTTGTGCTAAATATAAATTTTCTTCATCTTCTTCCACCTGGTTAAAATATTCTATCGCTTGTTTATAATCCAATAATTTAAAATAACTCCACCCTATCCAATAATAGCATTCCGAGAGCAAAGGCGACTGGGGAAAAAATTGAATTATTTTTCTAAATTCTTCAATAGCTTCTTTATCTCTCTTCTGATTATAATAATAATTACCTAATCTAAAATATGCTTCCTGAGAAAAAATGCTCTCGGGATATTTCTTTATTAATTCTTCAAAGGCTATAATTTCCCCTTCTTGGTCCCCTAATTCTTGTGACGCCTTTCCTCTTAAATAGAGTGCTTCATCATGGGAGGCCTTTTCTAATTCCGATAAGGCTAATTTATATTTTTTTAAGTCATAAAGATTCTTACCCAATTCGAAATGTACTGAATTAATAAGTTCACTCTTCGGATATTTCTCAATAAACTCTTGAAATTCAACAATGGATTTTTCCTTATTGCCTTGACGGGAATAAGTTAAAGCTAAATCAAAACTTACTTTTTCCAATAAGGAATCGTCTATTACGAGTTGTTTTAAGCTTTCCAAATTCTCAATTGTTTGAGGGTATTCTTTTAAATTAAGCCGGCAACGAGCTAGCAAATATTGGGCTTCCCTTTTCCTTTTATCATCTATTTTCATTTCTGCAATTAAGCCCTCTAATTGTACTTTTGCTGCTTCATATTTATTTTCTTTAAATAAACTTAAAGCGCTATAATATTTCACTTCAGAAGCTAATTCAAAGGTTGGAAAGAGAAATAATAATTTATCAAAAAACTCTTCTGCTTCTTTATATTTTCCCGACCTGAAGAAAGCCTGAGCTAACAAATAATACACTTCTGCTGTTTCTTGACCTTTATATTCAATGTATTTTTCCAAAAATTCCCGGTACACTTTAATGGTACCTTCATAATTATTCGTCAGAAAATAGGATTTGCCCAATTTATGCCTTGCCTGTAAGGCTAAATTACTATCGGGGAAATCATTTAATAGTTTTGAAAACCTCTTGGCTGCCGCTTCATATTCTTCCAATAAATAATAAGACCAACCGCTGCCATAGAGGGCATCATCGGTATACTCGTTCATCTCCGAATCGGTTACTACTCTTTCATACTCTACCTGGGCTGATCGATATTCCTTCAGTTGGAAATAACACTCGGCCAATAAATAACGGGCTTGGGGATAATCACTTTTTATATCCAGAGCTTTTTTTATTTCTTCTAAAGCCACTTTATAATCCTTTAAGGAATAAAATTCATAACCTAATTTATAATATTCCATGGCCTTTTCTTCCTCGCCGATGACCTTTAACTCGGTCGTCTTCTTTCTTTCTTCACGATATTCCTCCATCTGATTAAGTTGATAATATGCTCGGGAAAGAAACTGACGGGCTTTTTCAAATTCAGGATTATAATCTAAAGATCGGTTAAATTCCTCGATCGCTTTATCATATTCACCTTTTATATAATAATCGTAACCGGCGTTAAAATACTTTAAAGTATCTACTCCGTATTTTTTCTCTTCCAGACAATTATTTAGAAAATGCCGGGCTGTATTATCGAAAGAATCTATTCTAATAACTTCTTCCCATTGAAAAATAGAGTTATCCAAATCTCCTATCTCGTAATAACTTAAAGCCAGATAGTAATGCGGTTCCTTAAAATCAGGATTCGCAAAAATAGAAGATTTAAAATAAGTTATCGCTTCTTTAAAATTACCATTTTTATAAGATAGATAACCTTTTTCGTAGTTTTCATAAGCTGACCGGCCATATTTTTTCGACTGCTCGTTCTTTTTAATAAACCAGGAAATCTCTTTATTTTGGGGATCTATCCTTAAAACTTCCTCACATTGATCAAGAGAAAGGCCTATCTCGCCTTTATCAAAATAAATTTGTACCAAATGGAGTCGGGGCTCTAATAAATCAGGATCATATTTTGTAGAAGAAATAAAATATTTAATTGCTTGTTCTTGTTCGCCTTTAGAATAAAAGGAATATCCTAATCGAAAATAAGCCTGAGCAGCTTTTTTGTAAATATCCTTACTTTTCAATTGATTATCTTCTACCAGTTGGATAAAACTATTTAAACTATTTACCTCTCTAATAGTCCAATGGGTTCGGTTATAAATCTCCGCTAAAAGGTAATAAGCTTCAGCAAACTTAGGGTCTGCTGTTATCGCCTTTTCCCCATATTCTATAGCTTCAGCCCATAGTTTTTTACTAGGGTAATCAATACCTCCATATTCCGCAATAGCTTTATTCATTAAGTCAAGAGATTTATTATAATTACTTAGGGCATCAAGAGAAGTAGTAGGCATTTCTGGCAATTCTGTCTTCTCTTGCAGAGATATTTCAACATCCAACTCTTTTAAGATAAATTGAATTAATTTATCTTTTAAGTTAGCAATATCTGTCACCCCCACGATGATATCTCTAAAAGCAGTAATCTCTCCGGTAGAGTTATCGTACTTTTTGAGACTCAAATTTAGGTTTGAGGGGGGAGAAAGGTAGAAATCACCAAAAAATATAACTTCAGCATCCAGATTCTGATTAAACTGCACCAAGAGAGATTTTTCTATCTCAGCTGAAATGGGTAATAACTCATAGTTATAGTACAGATCCTCTATCTCCTGACGAGAAGAACAGACGAGAGTATCACTTCGAGAAAGATCATCTATCAACATAGTGGTTAAACCTGTGCTTAACCAATCCCAGCTTGTTTGCTCGGTATGATTGTTAAAATATAAAATACTTACCTTTCTTTCAGAAGCTTGAACAATCTGTAGGTTATAAAAAAAACTAATCATTATTGCAAAAACAATAATGATGTAAAAATGCCTTTTTAATGGATATTTTTCTTTTAAAAACCCATTTTTTAAATAATTATTAGTTATTTCAGTCATTAATTCACCTTTGCTTTAATTGCCTAATAAAACTACTCGTTAGCTAGTAAATTGGTTGATTGGTTAATTAATTAAAAAACAAATAATATAC
>Ga0116197_1000226_pt1 | contig 11303 bp, 4 predicted proteins | sample ZodSprsou2mmetaG_FD_94480 | JGI IMG/M metagenome (GOLD analysis project Ga0116197, IMG submission 94480) | Hot spring sediment microbial communities from Zodletone spring, Oklahoma to study Microbial Dark Matter (Phase II) - Zodletone Spring... ...
ACAGTATATCATGGGTTTGACCAGGAGTTCACCTTTGAACCGGCAGAGGGTTATGAAGTATCGGATGTAGTGGTGGATACGGAGAGTGTGGGAGCAGTATCGAGTTATACCTTCAACAACGTGACGGCCCACCACACGATTTCTGTGACCTTCGTCCTGAAGACCTACACGATCAATGCGAGTGCAGGGGAGGATGGTGCGATTGATCCGTCTGGTCCCATACCGGTGGCGCATGGGAGCAGTCAGACATTCACCTTTGAGCCGGATGAGGGTTATGAGGTATCTGTGGTCAGGGTGGACGGAACCACGCAACCGTTATCTGACAGTTACACGTTTACCAATGTGACGGCCAACCACACGATCTCGGTCACCTTTGCACTGAAGACCTACACGATTACCGCGAGTGCGGGCGAGAACGGAACGATCAGTCCCTCGGGTGCCACTCCGGTGACCCATGGAAGCAACCAGACATTCACGTTCATTCCGAATGTGGGTTACGAGGTATCGGGAATCACCGTGGATGGAACCACCAGACCTGTTGCCGACAGCTATACTTTCACCAATGTGACGGCGGACCACACCATCTCGGTCAGTTTTGCACTAAAGACCTACACGATCTCAGCGAGTGCGGGAGCCGGAGGGAGCATTACGCCTACCGGGGAGGTGGTGGTGAATCATGGATCCAGCCGGACTTTCACCTTTACTCCGGCCACGGGTTATGAGGTATCGGGAATCCTGGTGGACGGGAACCCGGAACCTGTAGCCGACAGTTACACGTTCACAAACGTGACAGAGGATCATTCGATTTCGGTCAGCTTTGCTCTGAAGACTTATACGATCGATGCATCGTCAGGGCTGCATGGATCCATTGATCCAGAGGGTCTAATACAGGTTACCCATGGGGACGACCAGACATTCACATTTATCCCCGATGAAGGGTACAGGATATCTTCGGTGGAGGTTAATGGGATTGAAATCTCCAATCCCGGCAACAGCTATACGTTTGAGAACGTACAGGATGACCATACAATCGAGGTTTTCTTCACTTTGAAGACTTACACCATCGAAGCGAGTGCGGGGGAGAACGGATCGATCATTCCTTCGGGTTCCACAACGGTTTACCATGGATTTGACCAGACGTTCACATTTGCGCCGGCCACGGGTTACGAGGTGTCAGGGATCCTGGTGGACGGGGAACCGGAACCTGCAGCTGGCACTTATACATTTTTCGATGTGACGGAGGATCATACGATCTCTGTCACCTTTAAGCTAAAAACCTATACGATCAATGCGAGTGCAGGAGAGGATGGTACGATTGATCCGTCTGGTCCCACACCGGTGACGCACGGGAGCAGCCAGACATTCACCTTTTACCCGGATGAGGGTTACGAGGTATCTGTGGTCAGGGTGGACGGTGTAACGCAGCCTGTATCGGATAGTTACACATTTACCAATGTGACGGCCAACCACACGATCTCGGTCAGCTTTGAGCTGAAGACCTACACGATCACAGCGAGTGCGGGCGAGAACGGAACGATCAGTCCCTCGGGTGCCACACCGGTGACCCACGGGAGCAGCCAGACATTCACCTTTACCCCGAATACAGGTTATGAGGTATCGGGAATCACCGTAGATGGAACCACCAGACCTGTGGCAGACAGTTACACGTTCACGAATGTGACTGCCAACCATACCATCTCGGTCAGTTTTGCACTGAAGACCTACACGATCACTGCGAGTGCGGGACCGAACGGGTCGATCAGTCCCTCTGGCTCAACGACGGTGGACCATGGTTCCAGCCAGACTTTTACATACGCTCCGGCAGAGGGATATGAGGTGAATGAGGTTCGGGTGGACGGCGTCAGGGTTGACTCGCTATCCAGTTACACATTCAACAATGTCACGGCCGATCATACGATCTCGGTCACCTTCTCGATCAAAACCTACACCATCACTCCGGGTGCAGGGCCCAACGGGACGATCAGCCCTGCGGTACCCACCATCGTGAATCATGGATCCAGCCAGCGATTCAACTTTCTCCCTGCCGAAGGGTATGAGGTGGTTAATGTCCGGGTGGACGGAACAAGCGTTGACTCACTTTCCGGCTACACATTTATCAACGTGGTTTCCAACCATACCATCACGGTTGCTTTCGCCATAAAGACCTATACAATCATGCCGGTAGCCGGACCACATGGAAGCATCAATCCATCAACTCCCGTAACGATTGATTACGGGGATGATCAGACATTCACCATTACACCTGATCCGGGGTATGAGATCGAAGATGTACTGGTTGATGGAGAAAGTGTGGGTGCAGTGTCCAGCTATACATTCACGGATGTGACCGAAAATCATGCGATCCAGGCCCAATTCATTAAAATCGTTGATATCATTGCCGTTTCCATCCCCAATGCCACGATGAAGATCGGGGATGTGATCCCGGTTACCATCACTGTTGTGAATGATGCGGGAATTGGTTATGTACTCCTTTCAGGCACCATTGGGGGCTATCCGCTATATGGTTTTCAGCGTACCTCTGCTACCACCTACCTGGCGAATTTTGACATTACCGAAGGAGGAAACAGTTACCGGGCGGATCAAAACATTCCCGTATCGAATCTCGTGATCTCCGACGGGACGATCCAGAGTGAACCATATAATCTGCCGATTAGCCAGAACAATGACCTGCTGGATGCGGAATTGCCTGTCGTGGAATCGATGACGGCCGTGGCGGGCGATTATAAGATCGGTGATGAGGTGGTCATCAATATCGAAACAGATGGGACGGGATATGAATTATTGCCGGCTTCTTCCGTCAACGGGACACCTGTGACCGCTTCAAATGTGGAGTTCACTGCAGTCGGGGGGAACAATTACAGGCTCACCTACACGGTGCTGCAGGGGGATCCGGATGTGAGGGCCGGAGAACTGGTTGTCAGTGTGGTATTTGCGGAACCTTCAGGAAATATCGGGTCTGCATACTCCACCCTGGCGAATCCATCGCAGGTTACCATTGATGCACATCCTCCCGTAGTGAACCGCATGGAGGTACCCTCTGTGGAAGTGGGGGTGGGCGGCACGGTACAGGTGACCATCACGGCCGACGGTACCGGGTATGATGCCATGAGCGGCACGGTGATCAACGGTGTGCCATTCAGTTCCTCCAGGATCACATTTTCAGAAGTTTCGGGCGGATTGTATGAATTATCCTACATCGTAGACGGTGCTGACAATGAAGTTTCCCCGGGGAATCTTCAGGTGACCCTGGTCATGTCGGACCCGGCCGGAAATCAAAGCCAGCCTTACAACGTGCTGCAAGCGAACTCTTTGGAAATCTACACGGATCTCCCCACAGCGGTCCTGGCCGGAACCCCTGATGTTTGCGAAGGGGAGGAAGCTGAACTAACCGTGTACCTCAGCGGAAGATCCCCCTGGGGCATCGATCTTTCAGATGGGACCACCACCACATCATTTGATGATATTACCTCTTCTGAGTTTGGGGTGCAGATATCGCCTGATAAGACCACCACTTACAGGGTTACCACCGTCAGGGATGTGAACGGGGTGACCAACACGGGCAGCGGTGATATCCAGGTGTTCGTATATGAAAAGACGCCTGTGGAGATCATCAACCTGGCTGCGGGATACAGTGTGGATGACGATCCCGTGAAGCTGCAGGCCAATGTTCCCGGGGGCGTTTTTTCCGGACCGGGCGTATTCAGTTCCACGGGATATTTTGATCCGGGCACGGCAGATACGGTGAATTCGCCGCATACCATCTATTACACATACGTAAACGACAATGGGTGTGTGAGCGTTGCGAGCAAACGGGTCTTTGTTCTGGGAGCGCAGGGTGACATTTTCCTGCCCGGTAAATTTGTATGTGATGATTCCGAACCTTTCGAGGTATCCGCATTCAACGTGGCCGGAGTGACAGGTTCATTTACCCTTTTAAATGCCGGCGGTCAGTCTGTCGGGGGACTGACGGATCATGGGGATAACTCGGCCACGGTGAATCCGGCAGTGCTGTCTGCCGGAACCTACACTGTAGTATATGAATACTTTGATCAGGTGACCCTGCACCTGAGGGAGACATTCATCGTGGAGGCGGTCCCCGTCCCGGTAATCACCTCGCCGGATGAAGCAACATTCTGTCAGAACAGTCCCCCGGTGTCACTGGAGGCCAGTGTTCCCGGGGCGCTTTTCAGCGGTCCGGGTGTGATGGGGAATGCATCGGAAGGATTCATGTTTGATCCCGCTCAGGCCAGGCTGGGGGGAAATCCCATCACCTGCACGGTGATGACCGAGAACGGTTGTTCCAGGAGCACAGGTATGGATGTCCTGGTAAGGTTTGCTCCGGAGGTCCAGTTCTCCCTCGGTGATGCCTGTATTTCCCAGGATGGAGAGAATGTAACCTTCAGTAACCAGACAGGCGGTAAGATCATGGTGGCGAACTGGGACTGGGATTTCGGTGATCCGGCCAGCGGTCAGAACAATCACAGCAGTGAGATTGAACCGAAACATTTTTACACAACGGCGGGACCCAGGAGCATCTCCCTTACCGCCACCACCACTGAAGGATGTGTGGCGGAATACGTGCTTGATACAGTGATCCGGCACAATCCTGTGGCCGATTTCACCTGGATCAGCGACTGTTATTTTGAAGGTTCCGGAACAAAATTCATAAACCTGACCGAACCTGGAACCGCATCCTCCGACACAATGATCTGGACCTTCAGATCCGGCACGGGTGAGGTCCTGGATGAGATCGGAAGCCGCTCCATTTCGGACACGGTCAGCTATCTGTTTGCAGATGCGGACAGCTTCATGGTGGACCTGTATGCTTTGAACGAAGGGGGATGCACCGATATGGTATCGAGAGAGATCGTCCTCAGACCCACCGTGCAACTGAAGGACCAGGGATACGAAGAACCGTTTGATGAATCGGCTGGGATGTGGACCGTGCATGCAGAAGACGGTGTGTCGAGCTGGGTGTGGGAGGTTCCTGATTTTAATGGCTATCAACAGGATGAAAGTGACAGGGCATGGTTCACCAGGCTGCCTTCGGGAATAGCCGGATACCTTGAGAGGTCGTGGGTACAGAGTCCCTGTTTTGATTTTTCAGGCACAGAGCACCCCCTGATCAAACTGGATATCATGCGGAGTTTCGTTCCCAATTATTACGGGGCTGTGCTGCAGTACCAGGATGTGAGGGAAGAGGGATGGAAAACAGTCGGGGAGAACACTTCCGGGGTGGAATGGTACACCGGGAATCAGATTGTTTTTCAACCCGGGGGCAGCAATGTGGGCTGGGGGATGAAAGTTTTTCAGCCGGATACGGCCTGGGTCTCCGCCATCCATGACCTGGATACACTCGCGGGGAATCCCGGCGTCACTTTCCGCATAGCCCTGGTGACAAACGGGATGCAGGGGGTTGGGAACCAGGGATTTGCTTTTAATAACCTGGCCATCACCGAGCGTTCCAAACGTTCCGTCATGGAATATTTCACCAATTCGGGTGACGAGAACGCAACCTCGACGGACAGGCTCGTGGATTCCCTGGGATCCCGATATTCAGAAGTCATGGTTGACCTTCAGTATCACATGGACTACCCGGAGCTGGATCCCATGCATGAAAACAACCCCTATCCTTCCAACACCAGGTCCTTCTTCTATGGCATCCGTGAGGTCCCTTATGCCGTGGTGGACGGGGGAGAGGTGCCTGACAAACGGTTCAATTTCTCGGACCTGAAAAGTGCTCCGGATGCAGAATATGTCAGGCTGCTTTCCCTGGAGATCCCCACATTCGACATTGATCTTTCCGCGGAGTGGATGGACGACCGTTGCAGGATCACCACCCTTGTAACCTGTGAAACGGATCATTATGAAGAATATATCCAGCTCTACCTCGTGGTGTTCGAGTCTTCCGTTACAGCCTATACGGGAGGCAACGGCGATACCCATTTCCGGAATGTGGTGCTCGACATGGTTCCCACCCCTGCAGGGAAATTGCTGGGAGGTGACTGGGAAGCCGGCGTGACGGATACAGTGGCGAATACCTGGTTCTATGCCGATTACGTGGAAGATGTCAAAGACCTGGGGATTGCAGCATTTGTCCAGGACCGGATCACGGGACGGATCCTCCAGTCAGCCGTGACCTATTTTGAAAAGGTTACCGGAACAGATCAGAAACCGGTCGTTGAGCAGAGAGCGTTGAATGTGTATCCGAATCCGGCAAAGAACAGTTTCTTTGTCAATCTTGGCCGGACCACCGAAGTTGCCGGAAGATTTGACCTGCTGGATATGAACGGCAGGATAGTCCTTACCGAGCATGTCCCGCCCGGTTACCAGATCTGCCGGATCGACATCCAGCATCTGGACCGTGGCATGTATATCCTCCGCTGGCATGAACCGGGACGAAAACCTGCTTTCCGGAAGATCGTGAAATCGGAGTAAAAAAGAATGGACCGGGTATCCCGCGAATTCCAGATCTTTGTCAAACCGGTGGGCTCCCTGTGCAACATGGCCTGCCGGTATTGCTATTACCTGGAAAAGGAACAGCTTTATCCCCGGGCAGCCCGGTTTCGCATGTCCCCGCAACTTCTCGGGGAATACATCCGGCAACACGTGGAAACCTCCACCGAACCGCTGATTGCTTTTTCCTGGCACGGGGGAGAGCCCACCATGGCCGGGCTGGATTATTTCAGGAAGATCGTTGAGATCCAGAAAACACTTTGTCCCCCGGGTCGACGCATTGTGAACGGGATCCAGACCAACGGAACCCTGCTGGATGATGCCTGGTGCAGCTTTTTTGCCAGAGAGCAGTTCACGGTGGGAATCAGCGTGGACGGTCCCCGCGAGTTGCACGATCATTACCGCTGCGACAAAAAGGGGAGGTCCACTTTCGGGCGTACCATGAACGGATTCCGGCTCCTGAGCAAACACGGCGTTGCCTGCGAGATCCTCTGCGTGGTCAATGCAATAAATGTGAGGCACCCCCTGGAGGTTTACAGGTTTTTCAGGGAACTCGGGGCCGGGTTTATCACCTTCCTCCCGCTGGTGGAAAGGGACCGGGATTCCGGGTCAGGGGTCAGCGGCAGTTCGGTCCCTTCCGAAGCATTCGGGGATTTTCTGATCGCCGTTTTCGATGAATGGAAGACGTGGGATATCGGCCGGGTGAAGGTGCAGATCTTCGAGGAGGCTGTCCGGACCGCATTCGGACTGGAGCATACGCTCTGCATATTTAAAAAAACCTGCGGGGGGGTCCCGGTGGTGGAATACAACGGGGATTTTTATTCATGCGACCACTTCGTGGATGAGGAACACCGGCCGGGAAATATCAGGGAGCGGAACCTGGCAGAATTGCTGGACTGTCCCGGGCAGCAGGCATTCGGCAGGGCCAAACGGGAATCACTCACCCGTTATTGTCTTGCCTGTGAAGTGCTGGACATGTGCAACGGGGAGTGTCCGAAAAACCGTTTCGTAAAAACCCCTGACGGGGAAGAGGGGCACAACTACCTGTGTGCCGGTTACAGGAAATTCTTTAACCACTGCCGCCCTTTCGTGGAGGAGGTGTCGAGGGTCTGGAAAATGCGTCAGCCTCCAGGAGTTTCTCCCTGAAGAAGGCGATGGTCCGTTTCCAGGCCAGTTCGGCCGCTTCTTTGTGGTACCGTCCCGGGTTGGAGTCGTTGTTGAAGGCGTGCTGCGCGCCTTCGTAAATGAAGATCTGGTATTCCACCCCGGCCTTTTGCAGGGCTTCCTCAAACGCCGGGATCCCGCTGTTGATCCGTTCATCCTCCCCTGCATAGTGGAGCATGAGACCGGCTTTTATGTTCGGCACATCTTCCGGGTCGGGCTGGCTGCCGTAGTAGGGAACCGCCGCATCCAGTTCGGGGGCACGCACGGCCACTTGGTTGGTCATCCCGCCGCCCCAGCAGAATCCGGTGCATCCGACCTTCCCGTTGGTCAGGGGATGGGTGTCCAGGTATTTGACCGCGGCCACGAAATTTTCCACGGTCTCCTCCCGGTCCAGTTCACGCATCATCGTGCGGCCCCGGTCCTCGTCGTCCTCCGGCGTTCCGCCCAGGGGCGACAATGCATCGGGTGCCAGCGCCAGGAAACCTTCCCTGGCCATGCGCCGGTTCACATCCAGGATATGGGGGACCAGCCCCCTGTTCTCATGGATCACGATCACCCCGGGGAGTTTTTGTTCCACCAGGGGTCTTGCCAGGTAAGCGCGCACCTCCCCCTTCGGGCCCTGATAGGTGATGAATTCGGTATGCAATTGCGGATCATCACCTGCCGGGATCCCGGCATAGAGCTGGTTCTTTTCCAGGATGGAAAGCCAGGATACAGCTGCGGCAACACCACCGGCCATGAAAGTGAGCTTCCGCAGAAATGTCCGGCGATCGAGTCCTCCGGACCTGTAACGGGCATAAAGTTCCTTGATTTTTGGGTCCATAACAGTCATGTTTGGGTTGACGGATGGTTGGATATTATCAAATATACAAAAGTTAAGAATGCCCGTCCAGAGGTTTTTCATATTTTAGTATCAGATGGAAAACTCATTTTAATCGCCGGATGATGAAAACAAATCGCAGAACATTTATCAGAAATTCAGCCGCAGGAGCAGCAGCTCTCGGGCTGACTTCCGTATTTCCGACCCTGCACGCGGGGATCCTGGGTGCCAATGAAAAACTGGTCTGCGGGGTGATCGGTGTGAACGGAATGGGATTTGCCGATCTGAGGGCATTCCTTCAACAACCGGGCACGGAGTGTGCGGCATTGTGTGATGTGGATGATAATGTGCTCCAGGAACGGATCGCAAATGTACGGGAGATCCAGGGGAAAGCACCCACGGGATACCATGATTTCAGAAAACTGCTGGAACACCCGGGGCTGGATGTGATCATCATCGGGACGCCCGATCACTGGCATACACTTCCTTTCGTGTACGCTGCCCAGGAGGGATATGATATCTTCTGCGAGAAGCCGCTGGCCAATTCCATCGAAGAGTGCAACCTGATGGAGGCTGCGGTGAAGCGTTATGGAAATGTGGTCCAGGTGGGACAATGGCAGCGAAGTGATCCCCACTGGCAGGATGCCATCGCCTACGTACACTCGGGCAAACTGGGCAAGGTCCGTTCGGTGAGGGCATGGTCATACCAGGGATGGATGAAATCTGTTCCCGTGGTTCCGGATTCGCCGGTCCCCGCCGGAGTGGATTACGATTTCTGGCTGGGACCCGCACCGGACCGTCCCTTCAACAGGAACCGGTTCCACTTCAACTTCCGGTGGTTCTGGGACTATGCGGGAGGGATGATGACCGACTGGGGGGTGCATATCATCGATTATGCGCTTTTCGGGATGGAACAGACCGCTCCCAGATCGGTCATGTCCATGGGAGGGAAATTTGCCTATCCCGATGATGCCTGTGAAACACCGGATACCCAGCAGGCCATCTATGAGTTTGACGGGTTCACCCTGTTGTGGGACCATGGGATCGGGATTGACGGTGGGTATTACGGACGTTCACACGGAGTGGGTTTTGTGGGGAATGACGGCACCCTGGTGGTGGACCGTAACGGATGGGAAGTGATCCCCGAACCGAAGGAGGGAAATCCCACCCTGGAAAGGGTTGACCTGGTCCAGGGTGAAGGAAAGGGACTGGAGAACCACATGGCCAATTTTATTGCGGCTATCAGAGATGGTGCATCACTGAACTGCCCGGTGGAAATTGCCGCGGGGGTGGCCCGCACGTGCCACCTGGGGAACATCGCCTTCAAGACAGGAAGACGGCTGTACTGGGATGCCGGGCAGATCAGCTTCGTAAACGATCCCGAAGCAGATCGCTACCTGGCGCCCTCTTACCGGGCACCCTGGAGCCTCCCGGTTGTATAGGCCATGATCACCCCGGGCCGGGCAGTCCACCACCGCTGACCACCTTACCCGGGTTATGTATTTTACTTCAAACGGATCCGCATCAGGTACATGTCTGCCGTCATGTACAGGTATTTCCCTTCTTTGTCCAGCGTGCAGTTGGAGGTGGCCTGACCGGTGCGAATGGTTCCCAGGTGTTTGCCCTCCGGGGTGATGATCCATACCCCGCCGGGACCGGTGGCAAAGATGATCCCGTCACCCCGTACCTCGAGTCCGTCGGGCGAGCCCCGGTCGATTCTGGCTGCCTCACCGGCATCCACGAACACCCTCCCGCCGGCCAGCGATCCGTCCGCCGCAAGTTCATACACCATCCAGAAAGACTGCTCCCCGCCTCCCGAGTTTGCCACGTAGAGCAGGCTTTCGTCCGGCGAGAACCCAATCCCGTTGGGAGCGGAAAGCTCATCGGTGAGCAGTTCCACCTCCCCAACCGTATTCACCCTGAATACCCCGGTGAAGTCCATTTCCCTCCGGGGATCGTTGTAACGCAGTTCCATCCCGTAGGCGGGATCGGTGAAGTACAGGTCGCCTTTGCTGCTGTAAACAGCGTCGTTGGGGGAGTTCAGCCGTTTCCCCTGCCAACGGTCGGCCAGGGTAACAAAAACAGGTGCCGGATCCTCCAGCGGGGCATCCATGCGTGCCATCCGGCGGTCGCCGTGCTGGCAAAGCACCAGCCGGCCCCGGCTGTCGAGCAGGAGCCCGTTGGAGCCGGTCTCCCCGCCCCGCGCAATGGTATCGGTGTACCCCGAGGGCTTCAGGTACAGCTGCAGACTGTCCCTTTCCGACCAGCTGAAGATGCTGTTGTTGGGGATATCCGAAAAGATCACCATCTCCTGGTCGGGAAGCCACAGGGGGCCTTCGGACCATTCAAAGCCTTCCGCAATGATCTCCGGCCGTACATCCGGCGCAATGATCTCATCCAGGGCGGGATCCAGCCGTTCCACGGAACCGGTCACCGGATATTGTTTTCGGGGGGAGGTGTCTTCGCTTACGTTTTTTCCGGGATTCCCGGTTCCGCACGAAACAAGAAAGACGGCCAGCACGACCGTCGGGCTGACCAGCAGGCCCGGTTTGCTGAGGCATACATTTTTCATATACATCATTTTTAAGGGGAAAGGAATTGCTTTCATCTGAATACAGTTTTTTTTATGGGGGATTTATGATGCAACATGGGTTTCCTGTTCAGCGGATCTGAGCCATTCGACCGTTTGCCTGATCCCCTGCCGCAGGCCGGCGGGTTGATAACCGAGTTCCCTGATCGCCTTTTCCGAAGATACGATCCAGTTGTGGTTGTATTTACGGATCAGGCCGGGGACGATCAGCGGAGGGATCCCCGTGACACGGGCAAAGAGTTGCATGACCAC
>Ga0116197_1000230_pt1 | contig 11246 bp, 7 predicted proteins | sample ZodSprsou2mmetaG_FD_94480 | JGI IMG/M metagenome (GOLD analysis project Ga0116197, IMG submission 94480) | Hot spring sediment microbial communities from Zodletone spring, Oklahoma to study Microbial Dark Matter (Phase II) - Zodletone Spring... ...
CCTCCAGTGTCTCCCTGTTATAGCGCTTCCCGTTGCAAGTCTTGCACTGCACGTACACATCCGGCAGAAAATTCATCTCGATCGTCTGGACCCCGGCGCCTTCGCAGGTCTCGCACCTGCCACCCCTGACATTGAAGGAGAACCTGCCGGCCTTGAATCCCCGGACCTTTGCATCGGGGGTCTGCTCGAACAGTTTCCTGATGTCGTTGAACACACCCGTATAGGTGGCCGGATTGGACCGGGGGGTGCGTCCCAGGGGCGACTGGTCCACCTCGATGACTTTGTCGATGTGCTCCAGTCCGGCCAGCGCTCCGTATGGGAGAGGGTCCCTGTTTGATCGGTACAGCTGCTTGCTGATGATGGGGTGCAGGGTCTCATTGATCAGGGATGATTTCCCGCTGCCGCTGACCCCGGTAACACAGATAAACACTCCCAGCGGGAAATCCACATCCACGTTCTTCAGGTTGTTCCCGGAGGCCCCCGTCAGCCGGAGCACCTTCCCGTTCCCTTTTCTCCGCGCGGCGGGGACCGGGATCTCCCTGGTCGCATTCAGGTATTCTGCGGTCAACGATTTTCCGGTCAGTATCTGTGCCGGTGTGCCGGATGCCACCAGTGCTCCCCCGCACCGCCCGGCACCCGGTCCCAGGTCCACGATGTGGTCGGCCGACAGGATCATCTCCCGGTCGTGCTCCACCACGATCACCGAGTTCCCCTGGTCGCGCAGGCTTTTCAGGGATGCGATCAGTTTCCGGTTGTCCCGCTGGTGCAGTCCGATGCTGGGCTCGTCGAGGATGTAAAGCACATTGACAAGCTTCGATCCGATCTGCGTGGCCAGCCTGATGCGCTGGCTTTCTCCTCCGGAAAGGGAGCGTGCGCTTCGGTCCAGGGACAGGTAGTCCAGTCCCACTTCCAGCAAAAATCCCATCCTGCTGCGGATCTCCTTCAGTATATCCCTGGCAATGGTTTTCTGTCGCTCATTCAGGTGATCCTCCAGGTTGCCGAACCATCCGGCCAGGGTTCCGATGTCCATGGCGGAAAGTTCGGCAATGTTCTTCCCGTCGATCCTGAAATAGAGCATCTCCTTCTTCAGCCTTGTACCCCCGCACATGGAACAGGTGACCTTCCGGATGAATTGTTGCACATTCTTCCTGTGATTTCCCCCGCCGTTTTCACCAACCTGGTTTTGAATGAGGTGAACCACCCCATCAAAACTCAGGAAGTAATTGGATGTGGCTCCCAGCGGGGTATTGACCAGCTTTAAAGGTTCCTCGGAACCGAACAGGATGCAGTGAAGCGCCTCTTCGGGGATTTCCTTCACAGGGGTGTCAAGGGTAAAACCATGCTTGACAGCAATGGCTTCCAGCTGCCAGAAGATAAGGGCATTCCGGTAGGGACCGAGGGGGACCAGCGCCCCCCTGCGGATGCTTCTGGAATCATCCGGGATGATTTTACGGATGTCCACATCGTTGACGGTTCCCAGTCCGTTGCACAGCGGACAGGCCCCGTGCGGGGAGTTGAAAGAGAAATTGTGGGGAGCGGGTTCATGATAAGAGATCCCCGATGTGGGGCACATGAGCTGGCTGGAAAAATACCGCGGTTCGTTGCCGTCCTTCTCAAGGATCATGCTGATCCCCTTCCCCTGATTCATGGCTGTCTCCAGCGATTTTTTGAGGCGGTCACGGTCGCTCTCTCCCACCACCAGCCTGTCGATCACCACTTCAATGTTATGGTTCCTGTAGCGGTCGACCCGCATGCCCGGCACCACCTCTTTCATCTCTCCGTCCACCCTGGCGTAAATGTATCCCCGCCGCCTGATCTGCTCGAACAACTCCCTGTAATGCCCCTTTCGTCCACGGACCATGGGAGCCATCACCGAAATTTTCCTGCCGCCGAATTCATCCATGATGATCTCCAGGATCTGGTCGCGGGTATATTTCACCATGTGCTCGCCCGTCACGTGGGAGTAGGCATCGGCCACCCTGGCGAACAGGAGCCTGAGAAAATCATACACCTCGGTGATGGTCCCCACCGTGGACCTGGGATTCCGGTTGGTGGACTTCTGCTCGATGGAGATCACAGGGCTCAGTCCCGTGATCCTGTCCACATCGGGCCGCTCCATGTTTCCCAGGAACTGCCTCGCATAGGCATTCATCGTCTCCATGTACCTCCGCTGTCCCTCGGCATAGATCGTGTCGAAAGCCAGTGACGATTTTCCGCTGCCGCTCAGTCCGGTGACCACGGTCAGCCGGTTGCGGGGAATGGTGACGTCAATGTTCTTCAGATTGTGCTCACGCGCACCCAGTATTTCGATAACCCTTTCCTTCATCTTCACAGGAGCCTGTATTCGCCACATCAATCCGGGTATTCCCAGGCATCGGGCCTCCGGTAACCTTTCCGGGGAAGCGTGATTTCATATGACCTGCGGGAGGGATTGTCCAGCTTGTTGTCCCGCAGCCAGGGATTGAAATATTTCAGGATTTTGTAGTTCGTTCCATGCCGGAATGCAAAATCCGCAAAGTCGGCCACCGCGCTGTCGATCACCACCGTGAAGGTGGGGACCTCCGGATAGAGATCATTCCCGGAAAGATTGAACCCGTAGGCTTCCGGGTCTTCGAAGATCAGTTTGAATGCCAGCACGCGGTACAGATACCTTGCCGTCTCCTCGTTCAACAGGAGATCATAATAGTTTCCCATTTTCTGCCGCTCGATCTCCCGGTCCACACCCCTTCGTCCCGCATTGTACGAAGCAGCCGTCATTGTCCAGTTCCCGTATTTCCCGAAGGACTCTGCCAGATAGCGGCAGGCCACCTCTGTCGACTTGACCACATGGTAGCGTTCATCAATCTCCTGGTTCACCTCGAGCCCGTATTCCAGGGCCGTCCCCCTTAGCAGCTGCCAGAACCCCACCGCCTTTGCCGGTGAGACCATCTGTGCCAGTCCGCTCTCGGCCACAACCAGGTACTTGAAATCGTCCGGAATGTTGTGTTCCTTCAGCACCGGTTCGATCTGGGGGAAATACCGGTTTGCAAGCTTGATCAGCCTGATCGTGTGGGAATGGAAATAGGTGTTTGACAACAGTTCCCTGTCCAGCGACTCCTTCACATCAAACAGGTCAAGGGGGACCGGCTCCCCGGCGAAGGTCACCCTTGCCGGGATCTCCACCCCGTACACGGCGTACCCGTCCCCGCCGGCCGGTTCCACCGCCTCCTCGTCCGTCCCTTCCGAAAATCCCGTGGCCGCCAGCATCACCGCCATTCCGACCGTAATCGTAAACAACGCAGCCATCATCCCCTGTTTGATCTTCCTTGTTTTTCGCATTTGCTCTCCCGTTTAAGCTTTATACGCATCCCGGCATGCGGGGTTCACAAAATTAAAGATTTGTTTGCATTCCCCGAGAATCATACGGGATTTCCATGGAAAAATCTTCGGCAGAAGGCCGGATCAGCGGCGGGGCGGACTGGACCCGGAACCGGGAACAGGGACCGTTTCAGAACCGGTAGTTCAGTCCCGTGTACACCCCGAGGGTGTAGGGCCGGGTGGAGGGAAGGGTCTGGTCGTTGATCGAATTGATGAAATACCTGAAGCGCGGTTCCAGGCTCAGGCTGAGGCGGTCCAGCAGGTGATAGATCACCCCCACACCGGCGTTCCCGGAATAGTTGACGGTCCTGATATTGGTCAGGTACCCGATTTCAACCTGGCCCTCTGAGGTGGGCATGGTCACACTGCTGTTCACCAGGAAGTTGGTGCTCATCCCCCCCACAAGCTGGACCTCCAGGTCGCCGTCAATCACGGAATACCTCAAGTTAAAGGGGACCTCCAGGTAGTCCAGGTTCTGCCTGATCCCCTCGTCCGCATAGACCGTTTCAGCCATATTGTCCAGGGATGCGTTCATGGCATAGAACTCATTGACCTTGTAGTTGTTCACGTAGATGTCCCCCGACTCGGACACGATATTGCCCACAGAATTGGAGACAGCCAGGATGTTGGAACTGTTGGTTTCTTCCCTGAGAGGTGCAAAATCAAATGACTTTTTAAACATCTGTATCCCGGGCGCACTGACGGCAATCCCCATCTTGTTGAAGAGGACCCCGGTTTCAAATGCCAGCCGGGAAAGGGGCCGGTAGCTTACCCTGATCCCTCCTGCGTAGGAGATGATCCCCGACTCGTGGTCACCGGTCGCCGTCATCAGCTGCTTCTCCGCATCCCTGAAACTGTAGATGGGGGAAAGTGCGGCCCCCACCGCCCATTTCGTTTTCCCTTTTTCCCGGCCGGTCACTCCAGAATCATCGGCCAGCACCTCTTCAACTGGCAGTAGGTGGGCGGGCATGGTGGTATCGGCCGTCGTTCCTGCTTCCCCTGGTTCGGGGCCCTGTTCGTTTTCATCCGTGAGGGCGGCAATGACCGTTCGCCCGCCGGTCTCTGACCGGTCCGCAGCACCGGGCACTTCCGGGATCCCGGGTGCGGCTTCCGGCGAAGTTCCGGCGGCTGACTGCTCCTCACTCTCGGACAAGCTCCCGGCGCCGGAATGTGCAATGGTTTCAGCCGGTGTAACTTCCCCGGAAGGGGAGATATCCTCCGGGGTCACCTTCCCGGCTTCCGGGGTCACTTTCCCGGCTTCCGGGGACGAAATCACTTCGCCGGAACTGTCCCGCTCCAGCTGCACCACTTCAACCGGTCCCGGAAGGTCCCGGTTCAGGAAATGGATCCCCAGTGTTACTGCCAGGGCGATGGTTGCGGCAGCCGAAAGGGCAAAGATGATCCGCCTTCTCCTGCCCGCATTCCCCAGCCGGGCCGATATGGCCGGCCAGATACTTTCCGGGGGATCCGCCCTGAAATCTCCCAGCCGGTCCTTCAGAAAACCCCTTTGATGTTTCTGTTCGTTCATTTTGTGATCGCTGAACCGTATAATTTCTTAATCCTGGACTGCAAAATGGCTCTGGCCCTTGAGAGGTTCGACTTGGAGGTTCCCACGCTGATTCCAAGTTCCCGGCTGATCTCCACATGGCTGTACCCCTCCACCGCGTACAGGTTGAACACCAGCCTGTATTTGGGGGAAAGGGTCTGGATAAGCTGAACCAGCTCTTTGGATGTTAAACTGTTGTAGATCCCGTCATCCATCTCCTCGTTCACTTCCCCTTTCAGGTCATCCACCCTTTGAAGGAACACCTGGCTCCTGTATTTCTCCAGTGCCGTATTGATCATCACTTTCCTGATCCAGCCCGGGAATGCTGCCGGATTCTTCACCTGGTCCAGCTTGCTGAACACTTTAATGAATCCCTCCTGCATGATGTCCTGCGCATCCTCCTCGCTGGATGCGTACTGCAGGCATAACCCGTACATGGCCGAAGCAAACTTCCTGTAAAGTGCTTCCTGACTCCGGGCTTTGCCCCTTTTACATTCCTTTATTAATATCTCCAGCTGATCTGCCAAGCCAGTTTTCCTCCCCTGACAAATTTATGCAAATTGGCAGGATATCACATCCCTGGTCATTCATCTACAGGATGGACCGATGCGGACAAAGGTTGCGTGTACCCGGGGTGACGCAACCAAACCCGGATAAATTCCATCTTAATACTGAACCGCGGGTGGGCACAACAATATGCCCCCCGTCGCAGTTAAAAGAATACAGTCATGAAAATTTCTGAAGAGATGAAAACAATACATGGTCTTTTTATCACTGGCATCATGACCCTGATCATTGCCACAGGATGTTCACAGGAAACGGACCCGGTGTTCACCTACAACCTGAAATCGGCCGAGGTCATCGAAACCAACAACGGATTCGGACTGGAACTGTTCCGGGAGGTGGTAGCAGATGAAGAGAAACCCAATATCATGATCTCTCCCGCCTCGGTCAGCATTGCCCTGGGGATGGCATACAACGGAGCTGAATCCGCCACGATGGAAGCCTTCGAACAGGTGCTGAACTATGAGGGGCTTACCCGCGAGGAGGTGAACGAGATCACAAAGGAGCTGATCAACGTGCTGGTCACCAATTCAAAAGGCAACCTGCTGGAGATCGCAAACTCCATGTGGTACCACGATGAGTTCCCGGTCAAACAGGAATTCATTGACCTGAATGCAAATTACTACGATGCGGAGGTCAGGGACCTGGATTTCAGGACGCTCGAAGCAATAAAGACCATCAATGACTGGGTCAGTGACAAGACACACAACAAAATTGACAAGATCATTGAATCCATTGATCCGGAGACGATGATGATCCTGATCAATGCACTCTATTTCAATTGCCTCTGGGAAACGGAATTCGATCCGGACGACACTTCCGAGCAGCCCTTTTACACCGAGGCAGGCCGGCTTTTCGAACGGGTGGAGATGATGACCGTGGAAAGCAAGTTCAACGCGGCATTCACAGAGGATTTCAGCGCCGTGGAGCTGCCTTATAAAAACGATAAGTTCAGCATGTTCCTTTTTCTGCCCGCAGAAACCTCTTCTCTCGGGGAACTTGTGGAGCAGTTGGACGGGGAAACCTGGAAAAGCTGGCTGGAGACGTTCTCCGAACGGGAAGAATTCACGGTGACCCTGCCCAAATTCAAGTTTTCATACGACCGTTCCCTGAAAGAGGACCTGGCATCCATGGGGCTCGAGATCGCCTTCACCGATGCGGCCGATTTCTCAGGGATCAGCGACATTCCACTGCTTATTTCAGAGGTGATCCACAAGACTTATATTGACGTGAACGAGGAGGGAACCGAAGCGGCGGCGGTGACCGCCATCGTGTTCGATCTCACATCCGTCATAGAGAACGACCACATCACGCTGGACCGACCGTTCCTGTTCGCGATCACCGAAAACTCCAGCAAGTCGATCCTGTTCATCGGAACGGTTTCCGAACCATCATATGAGTAGGGAGTCCCGGGAAACTGTTTTGAAAGGTGCGCAAAGCGGGTAACCTAACGCCCGCGCAGCGATTATCCCTAAATTCCTAACGCTTGCGAAGCAAGCAACCTAACTCCCCTAACGCCCGCGCAGCGGGCACTATATATGTATCACTTCCCCGTACGCCGCTGCGGCCGCCTCCATGATGGCCTCCGACATGGTGGGATGCGGGTGGACTGCTTTGATGATCTCCTCCCCGGTGGTCTCCAGCTTCCTGGCCACCACGATCTCGGCGATCATTTCGGTCACGTTGGCCCCGATCATATGGGCGCCCAGCAGTTCGCCGTATTTTGCATCGAAGACCAGTTTCACAAAGCCTTCCTTGGCCCCTGCAGCCGAAGCTTTGCCCGAGGCGGTGAAGGGAAATTTCCCCACCTTCAGCTCGTACCCGGCTTCCCTGGCCGCTTTCTCGGTCATCCCCACCGACGCCACCTCGGGACTGGTGTAGGTACAGGCCGGTGTGTTCTGGTAATCCACGGGACGGGGATCATGACCGGCAATCTTCTCCACGCAGGTGATCCCTTCGGCCGAGGCCACATGGGCAAGGGCGGGTCCGCCGACGATATCGCCGATGGCATAAATGCCGTTCACGCTGGTCCGGTAAAACTGATCCACCTTCACCCTGCCGTTTTCCACTTCGACCCCGACCTCTTCCAGGCCGATGTTTTCGATGTTGGGGGTGATCCCCACCGCCGAAAGCACCACCTCGGCCTCAACCCCCGTCTCCCCCTTGGGAGTCTTGACAACTGCTTTGCACATGTCGCCCGATGTGTCCACGCTTTCCACCGAGGAACCGGTCATCACCTTCATCTTGGATTTCTTGAACGAGCGTTCCAGCTGTTTGGAAACCTCCTCGTCCTCCAGCGGAACTACATTTGGCAGAAATTCCACCAGCGTGACTTCCGTGCCAAGGGTACTGTAAAAATATGCGAACTCGCTGCCTATGGCTCCCGAACCGACCACCAGCATTGATTCTGGCAGCTTTTCAAGGGTCATTGCCTCCCGGTATCCGATGATCTTTTTGCCATCCTGCTTCAGGTTGGGGAGCTCCCTGGACCTTGCCCCCGTGGCAAGGATGACATGGTCGGCCTCCACGATGGTGGTCCCGCCATCCCCGTCCGTCACTTCCACCTTCCCGGGCGATTTCAGCCTGCCGGTACCCTGGATGGCCTCGATTTTGTTCTTCTTGAAGAGGAACTGGACCCCCTTGCTCATCCCATCGGCAACCGTCCTGCTCCGTTCGACCATCTTTGCCAGGTCGGGACTGACCGAACCGTCCAACGCCACACCGTAATCCCCCGCATGCCGGAAATAGTCGTATACCTGTGCGCTTTTCAGCAGGGATTTCGTGGGGATGCAGCCCCAGTTCAGGCAGACTCCGCCCAGGGATTCCTTTTCCACCACGGCGGTCTTGAGTCCCAGTTGAGAGGCGCGGATGGCAGCCACATACCCTCCCGGTCCGCTGCCGATGACGATCAGATCATATTTCATGCTTGCTGGATTTTATGATTTTGTTAGCGACTATACGTGAATTTAAAATCTTGCAGCTACACGCAGGTGCTGTTATAGCCAGTTTTTATTCTTTTTTAAATACAATTCTCATTTCACCTTCATAAAGCACAAATGTATTCTCTTTCACATTAAACACCAATTTTATATCTGCAGGTTCAAATTTAAAAGTATCATTTTCATAAGCATCCATTGGTAGTTCACCCTGTCCGGTTGGTTGGGCGTATAATATGTTATCCTTTTTGGTAACACTAATTTTTAATGGGAATTTTTCATTGGAGTAAACACCTACATATTTATCCAAATCTTCGGATTTTAATTCTATCTGCTTGTCAGTTATGATTGGTTCGTTATATAACACCTTTCTAATATCGCTGACAGGTAATGTCGTGGAGGGAAGGCTGTTGTTCTGTAAAAGTATGATTGTCTTATCATTGGTCAGGTGTCTTTCAATAAATGCGGTGTAACCCGCCCAACCACCTGAATGATTTACTATTTTGCCATATTTTTCATTTTCAATAATAAACCAGCCAAAGCCATACGGATTTTCTTCTCCATCAGAAGTTTTTGATGATTGATATATTATTTTTTTATCACTTCTGTTTATAAGTTTATTAGTGTATAATGCTCTATCCCAAATTAGTAAGTCCCCAACTGTTGAGTTTACCATTCCATCCCCAACAATTCCGTCAAGATAATAAGTATAAAAAGTTTTGCCAAAACTGTCTGTTAGTACTTTGTTACCTAGACTATCTAATACATAGCCAAGAGCATAGTTTTCAACTTTCTGAGGTTTAAATCTGCTTCTATATACAAATGTATTGTTCATTTTTAGAGGCTCGAAGATGTATTGTTTCAAAAATTCTTCAAATGATTTTTTTGATGCTTTTTCAATTAATAGTCCTAGCAGTGCATATCCAGTATTGCTATATTCAAATTTCTCATCAGGTTGAAATCTTGCTTCAGGTTTATACTTTGAAAACTCATTTACAATATCTTGATTGGTTGCAAATTTGGTTTTGTCCCATTTTTCTTCAAAAAGTTCCATATAATCTGGTAACCCGCCCGTATGATTTAACAGATTCCTTACTGTAATGCTCTCGTAATCTTTAAGTTCGGGAATGTATTTTGAAATTTTATCATCATAACTTAATTTACCCTGTTTTTGAAGAATGACAATTGCCATTGCCGTGAACTGTTTTGATACAGAGGCTAACTCAAAAATAGTTTCATCATTCAATTTTCTCTTTGACGCTTCATCCGCAAAACCATAACATTGTTTAAATACTATTTTTCCTTTTTCTGCTATTAAAACATTACCATTAAAGGCATTTTTTTGATGCAGAGCTGTAAACAAACTATCCAATAAATGTATTTGAGCCGTCTGTCCAAATGATATAGTTGAAATAACTATGCCAATAATTATACTTATTTTTTTCATGTTGTTCTGTTCTAAAATTGGCTATAATAACGGAAAATGGTCAGGGTTTAGTTTTTTCCTGCCCGCCTGAATCCATCTGTTGAAAAAAGAGGTCAAAGAAACCGGGTACACTCTCTGAGGCAATTCCGTTGGGTGAGTTCTGGAGGAATGCGATCCCTGTTTTTTCCTCCGGGCAGAACGCGATCTCCGCCCGGTAACCCCGGACGTACCCCCCGTGGTACACGATCTTTCTTCCCCGGTAATGATAGATCCTCCAGCCCAGGCTGTAGTGTCTTTCGCTGATCGGTCCCCACGCCCTGGTGTAGACCGCCTTCAGAGGCGTGTATATGACCGGCGTTGCGAGCTGACGGCATACCGTATCGGGGAAAATCTCCCCCCGGTTCCCGAGCAGGGCAAGCAACCATTGCCCCATGTCGTCAATGCTGGCATTGATCCCCGCGGCGGGGAGCACATTATAGTACCCTTCATGGAGGTCCAGCGGGATATAGCCGTTTTTCCCCCTCACATGCGGATAAGCCACATTGTACGAGTGTCCCAGATCGATCCTGCCGGCCGACGCATCCTTCATTCCCAGCGGATCGAAGATCTTTTCATCCATTAGCTGTGTAAAAGGGGTGCCCGAGGCCTGCTCCGCAATCGGTGCGAACATGCTGAAAACCACGTTCTGGTATCCGTAGAGCGACCCGGGAGCCGCCGAGATATCCACCTCATGAAGCCTTTCAATGATATTCCCGAGAGGCTCGCCGGCTTCCACCAGGTTGTCATAGGCATGGGGAACCAGACCCGAGGTGTGACTCAGGATATGGCGGATGGTAAGTTCTGCGGTACTGGCCGAATCCTTCAGCCGGAACCCGGGCAGGTAAGTCACCACCCTGTCGTCAAGGAAAAGAAGCCCTTCGTGCTCCAGCAGACAGGCCAGTGCGCCGGAAAATCCCTTGGATACTGAGGCCAGCCTGAAGACGGTTTGACTGTTCACCTTCGCATTGCCGCCTTTCCTCCTCACGCCATGGGTCCCGGTGGCCACCACCCGGCCGTCGTGCACGATGGTGAATGCGGCACCCACCGTCTGCGTGCTGTCCAGGATCCTGCCCAACCGGAGGGTGTATTCCCGAATGGCTCCAAGCGCGGGTGTGGTCTCCTCTGCGGACAACGCGGGTTCTGCCCCGGGGGACTCCTTATTTCGCAGGGCGGTTTCCGGGAGTCCGGGAGAAATTTCCGAGCCTGAATGCAACAGGATCGAAATGATCCCGATCACCAGGATCAGGATGAATGCAAAAATCCATCTAAAATGCCCTTTCATGCGCATGCCTTTCTTCCCGTGTCCACAATCATCATCAGCTGCAAAACTACAATTATAACGAAAAACCAATCTGACTTTTTATGCACAAAATTGTCC
>Ga0116197_1000231_pt1 | contig 11242 bp, 11 predicted proteins | sample ZodSprsou2mmetaG_FD_94480 | JGI IMG/M metagenome (GOLD analysis project Ga0116197, IMG submission 94480) | Hot spring sediment microbial communities from Zodletone spring, Oklahoma to study Microbial Dark Matter (Phase II) - Zodletone Spring... ...
GGCATGTCACGACCGTTGCGACGCAGGGTCTCCAGCACCTGCCAGCCGTCCATGCCCGGCAGCATCACGTCGAGCAGCATCAGATCGTAGGACTCGGTCAACGCCAGGTGCAGGCCCTCGACCCCGTCCGGCGACAGGTCGACGGTATACCCCGCCTCGGTCAGTCCCTGTTGCAGGTACTGGCCCGTCTTGCGCTCGTCTTCGACGATCAACACCTTCATTCATTCACTCCCGAGCCATCTGTCGTCATTCTGCCACCATGCGGCAATTGGACCGTGAAGATGACAGGAACGTAATCCGCGGGTCAGGCGGGTGTCAGTTCGCCGGGCTACCTTTGTGTTCCAATCGGTAGAAAGCCATCCGAACACGCGACCCGAGGGAGCACTCCACAATGGATCGACGTCGTTTTTTCAAGCACAGCGCGGCGATGGCCGCCACGGCAAGCCTGGGCACGATCATCGCCCAACCCGTCCGGGCTTCCCGCGGCAAGCGCCCCAACCTGCCGATGCCCGAGTTGCTCGACGTCACCGGGAGCGGGCGTCTGACACTCAACGCCAGGTCCGGCCAAACGGCATTTGCCGGCGGGCCATCCTCGTCGACGTTGGGATACAACCAGGACTACCTGGGCCCGTTCGTCCGGGCACGGTCGGGTCAGGAGGTCGCCGTTCGGTTGCAGAACGATCTCGACGAATCGCTCGCGACTCACTGGCACGGCCTGCTCGTGCCCGGCGAGGTCGATGGCGGCCCCCACCAGGAGATCGCCCCGGGCAAGGTGTGGGAGCCGATCCTGCCGATCGACCAACCGGCGTCGACCGCCTGGTTTCACGCCCACACCTTCCCGCACACGGCCCGCCAGGTCTACCGGGGCCTGGCCGGGGTGTTCCAGATCGACGACGGCCACGATCCCGACCGCGGCCTGCCGCAAGAGCACGGCGTCGACGACCTGACCCTGGTGATCCAGGACCGGCGCCTCGACGAGGCCGGTCGCCTGGACTATCGACTGAGCATGTTCGATCGCATGCACGGTTTTCAGGGCGACCGCCTGTTCGTCAACGGCGCGGAACAGCCACGCGGCCCGGTACCGAACGCCGTCGTCCGGCTACGCCTGCTCAACGGCTCGAACGCGCGCATCTTTCACCTGCGTTTCGAGGACGGGCGCCCGATGCACGTGATCGCGAGCGACGCCGGGTTCTGGCCAAAGCCGGTGCCCACCGAGGAATTGCGCCTGTCGCCGGGCGAACGCTTCGAGGTGCTGGTGGATTTCCGCGACGGACGCGAGGTGGCGCTGATGACAGGCCCCGATCAGAACCGGGGTGGCCCCGGCATGATGGGGGTGGTGAGCAACATACGCTCGTTTGCCTCCGGGCTGGTCGAAGGCGATCAACGGGTGCTGTCGTTCCACCCCGATGGCCGCAAGGGCCGGGTCGATCGCATTCCGGAGGCGACGGGCGAGGCATCGTGGTCGCAACCGACTAACTTTGACAAGCGACGGCACTTCCGCCTCGACATGATGCTCGGCGGGATGCCGATGATGCGGGGAATGATGGGTGGCGGCGCCTCCGAGGATATGCCGGGCGGCGGTGGCCCCTCCATGGGAATCAACGGCCGCCCGTTCGACATGCAACACATCAACGAGGCGGTCGCCCTGGGTAGCGTCGAGCACTGGACCATCGAGAGCGACATGCTGATGCACCCGTTCCACATCCACGGGGTGCATTTCCAGGTGCTTGCCGACGAGACGGGGCAAACGCCGCGGCTGGAAAACCGCGGGCCCAAGGACACCGTGCTGGTCGATGGCCGCGCCGAGATCGCCGTGCGATTCACCCAGCCCGCGAGCAAGGACAGCCCGTTCATGTATCACTGCCACATCCTGGAACACGAGGACGCCGGGATGATGGGGCATTTCACCGTGTCCTGAACCGCCTTGACGGCGGATCGCAGGCCTCGATTCTTCACTCGGGAGCGAAGACAATGGGATGGGATCACACCATGGGATTTGGCGGAGGCTTCATGTGGATCATCTGGATACTACTGATCGCGGCAGTCATCTGGCTGGTCGTCATCCTCTCGAGGCAAGGCCGTTCCTCGGGCGAGCCGTCTGCCCGAGAGATCCTTGATCGGCGCTACGCACGGGGCGAGATCGACAAGGAAACCTACGACCGCATGAAGCACGAACTCGATTGAATCCCTCCAGCCCCGACTGTCCTGGTCGGGGCCAGCACGGCCTTCTGCACCGGCGGCACCACTACCGACAACCTCGACCGCCCCGTCTCTTCTCTCTTCGAACCGACCACTCGCTGCCCTGGCCGCCTTTGGGGGAGGCCCTCAAGCGCACGCACGTGGATGACAAAACCGTAATCCCGCCGTCAGGTCCATGACAGCCCGGCTGCGTAAGGTCATGGGTATCGGAACAGAAACGTCACATCGACGTGGCCCGGGCCAGTAAGACGCCGTATCCCGTAAACCGTCCTGCTGGACGCAATCGGAGGAGATCCCATGAAGCCCAACGATATCCTCACCGCCGACGGGCTGTCCCGTCGCCGGTTCCTGCGCAGCGCCACGTCGATGGGCGTGCTCGCTGCACTCTACGGCGTGGCTGCGCTTCGACCGGCCCTCGCCTGGCCAGGCAGCGGCAACCTCGATGCCGAGAAGGAGGTCGACGGCAACACCGACATCTTCCGGCTGACCATCGACCGCACGCCAATGTCTATCGATGGCAAGGACGCGCACCCGATCACGGTCAACGGCACCGTGCCCGGCCCGCTTATCCGCCTCAAGGAAGGCCGGGACGTGCGCATCCTGGTGACCAACAACCTCGACGAGGACAGCTCGATCCACTGGCACGGCATCCTGCTGCCTTTCGAGATGGACGGTGTGCCGGGCGTGACCTTCCCGGGCATCAAGCCCGGCGAGACCTTCGAATACCGCTACCCCGTGCGCCAGAGCGGCACCTACTGGTATCACAGCCATTCCGGGCTCCAGGAGCAGGAAGGCCATTACGGCCCGCTGGTGGTCGACCCGGCCGAGCCGGAGCCCTACGCGTACGATCGAGACTACGTGGTGATGCTCTCCGACTGGACCTTCGAGGACCCACACGACGTCTTCCGCAAGCTCAAGGTCGCCGAGGGCTATTACAACTACCAGAAGCGCACCGTCCAGGACCTGCTCGAGGACATCAAGGCCAAGGGCTGGGAGCAGACCATGCGCGAGCGGGCCATGTGGGGCGAGATGCGCATGAGTTCGCGCGACCTGCTCGACGTGACCGGCAGCACCTACACCTACCTGCTCAACGGCCGCTCACCCGCCGACAACTGGACCGCCCTGTTCCGCCCCGGGGAAAAGGTCCGCCTGCGGGTCATCAACGGCTCGGCGATGAGCTTCTTCGATGTACGCATCCCGGGGTTGAAGATGACCGTGGTGCAGGCCGATGGGCAGAACATCGAGCCCGTGCCGGTAGACGAGTTCCGTATCGGCGTGGCAGAGACCTATGACGTGATCGTCGAACCGACCGAGGATCGCGCCTACACCATCTTCGCCGAGGCCATGGATCGCAGCGGGTATGCCGCCGCCACCCTGGCGACCAGAGAGGGCGCACGCGGCGAGGTTCCCGAGCGCCGCCCCATGCCCGAGCGCGGCATGGACTCGATGGGCATGGACCATGGAGACATGGACATGGGCCACGGCGACATGGACATGGGCCGGAACGACATGTCGGGCGACATGAATGGCGGCGAGGAAATGGCCTCCGAGCCTAGCGACCCGCATGCCGGCCACGACATGAGCGGCGGCAGCCAGGCCATGAATGACGATGACTCCGGCAGCATGAACATGGCCGAGGGTGCCCCTCACGAATGGCCACTCGCCGGCCGACAAATCAGCCACGGCCACGATGATCACGGCCCGGGCGCGGCCATGGTCGCCCGCAACCCGCAGAACCGGATGGGCGATCCGGGCATCGGCCTGAAGAGTACCGAGGACCACAAGGTGCTGGTCTACGACGACCTGCGGGCACGCGCCCCTTGGCCGGACCGCCGCGAACCGGAGCGAGAAATCGAACTGCACCTGACCGGCAACATGGAGCGCTACATGTGGTCGTTCGACGGCAAGAAGTTCTCCGAGGTCGACGGCCCTATCCGCTTTCACCACGAGGAGCGACTGCGCCTGATCCTGGTCAACGACACCATGATGGATCACCCGATTCACCTCCACGGCATGTGGATGGAGCTGGAAAACCGTCACGGCACGTACCGCCCGCGCAAACACACCCTGTCGCTCAAGCCCGGCGAGATGCTCTCGGCGCGGATCACCCCGGTGCATCAGGGCGACTGGGCCTTCCACTGCCACCTGCTCTACCACATGGAAGCCGGCATGTTCCGTGTCGTGTCCGTGGCCTGAACTACCGGGAGGAACTGACCAATGACCATTCAGACGATCAAGCACCCGAATCGATGGCTGGCGACCGCCTGCATACTGGCACTGACTCCAGCGCTTGCCATGGCCGACGGACGAGGTGACTACGCCCGCGAACAGGGATGGGATTCCCCCGTCCCCGACATGCAGACCGGGATGCTGTTATTCGACCGACTGGAATACGCTGCCGGGGACGACGAGGACAGCGTCGACTGGGAATTCCAGGGCTGGTACGGCGGCGATACCAACCGGCTGGTGATCAAGGGCGAGGGGGAACACGTCGTCTCCGGTGGAGACGGTGGCGAGATCGAGGCGCTCGATCTCCTCTATGGTCGCCTGATCGCCCCCTACTGGTCCTTGCAGGCCGGCGTCGGCTACCAACTCGAATACGGCCCCGGCCCCAACCACGACCGCGGCTTTGCCGTAGTGGGTCTGCAGGGGCTGGCGCCGTACTGGTTCGAAATCGACACCAACCTGCGGGTTAGTGAAGACGGCGACGCCTCGGTCGACTTCGAGGCCGAATACGACTTCCTCTTGACCCAGCGACTGATCCTTCAGCCCCGCATCGGCACATCGGTGGCCTTCGAGGAAGTCGAGGAATTCGGCGTCGGCCAGGGTATCAACCACATCAAGGCCGGCCTGCGACTGCGCTACGAAATCCGCCGCGAGGTCGCCCCCTACATCGGGGTAAGCTGGAACAAGCAACTGGGTGACACCGCCGATCTCGCCCGGGCGGAAGGCAACGACACCGACGACCTGCGATTGGTGGCCGGTGTGCGCCTGTGGTTCTGACCGCCCGAACTGCACCGACATAACCCCTCGGTCGCGATGTAGCAGCCGTCATGCCGGCCGAGGTGTTAGATCCCAACCGCTGCAGCGTACGGGACGTAGCGGCCGAGTAACGACGACCACATACGGACCAACAAGGGGGAACGAGAAATGACTGACCCAGCGACCACCCTCGAATCGACCATCACCTGCCCGCACTGCGGTCATTCGAAAACCGAGGTCATGCCGACCGACGCCTGTCAGTGGTTCTACGAGTGTGACGATTGTCAGACCTTGCTACGACCGAAGCCGGGTGACTGTTGCGTGTTCTGCTCATACGGCAGCATGCCCTGTCCACCGATCCAGGCCGATCGTGGATGTTGCGAGACCCAGACCAACGGGCACTAGAACGGCCCAACGCCTCGTCCGGAAGCACGAAAACGATTGGCTCTGCTCGGTTCTCCGCTGTGGTGGTTCTGCCGAACGTCGGCCTACCCAGTGAATTGCCCCCGAATGTCGCCGCCATTCACCGATGTCGACTTTGACCGCGCCGAGCGCACGACTTGTCACGGTTCGCGTATCAACTCGTCTCGGCTTTGATCAAGCAGTCACCACCGCGGTCGATGCCGGCCATAGAGCCCACGCCCATAGAAAAGGCCCCGCCCGATTCGCTTCAGACTTGTCCTGGGGGACATCCTGACCAACCGTCGGCGGGGCCTTCGTGCATCCTGCGAGGCTTGGGAACAAAGTTTCTTCCCTGCGCATGTGTCCTCATACGCGCCCCCCCGGGCCTAAGGCTTACAACGTAACCAGGACCCCTCCGGAGAGCATCAGAGCGATGCCGATAATTCGATTGGCCGATTGATGGAGCTTTTGGGCCGTGTTCCCCAGCCCACGGCCGGACATAAGCACCAGGCCGGACGCCGATACCAGGCCCACGACATAGCCGAATGCATTGCTGTTGACCCCCATCTCGGCACCATGCGCGGCACCATGAAACAGCATGAAACCTCCGGCCATGATTCCCGCCGCCCACACAGGCAATCGCTTCCTGAAGCCGACCATCAGCCCGACAGCGACCACGGAGAGGGCAATGACCGTCTCGAGACCGGGTAGAGAAACGCCGGCCAAGCCAATAAAGGCCCCCATCGCCAAGGCCAGGAGAGTCAATGGCATCACGACCCGCTGCTGGCCCTGCTCCTGGAACGCAAGCCAAACACCGATCGCGACAAGCGCGAGCAAATGATCCACACCGAGCAATGGGTGCAAAAAGCCGCCCAGGTAACTGCCGTGCAGGGGATCAGATCCGACGTGGGCGCTCGCCAACCCGGGTACTGCGAGCAGCGACAGAACCGTAATGAATCGTCCAATCATGTCTGGAACCTCTGTTCTCCGTGAAAGTCACCGATAAACGGCCATGTGGGGGGCTTTCTCCCGTCGATCCGGAAGCATGCCCCGCTGGATGATGAAATCGACGATCGAATCGACGCCGATTCCGTCGTGCAAGTTGGTAAATACAAACGGTCGTTCCCCGCGCATCCTCTGGGAGTCACGGTTCATGACGTCGAGCGAGGCATGCACCTGCTCCGCGATATCGATCTTGTTGATTATCAGCAGGTCAGATTTGGTAATCCCCGGCCCGCCCTTACGGGGAATCTTGTCGCCGGCGGCCACGTCGATCACGTACAGAGTCAAATCCGAGAGCTCGGGGCTGAAGGTGGCGGACAGGTTGTCCCCCCCTGACTCGACCAGAACCAGCTCAAGGTCAGGGTGGCGTTGTTGCAGGTCGTCGATGGCCGCCAAGTTCATCGATGCATCTTCGCGGATCGCCGTGTGCGGACAGCCGCCGGTCTCGACCCCAACGATACGGTCGGCCGGCAACGCATCGTGCTTAAGCAGAAAGTCGGCATCTTCCTTGGTGTAGATGTCGTTGGTCACCACCGCGAGGCTGTAGTGCTCCCGCAGAACGAGACAAAGCTGGCGCAACAGTGCCGTCTTGCCCGAACCGACCGGCCCGCCAACACCCACTCTCAGGCAATGTGTCATCACTAGTCTCCTTAACTTCTGAACAAGCGCGAGTACTGGGTCTCGTGCAACGCGCTGGCGAGTGCCAGGCCCGGAAGAACCGGCCCGAGTTCCGCGTCGTCGTATTGCATGGAGCGACGAACCGCTTGAACAAGCGACACTCGTAACGCCTCCACGAGGGATTGGGCGGCCGTGTGGCCAAGTGGCATCACCTTGCACGCTACCGCTAGCTGGTTCTCTAGCCAGGCCCAGGCAAAGCCGAGCATGGCGGTCTGCACGGGTACCCCGCGTCGCTGGGCCACCATGCTGAACATGGTCACGTAGCTGGGCTCCGCGGGCAGAAGATGGGCAGGCGGCAAAAGATCGAGATTTCCCAACAGGCGAGTAAGCGCTACCCCGAGACGCAGGTCTTCATCGACCAGCTCGGCCGTCTCGCGACTCGCCAGTAGCCAATCGTTCCATTCCCGTATCGTGGCCGCGTCCTCAATCTCCCAGGCCCGGTTCAAGCGAATCAGCGCAGGGAGGTCGCCCCGCCCCAGCCCGTCATCGAGCACCCCTTCCAGCCAGTCGCCAAGCTGGTCTTTGTCGGCCACCCAGCCCAGTTCCAGGGCACTCTCCAAACCTTGGGACCAGGCGAAAGCACCGATGGGCAATGCGGGACTGACCAATTGCAGCAGGCCCAGCATCGCCAGATCGTCGCTTTCGCTAGTCGGCCGTTCAGTGAGCATGGTTGTGGCTGTGGCTGTGATTGCCATGGTGATGATCGTGGTGTCCGGCGCGGCCGTAAGCACCCGGCTCCGGTTCGAAGGGCGCCTCGTGCCGCTCCAAACCGGCTCCGAGGCGCCGAGCCAGATCTTCGAGGACATGATCGGGCGGGAAACGCACCCAGCCAGACGTCTCGTCGGCACCGATCGCGAGCGCCACATGGCGGTTGCCGAGGTGGTAGCAGAGACGTGCCAGCTCCAGGTCCGTCGACACGCGAGCGGTGACCACCGATTCGTCGGCAGCACGCACCCGGATGATCTCGCCACTGGTCGCCAGCAGGCACTCCCCGTCACGGAGCACGCCCCCTCGTTCCAGGAACAGCCCGACGTCCCGGCCGCTGTCGGTCTTGACGCGCAATCGGCCCCGAACGCGCTCGTCGTAACTGAGCGTCAAGGTGTCCACCGGCATGTGCGGTGTCTCACACTCTACTCGCTGGTCAACGTGCAACATCTCGATCCCCTCAGAACAGGTGGTAACGCTGAGCCAGCGGCAATTCTTCCGCGGGCTCGCAGGTAAGCAACTCCCCGTCGGCCCTTACTTCGTAGGTCTGCGGGTCTACGGTGATCTCGGGGCACGCGTCGTTGAGCTTCATGTGCTCCTTGCGCACCTGGCGCACGTCACGACAGGCGGAAAGCGTACTGTTCAGCCCCAGCGGGGCGCCGACGTCTGCATCCAGCGCTGCCTGACTGACAAAGGTCAGGCGCGTCGCGCTGGCAGCGCGACCGAGTGCGCCGAACATCCGCCGATAGTGGACCGGCTGCGGGGTGGGGATGGATGCGTTCGGATCGCCCATGGGGGCTGCCGCGATCATGCCGCCCTTGAGGATGGTGGCCGGCTTGACGCCAAAAAAGGCCGGATCCCAGAGCACCAGGTCCGCGAGTTTGCCGACTTCGATCGACCCGACCTCGTGCGCGATACCGTGAGTAAGGGCGGGGTTGATGGTGTACTTGGCGATGTAGCGCCGCGCGCGGACGTTATCGGCACCGCGCTCGGCGTCCTCTGGCAGGAACCCGCGCTGAACCTTCATTTTGTGGGCCGTCTGCCAGGTGCGGCAGATGGTTTCGCCTACCCGCCCCATCGCCTGGGAATCCGAGGCGATCATCGAGATCACGCCCATGTCGTGGAGGATGTCCTCGGCGGCGATGGTCTCGCGGCGGATGCGCGAGTCCGCGAAGGCTACGTCCTCCGGGATCTTCGGGTCGAGGTGGTGACACACCATCAGCATGTCGAGATGCTCGTCGATGGTGTTGACGGTGTATGGCCTTGTCGGATTGGTCGACGAGGGCAGCACGTAGGGCTTGGAGCAGGCACGAATGATATCCGGGGCATGGCCGCCGCCGGCGCCCTCGGTGTGGTACGTATGAATGCCCCTCTCCTTGAAGGCCGACAGGGTGTCTTCGACAAACCCGGATTCGTTCAGGGTGTCGGTATGTATCGCCACCTGGATGTCGAAGCGCTCGGCCAGCCCCAGGCAGCAGTCGATCGAGGCCGGCGTGGTGCCCCAATCCTCGTGAAGTTTAAGCCCCATCACCCCGGCCCGTATCTGCGCCTCGCCCGATTCCGGCAAGCTGGCATTGCCCTTCCCAAGCAGGCCGATGTTCATCGGCAGATCGTCGATGGCCTGAAGCATCTTGCCGATATGCCAGGGACCAGGCGTACAGGTAGTGGCATTGGTGCCGGTCGCCGGCCCGGTGCCGCCGCCGATCATCGTGGTGACGCCACTCATCAGCGCTTCGTCCACCAGTTGCGGGCAGATAAAGTGGATATGGGCATCCAGCCCGCCGGCCGTCAGTATCTTGCCCTCACCCGCGATTACCTCGGTGCCGGGCCCGATCACGATCTCCACACCAGGCTGCGTGTCCGGGTTGCCCGCCTTGCCGATCCCGGCGATTCGGCCGGCGCGGATACCGACGTCGGCTTTGACGATGCCCCACCAGTCCAGGATCAATGCGTTGGTGATCACCGTATCCACGACCGAGTCGTCGGACCGCTGACTCTGGCCCATACCGTCACGGATGACTTTGCCGCCGCCGAACTTCACCTCCTCCCCATAGTGCGCCGCGTCGTGCTCGACCTCGATCCAGAGATCGGTATCGCCGAGGCGCACGCGGTCCCCGGTGGTCGGGCCATACATGTCGACATACGCTTCGCGCGAGAGCTTCATGATGCACCTCTTCCGTCGAGCGCGCCCATGACCTCACCGCGAAACCCGTAGATGCGCCGGTCGCCGACAAAGGGAATCAGCGTAATTCGACGCGTCTGCCCGGGCTCAAAGCGGATGGCGGTGCCAGCCGCCACGTCAAGACGGTATCCTCGCGCCCTCTCACGGTCGAAACGAAGGGCCGGATTTGCCTCGGCAAAGTGATAATGCGACCCGATCTGCACTGGTCGGTCGCCGCTGTTGGCAACCTCAAGCGAAAGACGATCGCGACCGGCGCAGAGCTCTATCTCGCCGCCCTTGAGCTGGTATTCACCCGGGATCATGGCCGCCTCTCAGATGATGGGGTTGTGAATGGTGACAAGCTTGGTGCCGTCGGGAAACGTGGCCTCGACCTGGACCTCGTCGAGCATGTCCGCAATGCCTTCCATGACGTCGTCGCGGCTCAGCACGTCGCGCCCGGCGCTCATCAACTCGGCGACGCTACGACCTTCCCGCGCGCCCTCGAGAATTTCCGCACTAATCAAAGCAACCGCTTCGGGGTAATTGAGCTTGATACCCCGCGCCTTGCGCCGCTCGGCAAGCAAGCCGGCGGTGAAGAGCATCAGCTTGTCTTTGTCTCTGGGAGTCAGTTCCATCGCATCACTCGTGGGTTGACGATTCTTGAAAATCAGGTTCGCCAGATGCGGGGCGGGCAGGCCGGCATCGCGAACAAGTGGGGGCGAAGCGCGGTCCAGGCCTGTTCGCACAGACCCCAGGCCTCGTTGGCATCCCCACCCAGGTAGCGGAGCAACAGTACGCCCCGGCGGCAGGTCACCGCCCAGCGGGGAGTGGGAGGCAATGCCTCGCGTAGCGCCGCCACCGCAGCCGGTTCGTCGGCCAGGCCAACCGCCCAAAGCGTTGCCTGGACGCTGGCCCCACCCTGTGCCCAAGGGCCGGTAAATCGCGGATGGGCGGGATCGAGAATCTGACGTTCGTGCCAGAGCGGGCGACCGGCCAGATTGATCCTGAAACGCTGCTCCATGCTGCCGCTTACGAACGGCAGATAGCTCGCCGGGCGCCCCAACGCCAGCACCTCCCAGCCGAGGCAGGCGCCGCCCGACTCGATATCAAGAC
>Ga0116197_1000232_pt1 | contig 11240 bp, 8 predicted proteins | sample ZodSprsou2mmetaG_FD_94480 | JGI IMG/M metagenome (GOLD analysis project Ga0116197, IMG submission 94480) | Hot spring sediment microbial communities from Zodletone spring, Oklahoma to study Microbial Dark Matter (Phase II) - Zodletone Spring... ...
ATAAAGAGGGACAGACACCTATTTTCTTAAATAATTAATATTTTACTTTTAAATTAGTAGGTAACCCGATAAAGGGTAAGATCTTCCAATGTAGCAAAGACATGCTATGTTAACCACATGACCCAAGATTCTTAAGAATAGAATTTATAGGTGCTCTTTATAGTACCCAACGATGAAAGCCCAAAACCTCAAAGAGCCGGCTATCTTTAATAAAGATAGCAGATTATCTTGCTGTCTATTATAGTACCCTAAGCAGAGTGACTAAAAAGAGTAGAGCGGGAAGATGAAGAGTGATATGGCAAAGTCCGACCCTCGTTACTCTTGCAAGATTTGTAGAGAAGCTTAGCAAAGTTTTTTAGTTAAAGTCGAAAGTAAGACCTAAGAAGAAAGTCAATAAATAGGTGTCTGTCCCTATTATTCCATATTGAGTTAAATTTTCCGTAATCACCAGTAGAGATTTTATGCCAGAAAGCTCAAAGTCAAATATCTTGACAAAAAAAATAAAATAGATAAGATAATATTATATTGTTTTCATTTTATAAAAGGAGGTAAATAAAATGAAAAAACAAAAATTAATACTCGCGATAGTTCTGATAGCAATTCTTCTCTCTTCTGTGGTTTCTTTTTCATCAGCAGAGGCAAAAAAACTCTACATACCTTTAATTTCAAAGGGATTCCAACACCAATTCTGGCTGGCAGTTAAGGCCGGGGCTGAACAAGCTGCCAAAGACTTTGATGTAACCATCACCTTTGAAGGACCCGAGAGCGAGGCTATGGTGGATAAGCAAATGGATATGCTTCAGGTCGCTATTGACAAGAATCCTGACGCAATTTGCTTTGCCGCCGTTGACTCCAAAGCTGCCATTCCTCTGCTTGAGCAGACCAAGGAAAAAGGTATCCCCGTGATCGGTTTTGACTCCGGAGTTGACAGTGACATCCCACTGAGTACAGCAGCTACCGATAATATTGGTGCGGCTGCATTGGCAGCCGATAAAATGGCAGAACTTATCGGCGGAGCCGGACAAGTGGCAATTATTGCACATGACCAGACCAGCCGAACCGGTATCGATCGTGTCAAGGGCTTTACCGACAGAGTTGCCGAAAAATATCCAAACATCACCATTGTAGCTACCCAGTATGGCGGTGGGGATCATCTGAAATCGACAGACCTGGCCAAAGCTATCATTCAGGGCAACCCCAATCTTAAGGGTTTCTTTGGCGCTAACGAGGGTTCGATCATTGGTGTCTTAAATGCCGTACAAGAATTGGGAATGAAGGGCAAGCTGGTGGTTATCGGTTATGACTCCGGTCAACAACAGATGGAAGCCATCCGATCCGGTCTTCTGGCTGGCGCAATCACCCAGGACCCCATCGGTATTGGCTACAAGTGTGTTGAAGCTGCAGTGAAAGCCATTAAAGGTGAAACACTGCCTAAGTTCATCGACACCGGTTTCCACTGGTATGACAGCACCAACATTGATGACCCGGCGATTGCAGCGCTGCTTTATAAATAGAAACACCTTAGCAAAAACTAATAAATTAAAATAGTATAATAATAATGAGAGGCTGTCCAAAAAGATATGAGCAGCCTCTCATAATATAAATAGCTGTTTATCTGCTTATCAATAAAATTGATCATTTATTTTCATGAACTTGTATGTGACCAAAGTGAAATTTTTAATGATGAGGATGACCCATGGATGATCTACTGCTCTTGATGGAGGGGATTGATAAATCTTTTCCTGGCGTAGATGCCCTTAAAAAATGCCGGTTTGAATTAAAGGCCGGAGAAGTGCATGCCCTGGTCGGGGAAAATGGCGCCGGAAAATCCACTTTAATGAAAGTGGTTGCCGGCGTATATTCGAAAGACGCCGGGCGGATTTTTTATAAGGGCAATGAAGTGCATATTCCTAACCCCCGGGCGGCACAGCGTCTGGGGATTAGTATGGTTCACCAGGAACTTAACCTGATGCGCCACCTGACCGCAGCTCAAAATATTTTCATCGGCCGCGAACCGGTTCGGGGAGCACGGATTATACTGGATGAAAATACCTTAAATGACAAAGCTCAGGAAATCTTCGACATGCTGCATCTGAAGCTGAATCCCCGCACCAAAGTTGCGGATATGAGTGTTGCCAAGCAGCAAATGGTTGAAATTGCCAAAGCTCTTTCTTTTCATTCCGATGTACTGATTCTGGACGAACCTACGGCGGCATTAGCTTCTGTGGAAATTATAGAACTGTTCCGTATCATTCGCCAGCTTCGTGATAAGGGTGTGGGAATTATCTATATATCTCACCGACTGGAAGAACTCAAACAGATTTCTGACCGCATTACGGTGATGCGTGATGGCTTGTATGTGGATACGGTTCCAACACAAGGGGTCGAAATTGACCAGATCATCAAAATGATGGTAGGCCGCGTCATTTACGAATCTTCCCCTGAAATTCCCGAGAATCCTAACCAGGAAATCGTATTGGAAGTAAAACACCTCAACCGGGGAAAAGAGATTAAAGATGTCAGCTTCTATCTAAAACGGGGTGAAATATTGGGTTTTGCCGGTTTGGTGGGTGCCGGACGTACGGAGGTGGCGCGCGCTGTATTCGGGGCGGATCCTTTCGATTCAGGGGAAATCATGGTTAAAGGCAAGAAGGTCAAAATCAAAGGCCCGAGCGATGCAGTGAGCCATGATATTGGTTACCTCTCTGAAGATCGGAAGCAATACGGATTGTGCCTGGGATTGGATGTAGAAACCAATATCGCGATGGTAATCATTAGCAAACTAACCGGTTTTTTGGGGTGGATACAAAATATAAAAGTACACGAGATTGTGAAAACCATCGTCGACAAGTTATCCATAAAAACCCCGAGCTTGAATCAGAAAGTGATGAATCTTTCAGGCGGTAACCAGCAGAAATTGGTGGTGGGTAAATGGCTGGCCAAAGATACCGGTATTTTATTATTCGATGAACCTACCCGCGGCATTGATGTTGGGGCAAAGAGCGAAATTTATCGATTATTGAATAACCTGGCTCATCAGGGAAAATCAATTATTATGATTTCTTCGGAACTTCCGGAAATTCTTCGTATGAGCCATCGGGTCGTGGTAATGTGTGAAGGCCGGGTTACCGGTGAATTGGACTATGGAGAAGCAACACAAGAAAGCATCATGCAGTTGGCGACGCTTCGAAATGGCGGAAATGTATCAAATAACTAAAGGAAGGGATGAATTTGCTTATGAAAACCGAAATCATTACCCGAGAGAAAAAAACACGGTCAGATACCGTTCAGAGATTAATGGCTTTCGGGGCTTTAATCATCATTTTTATTGGTTTCTCTTTGGCATCTCCTTACTTTTTCACCTTCCGGAATGTCATCGGTATACTCATTTCTACCGCTGTTAACGGCCTCCTTGCTATCGGGGTAACCTTTATTATCATTACCGGGGGCATTGATTTATCAGTTGGTACGGTCATGACACTGTCGGCGGTGATGAGCGGTGTATTTATCACTTATTGGAATCTACCCGTTCCCTTAGGAGTGATGGCAGGAATATTGACCGGGAGTACGGCTGGTTTTTTTAATGGTATTCTGGTCTCCAAATTTAAATTACCGCCATTTGTTGCCACCCTTGGTATGTTGAACGTGGCCAGAGGATTTTCGCTGGTCATTTCTAAACTCAGCCCCATTTATTTTGACCTGGATAAGTCGGTCAGCAGCATTGCCATGGGTTCAATTCTGGGCAAAATCATTCCCGGATTTGAAATTCCCAATGCCGTGCTGATCATGTTCGGGTCTGCGATTATTGCTGGTCTGATCCTTTCCAAAACCATATTAGGACGGTACGCTTATGCAATCGGCAGTAATGAAAAAGCAGTCCAGTTATCCGGGGTTAATATTATTTTTTGGAAAACAGCCATCTATACAGTCGCCGGGATTTTTATCGGTATTGCTGGTGTGGTCATCGCTGCCCGGTTGAATTCTGCCCAGCCCTCGCTGGGGCTTGGCTACGAACTGGAGGCAATCGCTGCGGCGGTTATCGGCGGTACTTCCTTGAGCGGTGGAGAAGGCACGATATTGGGCACCATCATCGGTGCATTTATTATTAGCACACTCACCAACGGCCTGCGCATTATGTCCGTACCGCAAGAATGGCAGATCGTTATCACCGGCTTCATCATTATTGCTGCAGTGTATCTGGATATTCTCCGCCGTGGAAAGCAATCATAAGCTTACTAACATCGAAATAAAACCCTCGACCTAACACTTTTTTTCCCAAAAAAGAAGGACTTTTAAAACTTATGTCGAACATAACTACGGGTATATTGGGTATCAAATTTCAACTTCATACTAAACTATTTATTTCCTAATTTACAGTAAGGTTTTGAAATTGATCTTTGGATGGGAGTGAAACTTGTTTTTAAAAGTTTATACCAAAGAAAGGAGGGATAAAAACGAAAGTAATTTTTTAGGCATTAAAAATTGTGAGGAAAAGACTAAGAAGTTTTACTGAAACAATTATAAAATCTAAAAAATAAAAGAGGTGTATAAAAATGAAAAGAATTATTTTGTTTTTAGGGGTCATTTTACTTTTACCGGCTTTGATGATTGGCTGTGCTCCTTCCGGTACTTCACTACCCATAATAACAAATTTTAATGCCAGCCCCGCCACGATTGATGAGGGAGACAGTTCTACTTTAACCTGGGCGGTTACCGGAGCCAGTAGTGCGATGATAACTCCGGATGTTGGCAGTGTGGCATCAACAACCGGTAGTTACCTGGTCAGTCCTACAGAAACCACTACCTATACCCTGACCGCAACCAATACGGCAGGAAGTTCTACAGCCAACGTTATAGTAACCGTGAATACGGAGATGCAAAAAGCCATTGATGTGGTCGTTGAAGAAATCTTACCTGACATTCCGGAAGTTCAATCAGGAGACCCCTATTGGTGTGTAAAGTTAGAGGCTTCCCTGCCTCCTGGGGCCATTATTTTGGAGGATTCGGGAACGGCTGCCAAGGCAAGCTTTCAAATGACCTTGGAAGAGGAAAAGTTTTTCTTCTTTCTTGATTTAGCTCCCAATTCTTTTTACGAACATCCGGTAAAATATATCCTGGTGGATAAAGAGGGTAATCATGAAGAGTATGATGCTGGTTGGTGGCCGAAAATTAATGGTGTTGTTCCCGAAGCAATCTCAAAAGAAGTTCCCGATGAAGAGGATGTAGTGCAGACCAACGTTTCACTTAAAGCACATATTGGGACTGTCTTAGATTACGTATTTCCGCCATTAGTCAGTCAATGGTCTGAAGGTTTCATTGTCGTGCAAGGACTGATGCCTACAGAGAATCTGTATGACTGCGCGGTAGATACTTATCTGAACGGCATTAATTTTTTTAATGCCTATAAAAGTACTTTTTCCAGCGTCGAAGGACTGGTGCAGACGGATGCCCTCCAAGTGTTAGATACCATTGACCAGATGGCTGAAGAAGGCAAAGACATGATCACTATTTACATCATTGCCCATGGAAATGTTGATCTTGTACGACTTGGTGGCCAATATTTCTATGCCTCTCAGTTCCGTAGTAAGATGGCTGCTCACCCGGATATCATCTTCAATTTCATTTTGGGTTCCTGTCATGCCGGAAGCTTTATCGATAATCTCAGTTCCCTGGATAATGTCTGTGCCATTGCGACCGCTTGCTCTTCGGATGAAGGAGCTTCGGGAGATGTAGACGAATGGGGCAGCAGTGATGATTATAATCCAAGTGATGTCGGCAGTGAATGGACCAGTTCCCTGATTGCGGCCATGTTTAGTATTGCACAGGATTCTACTAAAATGAATAATATTCAAACCTGGGCTTACAATAATGAAGTTCCGGTAACCTGTATGCTCATTTGCGAGGCAGGTTATGGAGCTTTAGGTTATCAATCGACATTAGGTTTGACCCATAATTTGGATTTTTCTAATGTGATGAGTTGGAGCCATCCTAATCATTATTGTTGCTGGGAAACATTGTATTAAAAATAAAGAGAAAATAAAGAAGGACAGACACCTATTTTCTTAAATAATTAATATTTTACTTTTAAATTAGTAGGTAACCCGATAAAGGGTAAGATCTTCCAATGTAGCAAAGACATGCTATGTTAACCACATGACCCAAGATCCTTAAATAGGTGTCTGCTTGGGTTCAAGTTACAAATGCAACACCTAACTTTGGTATAATATACCAGAAGAAAGGAGTTGCATATGTCCCATTGTTATCAGTTAAGTATTAATGAACGTGAAGAGATCAGCCTTGGATTAGCCCAAAAGTTTAGTAAAAACTGTATTGCGCTATCTCTTGGCCGATCATCTAGTACTATCTGTCGCGAAGTCAACCGTAACACGGCAAACGGGCAAGCCTACAGAGTGGTTAAGGCTCAAGGTCGTGCTGATAAGTTAACGCATCTGGTCCGCAAAAAACGAAAAATGGATAGGAATCTACCGTTGAGAGACTACGTTCTTTTACACCTGGACCAATTATGGTCTCCGGAACAGATTGCCAAACGCCTAAAAATATTATATCCTATGGATATGGCAATGCAAATATCACCTGAAAGCATCTATTCCTATTTATATGTTTTGCCGCGTGGCGCCTTACGGAAAGAATTGGTTAAATGTTTACGCTACCATCATATCAACCGCCGAATACACGGCAAGTCTCGTCAGAAACCCTGCCCCATACAGGACTATATCAGTATTGAAGAACGTCCTGCCGAAGTAGCCGATCGAACGATTCCTGGCCATTGGGAAGGCGATCTTCTCATGGGACATAATAATGGTTCTGCTTTGGGCACCTTAGTTGAACGAACCACCCGTATGACCTTCTTGGTTCAACTGAAAGATAAAGATGCTACCGCAGTACGAGAATCTTTCGCGAAAGAATTTAAACATCTTCCCCAAGGCTTAAAGCGTTCTCTAACCTATGATCAAGGCCAGGAAATGGCAGAACATAAACTTTTTACCAAGAGTACAAAGATTCAAGTTTACTTTGCGCATCCCCACTCACCCTGGGAACGTGGTACCAATGAAAATACCAACGCTTTGATTCGTCAATTTTTCCCCAAAGGTACAGATTTTTCCAAAGTTTCGCTTAAGAGTATCAAAAAAGCACAGGATATGCTAAATGACCGGCCACGGAAAACTCTAGAATTTTTAACGCCGCATGAGGTTTTTTGTAAACTGTTGCATTAGCAACTTGAACATAAGCAGACACTTATTTATTCCTATTTGGTGTAATGTATTTATTATAATATCTCTTATATCTGAATAGCAAAAAATACTTCCTTAAATAAATAAATCAGCCAAGATTAACTGAAATATTTTGCCAAGAATTTGATATGATCTCTCCAATATTATTATGTATTGTAAAATTCCCCAAATAATTCTTCATCTAAAGGCTTATTTTCTGGAATAGGAACACTTACCCAAGTCACATTCATATAATGTTTTAAATGAATATTTTCATTGGTAATGTTTCCGCCCCATATACCGCATCCCAAACTTGAAGTCATGGGCATACCATTGGTAAATGAACCTGCATTTGCTTTGGATTGCGGTTGACGTACCATAATCCTGCTTACTGGTGCAATTAAAGCTAATTGATGGATATTTTTTTCATTAAAAGAGTAAATTCCGCAAGAATGACCTTTCCCGCCTATTTCAAAAATTGCTTTAACCATCTTAAGAGCATTTTCAAATCCTTTATAGTGGTATATTGCCATTACAGGGGATAATTTCTCCTTGGAAAAAAGATAGGAATCACCTATTTCTTCCTGTTCTGTTATGATAAAGGATTTTTCTTTAGAAATAGTAAATCCGGCAATTTTGGCAATTTCTAATGCATCAACAGCAATAGTATTGGCTATTCTTCTTCCTTTTTCATCCCATAATGCCTTTTTCAGTAATTCACTCTCTGCCTGATTGGCAAGATAACCGCCTTCTCTTTGTAATTGGCTTAAAAATTGATCATAAATACTTTCTTCTACGATCACATTTCCATCTGCAGAACATCCCGAACCATTATCTGAAGTTTTACTCAGCCTAGTATTCAAGGCTGCATGTTTAATATCGGCAGTTTCATCTATAACAATGGTTGAATTGCCAGCACCTACTCCATAAGCAGGAGTTCCTGAACTATAAGCTGCCTTAACCATATTTTTACCGCCAGTAGCCATAACTAAATCCACCTTGCTCATTAAATAATTAGTTAAAGATAAATTGGGATGTTCAATGCATTGGAAAACATCAGGATTTACCCCCAATTTCTCTAAAGCTACTCTCATTAAACGAACAGTTTCATTAGTCGTTTTTTTTGTACGGGGATGGGGTGAATAGATTACCACATCTTTACACTTCAAAGAATATAAACCAGTAACCGGAGGAGTGAGGGCGGGATTGGTACAAGGTATAATAGAAGCAATTATACCGGCTGGTTTAGCGTATTTAGTAATTCCCTTTTCTGGAATTTCCTCAATAATACCCATACTTTTTACACCGAGCACATCTCTTAAGACACCTTTTATCTTAACTCTTTTCCCTGGACGACCATTATAATTCCCCAATCCACTCTCTTTTACTCCCATGTGGGCAAGGTTAGTAAAAATGTCTTCTTTTGCTGTAGCCCAAGCAATGGCTTGACAAAAGCGATCGATCTCAGCTTGGTTATATTTTTCGAGGTCTTCCATCGCCTTTTGCGCATTTTCTATTAATTTATCAATATATTGCCTATCTTCATCGCTTATAATCTTCTCGTGTTTTTTCATTTCAATTTTTCTCCCATCTTTTATACTTTTATTTTATAGATTGCCCCTTTGAAAATAATGGTTTAAAAGCATGACTATTTAAAGCATGAGAATCGTACGGATAGATTTTTTTTACTGCTTTTGATATTAATTCCTTATCAATATCTCCGTATTGGATCTCTAAGCCTTCTAGCATATTTATTAAATCTTCTGTGGCGATATTTCCCGCTGCTCCCGGAGCAAAGGGGCAGCCTCCAAATCCACCAAAAGAAGATTCAATCCATTGAATTGGATATTCTAAAGAAACTAATGTATTTGCCAATCCAAATCCCATAGTATCATGAAAGTGTATTCCATAATGTATATCACTGGGACACTCAGGTAAAAGTGTTTCCCAAAAATTCCTTATTTGTAAGGGATTTGCATTACCTGTTGAATCAGCAAAATTAAAATACCTAATTCCCATCTTGTATAATTTACCCACCATCTCTGATACTTTAACAACAGGCTGATTCCCTTCAAATGGACAGTGGAATGCAGTAGCTAACCCCACTTTTATTTGTGGTGAACCTTTTTTCTCTTGATATAGTTGTATAATCTTCCCTAATTGGTCAAATGATTCATTGTGAGTTTTATGGATATTATTTTGGTTGTGTTTTTCGCTTACTGAGATAACATAGGTAATCCGATTAACCGCTAACTCTTGCGCTAATTTAGCTCCATATAAATTAGGTACTAAAGTAATTATATTTAAATCACTAAACTTTAGCCCTTTTATCTTTTCGACTAATTGATAAGCATCCTTCATTTGAGGTATTGCTTTAGGGCTTACAAAGGATGTAACTTCAATATTTCTTAATCCAGAATGATATAGAAAATCTATTACATTTACTTTTTTAATAAGGGGAATATATTTTTTAATATTCTGCAATCCATCCCTGGGACCAACTTCTACAATACTAATTTTCCTTTTTCCCATGATAAATCTTTTTCTCCTTTATAATAAAATATACCGTGTTAATTTAAAATATTTTACAAAATATTTTTTCAATTATTTCTAAACCGGAGTTTAGTTGCTCTTCGGTAATGACTAGAGGAGGGGATATTCTAATAATATTTTTATATGGTCCGGAACTTAATAATATCACTCCGTTTTCATATGCTTCTTTTAATATTTGTTTTACTTCATTCGCTGCAGGCTCTTTGGTTATTCTATCTTTAACTAACTCCATTCCAATCATTGATCCTCTTCCTCGAATGTCACCAATGATTGAATATTTTTCTTTCATTTTTTCAAATCGCGAGAGAACAATACTCCCAATCGAATTTGATTTTTCAGCAAAATTATCTCTTTCCATGATTTCAATTACTTTTTCTGCCGCAACACAAGATAAGGGATTACCGCCAAAAGTACCTCCTAAACCACTTGCTTGAATAGAATCCATTATTTCAGCTTTTGCAATTACTGCTCCTAATGGCAATCCTCCTGCAATAGACTTTGCAGTTGCAATGATATCGGGAACAACATTCCAATATTCACTAGCAAACATTTTTCCACTTCGGCAAAATCCACTTTGTACTTCATCTGCAATGAGTAAAATATTATTTCTCTCACAAATCTTTTTTATTCTAAAGATAAATTCATCTGGTGGCACTATAAATCCACCAGTACCCTGTATTGGTTCCAAAATAACTGCTGCAACATTTCTTGGATTTGTTAATGTAGACAAAATTTCATTTAAACGTTCTGCGCATCTGAAATTACAATTTTCCTTTTTTAGACCATAAACGCATCTATAACATGATGCAAAAGGAATTTTATGAATACCAGGTGCAAACGGACCAAAACCTAAACCAAAAGGATCAATTCTACCATTAAGAGACGCTGTTAATAGGGTTCTTCCATGAAACGCACCTTCAAAAGATATAATATCTGACTTATTCATATATCCCCTTGCAACTTTAATAGCATTCTCAATTGCCTCAGCTCCACTATTAACAAATATTGTTTTTTTCTTATAATCACCAGGAGATATTTCTGCTAATTTTTTAGCCACATTTACATATGATTCATATTTCATAATGTTAAAGGCTGTGTGGAAATATTTTTCTACCTGTTTTTTAACTGCCTCAATTACTTCTGGATTACTGTATCCAATATTTACAACGCTTATACCAGCGCCGAAATCTATAAAAATGTTACCATCACAATCTTCTATTACTGCCCCTTCTGCTCTTTTAATAAAAGAAGGTACTATATTATAAATCGCTTTTGGGACATATTTTTTGTCTAGTTCAAGAAGCATTTTGGATTTTGGACCTGGAATATCAGTTTTTATAACTGGATTTTTATAATTTCTTAACTCCTTCATATTTTTTACACCTTTCTAATTAGATTTTTAAGATTGCAACATTTGTTTATTTTACTTTATTTAATTTTAGAATGGTTAAAGGC
>Ga0116197_1000234_pt1 | contig 11204 bp, 6 predicted proteins | sample ZodSprsou2mmetaG_FD_94480 | JGI IMG/M metagenome (GOLD analysis project Ga0116197, IMG submission 94480) | Hot spring sediment microbial communities from Zodletone spring, Oklahoma to study Microbial Dark Matter (Phase II) - Zodletone Spring... ...
CCATGGGGGTGAGTCTGCCGTGCTGCTGAATTCCGTAATATCCGTTATAGGTTACATGCTGCTTGCCTGACTGTCCTTTTTTCGTAGTTATCACAACCACGCCATTGGCTGAGCGGGAACCGTAAATTGCTGCCGATGAAGCATCTTTCAGAATGGTTATCGACTCAATATCAGACGGAGAAAGAACATTTAAAGCACCTTTGGTCGGGATTCCGTCGATGACATAAAGCGGATCATTGTTCCCAATGGTTCCTACCCCTCTGATCCGGATGGACACAGCATCACCCGGGGCACCGGTTGCCTGGTTAACCCTGACTCCCGACACCTTACCGGCCAGCGCACGGTCAATGTCATTAACAGGAAGTCTATTAAGATCTTCAGCTTTTACCGTCGATACAGCCCCCGTAATATTGCTTTTGCGTATGGAAGAGTATCCGGTTACCACCACCTCATCGAGCACCTCATAATCCTCTGCAAGCTGGATATCGAAGTTTGTGGCAGTGCCTACCGGGATCTCCTTGCGCTGATATCCGATATAGGATACAATCAGAATCGGATCCTCAATACCAGCGGGAATGGTTAAGGTAAAATCGCCGGTATTGGAAGTTATGGTACCAAGGGTGGTTCCCTTAACAGCTATATTCACACCGATCAGTTCAATGCCTTGTGGATCGGTAACCTTACCTGTGATCGTTTTCTCCTGGGCATGTAGGGTGATAGGGATAATTAATAAACCCAGGAGTAAAGCGTAAAACAGGTTAACAGACAAATTCTTCGAATTTCTGTCTGGTTTTGGATTTCTTTTCATCTTAATCATTCTTTTACATTACTTATAGGCGATAACTACAGTGTCAAGCATAATTCGTTCGCCTCTTTTTTCGAGCTGGCTTTCCGATGGTACGACGACAATAAGCATGGCCGATTTTGCCGGGAGGTCAAAGCAACCTTCTTCTGTCACATGCCTGGCTACTATCCGGTGACTGATGGCATCGTACAAATCCACAGGGGCATCTTCATTGAAGTATTCGATCTGCTTATTCTCATCATAAGGATTGTAATACAGATAGGTCGCGCAGGCAGGTTTCCTGTAAAAATCTGTTGCCAGACAATTTAACTGAAGGATCTTTTCCACATTGGTTTCACGTATGATGGAGCCAAAAATTCCGACATGCGCTGAACCGTAGATACTGAACATCGATATTTCCGGTTGTCCGATCACCCAGTTGGGGCCGTCACCCAGGGCAACCGGCGAAATGCCTTCCAGTTCTTTCTTGTTATATACATCGGTTTTCTTAAGTCCTTCATAGGCGATAATGTTTTTAGTGATGGCTTTTTCCTGAGGCAGCCATTGGTTTTTATCCGGAATTTCATAAGGATAAAAGAGTCTGGCCGCACTGGCAGCATGCAGCATCCATTTTCCGATCATCATTGCGTATTCAGGTTCGTATCGTACCATGGGCACCAACGGCCAGGCCATATCAAACGTATTCATCAGGAAACCGTATCCCCCGTCCTGAATGGTGTTGCCCAGAATACCGCTCACGTCATATTCTCCCCAGCGGTCAGCGATGATCCCCCAGCCGGTGCGACCATCCTTGGCCGTGCAGCCATCAAAGGTCCATGATAACAATTTCAGGATATCATAATGCATACCCTTTTCAGCGTTGAGTCTCGCTGCCGTATAAGCACCAAAAGGCATGAGTACCTCATAAAAACGACTTTCATCCTGAGCATAAAGCGCATCCAGTGAGGAGACCGCACCGTCAAGATACCTGCTGTCTCCGAACTTCTGGTAGGCGGAATACAAAACCCAGGCATGACCCGCAGCAGCGTCCTGCTGATAGGGAATCTGGTTTCGTTTTCCCATGCTTCTGCTGTAATCGAAATAGGAGTAATCGTAATTTCCGTCGAGCACAGAATCAGCTTTAAAGAACTGTTCCGCAATGATTCTTTGCAGGCTATCCGCCCGGCTCACACCCGGAAAGACATCAGAAACTGCATAGTACAACACATTCGGGAACACATCGTACCACCAGTCCCGACCATAGCCCCCCCCCAGATGTGCCACCGCTGCCGAAGTATTATTCATCATAATATTCCAGCTGTTGTCGCGGTTGAAATAATTTTGAACCATTTTTACATAATTGAATCCATGCTGATTGGTTTTATCGATCCCGACCAGTCCGGCACTCAACAGCGCTCCCAGTGAGTTGATGGATTCATGAAATTCTCCGTTGTTTACATCGGGTCCCTGACGAACATCACCGATTACAGTAAATAAACCAAAAGTGGGCTGGGGGAAATTCCTTCCCGCAGTGTCTATCCAGATGAATGAATTTCCCTGTGAATCGGCAGGATGATTAAAAATGATTTCATCGAAATTTTTTGTTTTTTCATACCAGTCGAGCATCTTGTAAGGTACAGGAAGATCGGGCATCTCATTCACTTTCTGCAAATCAGTTTGTGCAATCCTCACATCATCCGCACAACCTGTCATCAGAATGACAAGGGCAATCAGTGCACTTATTTTCAAAACTTTCTTCATGGTTATTGTATCAGGCTATTTTTTTCTCCTCAAATCTAGGTTCGGGTTTAATTGCATACGTATTGGTCTGCCTGATCAGCTTTCGTGCGACTGGGATAGAGAGTAATTGTACGCTGGCTATAATGATCAGCGAATATTTCAGGGCGAACGATTCGGACACATAGAAGATGAGTACCATAAAAAGCACCAGACCAACAAATCTTCCGACGTATAATCCGAATTCATGATTAAAAAGATAGGCAAACTGATTTCTATTTTCCTTGAACGACAGCACATCAATAACCTTCAATTGTATGGGAAAATAGGCAATATCATGCAGCGGCATAAACAGAACCTTGCAGATCACAAATACAATCACTCCCGTAGCAGAGAATGCAATACCGTTAACCAGTGTCCCGATGAAGAAAATGACCAGTCCGGCAGAAAAAATGTAGATCCGGTGCTTTGGTTTTGAAACCCTGCCAAGGATATAGAGGACTATTGCGGACAATATCCCTGAAAGACTCTGAATGGTACCCAGTGATCCTTCATCACCTACCAGCCGCATAATCAGAATAGCAGGTGCGGTAACAAGATAGCCCTGGGCCAATCCTTTCAACGATGAAAGGAGTAACATCTTGCGCCATAATCTGTCAAACCTGAAGAAAACGAATTTTTTCCGGGCTGGATTTTTAAATTTTTCGGTATGAATGATGATGCTGGCGAGTATGGCAAGCAGAAAAACAACAAGGGTTACAATTTTATAGGCATTGGCTATACTGCCGATCCACTTCCAGTTACCGGCAGTAATAAGGAACCATCCGATGATAAATGGAACAATGATCGTGGTGATTGTATAAAAGAATGTTTCCAGTCCGTAATAGTAATTCCGGTTGTTGTCGTTGGTGGTATTAAGGGCAAGAAAATCACGGTTGGCCCAAAAGAAGCCGAAAGATGATCCCATAATAAGACCGGCAAATGCCACGCCGCGGATATTCATCTCTCCCAGTGTCATCATGAATATCATGGAGATACCGCTGAGAAGCATCCCGAAACTATACAGGTTTGCAATTTTTATTCTTTTTAACAGGTACCCGTTGATCAGAAAGGTTAAAGGAATACCTGTATATGCAGCGAGCTGGTAAATGGCTACCAGCATGGGATCATCTGCGCTTCTCATGATATAGGCTCCCACAAACAAATCCACAACAGGTAATACCAGCGCGTAGATAATATTTGTGATCAGAAGCACCCGCATATCCCTCGGCATACTGAGGAAGAAATCGTATTCTTTTCTGAGATTCGGGACGCGGGCTCTTTTCATGGCCTATTTTAAATGAGAAAGGATGTCCGTGATCGAGAAATCAGCCATGCAAATGACTTCGTCACTCGCACCGTAATAAATAGTCAGGATATCTCCATTTACCAGCTGCCCGTTGGTAAAAATGACATTACCGAAAAATCCCGTCCTTTCATATGCTGCCGTGGGTTCCATAATTGGATGCTCACTGCGGGCAATTACCTTTGAAGGATCATCAATATCGAGCAGAAGTGCACCCAGACAATATCTGTTGTTGAGATCCGCACCGTGATAGATCTCCAGCCAGCCTTCGGGGGTTCTGACAGGTGCTGCCCCGGCACCAAGTCGTGCACTGTCCCAGCTGTTTTCCCGGGTGGTGGCTATGCACATGTGGTTTCCCCAGTGTAACAGGTCCGGCGATTGGGCGATCCACATGTAATTACCACCCAGCTCTGGACTGCTGGGCCGGTGTAGAGCATAATACTTCCCGTGAACCTTAACTTCGAAAATCGCGCAATCCTTGTTATGGGGAGGGAATATCATACCCCGGCGATCAAAATCTTTCCAGTTTCTGGTAAAAATATACCCGACACCTACGCCTTCCGGTGCCACTTTGGTATAGCTCAGGTGGTATCCTTCGGCCATTGTGGCAACGCGACAATCCTCAATTCCGAAAGTCTCCTGTGGACCTTTGCCAAAAATGGGAGCATACCCGTCGGGCTCTTCAAAATGAAGACCGTCACTGCTGCATACAAGCCGGAGATGAGACAGGGTGGTCAGGTAGTCTTTTCCTTTGTATTTAATTACTCGCGGATCTGTGGCGTCAAGGTCCGGATCATCCTTTCTGAAACGCATTATTTCAATATGTTCATCCTTCATGACCGGAAAGCTAACCTCATTTGCTGCTTGCTCCGGGCGCTCAGCCACCCTCAACAACAACCATATCTTATTTTCAAACCTGAATACCCCCGGATTCAGAAGACATTCAATTTTCATCCCTTCCATGCTGGGCCTGATATCGGCTGGTTTTAGGATGGGATTATGGATGTTTCGTCGTGCAAGCTCCATTTCAAGTTCTGTGCATCCTGCAGGGTAAATTTCTGCTATTAACAACATTCCGGTTTCCTTCATGTTCCCAAAAGTGTCTGCTGGAGTCCCAATCTTACAGCAACATTCCCTGCCTGTGAACTTATTTCCCTGCAGTAAAATCCTTTAATTGCAAAATCTGTCTTAACTTGCAGGTAATAGGACAGGAGCCATTCATCATTCATCATACAATGCGACAAATGGCACAATGTTTCCGGAAATTCAACATATCACTTTAAAGTTCGAAAGGACTGTTCGGCTTTTGCCGGTCCTTATTTCATGCACTTTTTTTTCGGCCTACGGGAGTACCGATCCTACTTGGATACCCCTGAACCTTAGCAGTGAGGATGGCCTTTCCAATTCTGCAATTACCTGCATTTATCAGGATTCCGAAGGATTCATGTGGTTTGGTACCTGGGATGGCTTAAATCAATATGACGGACTGAATATCAAGATATTCAAACCTGATTTTTTCGATGATCAGTCAATAAGCAACAATATCATCAGAAATCTTCTGGAGGATAAGCATCACAATCTATGGGTGGTTACCAGCAAAGACATCAACCGGTTTGTATCAAATACCCTTTCCTTTGAATCCTATTTTTCTGGAAATGAGTATTTGCCGGTCAGGGAACAAAACCTGAAAGCCTGTATTGGTCCCGACTCAACACTATACGTTTCCCTGATGCGATATGGTCTTTACTATTATGATGAGGCAGGGGATGTCTTCCTGGGAACGACACTACCCGGCATGTCGGATACGGAGCAAAAAAACATCATCGGACTGGCGTGCGGAAGCATGAATAAACTCTACCTGCTTGGACATGACGGGAAGATTTTTGGCTATGTGAAAAACTCGGCCTATACGAAAATATATGAACAAGATCTGGGAATCTACAAGGACCTGAGATTTGAAAAACATTGGTTCATAGAAGGTGAGCGAGAAACGTATCTGGCCATTGCCATTGAATCAGGGGGGGTATTTGTGATGAGAATGGAAACGGGTGAAATGATGACAATCCGCGAGCATGATGAACTGTTCAATGTGACAACGGTAAACAGGAGCCAGGATCCTGAAGAATTCTGGGTGGGGACCGATGCCGGTTCCGTGTATAAATTATCCATAAGCCAGACTCCGCAATTAACGCATATCGATGCCTATATATCAGACCTCTTTTCGAAAAAAGTTAAAATCTGGACCATTACTGAAACCGGCGATGATCTTTTATGGATAGGTACCGATGGGAGTGGGGTGTACCGCTATATCAGAAAGGGGAAACCTTTTTTTAATATTAAAAAGGGAACCAGCGAATCCGGATCCATAGGACATAACATTGTGCGATCGATATATAAAGATACATCCGGAAATTTATGGATTGGGACCCGCGGTGATGGACTGAACTTCATTTCTGCTGAAAACAACCAGCGAATATCCTACAACGTGACCAACGGACTTTCAAATAATGCGGTACTCTCTCTGACCATGGATGCGTACTCCAATCTATGGATAGGTGTTGATGGAGAAGGTATTGATATGCTCGAACATTCCTCCGGAAGAATCTTCCATTTCCCTGAAGATTTTATGAATGAGAGCGACCAGGAATTTGGCTACGTGTATTCCATTTGTATCGATGCATTTGGAAGTATGTGGCTGGGAACCAGTGGATATGGAATAGTAAATATGGATGTTTTCCAGGATGACCAGGGGCATTACGTACTGAAAAAATACCGGCAAATAAGATACAACCAGGAAAACGGGGGATTGCGCAGCGATATTGTATATTCCATTATTGAAGAGCGCACCAATGTGCTCTGGCTGGGAACCAGGGGAGGGGGGCTTCATCGTTTCAACAGTCTGACGAATACGTTCGAGTTGTTTTATGTAAGAAATGATGAAGAAAAAAGATTTATTTACGATGATGTGCTTTCGCTTTGCATGGGCAGCAATCAGAAATTATGGGTTGGGACAAGCGGGGGACTGAGTATGCTGAATCTTTCCTACAAACCTTATCAGTTTGTTCACTACTCCGAACGCAGCGGAATGCCCAATAATACGGTTCATGGCATCATGGAAGATGCCGCGGGAAATATCTGGATCAGCACCAATCAGGGTTTGTCCAAACTGGTAGTAGCCGAAGATGTTTTCCTGAACTTCAATAAAACCGATGGACTGCAAAATTCTGAGTTTACCGATGGTGCTTTCTTTAACGATACCGCATCCAACTTACTCTATTTTGGAGGGGTGGATGGTTTGGATTGGTTCAATCCGCTGGAAATTGAACCATCGGATAATTTTCCTCCGATTATCTTCAGCGAATTCAGGCTAAATAACAGGCTGGTGATGCCTTCCGACTCAAGTTTAATACTAAAGACAAAGTTAAACACCACCCGGGAGATAGACCTGAAACATAACCAGAATTTCTTTAGTGTATCCTTTACCACTTTGAACTATTACAATTCGCAAAAATGCCAGTTTGCGTATTATCTGGAAGGATTCGACAATGCCTGGAATCATGTGGGCAACCAGCGGATCGCCAGTTTCACAAATGTCCCCCCGGGAAAATATATTCTGAAGGTGAAAGCCACCAATGAGGACGGTATCTTTGGAGACGAAATTCGCGAAATTGCCATTCATATCCATCCACCTTACTGGAAAACTGTTACAGCATTTATCGTGTATCTTTTGGTTTTCGGATTGATCCTTTTTTATCTGATTCATTTTCTGAAACGCAGGTCCAGGGAGCGGCGGGAAGTGGAAATAGCAAAGATTGAAAAGACCAAGACCGAAGAAATTAACCGGTATAAGCTACAGTTCTTCACCGATATTGCCCATGAGTTCCGAACACCGCTGACCCTTATTCTGGCGCCGGCATCGGTCCTGGAAGAGAAGTTAAACGGGAAAAGAATACTGGGACATTATGCGCGATCTATTCTTCAAAATGCCAGCAGATTACAAAAACTAATCTCTGAACTGATCGAATTCAGAAAAGTTGAAACCAATAACGTGAAATTACTGGTGGGCAGGTACGATCTGGTACAATACATCTCCAAGCTGATTGAAGCGTTTGAAGTTTATGATAAGCTGAATAAGGTGAACCTGGAATTTTTATGTGCCAAACCCAAACTGGAAGCATGGGTCGATCCTGAAAAGTTTGAGAAAATACTATTAAACCTGGTAAGTAATGCAATCAAATATACCCCGGCCGGTGGGAAGGTGGAGATAGAACTGACAGAGCTGGAAGGGTATTTTCAATTGATAGTACGGGATAACGGGATAGGTATTCCACCGGAATACCTCGATAAGATATTTGACCGTTTTTATCATCACGGGAAAAGCATACAAAATCTCAATAAGTTACAGGAAGGAAGTGGCGTCGGCCTTGCGCTTACCAGGGGCCTTGTACAAATGCATAAGGGAACCATCACAGCGCATAATCTGCCGAATGGAGGAAGCGAATTCCGGGTGGTAATCCCGAACAGAAAAGCAGATTTTGAAAATGAACTGGTGGAAGATACCCGAAAACCCAGCAGAGAGAAGATTGCCATGAAGGTGGCGGAAGAATTCGAAACTGCGCATAATTTAGAAATGAGTGAAGAAGTGATCGTGCCTGAAAACGATACACGGAAATACACGCTGCTTGTGGTAGATGATAATTATGAAGTGTGCAGGCTGGTGGAGAGTCTGCTGATAGAGGATTATTTTATTTTTAAAGCTACGGATGGAAACAAGGCGCTGGAAATTCTTGGGAAAGAGTCCGTCGACCTGGTGATCAGCGATGTGTTAATGCCCAAGTTAGATGGTCTCGAGTTGACAAAGATCATTAAATCAGATATCAATACCAGTCACATTCCTGTAATTCTGTTAACGGCCAAGACGGAAATAGAACACCGTATCAGGGGCCTTGAGGTAGGAGCTGATTCTTATATTCCCAAACCCTTTCACCCGCGCCATTTAAGGGTACGGATCGAAAAACTGATTGCTAACCGGGAGCTGTTCCGTAAATCCTTCAGAGAATATAATGAAAATCTGTCCCGCTCGGAATTACTCAAGGGACTTGCTCCGGCTGACCAGAAACTCCTGACCGGTCTCATGGATGCTATCGAAGAAAAATTGTCTGATTCCGACCTCAATGCAGAGTATCTCTCCGGCCATATGCACATGAGTAAAACCCAACTCTACAGGAAAATAAAAGCCCTGACCGGCCTGACACCTCATGCCCTGATAAATAACATGCGGTTGAAGAAAGCTGCTTTTGAGCTTAAGCAGGGCGAAAAAAACGTTTCTGAAGTTTTCTATGAAACCGGTTTTAACAGCCGTTCCTATTTCTACCAGGCATTCAAGGAAGAATTTGGGATTTCCCCGGGTAATTACGTCAAAAGTGATCGATGACGCTGAAGGCTTTTGCAATTCGTGCGAAAAAAAACCAGACTTTACTTGACATTTCATTGACATTTAATTCATTACTTCGTAATTTACTTTACTGAAATAAACAAACCAGAATTCATATTTCAGGGTTATTTTTTTAGTTTCTGAAATAATGGTATTTACTTATCAAAAGATAGTAGTACTTCAAATTTTTGGATTGTACAGCCTCCTCTTATTTTCACAAAACCATGCGCATGTGAACATTAATCAACCTGCTGTGCTACAAGCAGATGCAGGTATTGATACTACTGTTAAAGAAGGCGCTGCTATTCTGCTAGGAGGATCGCCAACAGCAACCTATGGTTATGTAAGTTATACTTATGCCTGGGTTCCCGGCGACAATTTATCTGATGCTTCAAGTTCAAACCCGGAAGCTACAGTGCTGAATTCAATCATTTATTTTGTAACGGTGACCGATGGGATGGAGTGTACTTCCACAGATTCTATTGCAGTAACAGTGAATGGTGCAACGGACATACTGAATCAACGGGCTGATCTTGTTATAAAAATAATGCCCAATCCAAACCAGGGAACCTTTATCATTGAAGTGGATAACACAACCCTTGTAAATGGAATTGACATCATCATCAGGGATATGCATGGGAAAGTGGTGTATAGCAGATTTACAGGAATTCAAAAGGGAAAAAATAAAATCCCTCTAAATATATCAACCCTTCCTGAAGGCAGTTATATCATAGAATTATACCATGAATCTCTTCAATACATACAAAGGCTTGTTGTATACTGAATCCTAGACAATCCTGATGAAAAAAGTTTTATATATTTTCATACTCATTACCATACTGGCTATTCCTTTCCAGTTTATTCACTCAGATCCTGTCCATGATGGTGACCATTTCCCGGAAAAAACAGGATTGAGTGATTCTCTCGTATTGGTCATCAATAAACACAGAGGAGATATCCAGTGGGAAAAATCTTCAGACTGTAAAAACTGGACTGAAATCAACGCCGGCCATTCTGACACCCTTCATATAGAAACAGACACGCTGGCCTTTTACAGGGCAAAAGTTACTGAAGGAACCTGTTTGCCTTTATACTCTGACACGATATTGGTTAGCAATTCATCAAATAAAAAGATTACGCCGCAATCAGGAGACACTTTAAGAATTTTCAATTATAAAAACGATTTAATAAGTCTGATCATTCCTCCATATGCTTTGCAGGATACTACCACCGTTACCATACTTCCGCATTTCTCAGCTCCCGTTAATCCGATTGCAAAAGATATTTTCCCGGGTGTAACGATACTTCCGGATAGTCTGAGACTTCTGAAACCGGCAATTTTGAGAGTTGACATGTCAACCGGAATAACCGACACCTCGATGTCTGCTTTATTTTTTATTTATGACACCAGCTTGGTATATCCTTTAGGCAATCTGGAAATAACTGACAGTTCTATTCAGGGAGAAATATATCACTTCAGTGGATATTTGGGAGCGGAACCGGATGGTGATGAAATTATTGGCCAGTCTGATAATTCAGTATTGAGCGGGTCATCCAATCCTTTTGACTGGCAGGGGACATACACCCTGGTCGAGGGTTTGTTAAAATATGCTGAATTTTTGATGTTCCTGGGTAAAACTGAAGCAGCTCAAAAAGTAATTGAAAAGGCCAACAAGGTCATGGAAAATGATGCCAAGAAATTCCTTAAAGAAAAAATTCCCGATAATCCTTGCGGTTGGTACCTCAATGTACTGTTTAAATTTGCTGAAAAGGTCAATCTCATGATCGGCGGAGAGCTTAACATGCAATTTTCGGATAGGATAGGTGATTTAATGGATCTATGTGAATTCCGGGGAGAAATTGAATTCAGGCATCATATTACTTTTTCCGAAGGAGGGACGGAA
>Ga0116197_1000235_pt1 | contig 11199 bp, 7 predicted proteins | sample ZodSprsou2mmetaG_FD_94480 | JGI IMG/M metagenome (GOLD analysis project Ga0116197, IMG submission 94480) | Hot spring sediment microbial communities from Zodletone spring, Oklahoma to study Microbial Dark Matter (Phase II) - Zodletone Spring... ...
CAACAAGAGATATTTAATTATGTGATTAAAAATAAATTCATCATGCCACGTATAGCATTAAGATATGCAATTGAAAAGATGCCAAAAGATCTAAAATCCAAGCAATGGAAAAGTAATTTTAAAACAATTGATTATTATGATAAAAAAGCACGACGGCATAAGATATACGCACCCGGCAAACCGTCGTTCACCCAGTACCCTCTTCAAGGAACTTTCAGATCAGCGGATACAATCATCGATTCCGTTAAGGTATTTTTGATTTTTTTGCTCGCTAATCCCGCTGCAAAGTTTAAGGTTACCGGGCCTGTGAGATCGGCAGCCAGTGAGCTCGCCGGGATTCAAGGAATACATTGAAACACGATTTGAAATTCCTGTGATAATTGTAATACACCCGTTACCCTTAAAATACCGTATTCAGCATAAAGCAGTTTTTTTGTTACATTTATAACCCAACCAAGCATTGCTTGAATAAAATGGACCATTTATGTTCTCAGAAATCAGACGGCTGGTAAAAGAACAGTTCAAAGTATGTCCACGAACTGGTAAAATTATCGGACTTAAAACGATAAAAAAAAAATCATTATGGATCTGGATAATTATTGGTCTGGCCTCTGTGATCTGGGTTCTCATACGGGTTGTACCAAAACCCAGCCGTGCGACCTATCCGTGCCAGAAGGTGGCTCAGCCGATTGCCGCCGGTTTTATTGCCTGGTTGATAGGACTGGCCGGGTCGACAATGATTGCACGCCGGGCACGTCGCCTGTTTAAAAATCAACGCTATCTGGTGGGCACAGTCTGTCTGTCAGCGGCGGTCCTGATGTATTTTTTTACCTTGAGCGACACACGTGATGTAGCCGCTTCAGCCATTAATTTTGTAACACCAGCCGGAAACTTTGTCCCCACTGATCCGGCCAACAGCCCCATGGGTATCGCAAAGGGAATCCATCCCGGACGCGTGGTATGGGTCTATGACAGCCTGCTTTGTGATCAGGGCAGTGCAAGTGGTTGGTGGTGGGAGGATCATCGAACTGATCCGGAGGTGGCCCGGCGAATGATGACGCAGGCATTGCTTAATCTCACCGGTATTTTCGATCCGGTGGAGTCGTGGGATGTACTTTTCAAGCACTTTAACCAAACACATCATGACCAGAATGATTTGGGTTACCAGGCTGGAGACAAGATCGCTATCAAGGTGAACAACATCTTCTCCCGTTCCTACCAATGGACCAGCAGCCAGGATAACCGGCCCTGTCCGCAAATGGTTCATGCCCTGCTTTGGCAACTGGTAAATAAAGCCGGTGTGCCGGAAGAGGACATTACCATCTATGACTGCATCTTTTACCATGGCGACCCGGTCTACCACTACTGTCATGCAGCCTTCCCCGGCGTACGCTGGGCCGAAGGTGATGCCACGGACCGAAGTGGTTATGAATCCGGTCCCGGAGGTGATCCCGGTACCCGGGAGAAGGTGATACCCGATCCCAACTGCGTGGTCCATTACGGCGATCCGGACCTGGTACCGGGCAGCGGCACGGTTTGCCTCCCCACGGTTGTCTCTGAGGCCAGGTATCTCATAAACGTCGCCCTGCCGCGCCCGCATGAACTGGCGGGTGTTACCCTTTGCGCCAAGAACCATTTCGGATCCGTATGGCATCCGACACAATATGACTACTACCACGGCTGGCATCCGGCTTTTATGCACAAGGCTGTTGCCGCCCTCGATTTTTCCGCAGACATCCCCATGCGCCCCATGGGATCCTATAATGTCCTTGTCGATCTCATGGGCCATAAAGACCTGGGCGGAAAGACCCTGTTGTTCATAGCCGAGTGCATCCGCTATCGCTACTGGGAGGCTCCACCCTTCAATGGCGGGCCCGCCTCGAGTTTGTTCATGAGCCAGGATCATGTTGCCATTGAGTCGGTCCTGCTTGACTTTTTACGTTCCGAAGGGGACGTTGTCGCAGGAACGGCCGATAATTATTTGCACGAAGCGGCCCAGGCCGACGATCCGGCGTCAGGCACCGTTTACGACCCTGAAAACGACGGCATCCCACTGGAGAGTCTGGGCGTGCACGAACACTGGAACAATGCTACGGACAAACAGTACAGTCGAAATCTGGGTATCGGTGAAGGGATTGAACTCATCGACATCATTAATTATATCCCGACCAGTGTTGAACCCGGGATGAGTGGTATCCCTGATGCATTTACACTGTATGCGAATTATCCCAATCCTTTTCATGCATTAACCACAATTTCCTACTCACTTCCGACTTCTGCCGAGATCAGGTTAAGCATCTATAATCTGAAAGGAGAGATGGTGCGTACGCTCATCAACCGGCATCAATCTGCGGGCACCTATGAAATAAGTTGGAATGGGCGTAATGAACATAATGAAGATATGGCTTCCGGAACTTATATCTGCAGAATGGAAATAAATACTGGTGGACAGATCATCAGCCGGTCGCGTCAGATGTTGTTGCTCGATTAATGCAAATGTTGGGGTAATTGACGGACTGGCTCCGGCACAGGCAGAATTAACCTAAGAATAATACCTAACCGAATTTCAAATGTTGAACAATCAGGAAAACAATTCAATAGAACGTTCCAGGGAACATCTGGCGAATGAGAGGACTTTTCTTGCCTGGATCAGGACAAGTATTGGTTTGATGGGATTCGGCTTTGTGATTGTGAAATTCGCTTTATTTATAAAACAACTCACAGGCCTTCTGGATACAGACGATATACCGGCAAAGGCCTACTCATCAATTGTCGGTGTTGTGATGGTTGGGCTGGGAGTGATCATCGCGATCCTGGCGCTGTTTCAATTCAAAAGGAATCAAAAGCAGCTTCTGCAAGAGTTTTATGCGCCCACACCGTCTCTTTCACTGTTCATGTCGCTTATGATAATAGTCGGGGGTATTCTCTTGATAATTTACCTTTTATCAACTGTTTAAGCATGATATTCAAAAACCTCATATTCATCTTATACCTGTTCCTTCTGCTGTCATGCCGGCAACAACCTGAAAACATGAGGCAGGTGATTGACCTGGACGGAAAATGGCAATTCGCAATGGATACAGCCGATGCTGGCATAAAGGAAAAATGGTATGCCGGGGTATTCGCTGATTCCATTGAATTACCGGGTACCATGGACCTGGGACAAAAAGGTTTTCCAAACAGGGATACCACCACCATGCGCCTGAACCGCCTCTACACATATGAGGGGCCTGCCTGGTACAGGAGAACGATCCTGGTACCCGAGACTTTCAGGGGCAGGCATATCCTGCTGGTTCTGGAAAGAACAAAGTCATCCACAGTCTGGATCGATGGCCAACTGGCAGGATCATCCCAACTTCTTCAATCGCCCCAGTCCTTTGATGTGACTCAATTAATGCCTCCTGGCGAACATACCATCCATATAAGAATAGACAACCGCCTGGACCTGACTCCTTACGGAAATGTGCATATCTATTCCGACGACACCCAGACCAACTGGAACGGGATCATCGGTAAGATCCAACTGACCGGTTCCTCCCGGACACATATTTCCGATCTGCAGGTTTACCCGGATCCGGACTACCGGAAGATCGCTGTTCATATGAAGGTTGAAAATGCATCGAACCTGGAAGAACTGAATGTTGAGTTGCAGATCAGGCGCACCTTCATGGGCAGGTCGAAGCAACTGAAAAGCAAAAACTACATGATGCCGGCTGATTCTGTCATCCTTCTGGAATATTACCTGGGCCGTGAAATGAAGCTGTGGGATGATCTTAGTCAGCCTCTGTACGAACTCACTGCCACCATCGGGCAAGGCGAGGCCATGGATCAAAAAACAGTCCCCTTTGGCATGAGAAACTTTGAGGCAAAAGGAACGCAATTTGCCGTCAACGGGAGGACCGTCTTCCTGCGTGGAAAGAATGATGCCTGTGTTTTTCCCCTTACCGGTTTCCCTCCGATGGATACGGAAGGCTGGGAAAGGGTATTCAGGATCGCCAGGTCATTCGGGATCAACCATTACCGTTTTCATTCCTGGTGTCCTCCCGAGGCTGCATTCACAGCAGCCGACCGCACCGGCATTTTCATGCAGGCCGAACTGCCGTTCTGGGGCGGACTGGAATCCGATTCTGTGGCAGACATGCTCAGGGCTGAGGGCATTGCCATGCTGGACCGCTATGCCAATCACCCCTCTTTTGTGATGTTTTCGCACGGAAACGAGATCTGGGGCGGACACGACCGGGTGGAAAAAAACATCCTTGCTTTCAGGGCACATGACAGCAGGCCGCTTTATGCGATGGGATCCAACAACAACATCGGATATGTGCCACCCCGTGAATGTTCGGACTTTTTCGTTGCCGCCCGTACGCCCTACGCACATGATACCATCCTGACGCATACCCGGCTGACACATTCGTATGCCGATTCCAGGGAAGGAGGCATCCTCAATACGCGTTCCCCTTCCACGGAGGTGGATTTTCAGTCTGCCGTTTCCCGGATCAGGATCCCCCTGATCAGCCATGAAATCGGGCAGTACCAGGTGTTTCCCGATTACAGGGAGATTGATAAATACACAGGCGTTCTGAGGGCATGGAACCTGGAAGTATTCCGGGATCGCCTGCAGCGAGCAGGTATGGCAGATCAGGATTCGGCCTTCCGGAGAGCATCCGGGGCCTTATCGGCTCTCTGTTACAAAGCCGAAATGGAAGCGGCATTGAGGACACCGGGAATGGCCGGATTCCAGTTGCTCGATTTGCAGGATTTTCCGGGTCAGGGAACAGCTCTTGTGGGAATACTTGACGCTTTCATGGACGATAAAGGTGTGGTCGACAGGAAAAATTGGCTGCAATCATGCAATGATGTGGTTGTGCTGCTGAACTTCCCCGGATTTTGCCTGATCCGAAACGAGGACTTTCATGCGAATGTACAGGTGGTTAATTACTCGGGTAAAAGCTTATCCGACGACCTGCTCTGGGAATTGCTGGACCGGGATGGTAAAATACTCCGGGGAGGTATACTCGAAGATTTGAGAATCGGACATTCAGGCATTAACGATGTGGGGGCGGTTCATTTCAGGCTGGACTCCCTCCGGGAGGCTGTGCAGTTAATTCTAAGGGGCCGGCTCAGAAAGAGCGGGTATTCCAACGCGTACCCGTTGTGGGTATATCCTGAACCTGAACTTGAAATAAAGAGTAATCAGATATTGATTGCTAATGAGTTGGATCAGAACACGCTCGAAAAACTTCACCAGGGAGGAAAGGTTTTGTACTTCCCGAAGCATGACATAATTGAGCATCACAGCGTCGGCGGATTGTTTCCCCCGGATTTCTGGAATTTCGGAATGTTCAAAGGGATCAGTGAGCGGAACAACAAACCGGTCTCACCGGGAACCATGGGCATCCTCACCGATCCCGATCATCCTGTTTTCAATGCTTTCCCCACAGATTTCCATTCAAGCTGGCAGTGGTTCGCGATCCTCAAAGCCAGCCGTCCGCTGATCCTGGACGAAACAGCAGATGACTATAGGCCCATTGTCCAGGTCATCGATAATCTGGAACGGAACCACAAGCTGGGGTTGATTTTCGAATGCAAAGTGGGCCAAGGGAAGTTACTTGTGTGCATGTCCCGTCTGTTGGACATCCCTGACAGGCCGGAGGCCTATCATCTCCTTGCATCCATGGTCAGTTACATGGATTCGGAGTCATTCAATCCTGACCATGAGTTTGGAGAAGATTTGCTCACCGAATTGTTTAATTAATGGTTCTTTGTTTAAATTTGATGAAGGTTTAACATTCTGACAACCATGATCATTCCAGGGATGAAAAGAATCCGCATCACATGCATGATGGCATTGCCGGTAATGCTGTTCCTGCTTTCGGCGGCATCTTCAGGACAGACCAGCACTTACAAACTGCTGGTTGACATGGGCACCCGGTACGATTATGCATATTCAGTCGCAGTTCAGCATGACAACAAAGTTATTGTGGGAGGAGATGCCTGGGGTAATCCATGCCTGATCCGCTTCGACACTACAGGTGCACCGGACTACTCTTTTGGTTCCAGCGGAAAAGTATTTACATCCTGGAATTGCGCCTCCAATCCCGCCGACAATGACATCAAGGTCCAGGAGGACGGGAAGATCGTCCTGGGTACCCGGTATGACAATGGGACCGATGAAAATTTTGTGGTAGCCCGTTTTCACACGGATGGGACAGCAGACAGCACTTTTAGCGGCAACGGAAAGGTCATCACCCGGATCGGGGACTACAGCGACCTGTGCAATTGCATCGCCATCCAACCGGATGGGAAGATCCTTGCGGGCGGATGCACGGGAGTTGATACAGCAAGTAAGTGGATGTATGATTTCGCAGTGGTCAGGTATCATCCGGATGGCACGATTGATACTGAATTTGGCGAGAACGGATCGGTTTCCACGCATATTGGTAATCAGTACAGCATTGGCTATTCGATGGCCATTCAGCCGGACGGGAAGATCATCCTGGCGGGAGAGACCCGTGACAGCATCTTTTCGGATGTTGCCATTGCCAGGTATCACCCGGACGGATCGCCGGATCACAGTTTTGGTACTGCCGGGATTGTACGGACCACGTTGAGTGAAACCGATGATTTTGCCAGATCGGTCGCCCTGCAGTCAGACGGGAAAATTGTGGTGGCAGGTTCAACCCAGCAGGATTTATCAAATTATGATATCGCACTTCTCAGGTATCTCCCGGATGGATCACTGGATAATACGTTCGGTGTAAATGGCATTGTGAAAACGGATGTGGGCATTGAATTCGGAAGTTCAGTGGTCGTGCAACCTGACCAGAAAATCATTGTGGCCGGGGGCCTTACAACTACAACGATTTACGATTTTGCCATTTTGCGGTATCATACAGACGGAATCCTGGATAATTCATTCGGGAACAATGGTTTGATGAGCATATCCTTTGGTGGTGGCGACTCGGAAGGGCAATCGGTAGCTCTGGGAAATGATGGGGAAATTATCATTGCCGGCAGCTATAACCATGGCGCTCCCAATTATTTTGACTTTGCACTGGTGAGGTTGTTCTCAAGACTGAACCCGTCTGCTTCCCCCCTGTTGTCATTTCCGGAAAATGGAGCCGCCGGCCAGCAGGTCAGCCCCGAACTTGTCTGGAGCCCGGTACAGGGGAATGCAAGCTATCACATCCAGATATCCGGGGTTCCGGATTTCACCACCCTGGCATTCGAAGCAAACGGAATTACTGCAACAAGCTGCACGGCTGAAGGGCTGGATTACAATACGACCTATTACTGGAGGGTATGCGCCACGGTGAACGGGATCACGGGCAACTGGTCCGATACCTGGAGTTTCACAACCATCGATGAAACCGGCATGGCCATAGATAATGAGACGCAAATCAGATTGTATCCACTGCCAGCTGCTGACATCCTGTTTATCGGGGGAATTGAAAATGAGCATTCGATTGTTGAACTCCTCTCTGCGGATGGGAAAATGATCAGGCAGACCGAAGGATTCGGGATCAAGTACATTCATCTCAGGGGTATTCCCGGGGGAATGTATATATTGAGAGTTACAAGTTCCGGTACCGATCTTATAAAGAAAATAATGAAACTGGAATGATCCGTGACAGCGGCATTCAGGAATAACTGGTCATCGCTTGAAAATAAATACAAACCTATTGGGAGACAGGATGGATCCTCAAAGCAGAAAATATGCCCTTTCGGCCCAGCGCAGCGAACTTACCGAGTATCACATCTATACGGAGCTGGCAAAAAGGACGGGCAATGCAAAGAATTCTGAAGTGCTTCACCGGATCGCTGAGCAAGAGAAGCAACATGCCGATTACTGGCAGACAAAAACAGGAGTCAAAGTGCAGCCCGACAGATGGCGGTTACGCAGGACGGTTTTCATGGCCCGGATCCTGGGCCTCTCATTTGTGCTGCGATTGATGGAGAAGAATGAAGGTACCAATGCCCGGAATTATTCAGCCCATGCCGATTTTTTCCCAGAAGTGGTTGAATTTGCAGAACAGGAGGAGCAGCATGAAAATGAACTCCTGGAAATGCTGGAGGATAAAAACATGAGATTTGTGGGCTCGATCGTTCTGGGACTGAATGACGCGCTGGTGGAACTGACCGGGGCGCTGGCCGGCTTTACGCTGGCTCTCGGTGATACACAGATCATTTCGCTGGCAGGAATGGTGACGGGGATTTCGGCTGCCCTCTCCATGGCAGCTTCCGAATTTCTGTCTTCGAAAGCGGAGGGAAATACAAAAGCGCGGCAGGCAGCCGTTTACACAGGCATCTCATATCTCGTCACGGTGATATTGCTCATTCTTCCCTATTTCTTTGTGAGCAACAGGTTCGTTGCCCTGGGGATTGTACTGGCTGTGGCATTACTCATTATTTGCTGTTACAACTACTATGTTTCCGTGGTAAAGGATCTGGATTTCAAACGGCGGTTCCTGGAGATGGCGGCCATCAGTCTGGGAGTGGCGGGATTCTCTTTCCTGCTGGGTTTTGGCCTGAAGTCCCTGCTGGGGGTTGATATTTAAACATGTTGAAATATAATCTTGACCATGCATTTCGTATTATTCTACAAAACAGCGGATGATTTCATCAACAAGCGGGCCCCCTTCCGCGAGGAGCACCTGCAACATGTCAGAAATGCATACGACAACGGGGACCTGGTCATGGCAGGTGCACTGGCTGAACCTGCAGATACAGCCCTGCTGGTCTTCGAGGGAGACAGTCCCGATGCAGCCAGAAAATTTGCACAAAACGATCCGTATGTGAAGCAAGGTCTGGTCACCGAATGGCAGGTGAGACCCTGGTCGGTGGTCATCGGGAACAAATAGCTGTTAGCTGTTCCGGCCTGGCCAGAAAAACAATACATGTAAACTTGAATTATACCAAAAACGGCAAAAACATGGAACGTATCATCAGGACAACACTTCTGTCATTGACTGTTTTTCTAATTTTCCAAAACCTGCTCGCCTACCCCGGCAAAGTGGTTCACTCATTCCCGCTTCCGGGTAATTTCTGCACCGGCCTGACCTTCGATGGTGCGTATCTCTGGGTGGCGGACTACAAAACAGATCAGATTTACAGGCTTGATCCCGCAACCGGCGCTGTGATTCACCAGATCCCCTCACCCGGATTCTGGCCCATGGGTCTTGCCTGGGACGGGCAGTACCTGTGGAATGCGGACAGGGGACAGGACAGGATCTACCAGATTGACCCGGAAGACGGAAAGGTTTTGCGGACCATTGAGTCCCCCACCGGAGAGCCAGGCGGACTCTCCTGGGACGGGACAACCCTGTGGCTGGGAGACGCCGGGGAAAACGCGATCATGAGAATCGACCTGAGCGACAATGACGGCACTGCTGTGGAAAGATTCGATGGTCCGGCCAGGTCGGTCACCGGACTGACCTTCGACGGAATGTATTTGTGGTCATCTGACAGGAACCTGGATGAGATCTATATGGTGGATCAAGCCTCCGGCGAGGTGATCCTGGTTCTGGATGCCCCGGGACCCTATTCCAGGGGCCTTGCCTGGGACGGCCAATTTTTATGGAATGTGGATTACCAGACAGATTCCCTCTACTGCCTGGTCCGTCAGGATGAAGAAGCCCACAGGCTGAAAAATCCCAGGAAAGCAAAAGTCACCCTCACCCACCAGGTGAATGTACACGGGAAAGGTGTCCTGAAGGATCTTGATGTGTATCTCGCCGTACCGGAAAACATGCCGCAGCAGAAGATCCTGGGTCAATCATTCCAGCCGGACCGGCACATGATGAATAAAGACAAGTGGAACCAACAGGTCGCTTCGTTCAATTATCAAAACGTGCCCTCCGGTGAAACAGTGCAGACCATCATGAAGATCGATGCAGAGATATCGGAGATCAGGTATTTCATCAATCCCGATCAAGTGGGATCGCTGGAGGCCATTCCGGGACATATTTCAGACCTTTACACAGCAGACGGAAGCAAATACCTGACAGGCGATCCCTACATCCAGAAACTGGTCGGTGAAATCGTCGGCGAAGAAACCCACCCTTACTGGATCGCCCGAAAGATTTTTAACTATGTCCGCAAACACATGGAATACATCATGGAAGGAGGCTGGAATGCAGCGCCGATGGTCCTGAAGCGGGGCACAGGCTCGTGCTCGGAGTATTCATTCTGTTTCATATCCCTCTGCCGGGCGGCCGGACTGCCCGCCAGGTATGTGGGTGCCATCGTGGTGCGCGGGGATGATGCCAGCCTGGACGAATCCTTCCATCGATGGCCGGAAATCTACCTGCCAGGATACGGCTGGGTGCCCATGGATCCACAGGGCGGCGACCGGCCCTCGCCGCGCGACCAGGCCATGCATATCGGGAACCTGTCGAACCGTTTTTTGATCACCACGCAAGGTGGTGGTGATTCTGAATACCTGGGATGGTATTACAATTACCACGCGGAGTATGTCACTGAACCGCAGGTCCGCGTGAACATTGAGACATTTGGGGAATGGGAACCGTTTGACATTGAATAATTCTATAACATGGCAGAACTGAATGCCGTTTCGGAAACCGCGCTGATCACATTGAAAGCGCGGGTCATTGAGGCTGAAAAACCAGCGCCGCTGCTCCATGATCCCATGGGTCGAGAAATCATGGACAAGCTCAGTTCACTGGTATCCACCGGAACACAAAAAAGGGTGCTGGAGAAAAAATTAAAGTCATCACTGATCAGTTATCTTGCACTCAGGGCAAGAAAATACGATGATTATACGCGGACGTTTCTGAAAGAAAACCCGGGTGGCTGGGTTGTCAGTCTCGGATCGGGTTTTGATACCCGTTACTGGAGAATATCGGAAAAACCATGGAAATACATTGAGATCGATCTGCCCGAGGTCATTGTGGTGAAAAGGAAAGTACTGGGTACCGATCCGGAATATGAAATGATCGGGTGTTCGGTGCTGGATGATGACTGGATCGAGCAGGTTTCAGGCCGGCAGAAACAAAACGTGTTGTTCCTTGCCGAGGGACTGCTCATGTATCTACGCGAAGCAGATGCCATCGGGCTGATCAAGAAACTTGCCGGGACTTTTTCCGCTTCCCAGCTGGTGTTTGAAATTATCCACAGAAAATATACCAAAGGCTTCAGGAAAAAGCTAGTTGAATCGAAGATCAAAGGCGCATCGGGGAC
>Ga0116197_1000236_pt1 | contig 11195 bp, 15 predicted proteins | sample ZodSprsou2mmetaG_FD_94480 | JGI IMG/M metagenome (GOLD analysis project Ga0116197, IMG submission 94480) | Hot spring sediment microbial communities from Zodletone spring, Oklahoma to study Microbial Dark Matter (Phase II) - Zodletone Spring... ...
ATAGAGATGTCCTATGTTATCTATATCAATTGACATTGGTAAGTATAAAGAAGCATCTATAGCTTTTCCCCCATCTCCTGAAAAGTCATAATTAGTATTACCTGCTACAGTCTCCTCTATCATATCCAAACTACTACCAATAATTTCGCAAGAGTATAGCCTATTATCGTTAACAGGTTATAGCGCTTTCCTCTTATTTTCAGGGAATGAGGCATGAGAGATTAAAAAGGTATAGAGGAGTTATGGATAGAAGAAAATTTTTCTTCTATCGCATGGCGCATTGCAGGTCTCACTGTTCCAAACTTATATCATTGAAAGTATCCCAACTGTTGTTATAAAATCGTATAGCAGCTACTCGAAATATCACTTAAATTACCTGCGATATCGACTGTATATAAGTGATATGTGCCCGCTGCGAGTCCTGTAATAGATAGTGCAGTAGGTGTATCGGCTAAAGCTATATCAAAACCGTTCCACATCTCATCAGCTGAGCTTGTGATACTCGCCAGATCACTTACACTTATCGTGTTATTTACCAGATACGCAGTGCCTGTCTCGCTGCTCTGGACTGAAATCAAAGAACCGTTACTGTCAAATTTTTGGACAAAAATATCATCACCGCTGCTTCCGGTATCTCCTTGCCGTATCAATTTAATTGTCATTGGCAAAATCATAGCGAATAGTTATATTATCATCACCTTTGATATCAAAATATATCATTTTTGTCTTGACTCGAACAATAATTTCAGGTTTTCTATAATTGAAATTACAATCGTATAGAGGTTTGCAATTATCGCGCCGATAACCAGCTAATTTGCTATATTCAAATTACCATAAAATTGCAATGCGAAGAATGCTGGGATCAAGTGAAAATCGGCTACCAGTGAACCTGCCATAAGTTCAGAAGAAAGAATATTTCTTATCCCTATCTTTAATAATGTTGAAACAACATTCACTGAAGCGGCAATAATAAGTGCGACCAATGTATCTTCATATAAAAATGCTGCCGATGTCGTCAGTGACATCAATGTAAAAAATAAATAAAAAACTCTACCCCAATCCATCTTAACTCCTTTGTTTTTTCTTTGAGAGCAAAACCAATATCTGCTTTCTTAACCGTTGTTTATTTCTAATATGCCAAAACATGATCGAATAACTTAAAAAAACTTGATATAGTCTTGTTTTTTCTTCTCTTATTCAAAAGATACTATGACTTTTGAATTCGATAATTTAAACCTTCTTACTTAATGTTTCTATGTGTGCACTGTCGCCAATCACCACCAGGATATCATCTTTTTCAAGTATATCATCCGTTTCAAACGATGTATGCCATATACCCTGGTGTTTGTAGGCTATCGGTTTTACTTCGAATTCGGATTCAAAGATCGGAGAAAGAATGGAAACACCGACCCAAAAAGAAGGTACATTCATCTTTGCAAGCTTCATAGTGATGGAAAGATCAATCGTTTCATAGTGCATATTTTTGACTATTTTTTTCACTATTTTTTTTGCTGATTCCATTTCCGGATAGATGATTTTTGCCGCGCCTATCTTTGCCAGGATCTGGCCGTGTACTTTTGTTATCGCTTTGGCAATGACTGTTTCGACACCCAGCTCTTTGAGTGCCATGACGGTTAGTATGCTGGCTTCAATATTCTCACCTATACTGACAATAGCAGTATCCACGTTTCCTATTCCGGCTTCCCGCAAGGCACGTATATCTGTTGAATCCAGGACGATAGCATCCTGTACATATTCATTGATCTCACGTACCTGTTCCTCATATTGGTCTGCAGCAATCACGCTGATACCTTGCTGCGCCAAACCTTTAGCCACATGAAACCCGAACTTTCCTAATCCTATAACTGCATAACTGTTCATAGTATTACCTTTCCTTCTGAATATTTGATACGGCTTTTGACCGCTTTGCCTACGATGACGATCGTAAATGCGAATACCCCTATACGCCCCATAAACATTAAAACAATGATATTGAATTTTCCAAAATCGCTGAACAACGCACTGTAACTCAAACTACCGCCGTCTCCGGTTGATAACCCGACCGTTCCGAATGCGGAACATGCCTCAAACAATGTTCTTAGAAACGGTAAACGTTCAATTTCACTTAAAAAGACGGTTGATGCAACGACATAGACCGAGGCAATAAAAATAATGGCATAGGCTTTATTGATCTGATATTGTGAAATCGAACGTTTAAATATGTGAACATGCGTATCTCCCCTTAGGGTGAACCAGACTCCTATAAGCGCTAAGGCAACGGCTGTAATCTTGATACCCCCTGCAGTTCCGCCCGGCGCTCCTCCCATCATCATAAAAAATGTAGAGAAAAAAAGGTTGGCATCACTCAGTGTTGATAGATCGATAGTGTTGAACCCGGCTGTCCGATAATTGACAGACGCAAACCATGCTGCCAAGATTTTCTCACTCCATGAGAGTCCTTTGAGCGCGTTGTTCCATTCTAATGACAATAGCAATGCTATTCCTGCAAGAATAAGAATGAATGTCATGACAAGTACGAGTTTAGTATGGGTCGAAAGACGCAAGATCTCTTTTTTACGATAATGATAAAGTTCCGTCAATACCAGATAACCAATTCCCCCCAGAATAATCAGAAAAGGAATTGTGATATTTATAACCAAATCGCTTCGATAGCCCATCATATTATCGCTAAAAAGCGAAAAACCCGCATTGTTAAATGCTGAGATGGCATGGAATACACCATACCATATCGCTTTATCCAAAGGCATATCGGCCCAGAACCGAAGTGTGAGAATAATCATTCCCATCACTTCAATGATAAAGATGGATCCAAACACAATTTTTAAGAACCGTACCAGGCCGTTCATCCCCGGATAGTTGAGCGATTCCTGAAGTATCAAGCGGTCCCGGTGCCCGATTTTATGACGCCGAACAACTGCCAAAAACGTGACGGCAGTCATATAACCCAATCCCCCGATCTGGATCAGTACCATAATGATCAACTGTCCTATCGGTGTAAAGTCTACAGCCGTGTCCTTTACGATCAATCCTGTCACGCATACTGCTGATGTCGAAGTAAAAAGGGCATCGACAAAACGTAATTCGCCATGATGTGTAAACGGAAGCATCAATAATAGTGCTCCTATAACTATCAATCCGACAAAACTATATACAATAAGTTTAATTTCTGAAGTATGAATAGGTTACTCCTCTAAAGTTTTTCATTTTCACAGTTAAAACGATATCCGACCCTCATTTGGGTCACAATGTAATGCGGCCTTGAGGAATCGTCTTCGATCTTTTTACGCAATGAGTTCACAAAGGTCCGTAGGTAATGCATCTCATTTTGGTATCCAACCCCCCAGACTTCCTTTAATACATTGGCATGGGTTAACACCTGGTTTGGATGGGTCATGAAATATTTGAGAAGATTGAATTCCGTAGGGGTAAGATTTAAGGCAACCCCTTTTTTGTACGCTACCAGAGCATCGTGTTCCAGGATGATATCACCGCATACAATAGTGTCATGGGAAGGAGATACGCCAATTGACCGGCGCTGAGCAGAGCGTATTCTCGCAGACAGTTCAATATCGGAAAACGGCTTTATGACATAATCATCTGCACCAGCATCAAGAGCAGCAACGATTTCATGTTCATCATGACGTGCCGAAACAATGATAATTGGTATCGTGGTCTCCTTGCGAACTGTTTTGATAAATGATTTTCCGTCGCCATCGGGCAATCCAAGATCCAGAAGAATGATTTCAGGGTTATGTGTTTGAAATGTTCTCAGCGCATTTTTAAGATTTTCACTGATAATACATTTATATCCGTCCTGTTTTAGGATATAGTGAAGCATTTTGCTGATTGCCGGATCATCTTCTACGATCAGAACCAAATCTTTTGTCATGATAGATACTCTTTGTTGGATGTGTACAGCTTTTCTATCGGAAGTGCTACTCTAACCTCAATTCCGCCTTCTGCATTGTACGCTTCGATATGTCCATTATGAGCGTCGACGATTTCTTTGCAGATCGACAAACCTATACCGCTCCCTTTGATATCCCCGGCAGAATCAAGGCGGTAAAACTTTTCAAACATATCCCGCAGATCTGTTTTGGGAATGGGGTCGCTGGGATTGAAAACAGTGATGATGATTTCTGAAGTTTGCATAGTGACTGAAATGCGTATCGGTGATGATGAATATCCTGAATATTTCATAGCATTGTCAATCAGATTGACCATCAGCCTGATCAATAACGCTTCATCGCCCCAATAGAGAGGTAGATCATGGTCTATTTCTATGCGGATGCCTTTATCGTCTCTATTGAACTCCTGTAAGGCAATACCTATAATATCCTGAATATCGCACCATTCATACCGCATAAATGCTTTTGAATTTTGTATTCGTGCGCTGTCGAGAAGCGTTTGAATCAAACGGTTCATCTGTATTCCCGAGCGTTTGATCTGATGAGCGATTTCTTCTTTATCTGCTTCTGAAATGCTTTTTTCTTTTAACAATATCGCTGCATTACCAAGGATGGATGCAAGCGGTGTTTTTAAATCGTGAGACAATGTATTGAGCAATATATCTTTGATCGCATTCGATCGGAGGCGAATGGCCTGGAAGGTTATGATATAGCCAACGGCATAGAACAGTATAAAGCTCCATACATACAGCAGATCGTGTACGCTGAAACTGCATTTGGGAGGAACATAGAGCACATCAAATAAAATAACAGAGATCGTAGTAATCAACATCGTTGCTTTCATATCGCCGTATACGGCGATAACCAATACGGGAATCAAATGGATCAATGCCATATTGACCATGCCAAGTGCATCGGTAAAAAGCATGCCGAATCCGGTGATGGTCAACTGCAAAAATATCGGGATAATATAATTTTTATATGAAAAATGCGTCATTTTATATCACTGAGCCATTCTCTCCTCATTGATATTGAGTCATGACCAGTTATTCCTTCTCTCTAATTGTCAAATAGACTAAAATTATACAATCATTGATATCAACGAGTTATAAAGATTTTGATCATTTTTTTCTGAATTTACAGGAACCTCATGGTAAAGATGCAAAGTCCACTTTATGCGGAATATCCTGGCCTATGTCTCGCCAAAAAGCAATGCACTCTTCTCAGACAGGCTCAAACAGATATGGCTGCAAAAAACCCTTGAAGATGCACGGAAACAATCCACCCTCTTTGTAGAGGAGTATCAAGATAAATACCCTGAAGCCATAGAATGTCTTGAAGAGGGACTGGAAGATAGCTTGCAGTTCTTTCACTTTGATTTTATTGACCATAGGCGTATCTCTTCTACCAATGTGATGGAAAGACTTAACTAAGAGCTCAGGCAAAGAAGCAAAATAGTTGGTATCTTTCCCGGTAGAGAATGTGAGATGTAAAAGATACAGAGGAGTTGAGGATAGAAGAAAATTTTTCTTCTATCGCATGGCGCATTGCAGATCTCAGTGTCCTGCAACGGCACCGGCAAACTCTTCGATGAGCTTCTGCGGTTCGCTCTGCAGGCGCTCCCGCACCATCTGGGAGAAGCCGTCGGGATAGATCTCGAACTCTTTGCGCTTCATAGACTCAATGACACATTGGGCGATCTCCTCGGGTTTCGCTTTTGGCATGGGGAAACCTTCTGTCATCCTCGTCTCGATCGGCCCCGGCAGCACTTCATACACCTCACCGCCAAAAACTGCAAACTCCGCCCTGAGGGCCTGTGTGAAGGAGTGCAGCGCACTTTTTGAGATCGCATAGTTCGCCATCAGCGGGAAGTTTACCAAGGCTACCGCCGAAGTGACATTGACCACCGTACCTTTGGATGCCTTCAGCTTTTCAAAGAACGCCTCAGTAAGACTGACAGTTCCTTTTAGGTTGACTTCAAGATCCGTGAAACTGTCGTCAAAGAGCCTGCTGTTCGTGTTGACCCCCGCGTTGTTGACCAGCAGGTCAAGTCTCTCTATCTTTGAGGCCACTTTACTGATGGAGTCTCTGTCGGTGATATCCAGCTCGAGAGTTTCAATGACGGGGCTGAGCGCTTTGAGTGATTCGAGGCTCTTTATATCCCGTGCGGTACAATAGACCTTTATGGGTTCCTCTTGTAAAATTTCACGGACAAATGCCTGTCCTAGCCCGCCATTCGCACCTGTGATCAATACTGTTCTATTTTTCATGTTCATCCTTTTGAAGATTTTGATATACTTTATCCAGAAGTGCGATCAGGGTCGCTTTCTCCTCGTAGCTAAAACCGGCAGTCATATTTTCGTTATGCCTGCTTGAAAGGGGTGCCACTGCTTCTGCAAGGACGACCGACCTCTCTGTGGCATACAGCTTTATCGCACGCCTGTCATCGGCATCCGCTTCTCTTTTGATATACCCTTTTTCTATGAGCTTGTCGATCATCCTGGTAAGATTGCCCTGGTCCTTATAGGTAGAGTCGGCCAATGCCTTCTGGCTGATCCCGCTCTGCTCGACCACACGGAACAGGACGGACCACTGTTCAGGTGATATCCCGTACGCTTTGATCATCTGGTTGAAACTGTTTTTAGAGGCCAGTGCTGTTCTGTTCAGTACAAACCCCAAAGAGTGGTCCATATTAAATTGCATGAGTGACTCCTTTCAAACCACATTATAATTGTTTTAACAATAAATGTCAAGACAACTATATAGAATGAAGCCAATAATTTTCTCCGCTCAAAGCGGTATACTAAAACGTCCCGGGAATGCTATAATAGGTAAATTGCCAATGCACTTTAATCTCTCTGAAGGAGTACCAAATGAAACATCTATGGCTGATACTCATTGCCCTGCTCACCGGCTGTGTCGAAAGACCGAAACATGTGACACCCGTGGAGCATTTTCAGCTTGACCGATACCTCGGTACCTGGTATGAGATCGCGCGGCTTGACCACTCTTTTGAGCGCGGGCTGGAGAAGATCAGCGCAACCTACTCCCCGCGTGAAGACGGCGGTCTCAAGGTCATCAACCGTGGATTTGATACAGAGAAGAAAAAGTGGAAAGAGGCAGAAGGCAAAGCCTACTTTGTAGAGGATCCCGATACCGGTTTTCTGAAGGTCTCCTTTTTTGGGCCGTTTTACGGGGCTTACATCGTGATGGATACCGACTATGAGAGCAACACGATGATCAGCGGACCCGACCACTCCTACTTCTGGATCCTCTCACGTACCCCCCAGCTTGATCCAAAGACCCAGTCCCGCCTGATCCAAAAGGCCAAAGAAGCAGGCTTTGAGACCGAGAAGCTGATCTTTGTCAGCCATGAATAAAGCCTGAGCGCCGAAGAGTATTTTCTTCTGACGATTTCGCAGGAGGTATACCGTGCCGGCAGATATCATTCAAACATGGATTTACACAAAAATATGCGACCAAAGAAGACGATCATTTTTAACTCAGCATCTATTTTCATAAACAACCAGAACAATCAAAAAGATATTATAAAAATTTCCAGACAATGTTATAATAGGTTCATTGTACAAATGTACTTTTAATATCTTGGAAGAGGGATATAGGATGAAATATCTATGGCTCATACTCATTGTCTCGCTCACAGGCTGTGTTGACACACCGAAACATGTGACACCTGTGGAGCATTTTCAGCTTGATCGATACCTCGGTACCTGGTATGAGATCGCACGGCTTGACCACTCTTTTGAACGTGGGCTGGAGAAGATCAGCGCAACCTACTCCCTGCGTAAAGATGGCAGTCTCAAGGTGATCAACCGGGGATATGATACAAAAAATAAAAAATGGGAAGAAGAGCCGGAAGGCAAAGCCTATTTTGCAGAAAATCCCGATACCGGATTTTTGAAGGTCTCCTTTTTCGGGCCGTTTTGCGGGGCTTATATCGTCATGGATACCGACTACGAGAGCTACACGATGATCAGCGGACCCGACCACTCCTACTTCTGGATCCTGTCACGTACCCCACAACTCGATCCCAAGATCCAGTCCCGCCTGATCCAAAAGGCCAAAGAAGCAGGCTTTGAGACCGAGAAGCTGATCTTTGTCAGCCATAACAAAAGCACTCAGCAGCGTAACTGAGAGGCGTAAAAAATGATAAAAAAAGTTTTTTCACTCCTCTTAGTGTTCGCTAGCTTTATAGTTGCAAAGGAGCCAACCGTGCAATCGATCTATGATTTCAACGTAAAAACGATAGAAGGGAAAGAGACAACGCTCGCACCCTACAGAGGAAAAGTGATGCTGATCGTCAATGTGGCAAGCAAGTGCGGCTATACTCCCCAGTATGAAGGACTGGAAGCGCTCTATCAAAAATATAAGGAGAAAGGGTTTGTCGTACTCGGTTTTCCCTCCAACCAGTTTGGCAACCAGGAACCCGGCACCGAAGAGGAGATACAGCACTTCTGCCGTGTCAACTTCGGTGTGACCTTCCCGATGTTCTCCAAGATAGAGGTCAACGGAGAGAACACACATCCTCTCTATACCCACCTCAAATCCGAACAACCGGGTATTCTGGGTACCGAAGCGATCAAGTGGAACTTCACCAAATTTCTTGTGGACAAGCAGGGGAACGTCGTCGCACGGTTTGGCTCTTCGACCAAACCCAATGAGATCGAAGCGGAGATCGAAAAGCTGCTTAAACCATAAGAGGAGGCAGAGGATGAAGATAGCCATTACCGGTGCCAGCGGATTTGTAGGTAAAGCCCTGCAGGAGACTTTTTTGGACACCGTCAGCATTCAAAGAGAGGATGATGAGGCAGCGATCCTCAAAAAGCTCAAAGGGGTCGATGTCGTCGTCAACCTCGCAGGCGCGCCCATCATCAAACGCTGGAGCGACCCCTACAAAAAAGTGCTCCGGGAGAGCCGTATCCATACCACGGACCGGCTGGTCTCGGCGATCAATCAAAGCGAAGTCAAGCACTTCATCTCCACCTCCGCCATCGGCATCTACCCCAGCGATGTTCGCTGCGATGAATCCTGCGATACCTATGCAGATGACTTTCTGGGCAAACTTTCCAGGGAGTGGGAGGATGAAGCGCACAAATGCAGCAAACCTACCGCCATCCTGCGGTTTGGTGTGATCCTCGGTAAAGACGGCGGTGCACTGGAGCAGATGATCACCCCGTTCAGACTCGGTGTGGGAGGCATCATCGGGAACGGGAAGATGATGACCAGCTGGATACACATGGATGATCTGATGGGAATCTATAAATTTATCATGGACAAACAGCTCACCGGGATCTTCAATGCCACATCGCCCCACCCGGTCTCCAACCATACCTTCACCAAGGCGCTGGGCAGAGCACTCCGCCGTCCGACCATCCTGCCTATCCCCGAGTTTGCCCTGAGAATCATGTACGGGGAAGCGGCCTCTGTCCTTACCGACTCCAAAGAAGTCTACCCCAAAAAGATAATAGAGGAAGGGTACAGGTTTCTCTATACCGATATCGAGAAGGCGCTCAAACAGATCGTTTCCTGAGCGGATATCCTCCCTTCAGGGATACCCACTCTCTTTTTTATGATACAAACAAAAGAAGAAAGGGCTTTGTCAGTCTCGAGCCTTGCTATTATTAAAAGATTCAGCTATAATGGATTTATCAATGATGATTTAGAGTTTCATCTTAGGCAAGATTTTTATTGCTTACTTACAGTTTACAGTATTATTCTCCCAATAGAACACTCCACATTATATTTTGAACATTTCAGTAATGATATGCATTAACAACTAAAGGAATTGCAATGGCAACTCAAGTAAATGGAACAGCAAAATGGTTCAACAGTGAAAAAGGTTTCGGTTTTATCGAACAAGAAAATGGTGGCAAAGATGTATTTGTACACTATCGTCAAATCAATAGTAACGGTTACGACCGTGTTTCTCTCAATGAAGGGCAAAAGGTCACTTTTGAGATCGGTGAAGGCCAAAAAGGCCCACAGGCAGAAAACGTTACTGCGCTTTAATACCGTCGATGGGCAGAAAATACTGTCCATAGTTTAGACAATTTCCTCCTCCTTCCCATCGGAAACGAGGAGAACGAAGTCATTTGCGTTATCGCTTATGAATCAATCAACATCTTTTTCCCCTGTTTACCAAAATTATCTATCTTACCTCTCCACGCAATCATTGTTTTTTTGTTCCCACGTTGTACGTGGTAACCCATACTTCGATAAGTGATTGGGGTCAAATGTTTACTATTCATAAGGCTGCGATATGCATTCCCACGAAAATCGTTGGAACGAAAGAAAGTGCAAGCAGCAGTTTTTTCATATTCTCCCCAAATAAAACAATCGGTCCATATGCCTTACCTGACTTTATTTTTTTCTAAAGAAAAAGGTTGTAGAATTTATACACTTATGGAAGGAGGGGGTATGTTATTTACTTATTTTAAATTAATTTTATCTTCAACAGTCCTGCTGTCAATATCACTTCAAGGTGATAACTCTTTAGAAAACTCAGCAGAATTTCAAAAGTTATTAGCAGAAGCACGAAAAGCAAATGATGTTCAAATTAAACAAAGAGAACTAGAACGACAAAAAGAAGCAGAAGCTGCAAAAAAAGAAGCTCTACTAAAAATTGAAAAAGAGGTGGGGAAGACCACATTCTATAATGATAGAGGAGAAGATATCGAAAGAAAAAATATTGACTATATTGAACTACCAGTACCACATATTAATAAGGGACACTTAGAGTTTATAATTTCGTATTACAATAGAGAAACAGGAGATTCAGTTAATTGGAGCAATGGTTCAGCAATACTTAACTGTAAAGCTTACACAAAAAATGGAAAGCTTCTTAGTAGTATAAAACACAAAGAAGTATATAAAAGTTATCAAAAGGTATATGTCAAAATTGGTAGCGGTGTTTCAGAGGGTACCTTAAAATGTAATGTAGATTTTTTAGGAAAAACTTATCATGATGATATTACATTTGGAGGGTTTCATGACTTATCTTCTCCAACATTTTCTGAGTCATACAAGTTAAGATAGTCTTTTTTTGTTCCCACGTTGTACGTGGTAACCTATACTTCGATCAGTGATTCAGGTCAAATGTTTACTGCTTATAAAGCTGCTATATGCATGATCACTGACACCATGGCTACGAGAAAAAATAGTAAAAATATAGCAAACTGTCATATTTTTTGAAGTAGCCAGACATTTTTTGTATACTACATAATACTCAAAACAAGGGGATAGAGG
>Ga0116197_1000238_pt1:0-10000 | contig 11081 bp, 7 predicted proteins | sample ZodSprsou2mmetaG_FD_94480 | JGI IMG/M metagenome (GOLD analysis project Ga0116197, IMG submission 94480) | Hot spring sediment microbial communities from Zodletone spring, Oklahoma to study Microbial Dark Matter (Phase II) - Zodletone Spring... ...
ATATACCAATATTTCAATTAATATAAGAAAGTATCGAGATACTGTTTTCACTCGATATTTTCTTTTTAATAAATTTGACTAAGAAAATAAATTATAATAAAATCAATAGGGAACTTCTATTGTATTATAGCGCCCGTGGCTCAATTGGATAAAGCAACTGACTACGGATCAGTAGACTGGGGGTTCGAGTCCCTCCGGGCGCACCAATATCAATACTTCCGGAAAGTCTTCATATTAAGAATATGTTAAAAAACAAGGATAAAGATATTAACTTGATGCAAGAAGCTTTGAAAGAGGCAGAAATAGCTTATTCCCGCCAGGAAGTTCCGGTCGGAGCAGTAGTTGTATATAAAAATAAGATAATTGCCCGGGCTCATAATCAGAAAGAAGAATTACAAGACCCCACTGCTCATGCTGAAATAATAGCAATCCAACAAGCTGCTAAATATTTAGGAAATTGGCACTTGGAAGGTATTGACCTTTATGTTACCTTAGAACCTTGTCCCATGTGTGCTTATGCCATGCTTCAGGCCAGAATGAATAAATTAATATTTGGGGCTTCTGACCCTAAAGCTGGGGCGGCAGGAAGTATTATTAATATCCTAAAAGATAATAGGTTTAATCATAAAATGGAAGTAGTGAGCGGAGTATTAGAAAAAGAATGTAGTTTAATTTTACAAAAATTTTTTCAGGAAAGACGATAATTTAGTTATGTATTTTGATTCGTTAGTTAGTCATTTGGTAAGCTAGTTGAGGAATTATTATTATACTATTAAACTAATTAACTAACTAAACAAGTAACTAAGGAGAGGTGGCTGAGCCCGGTTGAAAGCGCTCGACTCGAAATCGAGTAGGTGGGTAATACCTATCTCGCGGGTTCGAATCCCGCCCTCTCCGCCAAAAAATCAATAAATATAAACTTGTTGAAATAAGGGGAAAATGTTTCAGGATAATCAGTAAGGTAAATAGAAAAATATTTTTGACACTAATGATTATTAAGGTTATTATTTATTAGGCAGATAAAAGAAAAAGGAGAGGTACCGAAGTGGTCATAACGGGATCGCCTGGAGAGCGATTAGGCGGCCATAAGCTGTCACGCGGGTTCGAATCCCGCCCTCTCCGCCAGTAAAAATAGCTCTCATAAGTTGATGTTTTTGAGATCAATACTAAAGTGATCGTGCTAGACGGGGAGATAGCGGTGCCCTGTAACCTGCAATCCGCTATAGCAGGGTTGAATTCCTGCCCGAGGTTTTATCTTTTTAAGGCTGACTAAGATAAGTGGCGATGAAGATTGGGCCTTGTGCAGCAAAGAATTGTGAACTCCGTCAGATCTGGAAAGAAGCAGCGGTAAGCAAATCTCTTTGGGTGCCGCAAGTAAACCTGATTGGAGCAAACTATCTTAGAATCGCTTGGAAGGATAAATCAGAGGCAGGTGCACGATCATTAAAATTATAGTTGTAAATAAAGCAAAAATTGATAATTTGAAAGGATTTTTATCTGAATTTAAACTATAAGGAGCATTCATGGAATACCAATCACTTTATCGCAAATGGCGGCCACAAACTTTTGAGGAAATAATTGGGCAAAAACATATCACCCAAACTTTAATTAACGCTATCTCCCTAAATAGAATTTCTCATGCTTATATTTTCTCTGGTCCAAGAGGAGTTGGAAAAACAACAACTGCTCGTATTTTAGCTAAATCATTAAACTGTGAAAAAGGTTCCACTCCTCATCCTTGCAATAAATGTGAAAGATGTATTAGAATTACCGATGGCTATTCTATGGATGTAATAGAGATTGACGGTGCCTCGAATAATGGAGTAGATAGCATTAGAGAATTAAGAAATAAAGTGAACTTTGCACCTGCAGAGGGGAAATATAAGATATATATTATTGATGAAGTACACATGTTATCCCAAGGTGCATTTAATGCTTTGTTGAAAACTCTGGAAGAGCCGCCCGTACACGTGATTTTTATTTTTGCTACTACCGACCCCCATAAAATTCCTAGTACTATTTTATCACGATGTCAGTGGTTTAATTTTAGAAGGATATCTTTAACGGATCTTATCACTAAATTAAAAATGATTGCAAAAGACGAAGAATTAAATATAAGTGATAAAACTTTAAATATAATAGCCAGAAGTTCGACAGGTTCAATGCGAGATGCTGAAAGTACTTTAGATCAGATTATTGCCTATTGTGGTAAGGATATAACTTCTAAAAGTGTCGGTGAGGTTTTGGGAGTAATTGAAGAAGAGGTTTTTTTTGAGTTTATAGAAGCAATAATAAAGAATGATACCCTTAAAGGGATAGAGATAATTAATCGTACATCTGATTTAGGAGCAGATGCTTCTCAATTCATAAAAAACTTGATGGAGTTTGTTCATAACTTATCTTTAGCTAAAGTTTGCCCAGAAGAAATACTAAATTATCAGGGAATATTCGTTGAAGACAGAGCACGTTTATTAAAGCAATCTAAAATAATTAAATTGGAAAAACTATTTAATATTGTTGATTATCTATCTGACGCAGAAAGAAAGGTAAGATATATTCGCCGTCCCTGGATTTTATTGGAAATGTTAGTAATCAAATTTACTACGGAGGAGAGTTATCTTTTAAAAGAGGTTGAGAGGAATAAAGGTGAATATTTCTCGGAATTCTCTACCAGGAAAGATAAATTGATATTAGGCAAGAAAAACGGAGGAATAAGAGAGAAAGAGCCACTAAAGAAAAACATTCAGGAAAAAGTAAAGAGCAAGGAAGATTCTTCTGTTAAAGCTAAAGAATCGCCTAAAAATATAGAATTGATGCAGGTATGGCCTACGATTTTAGAAAGGATAAGGAAGACTAAAATAGCAGTTTATTCTTTTATCATTGCAAACAATTTAATTACTATTGAAAATGATAAATTGATAATCGGTTTCAATGAGGAATATACCTTTCACAAAGAGAGTTTAGAAAAGCAAAATAACAAAATATTATTGCAGGAATTAATTAAAGAAGAAAGCGGTAGATTTTTGACAATAGAATGTATTATTAATAACAGCAACCAGGAAGATTCTTATTTAGAGGTTGAACAAGAAAACAAGAAGAAAGCCCTTGAAAAAAGAAACGAAAATAAGCAAGAAAGAGCAAGAGAAGAGAAAGATAAACTAAAAAAAAGGAATCATGGAATTATTAAAGATAATATATTAATTAAAGAATCCTTAAATTTATTTGAAGGAACGATTACTGAAGAAAAATAGACTATTTATTTTAAAAAAAGGAGGAAGCAAGATAAGCAATGGATATGAAGTTTCTTATGAAACAAGCACAAGCTATGCAAAAAAAGATGGAAGAGATAAAAAAAGAATTGGCAGAAAAGGAAGTCAAAGTTTCTTCTGGTGGAGGTATGATTGAGATTGTAATAAACGGCCAACAAGAAATTAAAGAAATAAAAATAGAGCCGGATGTAATAGATGCTAACGAAAAAGAGATGTTAGAAGATTTAATTTTAGCGGCAGTCAATGAGTCATTACGTCAATCGAAAGAATTAGCTGCCCAGGAGATGAGTAAATTAACCGGGGGAATGAATGTCCCCGGATTATTTTAAAAGGAGGCAAAAGTGTCCTTTAGATATACTAAACCTTTTGCTAGATTAATTGATGAATTTTCGAAAATGCCAGGAATAGGACCCAAGACAGCTCAGAGATTAGCTTTTTATATTTTAAAGAATTCTTCGGAAAATGTTACAAGTTTAGCTAGGACAATACTAGAGGCAAAAGAAAAAGTGAAGCATTGTTCGATTTGCGGCAATATAACTGATCAAGAGAAATGTGAAATTTGCCGGAACACCGATAGAGATAAGTCTACTATATGTGTTATAGAAGGGGTAAGGGATTTAATTGCCATAGAGAATACTGGAGAATATAAAGGATTATACCATGTTTTAGAAGGAGTCATTTCTCCTTTAGATGGAGTAGAACCGGAAAATTTAAAGATTAATAGTTTATTGAATAGAATAAAAGACGAAAAGATAAAAGAGATAATATTAGCTACTAATCCCAACATTGAGGGAGAAGTTACCGCTTCCTATATTACCAAATTGATCGAACCTTTAAAAGTTAAAGTAACTCGCATTGCCTATGGAGTTCCGATAGGGGGAAGCTTAGAGTTTGCAGACGAAGTGACTTTAACTCAAGCTTTAATGTCCAGACAAGAAATTAAGTAATTACTGAGAATAAAAGATAAATCAAAACGAAACGTTAAATGCAGATCAAAATAAATAATTTTATAAAATTTATGTTTTCTGATAAAATAAAAATACATAAATTAATCAAAATATTTTAAAAACGGAGGTTCATGATAATGAACAGAATAAAAACTACGATTGACGGGAATACCGCAGCGGCTCATACATCGTTTCATCTAAGCGAGGTTGCAACCATATATCCTATTACCCCTTCTTCTCCTATGGGTGAATTTGCTGATCTTTGGGCTTCTGAGGGAAAACCGAATATCTGGGGGACGGTTCCTCAGATAACTGAAATGCAAAGTGAGGGGGGTGCCTCGGGAGCTACTCATGGTTCTTTACAAAGAGGAGCTCTTACAACAACGTTTACAGCATCTCAAGGACTATTATTAATGATTCCTAATATGTTTAAAATTGCCGGGGAATTGACCTCTACCGTATTTAATGTTGCTGCTCGTTCGGTGGCCTGCCAGGCGCTTTCTATATTTGGTGATCATAGTGATGTTATGGCCACCAGAGGAACTGGCTTTGCTTTACTTGCTTCTAACTCAGTTCAGGAGGCGATGGATTTTCCTTTAATCGCTCAAGCAGCCACCCTGGAATCTCGAGTACCATTTCTTCATTTCTTCGATGGTTTTCGGACTTCAAGTGAGGTTTCAAAAATAGAACTTTTAACTCCCCAAGATATGAAACCTTTAGTTAATGACGATCTGGTAAGAGCTCACAGAAAGAGGGCACTTTCTCCTGATCATCCTTTTATTAGGGGTACAGCCCAAAATCCGGATGTATTCTTCCAGGCAAGAGAAACAGTCAACCCTTATTACCTTAATTGTCCTGATATTGTGCAGAAAGTTATGGAAAAATTTGAGAAAGTTGTAAGGAGAAAATATGAACTGTTCCAATATTTTGGTGCCTTGGACGCTGAAAGGGTAATTGTATTAATGGGTTCAGGAGCTGAGGCAGTGGAAGAAACAGTGGAATATTTAATGAAAAAAGGAGAAAAGGTAGGTTTAGTAAAAGTTCGTCTTTACCGTCCATTTTCTATCAAGCATTTTAACAGTTCTCTCCCTAAAACAGTAAAGACTATTGCTGCTTTGGACCGAACTAAAGAGCCGGGAAGTATTGGAGAACCACTTTATGCTGATATAGTAACCGCAATACAGGAAGGAATGTCTGAAGGGAAAACTCCTTTCAAAAAGACTCCTAAAATAATTGGAGGGAGATATGGACTTTCCTCTAAAGAATTTACCCCCGCTATGATCAAGGGAATATTTGAGGAGATGAAAAAAGAAATACCCAAGAATCATTTCACCATAGGGATAAATGATGATGTAACCCATACTAGCCTTCCTTATGATCCTGATTTTTCCGTCGAACCAGCGGATAGAACTCGGGCAGTCTTTTACGGTCTTGGTTCGGATGGAACAGTAGGCGCTAACAAAAATTCTATCAAGATTATTGGTGAAGAGACCGATAATTTTGCTCAAGGTTATTTTGTTTATGATTCTCGGAAAGCCGGTTCACTAACTATTTCTCATCTAAGATTTGGACCGACTCCTATTCATTCTACTTATTTAGTCAACCGGGCAAATTTTGTTGCTTGTCATCAGTTTTCCTTCCTGGAACGTTATGATGTATTGGAGACTACTCAGCCGGGAGCAATATTTCTATTGAACAGTTCTTATTCTGCCGATGAAGTTTGGGATTACCTGCCTTACTCTATTCAAGAAATCATTATCAAGAAAAAATTACGTTTTTATGTAATTGACGCTTACAAGATTGCTAAAGAGGTAGGTTTGGGGGCAAGAATTAACACGATTATGCAAGTATGTTTTTTCTCTCTTAGTAAAGTGATTCCCATTGAAAAGGCTATAAAAGCAATAAAACACCACATCGAAGAAAGTTACGGGAAGAAGGGAGAAAAAATAGTAAATACTAATTTTGCTGCGGTAGACAATACTCTTGCAAATCTTCATGAAGTAAAGGTACCAAGTAAACCTAATAGTAAATTACCTAAACATCTTTCTGTTCCGATAGAAGCGCCTGAATTCGTGCAAAAGGTAACCGCAAAGATAATTGCCGGGAAAGGCGATGATTTGCCGGTTAGTGTTTTTTCTCCGGATGGAACTTTCCCCAGTGGTACTACTCAATGGGAGAAGAGAAATATTGCCCAAGAAATTCCTGCCTGGGATCCTAATACCTGTATCCAGTGTGGGAAATGCGTGATGGTATGCCCTCATGCAGTGATCAGAGCAAAAGTGTGTGATCCAAAATTATTATCTTCTGCTCCTGATACCTTTAAGTCTATAGATGCAAAGAATTCTCAATTTAAAGGACTGAAATTTACCCTTCAAGTTTCTCCTGAAGATTGTACCGGCTGTGCCCTTTGTATAGTCAATTGCCCCACAAAAAATAAAACTAATCCTAAGCTAAAGGCCTTGAACATGGTTTCCCAACCTTCAGTTAGAGAACAAGAATCTAAAAATTGGAAATTTTTCTTAGACCTTCCTGAAGTAGATCGAAAAGCATTAAAGCTTAGTGCAGTCAGAAATATTCAGTTCTTACAGCCACTTTTCGAATTTTCCGGCGCATGCGCTGGTTGTGGCGAAACACCCTATGTAAAACTCTTAAGTCAATTGTATGGAGATAGAGCAGTGATCGCTAATGCTACCGGGTGTTCTTCTATTTATGGAGGCAATTTGCCGGCTACCCCTTGGACTTTTAATAAAGAAGGCAGAGGTCCCGCCTGGTCTAATTCCCTTTTCGAAGATAATGCCGAATTTGGATTAGGTATGAGGTTAGCGATAGATAAACAGATTGAATATGCTTTAGAATTATTAGATCGGCTTTCTTCTGATGTAGGAAAGGATTTAGTTAGTGAAATTAAAACTGCCGATCAGTCTACCGAGGAAGGACTATACCAACAGAGAAAAAGAGTAAAAATATTAGAGAAAAAATTGAAAAATTTAAAAAAATCTGAGGCAGAAGATTTACTCAGTTTAATTGATGTTTTAGTTAAAAAGAGTGTGTGGATTGTAGGTGGAGATGGGTGGGCTTATGATATCGGTTATGGAGGGTTGGATCATGTTATCGCCCAAAGGCGCAATGTTAATATCTTGGTATTAGATTCTGAAACTTATTCTAATACGGGTGGTCAGATGTCTAAAGCGACTCCTCTTGGAGCAATTGCCAAGTTTGCCGCTGGAGGCAAGAGGACTTTCAAGAAAGATTTGGCAATGATGGCAATTTCTTATAGAGATGTATATGTAGCTCGAATAGCCTTAGGAGCTAATGATACACAAGTGATTAAAGCTTTCCAGGAGGCAGAAGCATATGAGGGTCCCTCCCTTATTATTGCTTATAGTTCTTGTATTAGCCATGGATATAATTTGATTCATGGTTTAGAACAACAGAAGTTAGCGGTTCAATCGGGATATTGGCCTTTAATAAGATTCAATCCAGATCTTGATAAAGAGGGTAAAAATCCTCTACAGTTGGATTCCAAAGCTCCCAGTATTCCTTTGGAAGATTATATTTATAATGAAAATAGATATAAAATGCTGACTCGAACTATGCCGAAGGAAGCTAAAAAATTGCTTAAAGAAGCTCAAGAGGGAGTTTTAAAACGTTGGAAACTTTATGAACACTTAGCTTCACCTATAGCAAAAGACAACAAATAAATGATCATATAGATCTCTTTTAATAGAAGATAATAAGTATTAATTATAGAAGATACCGTAAATCCTCGAGATTTGCGGTATCTTCTTTGTACAGGTTTTTTATATTTCTTTGCACAATCGGTAAAAAATAATTATTTATTTTCTAAAAATGAGGATAAAATTTAGTGCGGAGAAGAATAGTTGTTTTTATATTTTTTTCTATTATAATATAGATAAATAGAACGCTAAGGAGAGGAGAGTAAATAAATGGAAGAAAAAGGTACCTATCGTCTTAAAAAAGGTTTAGCCGAGATGTTAAAAGGTGGGGTAATCATGGATGTGGTGAGTGTAGAACATGCAAAAATTGCCGAAGAAGCAGGTGCGGTAGCAGTGATGGCCTTGGAAAGGGTTCCTGCTGATATCCGATCTGCTGGTGGGGTTGCCAGAATGGCTGACCCTAAAATAATAAAAGAAATCATGCAAGCAGTCACTATTCCGGTTATGGCTAAAGCAAGGATTGGGCATTTTGTGGAAGCTCAAGTTTTAGAAGCCTTAGGAGTTGATTATATTGACGAAAGTGAAGTACTAACTCCTGCTGATGAAAATTACCATATAGATAAATTAAACTTTAAGGTTCCTTTTGTCTGTGGAGCAAGGAATTTAGGTGAGGCTTTACGTAGGATAGGAGAGGGGGCAGCAATGATTAGAACTAAAGGAGAACCGGGAACAGGAAATATAGTAGAAGCGGTAAGACATATGCGTCAGGTCATGGATGAGATAAGAAGATTAAAAAATATACCCAAAGAGGAATTAATGACCAAAGCCAAAGAATTAGGTGCTCCATTTGAACTTTTACAAGAGGTAGCGCATAAAGGAAAATTACCCGTAGTTAATTTTGCCGCCGGAGGGATAGCTACCCCCGCCGATGCAGCTTTAATGATGCAGTTGGGAGCAGATGGCGTGTTTGTAGGTTCAGGAATATTTAAATCAGATGATCCTAAAATAAGGGCGAAGGCAATTGTAGAGGCTACTACCCATTACGATAATCCTAAAATTATTGCACAAGTTTCAGAAGGATTAGGTGAAGCCATGAAAGGGATAGAAATTTCTCAAATTGCTGCAGCTGAACGTATGCAAGACAGAGGTTGGTAAGTTAAGAATTAGATCAAAGATTGAACAGAGAGGAGCCAAGGAAGGTAATCTTGAAAGTCGGAGTATTATCCCTACAGGGAGCAGTAGAAGAACATTTAGAGATGATAAAAAGGTGTGGTTTTGAGGGAATCAAGGTAAAAACGGTTGGAGATTTAGAAAAAGTAGATAGATTAATAATTCCCGGAGGAGAAAGTACCGCTATTGGTAAGTTAGCTAAAATATATGGTTTAGACTGCGAGATTATTAAGAAAGGCAGAGAAGGAATGCCTATATTTGGGACTTGTGCGGGGATGATTTTATTAGCAAATAAGGTTATGGGTATTGAGCAGGTAAAATTTGATTTAATAGATATTGTAGTAGAAAGAAATGCTTTTGGAAGGCAGGTAGATAGTTTTGAAGTTGATTTAAAAATAGAAGATCTTTCCGGAAAACCTTTTAAGGCAGTATTCATTAGAGCTCCCTATATTAAGAAAATAGGAAAGGGAGTGAAAGTTTTAGCTGAGTTTAACGGAAAGATTGTAATGGCTCGACAGGAAAATATTTTAGTATCCTCTTTCCATCCGGAGTTGACTGAAGATTTGAGAGTACATAAGTATTTTTTCAGTGATGATTTTTAAGATGATTAGTTGACGTTTTACTAGATAGTTATTTATATAATAAAAGTTATTTTGGTTTTTCTTTTTTTCTTTATCTTTCTTTAATCGATACACGCTAATCAATGCTTGATAGGCTATTCACCCCCTTGCACTTTCCCCCCGATTATACTATAATGATAGTCGCCGGAAGAGGGTGCAAAAAAATATCAAATTTCTTTTCGAAATAGAAAAGATAACTCTTGACAACCGCTGCTAACTTTGTTAGTATGGAATCTGTCACTTCTTAAGACACCAGTAGTTCTTTGAAAAATCTATAGTACCCAGCCAGATGTTTTTCATGATTTATGAAAGACCCC
>Ga0116197_1000239_pt1 | contig 11075 bp, 9 predicted proteins | sample ZodSprsou2mmetaG_FD_94480 | JGI IMG/M metagenome (GOLD analysis project Ga0116197, IMG submission 94480) | Hot spring sediment microbial communities from Zodletone spring, Oklahoma to study Microbial Dark Matter (Phase II) - Zodletone Spring... ...
CCCCTATGACCATCCCCGGTCCAGCGCCGATGGCATCCAGGATCTCCGCCGCCGGCTGCCTTTCATTGATCCCCTTTTCCCAATCCTCAATTTCGAAGGGGGGATCCTGAGCAGCCAGTGTTCCCGCCGTTACAAACAGGAAAAATAATAACGGGACAATGAAGATTTTTCGCAAATAATCCATTGTTTTCCTTTCCCTACGGTCTTTAAAATCGAGACTCCATAATTTAACACGAATCCGCTGCGATAAGTTTGACGGAACATGGAAATGCTCACATATCCTTCCTCTATTCATGGACAGCAAATAGGAAAGACAATAGAGGAAAAACTGGCGATCCTCTTCGTTTTATGTTATGACCCTAGGATAGGGTCGGAGGAAGGCGCCGTCGACGCGATTCCTTTCCCTCTCCTCGAGAGGGAGGGAGCGGATAAAACCCATGGAAGGGTGGCTCTGCCATCGGGGAGGTTTTATGATGAACAAAGGATGCCGGATTCTCTCCCTTCTCGTCGCCACGGTCCTTCTCGTCCTCAAGCCGGTCGCCGGCCAGAGCAAGGGATTCCTCAACATCCAAGGGATCAGGGGCGAGGCGACGGACAAAGACCACAAAGGTTGGATTGAGCTCTTGTCCGCCGATCTGGGGGCCAACAATCGGCTGCTGAAGGGCGGTACGACCACCCGGTCTTCGTCCAGCGGCCGCGGGGCTATCAATATCGTGAAGTCGGTAGACGCCTCATCAGCCGTGCTTCAGAAGATGGCCATGAGCGGCCGTAGCCTTGGGCTCGTCAAACTCAGCTTCACGACGACGGACTCGGAAGGGAATAAGTCCTATCTGCAGCTGACCATGACGGATGTCGTCGTGACCTCTTTTTCATTCTCCGGCTCCGGCGGGGATGACAAGCCCACGGAAACCGTGACCATGAGTTACAGTAAAGTCAAGTGGGCGTATACGCCCTTGGATAAAGACGACCGATCGGCTTGACCGGTCCTCCGACCGGCCTCCCCGGTCTGGATCTTGGAGTTGGTCCCGACTTCGGCCTTATAGCGACGGTCTCGGTCTCAGGATCTGCGCTTCCCCTCACAATTTTGCCGTTTAATCCGAATACCCCTTCGCCACGCACCGCCAGAAGAACTTGTGGTACCGGTCGACGATTTCCTTCATGGCCTCCCGGCTGTAAGCGGTCAGGAACTGCTGAGCCTGGCCCGGGTCCTTTTTGTAGAGCTCGAGGGCCTTGTCTTCGATGTTTTTCTCTTCGCTGAAAAAACGCTGCTCGAGCGGTTCGCGCCAGGCCCGGAGCTCGTCGAAGAATGGTTTGAACCGGAGATGCATGACATTGAAGACGGCCCGCACCGCCCACCAGGCCGAGTCGGGCTGATACGTTTCGCTGTTGTAGGTGGAATAGAGCGGCGATATTTCGCTGACGCCGGCGTAAACGGGCGCGAATGTGCTGACGTACTGATTGCTGACGTAGAACCAATATTTTCCGCCGATCCAACCCGGCAGCCAGCTTCTAACCTGTCCGACGAAGCCGTACCCCCCGGTCGATCTGGCGACCTGACGGTTGTGGGGAATATCGAGGAGATCGCGCCAGTCCTTGCTGGGGAAGGGCGTCGTCAGGGGGCTTTTCACGAAGCCGCCCTTGCCGTCCGGAACGAACCAGTCATAATCCGCGGTCATGTCGTACGGCGTTCCTTCGAAAACGGAGCGCTGGAAGGCCATGACATCCCGGACCGAAACGGGTTTGTCCGGTTTGACGGAAAGCGGCAGGTAATCCGAGGGAAAGCGGCGGGTGTGGTAGGGGTCGTAGAAATCGGACGCCCCCATGTCGAGGTCGCGGCCGTTTCGGTTCCTGTAGCCGGGAGCGAACGTCTTGGTGAACAGCCACATCCGCGACATTTGCCCGTCGCTCGGGTAGCTGCCGTAAGCCTCGTGAAAGCGGAACGGCTCGCCCGAGGCCGGGTCGTACCAGCCCATGTCGATCGCGGCCTGCTTGTAGTTGGCCGATCCCATGTACCGGTCCGGCTTCGAAAGGTCGATGTCGCGAATGATATGCGTGTTCGCCAGGACGACGACATGGTCGTCGGGGATGCGCTGGGCGGCCCAGACCGCGCCCGGGATCCCGCTGCCGCGTTTCCAATTGGTCATAGGGACACTGGCGACCTCGAGCACCCAGACCTCCCGGGGGTCGCAAATCAGCAGTCCTTCGCTCGCCGGGCCGCAGGAGGTGTGGAATCCGTATTCTTCCAGAAGCGAGCCGATCAGCTTCACCGCTTCGCGGGCGGTCTTGCAGCGCTGCAGGGCGAAAAGCTGGGCCTGCTCTATGGTCATGATCTGGTCGCCCGTGTCGGCGAAGCGGGCCAGCTCGGGCCGCTGGTAGAGGGTCGATTCGGCGATCATCAGCTGGTGTTCGTTCATCTGCGGATAGCCGGTGTGGAGGTAAGCGAAAGTGTGGGGCACCTGAGGGATATGCCCAAGGACTTCGCCGCGATGTTCGAAGGTGCTTCCCGGAGGAACGTCCTGGAGGCCGAAATGGACCGGGGCCGTTGAACCCGCCGGCCAGTCTTGGGCCGGAACGACATGGAGGCGGCTGTTCGCGCAGCACCCGTCATGCGAGGCGATGACCGAACCGTCCGTCGAGGCCAGCCGTCCGACGGCGATCGAGGTGCAATGATCGTCTTGGTCGGGCAAGGGAAGGGCGGCCTGTCCCTCGACAGAACGGCCGACGAGAACGATCAGGATGCCGGCCGACAAGATCCATGATCCCATTTTCATCTTTGTGCCTCCTCCCGCTGTCTATTTGTCTTGTGAATCAAGCCGATTTGGAATGTCTGCTTTCGCCTAGTTTACTCCCGGATATGCTAAAAATCGAGCCAAACGAAAGGCTTCGCCCTCCCGGCTCGGAATTCTCATGTCTTGTCGGGACGCGCGCCTTCGGGCGAATTCCTCCGCTCAATGGATCTTCCGAATCGAAGCCCGGGCGGACCGGGGGCCTCGGCGGGCCAAGAGGACAGGCCTTCGAGGGCCGGACGCTCGGACCTCGGCCTTCATGCCGGGGAGTCCAGGGATTGACTAGGGAGCAGCCGGGCATTAAGATACAATCAAGGGAGGTTGGATCATGAGGAAACTCGCCTGGCTGCTCGTTTTCACCCTATCAGCCGCGGCTTATCGGCCGCCCCCGCGGGCCGAAACCCAAACCGTCAGCTCGGTTCAGGAACTCATGAGCGCGTTGGCCCGGGCCGCGACCAACCAGAAGCCCGATATCATCAACCTGGCCGCGGGAACCTATGACTTCGATCGTATGCCCGGCCCGATTCTCTACCAGCCGCAAGGTCGGCCCCAGCCGCCGGAGACTTATCCGATCACCATCCAGGGGGCCGGCACGGAGCTCACCATTCTCGAGGGAAGGGGGAAGACAGGATTCCTGTTCATCGACACAACCAAGCTCAATGACGCCAAAAAGGGGAGAGACTCCGCGGTGCACGTCACCGTCTCTGATATGACCTTCAAGGACGCGGGTCCCGGATCTCCGCTCACCGTGGGGACCCTCGAGGCCACGACCAGGATCCACAACGTGAAGTGTCTCTCCACCGAATGCGCCGCCGGGGGAAGCACCCTCATCGTTTCCAGCGAGAAAGGGGTTATCATCCTCGGGAACAGCCTGTTTTCGGGGAGCGAGATCAGCCCGACCTCGAGCGGCGCCGTGCTGAGCTCAAGAAGCGGTTCGATATCCGTCACCGGATGCACCTTTGCCCGCAACCGGGGACAGAAGGACGGGATCGGACTCCTCGCAATGACGAACACCGGAGTGATCACAGTCGGCAAAAACTCCTTCGAAAACAACGATGCCTTAGGACACACGGGGCCGTTGGCCATCGTGATCGGCGGGAAGGGAGCGGTCGGAGTCGTCGAGAACAGGTTCATCGGCAACAACGGCGCCCGGGGCTGCTTGCATGTTCAGGCCATCCAAGAGGGCGGGGCCGTTATCGAGAAAAACAATTTCACTGACAACAGCAGCTGGGGCGTCTGGTTCGAGACGATGAACGGGGCCGTCGAGCTGAAGGCCAACCGCTTCCTCCGTAATCTCGACGGGGGCGCCCGTCTCGGGGCCGGTCCCGGGCTGGGTTCGGCGGAGCTCGTCAACAACGTTCTCGCGGGCGAGTCCCACGGAATCGGCGCCCTCGTGGAGATTCATACCGTGACGGTGGTCAACAACACCTTTGCGTCCTACCGCGAGGGCCTGCGGATCGTTCAGGCGAAGAACACCGCGGCCGCAAAGATCTACAACAATATCCTCTGGGGCCACCAGGCCGCTGACATCTCCATCAAGGACGACGACGATTCCGATGGCCTGGGCGGACGCGTCGAGCTCCACAACAACGACTTTTCCACCCTGGAGGTTGATGTGGGAGACAAACTTGCCCGGAGCGGCAACCTCGACATCGACCCCCATCTCTTCATGGTGGACTTTCACCTGTATCCCTATTCTCCGGTGATCGACAAAGGCCTACCGGGCGCGCCCGGGCTCCCGGACAAGGATTTCGAGGGAGACTCGCGGACTGTCGATGCGAACGGCGACTCCGTCAGGGAGCCGGACATGGGAGCCGACGAGGTCGCCGAATACAAGGAAGCTCCCCGGGTTGTCACGACCCACCCGAAGGACGGCGCCGTCAACGTGCCCTTGGACTCCCTGATCACCGCTACGTTCTCGATGCGGATGAGCGTTTCCAGCCTGGATCTGGAGTCGTTCACCGTGAGGCCCGCTGTTCCGGGCGGGATGGCGTACGATCCGGGAACCCTGATGGTCACGTTCGAGCCGATTTGGGAAAAGCTCAAGCCCGGCACAACCTATACGTGCACCATTACGACGGGCGCTCGGGCTGAGCTCGGCGCGCCTCTGACCTCCGAATTCGTCTGGAGATTCACCACAGTGCCCGACAAGCGCTCGTAAAGCGGACGGGGTCGTCTCTATCTACAAGGAACGATTCATCTCGTGCCTGGAAAGGTGGCTAGACCTCAAGCTGGCCGCTCCCCCGGCGACACCGGGCTGGAGGATCAATGAATAAGCCGGTCGATCCGGATATCGTCGAACCAGGCGATCTGTGATTCAGTTTCCAGGGCAAAACACCCCCGACCGTACGTACTGTCCCTGATTTCGAGCTTCAGAACCTGGCCGGGTCCGAGGCCGACCGCCGAGGGATCGAGCGCTTTCAACGGATCGCGGGGATTCTTGGGGCTTACGAAAAGAGTCAGCCGGTCGCCCTGGACCTCGATCCTGACGCGCAAGAATTCGGCCGTCCCACGGATGCCCCCGCCCGGGCTGAATCCGTTTTTGTTCTTGACGGCCCAGGTCATGAGGTCCCCGGCGCTCAAATTGGAAGGGTTCTGTGGAAGAGGGTTGTCGATGTCGCTTATAAGAACGAATTCTTTTCCAGAGTCCCAGCGGCTGAGGCCGATATAGCGCGTGCCCGGAGGCAGTTGGCTCTCGCCGCGAGCCTGATGGACTCTCGGCGGGCCCCCGCCGTTCAGGAAGAACATGTAGCCGTTTCCCCGGCTCGGAGTCTGGACCATGGCTCCGCCGGTCCGAACCCACACGCGGATCTCGTCGTTATCCGTAGCCGCCCGGCCCAATGTGCATTCGACGGAATAATCCCCCCAGTTATTATCGCCATAAGAAGCATATCCGCTCGTGTTACTACCCTGGAGAAGGACATTTTCCATGTACGCCGGGACACCCAGGGGGAATTGAGTGGGGGTATCGAAGTGAGCGATTGTCCACTTCCCCCCTCCTCCAAAATTCCACCCCTGGTCGACCAAAAGGGACGCGGCGCTACCAGATATCGGGTAGGAGTTGAAATCCTCTGCCAGGACAAGAATACTCCGCATTTTGAGTGTGGGCCGTTTGAATGTTTTAAGCCGGCGGACCTGATCCGCCGGGCCCGGCCCCCGGAGCGCGAAAAGACCGATCGTGGCGGCCGAGATGCATAGAGCCGTCACAACTAGCGCGGAAACGCTCCTGATTATCCTCATCGTGTATCCCCTTACACGCTCTCAATATAGCACGAAAAAGAGGAATAGCCACAAAATGATCTCCAGGTGTTGGATGAAAAGGTTTTCAAGCCGGCGTGCTCCCGGGAAAGCCGAGATTCGCCTGGTAGTCGCCTGCGGCCTCCTTCAGGAACAGCGTGACGCTGGAACCCGTCATCCCGGATGTGAAGGTATTGCCAAAAGGATAGGAATTGCAGAACCCGGTCCTCCCCCGGAGAAAGGACATCCTCCTCCGCCTCGAACAGGCATTCGAGCCTCTCGCCTGGAAAGGCTGACCGGCAACGTTTTTCGGCCTCCCGCCGTCTTTCCCTGCGGAGAGGCCACATGAACACGCGCTTATTCGTCCTTGCCGCCGCGCTCACCGTCCCTCTGCTCCCGATGCGTTCCGCCGGCCGCGAAGCGCCTCCTCATTACGACTTGACGCTCGTCCTGCAACCGGCGGAAAAGAGAATCCAAGTGACCGGGACAATCCGCCTGACGGACGTTCGCGGCTCCGGAGCCTTCACCCTTTATCTGCACAAGGGGCTGTCGTTCCGGACCTTTGAAATCGACGGAATTCCCGTCGACCCGGGCCCGGCCGGGCCGTCGGACATCCAATTCATGCCGGCGGCTTTCAAGTATGACGTCTCATCGCCGCCGCAAGCGGAGGGCTTTGCGGAAAGGATCCTCGGCTTCTCCTACGACGGCGCATTGGACGAGCGCCCGGAATGGCTGGCCAACATCGTTTCTGAGACCTGGGTAGAGATCGGGAACTATTTTCCCTGGTATCCCGTGTGTCCCGGCCTGGGGCCGTTCACGTACAAAGTGACCGTCTCCGCCCCTTCCCCCTATCGGGTCTATGCTCCGGGAACGGAGACGCGGACCGGCGGCCGGTTCGTTTTCGAAAGCAACCGCCCGACGAAGGATGTTGTCGTCTGCGCGTCCGCCGACCTCCGGGTTCAAAGATTCCGGGTCGACGGCAACGATTTTTCCCTGGCCTCGTTCAGCCTCGATTCTGAAACGATCCGGGCGCTAGTCCGGGACGTGGATGATGTTTATCGAACCCTGGGCCGATGGTACGGCCGGATCGAGCAACCCTTGGCCCTGGTGGAATCGAAACGTGAAAAGGGCGGAGGTTACAGCCGTCCCGGCGGCCTGTTTCTGCCCGGGTTCACTCGAACCCCTTACCTGGACAACCGCCTCGGCTATCGCCGTTACCTGGCCCATGAGATCGCCCACGGCTGGTGGAACCTGGCCGATGCCTCGACCTGGCACGATTGGCTGAATGAGAGCTTCGCGGAATACACCGCCCTGCGCTATCTCCGGGAGACCGCGGGAACCGGGGAATTCCGAAAACGGATCGAATCCTATGCTCGGGAAAGCGAAGGCCTGCCTCCCCTCTGGGAACTGGACCGGGATAGCGAAGCGGCCTACGAAGCACTCTACCGGAAAGGACCCGTCCTCCTCCATCGGCTCGAGGAGCGCCTCGGGACGGACCGATTTATCTCCCTCTGCCGGACCGTCCTGGAGCAAAGGGCCGGACGGACCGAGGATTTTTTCGTTATTCTGAAGGCCGCGGCCGGCGAAGAAACGGCCTTCTGGTTTGAAAACCTGTTGAGGACGTTATAGCGGGTCGGGTCCGCTTTTCCAGCGTGATCATATAAGAACGCACAGGGGTGGATGTCCCGGTAGGGACCTCCGTCCCTTTTTTTCTGGAGGATTCCTTCGGGTCGTCGACCGGATTATCCGTCCCCCGGAGTTGACGTTCGTCGCGGAGAAGCCTCCACCTGCCTATGCTCTCGAGCAAGTCGCCCTGATGGCAGCCGAGGAGAGCGGGGAGTACGATTAGCCGGCGATGGGGCCCAGAACCGAGACCGCTAAGCCCGACCCAAGAAGGACTAAGAACCCGGCCGTCACTAGCAGGGCCGCCAGGGAGACGTTGTAGGGCGCCGTTATACCCATCATGGGGATGAGGGCCCCGCGCAGGATCGTGACGGGGGCGACGATCAGGACAGCCATGACGTACTTCCAGGCGGTGGGTGGCCTACGAGGGTTCGGGCCTAAGGACGTCTCTCAGCCAAGCCCGAAAGCGCGCCGTTAGGTCCGCTTCCGGGGCCGCATCCGGAACGGCACCAGGGATTTCGCCTTTCCGCTCGCATGATTCATTGATCACCCCGGCCTGCTTCGACAGGCCCCCTTATAATGACCCCGCCAGCATTATTCCGGGATTATCCGGAGTCAAGACAAACCGGGGGGATTGGAGGAGCGGCCGGCCGGGCTATTCGTGACGGAGGTTCTCGGCCGGATCGGCCAGGGCGGCCCTCACGACCCGGGCGCCGACGGCCGCGATGGCCAAGAGGACCAGGACGATCCCGTTCAGGAGGAGCGTGCCCGCGCCGACTGAGGTCCTGTAGGCGAAATCCCGGAGCCACCGGGTCATCAGGATATATGAGACCGGGGCGGAGATGAGAAAGGCGAGGACGACGAGCTTCAGGAAATCGATCGCGAGCAGCCTCGCGACGCCGGCCACCGTGGCCCCGAAGACCTTGCGGACCCCGATCTCCCTGACCCTTAGGGTGACCGAGAAGGAGGCCAGCCCGAACAGCCCCAGGCCGGCGATGAAGACGGTGAGGAGGCTGAAGACGCCGAAGACGCACATCAGCCGCGTTTCCGTGCCGTACTGGCTTTCGAAGTCCTCGTCGAGGAAGAAGGAGGCCATCGCGTATCCCGGGAAGAGATCGGCCCAGACCCTCCGGGCGTGACCCAAGACGGCGTCCGCGTCGGACCCGTCGAGGCGCAGGGCGACGTAGCCGTTGGCGTCCCGGTGCCCGAACATCATGGACTGGATCCGTTCCTGGAGGCCGTGATGGTGATAGTCGGCGACGACCCCGATCACCACCCCCTCGGGTTTCCCCGAGCCGGGCGAGGCGAAACCCTTGCCGAGGGCGGCCTCGGGGGAGCCCCATCCCGCCTCCTTGACGGCGGCCTCGTTGATCACGACGGCGGTCGAGGCGTCGGCCGGCCGGGCGGGATCGAAGGACCTCCCGGCTACGATCTCGAGGCCGAGGACCCGTTCGAAGCCGTAGCCCGCGGGCGCGTACTCCAGACTCAGGCTCCGGCCCTCGGGCCAGCCCTCAGGGAAGGAGATCTGCCCCCGCCAACCGTTCCTCCCGGGGACCGCCCCCAGGGAGGCCGAGGACTCGACGCCGGGATGGGCGGCGAGACGATCGAGAAAGGGGAGGAGCCGGCCCGAGAGCACCTCGGACTTGACCCTCCGGGCATCCAGAACCAGGACCTGTTCGGCGTCGAAGCCGAGATCTCGGGCCCTCATGTAACGAAGCTGCTTGGCGGCGGTCAGCGTGGCCGCGATGAGCAGGCTGGATATGACGAACTGGGTGACGACCAGGATCCGGCGCAAGGCCAGCCCCCGCCCCGAGGACGAGAACCTGCCCCTGAGGATTTCGACGGGACGGAACGAAGACAGGAAAAGTGCCGGATAGAGTCCGGCAAGCAAGGTCACGATGACGACCAGGCCGGCCATCACCAGGCCGATGGCCGGGCTGAAAAGGTCTCCGAGCCCGTAGCTCCGGGCGGCGAGGCCGTTGAAGAGCGGGAGGGCCAGGGCGGCCAGGCCGCAGGCCAGGATGGCGGCCAGGAGGCAGGTCATGAACGACTCGCCCAAGAACTGTCGGACGAGAAGCCTCCGGCTCGAGCCCGCCACCTTGCGGATTCCGACCTCCCGGGCCCGGCCCAGGGACAGGGCCGTGGCCAGGTTGACGAAGTTGGTGCCGGCGATCGCTAGGAGGAAGAGCCCGACGGAGAGGAGGAGAAGGACGTCATCGATGTCGCCCTTGGGACCGAGCCAATTCCCCGCCTCCGAATGGAGGTAGATCCGGGACAGGGGCTCTATCCCCAACCGGTACTCCGAGCCCCACTCCCTGAGATAGTCCCCTCCGTATTTCTGGGGGACGTCCCTGATCTTGGCCGCGAACGCGGCCGGGTCCGTTCCGGGGCGGAGGAGCACGTAGGTCGTGACGTTGAGATCGAGCCAGCCCCTGGCCATCTCCCATTCGTAGTTCTCGGGATCGATGGCCCGGAGGGTCTCGAAGGACAGGAGAAGGTCGAACCGGATATGGGAGCGGGCAGGGACGCGGGCGACGCCGGTGATGCGGCAGGGAGGCAGATCCTCGAGGACGATCGTCTCGCCCAGGGCGGTCCGGCCGCCGAAGAGCTTGGCGGCCTAGGGTTCCGAGAGAACGGCGGAGTAGGGGGCGTCCAGGGCGCCCGCCGGGTTGCCTTGGAGGAGGGGAATGTCGAAAATGTCGAAGAAACGGGCCCCGGCGTAGAGCATCCGCTCATAGAGCCGCTCGTCGCCCCGCTTGACGGCGTAGGTGGGGTAGGTCCGAAGGGAGACGGTCGATTCCACTTCCGGATAGTCGTCCTGGAGGATGCGCGCGTAAGGCCAGCCGACGGTCGATCCGCCTAGCCGAAAGATCCTGTCCCTGTTGGCGTGGAAGCGGTCGAAGGAGGTCTCTTCCCGGATAAAAACGCTGATGAGGAGGCAGGCGGCCAGGCTGAAGGCCAGCCCGCCGACATTGATCAGCGTGAAGGCCTTGCGGCGCCGGAACATGCGGAGAGCCGTAGCCAGGGCATTCTTCAACACGTAGATATATACTCGTATCCGGCCGAAAAGGTTGAGCGTCCGTTTTCGGACGGCGGTTGTCCCGTTTGCGGACTCCGCCATCGGCCTGGAAAGGGGAAAATCAGGGCATCCTTGATAGGCATGCTTCTTGCAGGACGAAGGACTTGAGGAAGGAGTCTAGCCTATGATCTGGCATTATCTGACGACGGCCCTGCGCGTCCTTCGCCGTCACAGGCTTTTTTCCCTGGTCAGCATCGCCGGGCTGGCGCTTGGCCTGGCCTGCTGCCTGGTGGTCATTGTTTTTGTCGAGGAGGAGTCGCGGTTCGACGCCTTCCATCGGGACGTCGATTCCCTGTATCGGGTCGTTCGTCAGATGCCCGACATCCACGGCCCTTCCACCCGGAACCCCC
>Ga0116197_1000241_pt1 | contig 11012 bp, 3 predicted proteins | sample ZodSprsou2mmetaG_FD_94480 | JGI IMG/M metagenome (GOLD analysis project Ga0116197, IMG submission 94480) | Hot spring sediment microbial communities from Zodletone spring, Oklahoma to study Microbial Dark Matter (Phase II) - Zodletone Spring... ...
ACCCTGAAGGCCATGGCCTGGGACAATCCGGAAGTCTTTGACCAGGTTACCATCAATATTTCCAACCAGGGGACCAACTGCGGGACCGGAATGGAGGATCCCGCGGAAGGGTATTTCTTGCTCTACCCGAATCCGGCTTCTGAAAACCTGCACCTGGAAAACCTGCCCGGTAACACCGGCCTGGTCATGGTTACCGATGCAACGGGCCGGAGGTGCATATCCGCGAACTATGCAGGCGAATCCCTGGTACTTGATCTTGCCGCGCTTCCACAGGGTATCTATCACCTGTGCATCATCGGGCCGGAAGGAATCGTCCACGGGAAGTTTTTGAAAGAATGATCCTTACCGCCTCAGGGGCACACACCGGCGGGATACGGCAGGGATAATCCGGGGATCCGGTCCTCCCTTTTCAGGAAATTCATAAATTTGGATCGGAAGGATGGGATCATCGGATATGAGAACGCTGGTATTGTTTTGTGTGGGCCTGACCGGAATCTTTTCTTTGCCTGCCGGGGGACAGAATCCGGAAATCAGGTTTCACCAGATCGGGAACGAGGATGGCCTTTCCCACAGCCTGGTTTCAGCTGTGGCCGAGGACAGCCTGGGGTTTCTGTGGTTCGGGACCCAGGACGGACTGAACCGCTACGACGGCTATGAATTCAAAACCTATTTCAAGGGATCCGGACGCAGGTATCCTTCCGACAGCTGGGTGCGGGACCTGTACATCGACGGCCATGACCAGCTCTGGATCTGGTACCAGGGTGCCGGGCTCGACCGGTTTGATCCCTGTACGGAAACCTTTTACCAGTACAGACCCGATTCAACGGATCCCGGAAGCATCTCCAGCGACGCCTATCCGTCGGATCAGACCCTCAGGTATTCGGTTTTTTATGAGGAACCGGATGGGACGCTCTGGATCGGGACGAACCGGGGACTCAACCGGTACAACCGGGAAAAGGATACCTTCCACGCCCTGCGCCACGATCCGGAAGATCCGGGCACACTCAGTGACGACAGGATCATCAGCATTGCGGGTGACGGGAAGGATCATCTGTGGATTGCCACATTCAACGGACTGAATCGCCTCAATACTTCCACAGGAAGGATCGACAGGCTGCATCATGGCAGCGGTGCTGCAGGAGTACTGAACGACAGCATCGTCACCTGCCTCTACCTGGATGCCGGTGAGCGGGTGTGGGCAGGTACGCTGAAGGGGGGACTGCATATTATTGAGCATGCCTTTACGGACAGCATGAAAGTGACCAGGCTCATCAAGGAACCGTTCAATCCCAATTATGTGCCCAGCATTTTTACAATTGTCAGGACCTCTTCCGGCAGGGTGCTGGTGGGATCAATGAATGGCCTGTACCGGATTACGGAAAGCGGCGGGAGCTACATTGCGGAGCTGATCGGGGAGACCAGGAACTTCAAGGTATTCCATCTCCTGGAGGACATGCACGGTTATGTCTGGCTGGGATCCGATTCCCACCTGAAACAGTCCCTCATCAGGCTGCACCCGGACCTTCGTGCGCTGGAGAAATTCATTGTGAATGAGCAAAGTCCTTATGCATTCAGGGGAAAGAAAGTACAATTCCTGCATATCAGCAAAACGGGGATTCTCTGGATCGGATCGGAGAAGGACGGTTTCTTCAGGGTGGACCTGAATGCCAAGAAATTCAAATCCATCGACAGCTACCCCGAACGCGGGCTCTATATCAGTGATGATGAAGTCTATTCCATCTATGAAAATGACAACCGCGAGCTGTATATCGGCACCAAGACCGAACTGAACCTGATCGACCTGAAGGATGGTTCATGGGCAGGATTCGGCAATGCGTACAATTTAAAGAAGGACCTGACCAGCGAATATTCAGACCAGTTGCCGGCCAGGCTGATCGGCGTGATCAAGGAAGCCCCTGACGGCAAGCTGTGGCTGGGATCCTTTGACTACAAGGTCCATCTGTATGATCCCCGGAAAAAACGTTTCCTCTGTTTTCACCAGAACGTAAATGATCCGGCTTCATTTCTGCCCTGGTCTCTCAGGTCCATCTGCGTGACCAGGAACGGCCAGGTGTACTTTGGTGCCACCGAATTTGGCCTGTGCCGGCTTCGAAGCGACGGGCGCTCATTTGAATATTTTCCGGTGGTGGTTACCGGGAACAGCAGTGGAACGAACGATGGGCACATCCAGTACATTTATGAGGATTCCGATTCCATCCTCTGGCTGGGTACCCTGAATGGCGGGCTGAACAGGTTCGATCCCCGCACGGGCCGCTTCAGCCATTTCATCCATGATCCCGCCGATACCGCCTCCATTTCCAACAACCGGGTGAAATGCATCCTGGAACCGGAGATCCACGGGGAGGATATTCTCTGGATCGGTACCAACAACGGGGGATTGAATCGATTCAACAGGAAGGAGGGGACCTTTATCTCCTATATGATGGAAGACGGGATGCGCAGCAATACGGTCCACGGGATCCTGGAGGACAAGCTGGGCAACCTGTGGCTGAGCACCAACAGGGGCCTGGTCAAGTTTGATCCCATCACGGAGGAAATAAGCATCTTCACGGCCGAGGACGGTCTGGTGGGCAATGAATTCAACGAAGGTGCATTTTTCAAGAACCGGGAAGGGGTCATGTACTTCGGGGGGACCAACGGGATCAATTATTTCCTTCCCGAGGAGATCCATGATAATCCGTACTACGATCCGCCGGTCGTGGTGACCAGTTTCAAGCTTTCGGGGATCCCCGTACTTCCGGGTGATACCCTCAACGGAAGGATCATCCTGGACAAATCCATCCAGTATACCCGTGAGATCAACCTCACCCACAGGGACCGCTTCCTCTCATTTGAATTCGCCTCGCTGGACTTTGTGGCGCCCAATAAGCTGAAATACCGCTATATGCTGGAGGGATTGGAGGAGGACTGGAATGAGGTGGATGCGGGCCAGCGGATCATCAGTTATACGAATATTCCCAGCGGAACCTACGCCCTGAAGATCATGGGAACCAACAGTGACGGCAACTGGTCCAGATCGCCGACCCGGATAGCCATTGAAGTGATGCCTCCCTTCTGGCAGACCTTCTGGTTCAAAATGGTGATCTTTGCAGCCATTTTGCTGATTTTCCTGACCATTCTCAGGGTGCGCACACAATTGCTCACCAACCAGAAAAGGGTCCTTGAAAAAGAAGTGGAGGAACGGACCAGGGAACTGCGGAAAGCCAACAGGCAGCTGGAGGAGCAGAAAAACGAAATCCAGCTCATGGCCGAACGGCTCCATGAGTCAGACCAGATGAAGCTCAAATTCTTCACCAATATTTCACATGAATTCAGGACACCCCTGACCCTGATCATGGGTCCCACTGAAAAACTGATGCAGCAGAGTGACTTTGGTGATCCTTCAAAGGTCAAAAGAGAGCTCGAGCTCATTTACAGGAACGAACGCAGGTTGTTCAAACTGATCAACCAGCTCCTGGAGATCCGGAGGGTGGAGACGGGGAACCTGAAGCTGGAAGTGGCCCGGGATGACCTGATCGCGTACCTGAGGGGGATCTACGAGCTGTTCCAGCCCTATGCCGAAAAAAAGGAGATCGATTTTCAGTTCAAAACCGGTTTGTCCGGGCTGGAGGTATATTTTGACGCGGATAAGATCGAAAAGATCTTTTACAACCTGCTGTCCAATGCCTTCAAGCATACCCCCAAACGCGGGAGTGTCGTGCTGGAAACAGGGACCACGGTCGCCAGGGGACAGGAGATGGTCCTGATCACCGTGTCCGACACTGGACCCGGAATTCCGGCGGAGCATCTTCCCCATGTTTTCGACCGGTTTTTCCAGATCACCAACAAGCACCGTTCGGGGAAGATCAGTTCCGGGATCGGACTGTCCCTTTCGCGCGACCTGGCCGAAAGGCATTACGGTGAGATCCAGGTGCAAAGCGACGGACAGAGCGGAACCACCTTCAGGGTTTTTCTTCCGGTGTCAGAGGCCTGTTACAAGCCCGGGGAGATCGCCGGGGAAACCGAAGGCGATTATTCCATGGAATATATCAATTCCATGATCGAGACCTTCGAATATATTGCGGATGATCATCATGACCGGCCGCTGGTGGGAGAGGACCTCTTCAGGATCCTGGTTGTGGAAGACAACCTGGATATGCAGAAATATCTTTACAACGAACTGAGTGAACGGTATAATGTGCTTCTGGCCCAGGATGGTGAAGAAGGCCTGGAAATTTCAAGGCAAAACCTGCCTGATCTGATCCTCAGTGACATCATGATGCCGGGGATGGACGGACTCGAATTCTGCAAACAAATTAAAAATGATGAGCTTACCAGTCACATTCCCCTGATATTGCTCACTGCAAAAACAGGTAAGGAAGATGAGATCTCGGGATTCGAGCTGGGAGCGGATGACTACATCACCAAGCCTTTCGAAGCGGAGGTGCTGAAGCTCAAGATCAGGAACATCCTGGAAAGCAGGAAACAGATTGCACAGAAGTTCTTCAGTGCCAGCAATTATATTCCGGAGAATATCAGGATCAACCAGATCGACCAGGGATTCCTGGAGAAATTTGTGAAACTGGTCGAGGACAACATCGATGATACGGAACTCTCCGGGGACAGGCTTGCCTGCGAACTGGGAATGAGCAAGGGGAATTTATACAAGAAGCTCAAGACCCTGACCGGGATGACGGTAAATATTTTCGTCAGGTCCATCCGGCTGAAAGTAGCTGCGAGGCTGCTTAAACAGGGGCATTACAATATTTCCGAAGTTGCATACGCGGTGGGATTCAACAATCCCAAGTATTTCTCCACATGTTTCAGCGAAATGTTCTCCATGGCCCCCAAAGAGTATATGAAATAGGCGGGGCAATTGATGAAAACAGGTCATTGACAATCTGCTAGACCCATTTAGCAAGGGAGCAGACCCGGCCATCCCCTTACCGGCGTAAATTTATATCCACAAAGGCAGGGGTATGCCGGCAGCCAGGAAGAACACGGGTCCGCAGAGGATCGAGATATTGCTTCTCGTCCTGCTGGTTTTTCTGATGGTTCTGTTCCTGTTTGTTATTCTTTAACCACATCCTGATAAAGCACACCACCTTCCATCCTGTGCCGGTAAGGCCGCCTGAAAGCCCGGGTCGCCCCTTTTTTAGGAAATTCCGGCCATCCCATCCGTAAAATACCGTACCAATCAGGGAATATAACGAACCAATCCGACTGACCGAATCCATAGATTCGCACTCATGATTCAGATTCACCGGAAAAGGAAAAAGACCGCAAACCTTGGCAGGATGGCGGTTTTGTCGGGATGGATGATGCTCCTGCTGATGACAGGGCATCCACTTGCCTGTCAGGTTCGCACGGATTACAGCGTGATTGAAACCCATACCAGGAGCGACCGGGTGAGGAGCGGGATTGCTGTCGGGGGACTGGGGACCGGTTATGTGGAACTGAGGAAGGACGGCCGCTTTTACAACTGGACCATCATGAACAACTGGCCGCTGGGGACGGGAGAGCCTTTTGTGGTCAAGTCCTATCCCCGGAACGACGAGGACCAGTCATTGATGTTCTTCCTCGTGCGTTACCAGGTGGAAGGGGAACAGCCCCGGATCAAGCTGCTTCAGCTGAACAACGGTTTGTCTGAAGGCGCCCTGCAGGGCATCGATTATTACTATCCCTGGATGTCGGCGGTGGAACGCATCGATTACAGTGCATCTTTTCCGTTCTCCGGGCTCACCTTTACCGATCCGGAAATGCCCTTTGACATCCACCTGGAAGTCTTTTCGCCTTTCATTCCACATGATGCAAAGAATTCCTCCCTTCCGGGCGCTTACTTCAATTTTACCGTGGAAGCCACCGGGGATAAACAGGTGAAGGTTTTCCTGATCGCCACCCTCCGAAACCTGGTGGGTTATGATGTGCTTGACAAACATTTTATCACCCGTCCCCACCAGGGGGAGCATTACAAGGGGTATTCCATGACCTGCGGGGGCATGGATCCGGCACATTCCTCCATGGGGGAGATGGGGTTCTTTTCCCTCTCTGATCGTTCCAGCTACTACCTGGGATGGGAACACAAACATCCCTATTATGAAAAGCTGCTGGTCTCCGACCGTTTTGAGGATCTCAATGATACTCCCAACCGGAACATGGAGGTGGACGGAAGGACCGTGGCCAGGCATTCGGACAACAACAACCAGCGCTGTTTCAGCTCCATCGGGGTGGACCATCAGCTGCAACCCGGCCAGTCCTTCAGCCACTCCTTTGTTTTCTGCTGGTATTTCCCCAACAATTACGGCGGTACTGAAGGGAATCAGGAGGCGGGAGACGACGATTATGTGATCGATGTGGACCGGACCCGGATCCAGGGCCATTACTATAACAATTTTTTCAGTTCCGCAGAACAGGCAGGCCTGTATCTGGCGGACCATCAGGAGATGCTGACAGAAAAAACACGGCGCTTTCACCGTGACTTTTACAACAGCAGCGTTCCGGTATATGTGCTGCACCAGGTCAATTCCCATTTCAATACATTCATTGCCAGTTCGGTATTCACAAAAAACGGAACGTTTGCCATCCGTGAAGGAATGAGCCCGCACCAGCCATGGGGACCCTACGGGACCATTGATGTGGCCCTTTACGGCTCGGTGAGCGCCATTGCCCTTTTCCCGGAGTTGCAGAAGAACATGATGCGCGCCCACCGGCGGTTGCAGACCGGCCAGGGGGAGATCCACCACGGACTGCAGACCGATGTGGAACTGGAACACAATGGGACCTGGGGGGTTTTTCACCGGATCGACCTGGTTCCCAATTATATTCAGATTGTGCTGAGGGATTATTTCTGGACGGGCGACCGGGATTACCTAAAGGAGATGTGGCCCTCCGTCAGGAAGGGCATCCATTATATCCTTCGTGAGCGGGACAGTGACGGGGATATGATGCCTGACATGGAGGGGATCATGTGCAGCTATGATAATTTTCCCATGTACGGACTGGCCTCCTATATCCAGTCACAGTGGATGGCCGCCATGGTTTCAGTCAGCCGGGCGGCACCGGTGGCCGGGGACCGGGAGACCGGGCGGCTCGCCGAAGAGATCCTGCGCCAGGGCAGGGACCTGATGGACAGCAAACTGTGGAACGGCGAATACTACAGGCTGTCGAACGACTACCGGGGATCACACGGGATGGACGAAGGAATCCTGACCGACCAGCTGATTGGGCAGTGGGTTGCCCACCAGAGCGACCTGGGGTATCTCGTTGAACGGGATCATGTGCGTTCTGCCCTTTCAGCCATCTTTGAAGCCTCCTACCGGGCTGGATTCGGTTTGCGGAACTGTACATGGCCCTCCCACCCCGATCTCTATCCCATCCATGAAACCGACCTCTGGGTCGACCAGGCCAATACATGCTGGTCGGGTGTGGAGCTGGCCTTTGCCTCTTTTCTGATCTACGAGGGGATGGTCAGGGAAGGGGAGGAGGTGATCCGGACGGTGGACAACCGGTACCGCAAATCAGGACTGTACTGGGACCACCAGGAGTTCGGCGGGCACTACTACAGGCCCATGTCCGCCTGGTCCGTCCTCCACGCCTACCTGGGTTTGGGGATCTCTGACGGTCACTACAGCTTCAGTCCGAAGCTGTCGCAGCCAGAATACACCCTCTTTTTCTCCCACGGGAACGGGACCGCCCACTATCTGAAACAAGGGGAACGGATCTTTATCAGGGTGAACAGCGGTGAGATGGAAATTTCGTCCCTGAGGATCGGGGAGCCTGCCGGCACATCCGCATCCGGGCAGACAGAAAATCCCGCACTGGCACCGGGCAAACCGGCGGTATTGATCAACGGTCTGCCCGTGAAAGCCAGGTTGAACATGAAAGAGGGGGCATCCCTCATCTCATTTCCCGAACCGAAGACCCTTTCCGAAGGCGATATCCTTGAGTTTGTTCGCTGAGGGACCATCTTCCTGCAACATTTCTGAGTTTTAATTCCCCTGTCGCGGGTTTCTGAAACAAATTGTTAATTTTAGAAATTTTAACGGGTCATCACCCCTCACAGATCATCCCGGAAATGAAACGGATCCTGTTGTCTGCGCTGATCATCGGGCTGAGCCTGAGCGCTCTGCCGCAAAACATGATCATCCCCCTGTGGGACGGGGAGCCGCCCAATTACAGGGAAACCGGCCTGCAGACCCTCTATGACACCACCGACATCGTGCGGGTCAGCCATGTCCGTTACCCCGATCTGGCTGTTTTTCTGCCTTCAAAAAAGAATGCCACCGGCGAAGCCGTGGTGATCTGTCCGGGCGGTGGTTACATGCGGCTGGCCTACGACTGGGAAGGAAGCGATGTGGCCAGATGGCTGAGCTCCCATGGCATTGCTGCATTCGTGCTGAAATACCGCCTGCCGGGACCGGAATCCAACCTGGTCCCCCACCTGTCCTCCCTGCTGGATGCCTCCAGGGCGGTGCGGCTGGTGAGGTACCATGCCGCACAGTGGAACCTGGATCCGGGAAAGATCGGGATCATGGGGTTCTCCGCGGGGGGACACCTGGCATCCACCCTGTCCACCCATTATGACGCGGGCGATGCAAATGCCGCCGATCCGGTGGAGCGGATGAGCTGCAGGCCTGATTTTTCCATACTCATCTACCCGGTCATTTCCATGGACCCGGAGATCACCCATGGCGGATCGAGACGGGCGCTTCTGGGTGAACAGCCTGATGAGGCACTGGCCGCGCATTATTCAAATGAACGACAGGTGACCGCCGGCACGCCTCCGGCCATCCTCGTGCATTCGGGGGACGATCACTCCGTTCCCGTGGAGAACAGCATCGCCTATTACAGGGCGCTTCAGAAAAACGGGGTCACCGCTTCCATGCACATTTATCCCTATGGCGGACACGGCTACTCCCTGGCAGTGGGGAAGGGCCATCTTTCCACGTGGCCGGACAGGGTGGCCGAGTGGACCAGGTATCTGTCCGGAAATTGATCCCGGCTGTTCCCCGGCGACGAAAAAATGAAAACAACATAAAACAACATAAAACAAAACAACAGATAACCGGATGAAAAACAAAACAAAAGTACCCGGCAGATTCCTGAACCTCTACGCACGGCTCAGGAAAATGAAGATCCCCTACCGGATCACCTTTTTTATCATTGGCATCGCTTCCACCATCTGGTTCCTTGTCAGGGTGATACCGAAACCGACCAGGGCCGGGTATCCCTGCATGCGGGTGGCCGCCCCGTTCATGTCCAGTTTTGTGCTTTACCTGCTGTCGCTGGCAGGTTCGGCCATGCTATTCAAACGTTCCCGCCACTTTTTGAGTAGGACCAGGTACATGATGGCTGCCATTGCTTTTGCCGGGGCACTGGTGCTGTTCGCGTTTTCTTCAAACCTTTTCCCGGAAAGGGCCGTGGCTTCGGTGGCCAAATCAGATCCTTCCGATTTCCCTCCCAACATGCCCATGGGTGAAGAGCTGGGGATCTTCCCGGGCAGGGTGGTCTGGGAGTGGGACCGGGACGCCACCGACGAGGATTGCACCAACACCTTTAACGATCCGGTCCGCGGAGAGGACGGCTTTTTCATGCTGTGCAACAACGACCTGTCGGTGATCAAACGGATGATGGACAACACAGTGATGAAACTCACCGGAACATACAGTCCGGGAGAGGCCTGGGACCAGCTGTTCATCGATTTCAACAAAAGAAAAGGTCTGGGAGAGGTCTCCTACCAGGAAGGCCAGACCATCTTCATCAAGATCAACCAGGGGACGGCCAGCTGGCAGACCAACTCCGATCTGACCAGGATCGAAAACCCCTGGAACCAAAGCAGCTACGGGATCGCGGAAACCACACCTGGCATGGCCATCAGCGTGCTGGACCAGCTGATCAACGATTTCGGGGTTCCGCAGGAGAACATTTACATCGGGGACCCCATGTCCCATATTTTCCAGGATGTCTACGAGGAGATGGCCTACCTCTTTCCTGATGTGAAGTATGTGGACCGGCAACGTTCCGATCTGGGAAGAACCCTGATCAGCGCAACATCGGAAGGGGCCATCAAATGGTCCGACAAGGGTACGGTGATGACCGGGGCCGGGACCGACTACCTCTACGCGGAGATGGTGAATGCAGATTACCTGGTCAATCTGGCCGCACTGAAGGCACACGCCAGGGCCGGGATCACCCTGACCGCGAAGAACCATTTCGGTTCCCATACCCGTGGCGATGCCGGGGCATGGCACCTTCACGGCGGACTCGTCTGCTATATCGACAACGATGTGCTGAACCCGGCGCGGACCGAGTACGGAGTGTACCGGGTGCTGACCGACCTGATGGGGCATGAGAGACTCGGGGCGAATACGGTGCTCTTTATCGTGGAAGGGTTGTGGGGCGGACCCGAGGCCACAGAAAAACCTGTGAAATGGAACTCGGCGCCCTTCAACGGGGACTGGCCCAATTCCATCCTGGCGTCCCAGGATGCCGTGGCACTGGAGTCGGTCTGCTTCGACCTGCTGAAAACCGAGTTCGATAATCCCAACGAACCGGGGAAGGACCGTCCATGGTACGGTGCGGTGGATGATTACCTCCACCAGGCAGCCGATTCAAGGAACTGGCCCGCGGGATTCATCTATGATCCGGAAGGGGACGGAACCCCCATGGGAAGCATGGGTGTGCACGAACACTGGAACAATGCGGCGGACAAACAATATTCCAGGAACCTGGGCTATGATTACGGGATCGAACTGATCGGTCCCAAATCGCTGGTCAAAAATGCGGTGAACGCCCTGGAAGCGGAAACCGCACCGGTGATCGACGGCGATGCGTCGGATGCCTGCTGGGAGGAGGCGCAGTGGTATGGGATCGACCAGACCTGGATCCCCTGGGGACTGGAAATCGACTCAGCTGACTTTTTCGGACGGTTCAAGGCATGCTGGTCAGCCGCAGAGAACCTTGTGTACCTCTATGTGGAGATCACCGATGATGCCTTTGTGGATGGTTATGTG
>Ga0116197_1000243_pt1 | contig 10979 bp, 10 predicted proteins | sample ZodSprsou2mmetaG_FD_94480 | JGI IMG/M metagenome (GOLD analysis project Ga0116197, IMG submission 94480) | Hot spring sediment microbial communities from Zodletone spring, Oklahoma to study Microbial Dark Matter (Phase II) - Zodletone Spring... ...
GAGAATACCCTCTATTCCCATTCCAAAGCCCCCTTCTTCCACTCGTAGATGAAGCCAATCACCAAAATCAGCAAGAACAAGCCCATGGCAGCCAAGCCAAAACCGCCTATTTCATCCAGAACCACGGCCCATGGAAAAAGAAAAGCAATTTCAAGGTCAAAAATGATGAACAAAATGGCGACTAGATAAAAGCGCACGTCAAACTTCATGCGCGAATCTTCAAATGCGGCAAAACCACACTCGTAGGGGGAGTCTTTTTCTTTATCGGGACGACGCGGGGCAAGGATAAACCCCGTAAGCAGCATCACCAGGCTAAAACCTAGTGCTACGACAAAAAACACCAGAACAGGAAGATAGTTCTCAAGCATGCGACTCACTCCTCCTACGCAACCAGGCTTATCAATACTTGGCACACAAAAGCCTAGCCTGTTGATACTGCCTGTATTGCCGCCTGTATTGCTATGACTGCAATGATGGTTATTGTAAAAATCATGAGCGTTTGACGACGCTTCTTCTTCTTCCAAATCTCATCCGGCACATGATTACATCAAGCCGCCAAGATTACGTAATTGGTGCGGATGGCGGGACTCGAACCCGCACGTCTTGCGACACCACCCCCTCAAGATGGCGTGTCTACCAATTCCACCACACCCGCGAAAACTTTATTTAACTGCTGGAACATCAGCCGGCTTAATTTCCTGTGGCGCAACCTCAGTCACAACCGGTGTCGCAGATTCAACCACGCTCCCGCTCTTTGGAGCGGACGTCACAATATAGGCAAGTAACAAACTTGTCACGAAAAAAATCGCAACCAACCATGCGGTCAAACGACTAAGAAACGTGGCTGCGCCGCGCGCACCAAAAACCGTGGACGACGCACCACCACCGAAGGCTGCGCCAGCTTCTGCACCCTTGCCATGCTGCACCAAAACCAAACCAATCAGCGCCATGCCGACCAAAATATGAAACGTTGTTAACAGAGCGGTCACGCGTTATCCCTCGCCGCACGGCAAATGGAAAGAAAATCTTCAGCTTTCAAGGATGCACCACCAATCAGGCCGCCATCAATATCCTGCATCCCCATCAATTCAAGGGCATTTTCAGGCTTCATGCTACCACCGTACATAATGCGCGCTCGCGATGCTGTTGCGACATCGTGCGCGGCCAAACGCGCTCGAATAAACGCATGTACATCCTGCGCTTGTTGCGGACTGGCCGTGCGCCCCGTGCCAATAGCCCAAACAGGCTCGTAAGCAATCAGCACTTGTCCAAAAGCCTGGACACCCACCTGTTCAAGCACCGCATCTAATTGACGCGCCACCACTGCTTCGGTAACGCCCTGCTCGCGCTCATCCAGCGTTTCGCCCACACATAGAATGGGGATCAGCTGGGCGCGCAAAACATGCTCGACCTTCACAGCCACCTGCGCATCTGTTTCGCAGTGAATTGCACGTCGTTCAGAATGCCCCACTATCACGTAAGCACACCCTGCGTCATGCAGCATGGCGGCCGACACATCCCCGGTAAAGGCACCATCCTTCTCGGCGAGGGCAACATCTTGCGCCCCCACCGCCACCGCCGTATCTGCCAGACTCGCAACAGCCTGCGTGATGTACACATAGCTTGGGCAGACGGCAATATCCACAGCTTCAAGATCAGCAACACCTTGGCGCAATCCGGTAACGAGTTGGGCAATTGTGGCTTGGCGGCCATTCATTTTCCAATTTCCTACAACAATCGGTTTGCGCATGGGGTCTGGTTTCTCTGCTCTTAAAACGGGCGGCAAGGTTAATGTTAAAAGGCGCGGAAAGCAACCTATCCACGCACTCAAGTATGCTTTAATTCAGTGCGTTTCAACCACTTCCTTCACGACCGTAGCCAGTGTTTCCGCAACATGGCGCGTCATGTCTACGTCATCACTTTCCACCATGACGCGCACCAAGGGCTCCGTGCCTGAGGCACGCAAAACGATACGCCCACGCCCCTCAAAAGCGTTCTCAAATTCCGTAACACACTGCCACACACGATCCAGCGCCGCCAAATCCACCTTTTTATGTAAGGGAACATTCAGCATCAATTGTGGAAATTTTTTGATTGAACGGCGGAGCGCGCTTAACGGTTCGCCACGTTGGCGCATTGCGGCCACGACTTGCAAAGCGGCAATGATGCCATCGCCTGTGCCAGCACGATCAAGACACAAAATATGCCCCGAGGCTTCGCCACCATACAGCCAGCCTTTCTGACGTAGCGCTTCATACACGTAACGATCACCCACATTCGCACGCTGAAATGGTAACCCGAGCTTGCTGATGGCTAGCTCCAGGCCAAGATTACTCATCAAGGTACCTACCACACCACCGGCATAGCCTTCCTGCTCCACACGGTCGCGCACAATGGCAAACAGTAAATCATCACCATCCAGCAGCGCGCCGGTTTCGTCGACCATCACCACCCGGTCACCATCACCATCAAAGGCAATCCCCATATCCGCACCATGGGCAAGCACGGCGGCGCACAGCTGTTCAGGGTGAGTGGAGCCGCAATTTGCATTGATATTAAAACCATCCGGTATCACACCGATGCTTTCGACCTGCGCGCCCAGCTCAGCAAACACCTTGGGGGCGACGTAATAGGTCGCGCCGTGCGCACAATCCAGCACCACGTGCAGCCCTGCCAGGCTGGAACCTAAAGGCAAGGTCGCCTTGCACGATTCGATGTAACGCCCTGCAGCATCATCAACACGCTTGGCCTTGCCCAGTCGCTCCGGTACAACAACCTCCAAAGGGCTATCCATCAACGCTTCAATGGCTTGTTCTTGGGCATCGCTTAACTTGCTACCCGCAGCGCTGAAAAACTTAACCCCGTTGTCATCAAATGGATTATGCGAGGCCGAAATCACTACGCCCGCCGAAGCACGCAATGTGCGTGTCAAATAGGCGATCGCAGGCGTTGGCATAGGACCTAAAAGACGCACATCCACCCCGGCCGCAATCAAACCCGCTTCCAGGGCGGACTCCAGCATGTACCCCGAAATGCGCGTGTCTTTACCCAAAACAACTTTGCGAGTTCCGCTCTGCGCCAATACCTTCCCAGCAGCCCAACCCAGCTTTAATGCAACGTCCGGGGTCATTGGCCACTGCCCTACCCTCCCGCGAATACCATCCGTACCAAAATATTTCACTTAAATCTTCTCAATGATATTTATATCTAAACCAGCCCCGCCCAAACACGGACTGCGTCTACCGTAGGCTCCACTGCATGAACTCGCAAAATACGCGCACCGCGATCAAGCGCCATGACATGTGCGGCAAGTGAACCTGCATCACGCTCTGAAGGAAGTTCTCGCCCGCTCAATTCACCGATCATACGCTTGCGAGAGATGCCGACCAGCAAGGGGAAACCATGCCCAGACAAACGCGGCAAGGCACTAAAAAGTGCGTGATTGTGCGCAAAATCCTTACCAAAGCCAAACCCCGGATCAATCGCGATGGATGTAGCGGGTACCCCATGTGCCTGACAGACGCGCGCGCGCTCAAGTAAAAACGTCTCAACCTCATCGACTACATCACCATAAATAGGTGCATGTTGCATTCGAGTCGGCTCACCCAACATGTGCATAAGACAGATCGCGACAGGATTGGCGGCGATCACATCAAGCGCACCAGGGCGCTGCAAGGCGCGCACATCGTTAATCAGTGACACGCCTTGACTCAAGCCCTCACGCATCACTTCGGGAGAACTTGTATCCAACGACAAGGGCACGGGCGCACCGCGCAACCCTTGTAAAACTTCACCTAATCGATCCAATTCTTCCGCCGCACTGACGGCCACAGCGCCTGGACGGGTGGACTCTGCGCCCAGATCAAGCATATCAACGCCGTCTGCGATCATGCGCTCAGCCTGTGCCAAGGCCAAATCACACCCAAAAAAACGACCCCCGTCCGAAAAGGAGTCGGGGGTCACATTAATTATCCCCATGACACGCGGTCGTTCCCGCGTCCATGAGTTCAAATCAAGAATGGCCATACCTCAATTTAATGCTGACTTGCCGCATCGCCTACCGGCTTAACAGGAGGAGCCTCTTTAGGCGATTCGCCAGCTCCCGGCGTAACCCCGCCACCAGACTGGGGCGGATTCTGACCATCTTCACCCCAACCCTTGGGCTCCCCAGGTTCACGCCGCGCCATCAAGTTGTCAATCTGCGGCAGATCGATGGTTTCATATTTCAAAAGCGCGTTCGACATGTTGTGCAAGATATCCATGTTCTCGACCAGAATCGTACGCGCACGCTCGTAATTACGGTCAATAATGGCACGCACCTCGGCATCAATCAGATGTGCGGTTTCATCTGAGACATTTTTGTGCTGAGTAACACTGCGTCCGAGGAAAACTTCACCCTCTTCTTCCATGTAGCTCAAGGTTCCGAGTTTTTCCGACATACCCCATTTGGTGACCATATTGCGAGCAATATCCGTCGCACGCTCAATATCGTTGGATGCTCCTGTGGTTACGGCATCAGGGCCAAAAATAAGCTCCTCCGCCAGGCGTCCGCCAAACAATGTAGAGAGGGAGCTTTCCAGCTTGCGCTTGCTGTAGCTATAGCGATCTTGCTCAGGCAAAAACATGGTGACACCCAAGGCACGCCCACGCGGGATAATGCTGACCTTGTAGACAGGGTCATGCTCAGGCACCAGGCGACCGATAATGGCATGACCTGCTTCGTGATAAGCCGTCAGTTTTTTCTCCGCATCACTCATCAGGATCGAGCGACGTTCGGTACCCATAATGAGCTTGTCTTTAGCCCACTCCAGGTCAGTCATATTGACCTCTTGGCGACCCGTGCGCGCAGCACGCAGCGCAGCCTCATTCACCAAGTTGGCCAGATCAGCGCCCGAAAAACCCGGTGTACCGCGTGCGATATTCATTGCGACCACATCACTCGCAGCCGGAACCTTGCGCAAATGCACTTTAAGAATTTGCTCACGACCACGTACATCAGGCAGGCCAACGACCACTTGACGGTCAAAACGACCTGGGCGCAGCAAGGCAGGATCAAGCACATCCGGACGGTTGGTGGCGGCAATCACGATAATGCCTTCATGCCCATCAAAGCCATCCATTTCGACCAGCATCTGGTTCAGGGTTTGCTCGCGCTCATCGTTACCGCCACCCAAACCCGCGCCACGCTGGCGACCAACCGCATCAATCTCGTCGATAAAAATAATGCACGGCGCGCTTTTCTTGGCTTGTTCAAACATATCGCGCACACGCGCTGCGCCAACGCCAACAAACATTTCAACGAAATCTGAGCCCGAAATACTGAAAAACGGCACCTTGGCCTCGCCAGCAATGGCCTTGGCCAGCAAAGTTTTACCCGTTCCGGGAGGACCAACCATCAGCACGCCGCGCGGAATTTTACCGCCCAAGCGCTGAAATTTGCCCGGATCACGTAAAAACTCGACCAACTCGGACACGTCCTGCTTGGCTTCATCACAGCCTGCGACATCAGCAAAGGTGACCTTGATTTGATCCTCACCCATCAAGCGCGCACGACTCTTGCCAAAACTCATGGCTCCGCCGCGACCACCACCCTGCATTTGGCGCATGAAGAATATCCATACTCCAATCAACAGAAGAAACGGCCCCCACTGGATGAGCAAGGTCAACAACAAAGATGGACGCTCAGGCGGAACTGCATTGATCGTCACACCAGCATTCAGCAAATCACCAATCAGCGCGCGATTATCCGACTCCGGGCTATAGGTCATAAACTCACTGCCAGAGGTCGTCTTGCCGCGAATCACATTACCTTCAATCTGCACACGCTGCACTGCACCAGATTTCACATCGCTGATGAATTGCGAGTAGGCAGTGGGTACGTTCACAGGCGAGCGAGCACCCTGGAAACTATTGAAAACCGTCATTAATACGATGGCGATTACAAACCAGAGGAGTAAATTCTTTACGACGTCGTTCAAAGCAAAACCTCGTTCCAGCGTTAATTTGACTGGACAATGGGGTTAAAAGAAAAAGGCTATGTAGTTTGAGCACTATACCACGCGAGGGTTCCGCGCTAAGGCATAAACCTCGCGGGAACGGGCACGAGAAGCATCGGGTTTTCGCATGGTGACACTGCCAAATTGTTTACGCAATTCTCGCACATACTCATCAAAACCCGCGCCCTGGAAGAGCTTGATGACGAAAACACCCTCATGCCCCAGTACGCGAAGCGCAAATTCCACTGCTAATTCAGCAAGATACATGGAGCGCGGCTGATCAACACCATCGTGACCACTCATGTTCGGTGCCATATCCGACAAAACCACATCAACTGTGCGTCCATCAAGATGATCCATCAGTGTGTCCAAAACCGCTTGCTCGGTGAAATCACCCTGAATAAAGTCCACGTCTGCAAAGCTATCCATCGGCAGAAGATCAAGTGCAAAAATACGCCCCTTATCTCCCAACAGGCTGGAGACATATTGCGTCCAGCCTCCAGGAGCTGCACCAAGGTCAACCACCACCTGTCCAGGGCGCAAAAGACGGTCACGCTCTTGAATCTCGATGAGCTTGTACACCGCACGCGAACGCCAACCTTCACGCTGGGCGCGCTGCACATAGGGGTCAGTAAAATGTTCATGCAGCCAGCGCTGACTGCTTACGGTACGCCCCATGCCTCACTCCCTTCCAAAATAGGACTTACGCAAAAGCGTTCCAGCAAGGCAAAGCGCCGAAGACAGTACACCTAGTACGGCGAGGCGCTTGAACGCCGCTGGGGCGGTTTTGCGTAAGTCCCACAAAAATAACAAGGCGCCGGGCGGGGTATCAAACCCCAACCAGCGCCAATTCAGACTAGGGGCGAATCCCCCTGATACAAGAAGCAGAATGACTCAATGCCCCTGCATTTTTTGCATGCTTTCCATGCGCTGCATCATATCGGCACGTTTTTTCACCGGCACCTGCAGCGTCATTTGCTTGCCATCGGCAAAATCAAGACGTACCGGAATGACATCCCCTGCCTTGGGGCGCGGGTCTTGTACGCCAATCAACATGATGTGATAGCTGCCCGGTTTGAGGGTCAAACTGCCCATGGCAGGAATCACAAAGGCATCCTGCTTGAGCATTTTGTGCATCCCATCAATTTCCACGGATTTGTGCAACTCAATGGTTTTAAACCCAGGCGCAAAGGCGCTCAGCACTTTGACTTCCTTATCTTCATCGTTTTCCATCACCATAAACGCCGCCATCGCCTGCGCATTGGGCGGAGCTTCTGGAATCCAGGCATCGACAACTTTGATTTCTGCCATCGCAGTCAAAGGCAACATCATGGCCGCAGCCAGAATCAACTTACGCATAAAGCACCTCACCTGTTAATCACCGTTTTAAACTCCTTGACCATCGCTAAAGGATCGTGTGGCGTAGGATACACCCCGACCACGGTAGCATCCGGACTGACCAGAAGAATTGAAGTTGTATGGTTAATCAAATATGAACTGGATGCCGCATCATTCGCCGTCGGCAAAGCAGCTTTCTCCCAACCCACCCCCAAGGGCTTGGCCATCAAGCTCAACTCGGTTTGTGAGCCGGTCACGCCGATAATTTTCGGATCAAAGTACGTCACAAACTTGGCCAACTGCTCCGGGGTATCACGCTCAGGATCGACCGAAACAAACACCTGTTGCCAAGACGATTGCACACCCTCTTTGCGTAACAGCTCCGCGACTTCAGCCAGCGCGGTTAACTCTGTCGGACAGACATCAGGACAGAGCGTGTAGCCAAAATACAAAAACGTCCACTTGCCCAAAAGATTCTTGCGCTCAAACGGTTTGCCATCCATACGTGTCAGCGTGAATTCCGCCACAGGGATCGCTTGTGGGATCACTCGCATCACGGACTGATCAACCACAGTCGCAAGATCAACATTGGCACGCTGCCACTTCAGATACACGGCAATGCTTAGCGCGACGATTAAAACCAAAAAAACCACAGCTGCAACGGGTGCGTTTTTACGACTTGGCTCACTCATAAACTACTCCTTTGTGCGGCTATTAATGCTCAATTAGCGCAATCTATACCTTTTGTTGGGGTTCCTGCAACACAACACTTTTTAAACGCAATGCATTGCCCACCACCAGCAAGGAACTGAGCGACATGCCTATCGCTGCCACCCACGGACTTATAAACCCCAGCGCCGCAAAAGGCACGGCCAACAGGTTATAACCCAGAGCCCAGGCTAAATTAGTATGAACATTATGCCGGGTGAAGCGCGCCATGCGTATGGCCTGCGGTATGGCTCGCAAATCTTGCCCAAGCAAGACAAAATCACTATGCAACTGTGCCAAAGTGGTCGCAGCGCCAAAAGACAGCGACACCTGTGAGGCCGCCAATGTGGGCGCATCATTAATACCGTCCCCCGCCATCATTACCCTGGCACCCGCCGCCTGCGCCTGCTCAATCCAGGCCAGTTTATCGTGCGGTAACATCGCGCCGTGATATTCGTCAATACCTAGTTTTTGCGCCATATAACGCACGGCAGCTGGCTGATCGCCACTCAAAATAACCACACGTTGCATACCCAATGCGCGGGCCTGATGCACGAAATCTTCAGCACCTTCGCGCATTTCATCATGAAGCACAAACAACGCGCGCGACTGTGCATCACAACTCAACACCACTACAATACCGGCGTTTTCAAGCTGCGCCTGCAACCAGGTTTGATCCTCTTCCGCTAATGCGGAGCCTTGAAGCGCAAAAAGCGGCGTTCCCACACGCCAACACCCGCCATCATAATGTGTCTCCAGCCCCTGCCCAGGAATGTTCAGCACCTCAAGCTGTGCAGCAAGCGGATCAACACCCTCACGCAACGCATGAGCCAAAGGGTGCTCCGAGTGCATTTCCATGCGCGCCACCAAAGCCCGCACCAAAGCCTCGTCCATACCATCCAACACGCGCACGTTTGTTATCTTGGGTCGCCCGCGTGTCAATGTTCCGGTTTTATCCAGCACCAGGGTATCAGCGCGTGCCAGCACCTCAACCGCTGACATACGCATTGGCAAAACCCCCATGCCAGCAAAACGCCCAGCTGCAATCGCCAAAGCCACGGGCGTGGCTAAAGCCAAGGCACAGGGGCAGGTAATAATCAGCACCGAAATGGTATTGGGCAGGGCATGCGCTGGGTCAATCAACCACCAAACCAGTGCCGTCAATCCCGCAAGAATCAAAGTCACTAGCACAAACGGTGCTGAAATGCGCTCAGCCAAAATAGCCAGCTTGGGTTTCTCGGACAAACCACGATCCATCAGGCGTTGCAGCTCATTCATCGTTGAGTCGGTATTGACACGTTCCACCCGCATCAACACCGGCTGATCGACATTGCAGCTCCCGGCTGCAATCCAATCGCCTTTCTGATGCTCCACCGCCACAGACTCGCCCGTAAGATGAGATTCATCAAAACTACTGAATGCACTCAACAAACAGCCATCCACCGGCACACTATCGCCTGGCAACAAGCGCACCACATCACCGGCTTTCAAATCGGCGACCGCAACTTCAATATCAATGGCAACATCACCATCCTGATCCACACGGGTGGCCGTGCGCGGAATGACCTTCATCAAGTGATCCAACGCACTCGCCGCCGCAAGTCGGCCCTTTAACTCCACTACGCGCGCCAAAAGCACCAGAAAAATGAACATCGCAATGGAGTCAAAATACGCTTCTTCCCCCCCAGTAATCGTTGCCCACAAACTCCCAACCCAAGCCGCGACCAAACCCAAGGCCACTGGCACATCCATGCCCAGGCGCTTGTTTTTCAGGTCTCGCCACGCGCCCACAAAAAAATCCGCACCGGAATACACCATCATGATGAGGGTAATCAGCAACACCGACCAACGGCCAATAACCTCCCACAATTCAAGCTGACCCAGCCCTGTATGCCCACCCATCCAATAAGTCGAAATAGAGAATGCCATCACAGGCATACCAAGCAAGCCAGCAAACAACAAACGCTCGACACTGCGTCTGCGTGCATCCTTCAATAACAGATCCCGGTGCGCAGGGTCATAAGGATGCGCCACATAACCAATAGCGGCAATGGTTTGCAAAATCTCGCTCAACTTGGTTTGTGCTGGATCCCACGTCACGCGTGCCTGATGACTGGCATAGTCCAAATGCACATCAACCACCCCAGGATGCGCACGCAAGGTCTGCTCATTCAGCCACATGCAGGCCGCACAGCGGATATTTTCCAGAATAAGCGCCGCTTCAAGCAATTCGCCACTGTGGCGAACAAAACTTTGTTGAACATCCGGGCGATCAAACAAGCTTAAATTGCGCAAAATTTCTGGCAGGACTTGAGCATTGATCTCGCCTTCCTGCTCGCGGAACTTGTAAAACTCTTCAAATCCCGCATCCACGATGGTCTTACAGGCCGCATGACAACCGGCACAGCAAAAAACGCGTTCTTCTCCGAGTACGGGATAACGCAAATCAATCCCTCGCGGGACCTCCAGCGCGCAGTGGTAGCAAATCGGTTTTTCGAGCGGTTTGTCGTTAGGCACGCAGCGTTATTCCAATGAAAAAAGCCCCGCAAAAAAACTGCGGGGCTCAAGTTATACCTGAAATGTGAAGAATTACTTGGCAGTCAAACCCGCATAGTAATGAGCCAATTGCACAATTTCTTCATCGGTCAATACCTTGGCGATCAAACGCATACGCGAGTAAACATCGTTACTACGCGCTCCCGTTTTGTATTCCTGCATGGTTTTGATGAAGTACTCAGGTGTTTGACCCGCCAAAGCAGGGGTATCAGTTGCCTGCCCCTCACCATTGGAAACATGGCAGGACTGGCAAGGGGCAAGCAGACGCTTACCATCACCACGGCGAATCATGTAGGTGATTTGCTCGCCCATGGCCGCATCAAAGGTGACACCTTCAGGCAATGCCGGCAGATCAAAACTGGCATAGAACTGCGCCAGATC
>Ga0116197_1000245_pt1 | contig 10908 bp, 10 predicted proteins | sample ZodSprsou2mmetaG_FD_94480 | JGI IMG/M metagenome (GOLD analysis project Ga0116197, IMG submission 94480) | Hot spring sediment microbial communities from Zodletone spring, Oklahoma to study Microbial Dark Matter (Phase II) - Zodletone Spring... ...
ATACGAAAAATACAACAACTTCGCCCAGGAGAGCCGGTATGATTCCGTTTTCCGGCTGATGGATACCATTGAAGGGGTGTACAGTACCTTCGATCATTACAGGGATGGTTTTGAAGTTGCCGTACTTTACAACAACAGGGCGGCCGCATACCTGTCCCTCTTCATGCAGCCGGGAAATGAGATACTGATCGGCGATACGGCTGTTTTCTTGTCGAAGGCTGAAAATGCAGTCCGTAAGAGTCTACGGATGTACCGGGAATGGCTCGAAGCATACGGGGGACTGGATGAGGCGGAGATCCGGGAAAACATCGCAGGGGATTTCCTGGCTGGCCTGGATCAGTACAGCAAGGCTGAGCAGGAACAATTCCTGGACAAACGGGTGGAGGAGATCATCGAGGCACAGACGGAGAACCGGCGGAGGCTTTCGGTGAGTTATACAAACCTGGGGATCATCAAAAGGCACCAGCAGAAGTATGACTCGGCTGCCGCCTGTTACCTGGAGGCGATCGATCTCTGGGAAAGGAACCTGACCGCAGAGAACAACCTGAATATCCTGCTCAACCGGCCCCTGCGAAAACAGGGCATCCTTCAGAAGCTTTTTCCACCTGAAAAATAATCTCCCATGATGAATAAAAACAATATCAGAATGATGAAGCGTAAAATGCTGCTGTTGTGTCTGACCACGGGCATTTGTCTGAGCTTTCCTTCAATTGCACAAAGTGAAGGACAGAATTTCGGGATCAGTTTCAGCGGGTTTGTGAAAAATGATTTTTTCTTTGATACGCGGCAGACCGTATCCATCAGGGAAGGGCATTTTCTTCTGTACCCGGCCGATGAGCTTCCTGACAGGAACGGGGAGGACATCAATGCACGGGCCAGCTTCAACTTCCTGGCCATCCAGACCCGGCTTACCGGGAAGATCACGGGGCCGGACGCTTTCGGGGCAAAAACCTCCGGGGTGGTTGAAGGCGCCTTTTTCGGAACGGCCAATCCGGACGTGAACGGTTTCCGGCTCAGGCATGCTTTCGTAAAACTGAACTGGACAAATACGGAGCTTCTCCTCGGGCAGTACTGGCACATGATGTTCATCACCGATGGCTTCCCGGGAACAGTCTCTTTCAATACGGGCGCCCCGTTCCAGTTTTTTTCGCGAAATCCCCAGGCAAGGCTCACCTACCGGATGGGGAATCTCAGCATTGCCGCCATGGTTGCCGCGCAGCGGGATTTCTCCAGTCCGGGTGGTTCCGAAGTGTTAAGGAATTCAATCATGCCCGATCTGCAGGGACAGGTCACTTTCAGCACCGGTCACCTGCTTGCGGGACTTACCGCCGGATATAAAAATGTGGTGCCCAGGATCAGGACGGACAGCCTCTATAAAACCACCACGGGGATCGGGGGATTCTCCGGGGAAGCATTCCTGAAGATCGCAACCGGCCCGGTCACCTGCAAATTTCAGGCGACATACCTGCAGAACGGCTATGACGGGCTTTCCATCGGGGGATATGCCGTGCGGTCCGTTACGGACCCGCTGAGGGATTACCGGGAATACACGACCATCAATACGCTCAACCTGTGGACGGACATCCACTCCAACGGGGAGAGGATCCAGGTCGGCATTTTCGCCGGATATTCCAAAAATCTCGGTACCGGCGAGGCGGTGGAAGATGTGGGCAGACTATCCCTCTACTCCAGGGGACATGACATTGCGATGCTCTACAGGGTTTCCCCCCGCATCATTGTCAACAGCGGGAAAACTCGTTTTGCTTTTGAGCTGGAACACACCGGTGCATATTACGGCGATTCGGTCAGCAGCATGGGGATCCCCGGGGATCTGAGTCTGGTTGTGAACAACCGGTTCCTGCTTGCCGCCTATTACTTTTTTTAAACTTTTTAAAACCGTGTTTTGAGAATCGCGATCATTTCAGACATCCATGAGGACATTGAAAACCTCAGGAAGATCATCGGCAGGATCGAAAAGAGCGGTTATGATCAGATGGTCTGCCTCGGCGATATTTCCGGGTTCAGTCACCCGTACTACAAATATCACAAAACAAGGAATGCCCATGAATGTCTCTCACTGCTGAGGGAAAAATGCGACATCATTGTCCCCGGCAACCATGATTTCCATGCGGCCCGCAGGATCCCCGAGCATTCAGCGGTCTTTGATTTTCCCTCCGACTGGTACGAGATGGACCACAGGGAGAGGGTACGGCTCGCGAACGGTGAGATCTGGCTGCATGAGACGGATGACCTGGATCCCCTTTACCGGGCCGGGGATCTCGAATTCCTTCGCTCACTGCCGGAATATCATATTTTGAACACTCCGGGCGGGAACATCCTTTTCAGCCACTATGCCTATCCCAATCTCTCGGGACTGAAGCAGGGTTTTTACATACAGGAAAAAGAATTCCGGTCCCATTTTGATTTCATGGAACAAAAGGGCTGCAATACCGGATTCACGGGACATGCGCATGTTAGGGGCTTTTACGTGGTCACGCCCGGTCATTTCAGGCATTACCGCTACCGCAGGTATCAACTGGACACCTTCCCGGTTTGCATTGGGGTTCACCCGGTTACAAGCCATAAAAAGAGAAGCGGATTTTGTATCTTTGATACGGACAGTTTTCAATTACAGGCGATAAAAAGCTGATTATGCCGGAGAAGAGCCTCAGACGCTTCTTTATCTCCATCGTATTGCCTTCTATCCTGGCGATCGGATTTTTTATTCTTTCCATATTCATCATCATCCTGCCTTCCTTCGAAAGGAACATCATGGAGGTGAAAAAAGAGATGATCTCGGAGCTTACCAATGCAGCCTGGAGCCTGCTGGACGAATATCACAGGGAGGCCGTGACGGGGAACATGCAGGAGGATTCCGCCAAACACCTTGCCGCAGAAAGGGTCAAGCAGATCAGGTACGGGGATGATTACAAGGATTATTTCTGGATCGTCGACATGCAGCCTGTGATGATCATGCATCCCTACAGAACGGAGTTGATCGGAAAGGACCTGAGCGACTACGAGGATCCTGAAGGCAAATTGCTTTTCGTTGAGGCTGTCAGGATTTCAGAAAGGGAGGGCGAAGGCTTCATTGACTATATGTGGCAATGGAAAGACGACTCAACCCGGATCGTTCCCAAACTCTCTTTCGTAAAGTCATATGAGCCCTGGGGCTGGGTGGTGGGTACCGGGATCTACCTGGAGGATGTCCGTGAAGAGATCCGCACGCTCAAGAGCCGGATCCTGTGGATGTCATTGCTGATCACGCTCGTCATCAGCATCATTCTCGCATTTATCATCCGCCAGAGCCTCAGTATCGAGAATAAAAGAAAGCAGGCCGAGGCCAAACTGCAGCAGTCGCGCCTCAAATACAAATCACTGGTGGAATCCTCCACCGAAGGGACCCTGATGTTCCAGAACGGGGAGATCATCTTCTCGAATATCAAAGTAAGCGATATCAGCGGATATGATCCCTTTGAGATCCGGAAACGCAGTTTTGGGAACCTGTTTGAAATAAGCTGGGACGAACTAATTGGCACCTTCACAGATCCTAAGAAATCTGTCTCACTCGAGACACGCCTGAAGTGTAAAGACGGTTCCGCGAAAGAGGTTGTCGTTACTGCATCAAGGATCCCCTATGCCGATGATACCGGGTATGTCATCATTGTGAAAGAGATCAGCGCCCGGCGAAAATTTGAAAAGGAGAACGAGTTCCTTTCCCGGGAGCTTCAGACGTCCCTGCTGCTGATGGATCAGCCCATCAGATCCCTCATAGGGGAAATAAAAACATGCCCGCCTCAGACGCCTGTCCGTGAAGCTGCTTCCATCATGACACGAAAGCAGAAAAACGTACTGTTTATCAGCCAGGAGGAAAACATCATCGGGGTGATCAGCGACAGCGACCTGATGAAGAGGGTCCTGGCAGAAAATGCCAGCCCGGAAAGACCTGTGGTGGAATTCATGACCTCGCCTGTCCTTTACATATCTGAGGATGCGCCTATGTATGAAGCCCTTCTCAAAATGAAGAGCCACCAGGTCTCCCACCTGGTCACGCTGGGTGCTGACGACCGGGTCAGCGGGGTGATCAGCTTCAAAGATCTTTCTGAATTTCAGCATAATGCCATCAGTTTCATGATCAGGGAGATTGAAACTGCCGAAAACATGACAGGGATCAAGGCAACCTATAAACGGCTGCCTGTCCTGATCAGTGCGCTGATCGAAAGCGGATCCAGGACCATCAGCCTTACGAACATCATCACCTCGGTCAATGATGCGGTGCACAAGAGGATCATTCAACTGGCCATTGAGGATTTGGGTACCCCTCCTTGCAGATTTTCATTCATGGTCTTCGGAAGCGAGGGGAGGGGGGAGCAGACCCTGGCCACCGACCAGGACAACGGGATCGTTTTTGAACATGCGGACAATCAGGAGGAGGAGGATATGAAGGCCTATTTCCTGTCACTCGGGGAGCGGGTGAACAGGGACCTGCACGATGCGGGATATCATTATTGCAGGGGGGATGTAATGGCACGAAATCCGAAATGGACCCAATCCCTCGGGCACTGGAAGAAACAGTTTACCCTGTGGATCAACGAGAGCGATCCCGCTGCGATCATGGAGGCAAACATCTTTTTCGATTTCAGGTCCGTATTCGGCGATGAAGCCATAGCAGCGGAACTAAGGGATCATGTCAATAAGACCACTGAAAATAAAGCTGTGTTTTTCTATCACATGGCGCAGTCGGTATTGAAATTCAAGCCCCCGCTGAATATTTTCGGACATATCGTTGGAAATGATTCTGAAGCAGATGAACTTTTGCTGGACAGCAAGAAGATCCTGTTCCCGGTCATTTCTTTCCTGCGGCTTTATTCGATCAGGGAAAAGATCGATGCAACAAATTCAATGGAGCGGGCCGGCCTGCTCCTGTCCGGCAAGATCATCGATCATGAGACATATGAAGAAATCATCCAGGCATGGAGCTTTCTGACAATGCTGCGTCTGAGGTCACAGGTAGACAGCATCACCCGCAATGAGCCGCCCGGGAACATGGTCAACATCAAAAAGCTTTCGCGCATCGAACAGGGCACCCTGAAAAAGATCTTCTCAGGGGTAAGCGAATTGCAGACCCGGGTAGGATTCAACTTCAAGGGATCGGAAACCTAGCACGACAGAGTTTTCCGGCACAAATCAATCTCCGGCATGCCGGCTTGCAATCATCCGGGTCATTCTATTTCATTCCGGATTACCGGAATGGTTTGAAGATATGCCCAGATGGCCGAAGCCTCTTCATCGGTGATCCTTGGGGCCGGTGCCATGGGCGGTTGAACAGTGGTGCCGTCAGGTTTCCTTCCGAACCTGAGTGCCATGACAAACTCTTCCCTGGTCCAGGATCCGATCCCGGTTTCTTCATCCATGGTCAGGTTGGATGAGTAAACCTTGTTCATTTCCTTATCGTAAAGCACATTCCCTCCCCCGAAGTAACCCTTGGAGTTTTCCGGCTGCAGGGGATCCATTTTGGCAAAACTGGCACTGTGGCAGCTGTAACAATCAAACTTACCAACAGCCAGGTATCTGCCATAGGCGACCTGATCAGATTTTGGCGGAGCCACCACGGGCTCGTCCGGATAAGGAAGGGGCTCCAGCCCTGTCCGCAGGAGGAATTTTGCAAAGAAACTTGGTTTGGGTTCCGGCTGTTCCAGGTCAGATGGCTGGACCATCGGATGGTCTGATTTCAGAAAGGCAATCACACTGTAAAGGTCTTCATCCGAAAGCAGCGGGAACTTCGGCATCCAGGGGGGGATATATTTTCCATCCCTGTCGACTCCGGAACGGATCAGGTATGCCAGTTCTCCGTCCGTGTACCCGGCGATTCCAACATCCGGGTGTTGCGTGATATTTGAAGCGTAAATTTCCCCGAAGTCCTGCGCATCTGCCATATAGGCTCCGCCCAGCTTTCCATCCGTGGATGCGTGGCACTGCATGCATATCACCGAGGCAATTCTCTCGCCTTCGGCAACACGTTCCGGTGTTGCCTCGACCGAAAGGTCCGGATAATCGACCTCGAATTCCGGGATCTTTGCTGTACTGATGAAGATTACGATCGCCAGGACGATGACAGCGATTCCTGCCAGAACAAGCAGCAAAACTTTTACTGGTTTTTTCATGACTGGAGGATTTAGTTCCTGAGTGTAAATGTATTACATAGTAATATACAAAGCAATAGCACCCCGTTGATCCGAATCACTTTTTAAATTCATTATGATGATGACAATGATAATGACCTCTTTCAGGATATTAACCCTTAAGTAAATCAGGGGATGCTGCAGCTGGATTACAGCCAAAAGGAGGCTATCGGGAATCATCATCCGTTTGAACAGAAATATAAATGGAGATTAATCGTTAAATTTGTACGGGGAATGAAAACAACCATGAATCTAAGGGCGAAGAAACTTAAGCGGGTCCAACTTATTTTAAATACGGATAAACCTTCTCTACTGGCAAAGGTGGAAGCTGTGTTTAAAAAGGAAAAAGACACCGATTGGTGGAATGAGATCAGCGAAGCTGAGAGAACTGCCATTGAGGAAAGTCTTGATGAGGCGGATCGTGGCAAACTTATCCCACACGAGGAAGTCATGAAAGAGGTCCGGGCCAAATACAACCTGGACTGATGGATATCAGCTGGACACCCAGGGCCAGGCCTACATACTTTAAAATCATCGAATACCTGGGAAATGACTGGAGTGAAAGAGAAATCCGGAACTTTATTAACGAAGTTGATAAATTACTGGACCAGATCAGGCAAAACCCTGAGATGTTCGAAGAATCCGGGGCAAAAAAAATGTCAGAAAAGGTTTTATTAGCAGTCATAATAGTCTGTATTACAGGGTTAGGCCAAGAAAAAAGGAATTGCAGTTGTTACTTTTCTGGGATAACCGGCAGGATCCGACCAAACTGATCTATTAGAAGGATAAATTCACCAAGTGTAACGCAGGCCGATGGTGAAGAGGCCCCCGTAGTTGCGGATGTGGATGGGATCTTTGCCGGTGACAGGCAGGGCACCGGCCAGGTAAAGGCCTTCCAGGAAAAGGCCAAACCGGCCCGGCATGAATTCCACGCCGCCCCCTGCGCTAACACCGGGGATCAGTTTGTTCTGGTCATCCAGCGGATAACCGGTTCCGTTGTTGTAGCCCAGGAGGACATCGAGCCTGGGTCCGGCAAGCAGGTAGGGGCTGAGCCTGCCGGGTAATGGTTTGTATTTCAGTGCCGGGGACAGGGAGAAGTACTGGAAGCTGCTGCGTGTGAGGTCGCCCTTGTTCTCGACAACCCGGTTATCTTCCAGGTGGTAGACCGTGATGGATCCGGTCGTGGTACTGCTTCCCATAGGGAGGTAACCGGCCTCCAGCCGGATATCCCAGTGCTCGCCCCGCGTAAATTCCAAAAAGAAGGACGCGGCGGGACCAGCGATGGAGCCGGTTTCCATCCGGTAATTGCCTCCGGGAAGGGTAAAGACCACCCTCTGGTTCGACAGGGAAAGCCCTGCTTTCACACCCATGCTCAATTGCGGCTGCGCCTGCAGGCCCGGCACTCCGGAGAGCATGGCCAAGGCCATGGAGCACATGACCAGGGAACCAGAGATCGAACCGCGGCTTTTTGGATGCATGCAAGCTTTTGGATGCAGGGGTCTCATTGCACGATGATCTTTTTGGTTACAGAAAGCTGCCCATAAGTGATCCGGAGGAAATAGATGCCCGCCTCCAGGCTCCCCGTGTGGACCTCATGAGGCAGTCCGGGCATGACCCCTTCATGGATGCTGCTGTGGACCAGCTGGCCGGAGAAAGCGTAAAGCTCCAGCCGGATGTCTGTTGGCCGTTCACCGCCCACAGAGAAGCTGAAGTGGTCCACCACCGGGTTGGGATAGACCTCCACGCGTAATGCGGACTTCCTCTGTGCGGTTCCCTCCACCCGGTTCAGCACGTGGTTATCGGGGTCGATCTCAATGCCGGTGACTTCCCGGGGGATCTGGAAAACGTAGCTTTCCTCCGCCTGGTCATGGAACACCCGAACGGTGGTGTCTCCACCAGCCCAGGCGAGCCTGTATTCCATGGACATTTTGAACAGCGGGGTCTGTACGGAAGATCCGCGCTGGGTCACATGCAGGGTGACCTGTGATCCATCCTGTTCCCAGGCAGCACCGTATATGGGGAATCCCGCACCGAAGTACCACTGGTCGAAGAAATCCGTAAAATCCTTCCCGGAAAGCTCTTCCAGTACCGCCTTGAAATCCAGGCCGGTCGCCGTGCCATTGGCATGCCGTGCAAGGAACTCCCTGAGGATCCCGTAGAAAAGTACGTCGTCCTGCAGTTCGTAGCGCATCATATAGATCATGGCCATCCCCTTGTTGTAGGAGAGGCTCCCGCTGAATATCCTGGCATCGCTCTGCACTTCCTGGACGGGGATATAGATGGTTCCGTCCGGTTCCTCCAGGGCGCTGTTGAACCGGTAGTCCCGTTCGCCGGGTGCATATTCGGGTCCCAGGGCCTCTGTGGCCATGTAGCCGGCAAAGGTGGCAAAACCTTCGTTGATCCAGATATCCTGCCAGGTCCCGCAGGTGACATAATTGCCGAACCAGGAGTGCCCCAGTTCGTGCGCCACCAGGTAGAATTCGAAGTTCCCCATGCCGGTCATGGTCTGGTGCTCCATTCCGCCTCCCCGCGGCCAGAGGTAGTGCCCGTATTTTTCATCCCGGAAGGGATAGGGGCCGAACCGTTCACAGAAAAGCTCCATGACGGGGACCGTCACATCGATATTTTCCCGGTAGGTCTCCAGGCAACCGGGCCTGTCGTAAACGAAGTTCTGTATGAAAATGGGAGAGGAGGATCCTCCGGGATGCGCTTCCAGGTTGTATTCCACATAATCGGCCACCGCAATGGAGATCAGGTAATAGGCGATGGGGTAACGGGATTTCCATTCATACCGGACTTTCCCGTTTGGGAAGTAAGTGGTGGCGGTCAGCAGGCCCTGGCTGACACCCTTCAGATGGAAAGGGGTGGTAATGCTGACGTGAACCGAATCGGCTTTGTCCTCCAGGTCCTGTTTGCAGGGGAACCAGTCTCTGGCATAAAAAGGTTCAGTACTGGTATAGGTGACCGGGACGTTCCAGTTCTGATCGATCTCCCGGACCATCCCTCCGCCGGTGTTGCCGCTGTACCGGACCCTGATGGAGAGGAAGCTTCCGGCTGGAGCGGTTTCCGCCAGGGTGACATGCAACATGTCCCCCTGGTGGCTGAAACCCGCCCCGGTCCCGTTCACTTCCACTTCCTCAACTTCCAGCCCTTCAAACAGGTCCAGGGCGAGCACATCCAGCGGCTGGTCCGGCAACTCTGCCAGGATGGTGGCCTCCCCCCGGATATAATCCGAAGTGTTATCCACCTCCACATCCAGCCCGTAAAACTTCACATCGTATTCCTGTGCCAGGAGGCTACCCGCAGCCGGGTTGAGGAGTAAGAAAGCCGCAAACAGGAAAAACCGGCTACAGATGGAGGAAAGGCCCGTCATAAAAAAGTGCTTTCAGATATATCTAAGATGCACGGGGACGTAAATACCCTATCTCAATTCCTCACTTTGACGATCCCTTTTACAAACAGAGCAAACGGCACAAGGCAGATCTGGCCGATCAGCTTTTGTTTACGGGCCAGGCATATGGATACCAATATCACGGGGATCCCCAAAACCAGGTTCAACAGGTCGGTGGGGACAAGGCCATGGATGCTTCCTCATCCGGGTATATTTCATGCGGATATGCCACGCCGGCGATTGAAACTCCTGCCATCAGGATGACCAGGATCAATGTGTTCACATGCACGGGCTTCAGGTCAGGCCTGACCGGAAAATTGAGATCAGAATCTGTCATGGCTGCTCAACTTTCTGTCGAGTTCGATTTGATGCAACGCTGTTTCCAGGAAAATGTCCCGGTTTTCGAGAAAATCGTCGAGGGTTTCATGTGCCTCGATATCCGGCAGGATCGCTGTTTTCTCCATGTTGCTGACCGCGGCGGAATAGGTGGAACGCCCGATGGTAAGGATCAGCTGCGTATGCTCCAGTCGGAACTCGGTATCTCTGCCGGCATTGCATTTAAAGGTGGCCCCGCCGGGTGTGCCGATGAACGTTCCGATATGATGGTATTTCAGCAACGCGCAGAAATGGCCGTTGGTTGAACCGCAGCTGCCATCGATCAGCGTATAGAGCCGGCCGTCAAAATGATCTTCCGGCAGGGGCAGAGGTTGTGACAGGGTATCGTACCTGCCGTAGGGTTCCGCAAAATAGGGCACCGGTCTCTTCTGGAGGTATGCCAGCAATACGGAGGAGCAGAAGGGATCGCCGCCACCGTTGCCCCGGACATCAAGGATCAGGTGACCGATGCCCCTGGTTCGGATCAGGTGGAAACAGGAATCCATCAGGTGACGGAATTCGTTTACCCTGTCATAATAGATGAAGGTGGGGACGGTTAAAAGCGCCGTGTTCATTTCTTCAAGGATCTCGAATTGGGGAAGGGGATGGTTGAAATGGGCGAACACCACCTTCCGGACCGATTCATGGTCCGCCGGGGCCAGGACCTTACTTTCCGGGCTGTTGTGGCCCGGTGGAATATAGCTGACCGTGTATTGATCGGGCAACCCGTATGCACTGGCATAGAACATGGAAAAACGTTTCGTCACCTGTGCATCGATGAAATGGGGGTTCAGGGCATCCGCCGAAGTGATCTTCCTCAACCGGTCCCATATTTCATTGACCGGTCTCCCGTTGATCTCCAGGATGATGCTTCCCCGTGGTACCTCATCTGAATCAAGATAACTTCCTGCAACAACGATCAGATTATCAATTCGTTTCAGTGTGAGCGGGAACATCCTG
>Ga0116197_1000247_pt1 | contig 10901 bp, 18 predicted proteins | sample ZodSprsou2mmetaG_FD_94480 | JGI IMG/M metagenome (GOLD analysis project Ga0116197, IMG submission 94480) | Hot spring sediment microbial communities from Zodletone spring, Oklahoma to study Microbial Dark Matter (Phase II) - Zodletone Spring... ...
ACTCCACGATCTTGATTTATTCCAATACCACCGGACGGATTGGTCACTGGAGAAGGAGAAGATGACGTAGGACATGTGGGGATTTATTGACTCAGGTGTGGTTTTATGTTGGGACCTGGAATTTATTGTCTCTTTTGACCCTGGGACCCTCAGGTTTTATCCCTCGGGTTTTTGGGTTTATCCCTTTTTACCCTTGGTTTTTTATCCTTTTTACCCTTGGTTTTTTGGCCGGATAATCACCCTCTCACCGGGAGGTATTCAGAATTAGACGAAGAAAAGACCATAGGGTATCAATTTCCTTTCGAAGAAATTAATTGACTGAAACGATAACTTCACGAAATAAAGCCTTTCTTAAGAGTTCTTAATAACTAAATGAAGTCACAATTAGTTCTCGAGAACTATTAAATTTACACTTATGTTTTTCAAATTCTGACCCAACTTGGATGACATTCCCCACATCCACCTAAAATAAATTTATTGGGAAGATGCTGTTTGGATTTTAGATTTAGGACTCCAGATTTTACTGGTTTGCCACAGATGAAGCACTTACCAAATTTATACACCAGTGCCCTGAGAGGGTGAACCTCTCAGGGCCACTTGGTAGATGCTCAGTTGGCGCTGAACAGAGCCGCCAGCTCCGCCTTGGAGGGATCCTTGGCACATTCCTCGGCGCGGAAGTGTGCTGCCAGCTGTCGGCCGTATCGGGCCGTGATGGTCCGAGCCTGCTCCAGCTCCTCTCCCTCGAGGGTGCCCTCTTCGGCAGCCTTCTTGGCGAGCTTGGTGCCGACCACCGCGTGGCTTGACATGAAGCCCTGCCGATTGCGGGTCTCGGTGGAACCGTTGGACTGCTCGGAAGCCGTCTGCCGATCGTACAGAATGCTGAGGCATCGTACGCAGAACTCATCGTCGGACTCGACCTGCGCGACGATATCCTTCTTGCTGCGGAAGGGATACGGCTTGGGATTCTTGTTGACGCGCTTCTTGCGGGTCTTCTTCGGGGTTTCGGCGGTTTCGGCCTGCACAGGTGCTTCTGCGGCCTCTTCCGCCTGGACTTCGATCGTCTCTGCGGCATTGGTGTTGCTCATCGGGTTCTCCTGGTTTGTCTGAGCGGAACGGGGTCCGCGTCGCAGTCCAGGGTACGTCGGCCCGCAGCGGATCTGCGCGGGTTTCTTCCCAATCAATTTTGCAACCTATTACTCAAAACAAGACGGAAGCCGTGTTGATCTGTGCGTACAGCAGCGCACGGAGGTCAAATCAATGAGCAAGAATCAAGTCAATTCAACTGAACCCATGGTCGAAGAGGATTTGCTGCACGAGCTAGTGGTGGGTCTGGTTCAGCGACCGGAGGAGGTTGAAATCACCAACTTCGCCGGGCCAGAGGGCCACAAGAACCTGGTCATCCACTGCGCTAGCGAAGATCGTGGCCGAATCATCGGCAAGCAGGGTTGCAACATCGCGGCCCTGCGCGCCTACTTCCGCAGCTACGCCACGTTCGACGGCGGTCGGCGCCTGTACGTCCACCTGGAAAAGCTGGACGACTGATGCGGGTCTTTCGAGTTCCGATTCGTCTGGTCATCAACGGGATAGCCGAAGTGGCTGTCCCGAACGATGGCACGGCAGGGGACGCTGAAAAGAAAGTACGTGACCTGCAGTTCGCAGGCATGATGTCCCCTTCTTGCACCACAGTTATCAACATCAATGACTCTGACATTGAGTTTGTGGGAGCAGCACAGGAAAGACCCAACGATTTCGGTTTTGCTTCAGCAGACCCGGACACCAGACCCGGACCACGGAGGACCCAGTTGATGCGTCAAATCCAAAAGCCGCATCCGAAAGACCAACGGTTCTGGCCCGGTTACCGTACAGCCATCAGCAAGCACTTGGCGCGTAAGCAGGGAATCGTGGTTATCAAATTGCAACCCGCGCAACTGCAGGCCGAAGACTTTCTCGGTCTACCGATGATCACACCCTAAAGCGAACAACTGACAGAGCCCGACCCGGACAGCGTAGGTTGTCCGGGTCGCCGCGTATCTGGCGTAGGACTGCAAATCTCACGTTTGTCATCGTACCAATCAGTATGATGAACGCAACCGACGTGATGATGGATAGGCTTTTGAAACCCAGTCGGATTCAGCAGTTTCGAACTATCAGTGAAACTGAAACTATCGGGATTGTGGACGGATACGAAGTGGACCCACACACTGCCTTTATCGTCTGTAGCGTACATGATGCAGTGAAAGAATCAACTCGTACAAAATTTCTTCAGCTCTCCACCCGGGACTTGATCGCAGTTTCAATTCAAATGGTAATATAAGAACAACCAGGGCAGTCCGCCTCCAAACATACTGACCCTGACTGCGCCCGATGTGCTTCTGCGTTGCCTCGCACATCGGGCGCAAATTTATCAATTATATAGTATAAATTTGATTTATATATGGCATATATTGATAAATCAAGTGGAGAACTTGATAGTTATTTTAACCACGCAAACAGTTCTGTTCGGGCCGTAAAGTTGATCGATGACCGAGCCAACCTTGGATATTCTTGTCTTGGATATTGATGGGGTCCTTAACACTCGTGAGGATCTGCTTCAAGAGGTTAAAATTACCAAGACCTGTATGGAGCAGCTGGAGCGGATCGTTGAGACCACCGGCTGCAAAATCGTCATTAGCAGCTCTTGGCGCTGCCTGGGTAAAAAACACATCGTGCGCATGTTCAATCAAGCGCTAGGCCGAGTCGGTTTAGCCGTTCGAGCCATCGTTGGTATGACCCCTAGCCGACTCAAAGATAGCGATTTGAGAGGTGACGAGATTCAAGCTTGGCTAGACCAGAATCCGAACGTCGGTAAAATCGTCATTCTAGACGATGATGTTGATATGGGTCATTTAATGGGTCATTTAGTCAGGACAGACCCGACAATAGGACTGACGCCTGAAATCGCAGACGTGGTCATTGCACAGCTTTCGTAGACAACCGTCTTCCAAATTTCTTAAAATTTGGAAGTTATCGAGCTCAATCAAATAACCATTCGCGAGCTCGTCGAGGAAAGAAAAGTTGTGGGCCTCGTCGGGTTCGAACCGACAACCGCCCGGTTATGAGCCGGGGGCTCTGACCAATTGAGCTAGAGGCCCGAATCTAGGAAAGCATACACCAAGGGCTTCAATCAATTATATGGGAAGAAATTGATTGAAATATCTCTATATACTTGAAACCGAGCTTTGAAAATTCCTTCAATAAAGCTCGGCTCGGTGAAAATCTTAGTGCGGCCATCGTACTCATCAGTATGAAATGGAACGCGGCCAGCATTTGCATGTCGATCGAATACGTATGCCTGTCGCCGATCTGCGGACCCGGAAATGCGCGCATGCAGCGCGTATCAGAGAACGTGCGGATGGCGAATTGACGCCAACACTCCGACTCCGGAAAGTACCGGTTAGAGTAAGCCAGCAATCTCTGAAACAGCCCCGGGAGGGTTCTTCCTCCCGGGGTGTGATCTATATGTGCAAGACCATCTTTGAAAACTTGCTTTTGAAGGTCTTTAGGTAAAGAAACGTAAGATACTTTTGAGCCGGGCTCCTGGCGAACCCGGCTCTAGCTCGCGTTGGCGTAAATCACACGCCGAACTTGGCGCGGATTTGCTCCTGGGCCTCTTTGTCCAGGTGCATCTGCTGCTCTGCCCGGAAATGGGCTGCGAGTTGCTTGGTGTAGCGGCAAGGGATCTCCTCGGCCTTCCCTTCCTCCTCTTCCGTCAGCTCTTCGCCCGAGATCACCTTCTCGGCGATCTTGCTGCCCCACACTGCGTGCGAGGACATGAAACCACGACGGTTCTTGTACTTGGTGTCCTTCTCATCCCGTTCGTCTTCCGTCTGACGCCGGTACAGCACGAGGATGCACTGCAAACGGAAGTCCGCATCCTCTTCCAAACGGGCCTTGACCTGAGCCTTGGTCACGTACGGGTAGGAGTTGGTAGGGTTGGTGTTGACTGCGAAAGTCGGTTGGCTGTTCATGGTTGCGTTACCTCCAGTGTCCGATACGTTGCGCAGCAGGAGACTTCCGGCAGCGGAAATGAGCAGCAATCAAACATAAACGCCGATGGGGAAGAGTAGCAGCAGCGCGAATTAATTGATTTTAAATACTTTTCCCCGAAGCGTTCCTACTTCGTCCGGGTTTATCACTCTGTGTGAAATTACCGTCCGCTTCAATCAAGTGTACGCATCAACTTGATTGATCTACGCTTTGTGAGTCTATGCCTAAAGAAAACGAACATCTGTGACGGCAGGACACCGCTCCCTCCCGCAGGAACCGTCTGGTTCAGAAGCGTTTGGTTCGTCCTGCCGTCAGGCCCTAGACTGTCATCCACTGCGCCCCGTCGGAACGGCTTGCGTGAACCGGGAACCCAACTGACTGATACACAACAATTGATCGCACTTCCGCCTGTCCTTTGAAGGTCGTCCCCTAAAGCCAATGGCCGCAGGGGACCGGCTCGCTGAGGGCCTGTTGGACGAATCAAAGACAAGCTGGAAGTGGACGAGGACGGCGAGTAAACAAGACTGAGGTCGCCGTTTCATTACGGATAAGCTCCTCAAAGACGGGCCGGAGATCATCCGGCCCGAGCCGTATCTCTCATCATGGCCAATTCGATTGTTTGTTTCAGGCTCAGAAAAGGTGAAGCGCCGGAGCTTGCTTCACCGACCATCTATCGAAATTGGAAACGAGCCGTTCGAATCAACCTGGGCACCAAGGGACGTTTGGTCCTTGAAACCAAAAACAGCAAGGTCTTCGAGGCTGACGATTTGATTTGGGTTGGTGACGGATACGGCCCTTGTCATCTGGTTTTCTTGGATGTTGAGGCAGACTTCCAAGAAACCTTGGCCTCTATTCGCAAACGAATACCGTCCGCAGATTGACGCACAGCACGCGTATGTCTGGCTGGAGGCAACATGCAGACGCAGGTTCATTCAGCAGTTTACTGCGATAAAGATGAGGCGGTCTGGTCTGGATACGACCCGGACCACGCGCATCACGTGCTCACGCCGGAAGGCAGCGTCTTCATCGTCCGCAACGACGAGGACGGTCCCGTGGTCTTTGCGCTACCGGGAGCCACACAGAAGCTTCTGGATGCTGTGGAGGAGTTCCTGTCTCCGGACCCGGTGACGGGAGATGTAAGCTACGACGAGTCTGCTTATGATAGTTCTGCCCACACGGCAGCCCAGATGCTGGCCGATTTCCTGCAGACCAAGTAGGAAATCGCACACCAGCATGCGTATCCGTGATTGGAGGTAACGCATGAAGCCTGAACAAATCCGCGAAGCGATCGAAGCAGTCTACGAAGTCCGCGACTATTCGGGTCGTGCTATGTTCGGCAAGAGCTGTGTGGGCATCACAGTAGAGGACCCAATCAAGGCCGTACTTGAAATCGTGGAGGAATTCTACCGGTCCACGGACATAGAAGAAGAGCCGGACGCACTTCCGGACCTGTGCTACGAACTGAAGAACCATCGTGTCGATACGATGGGCCTTGGCAGTATCCTCTACTGGCCAGAGATCCCGTGGGAAGAAGACGAGTAAATTTCACGCTAGTCCGCGTATCTGTGAGTGGAGGCAATATGGCGCAAATCATCAGTCATCGTGAGTACCACGAAGAGAAGGTCTACCATCTGAGCTTTCACTGGTATGGTTTCCCGGGTGCTGGCTTCTGGTTCCCGTGCGACAAGGACGGGAACCTGGATGAAAAGTGGAAAGATTCTCCGAGCTACCTCAAATGCATCAATGGTGAACACGACGTCGTGGCGGATGGCGTAGTTTGCTACACTCATCGGTGGACGGACCCTGCCATTCTCAAGTGCGACTGTGGTGCAGAAGTGGACTTGTATGGGTTCACGAACACCTGTCACGAGTGTGGGGCCGACTACAACATGAGCGGCCAAAGGTTGGCTCCTCGAAGCCAGTGGGGTGAGGAAACCGGCGAGTCACTGTCAGACATCATGGCTGAAGCGGCCGAAGACTTTCTCACGTACGTACATGAGAATCAGGCTGGCGTTGACGTACGCTGTCTCAGCCAGCTAGAATTGGTAGGGCTCTGGGACAACTGGTGGGAAGAACGCGGTAAGACCCTGGCATAGGATTTAAAAAAATATATGGCATATATTTTGGCCAGCGCAGTCATCCTTTCTCAAAAATGAAGCCGAGCTTTTGCACCAAATTACGGAATTGCGCAAGAAGAAAATCTAGTAGGCGCTTGCGTACGAATAGGTAAGTAAACGTAAATTCTAGGGTGGGGATCGTAGGAAAACCTATGCTAAGATTCATTGCCATTTATCTCCTAACCATTGCCATCAGCTTGCCACTGTTGATCGTGGGAGGAATATGGGCGTCCAAAGCATACCTTCGGCATAAGCAAGAAGAGGGTACACTAAATATTACGCCAAGCTCTATCCCACCCCTGCGGCAAGGGACTACCACAGTAGCAACTCCTACAGCTCAGCCGACTGCATCTGCAGAACCGGCTCGAGAGAAGCCTAAGCTTTACCCGGTAGAGCCGAGGTTCATCCGCAAGGCTCCTAAGCGGAAGCGTATTCCTTGCGTTTGGGGAGCTAATGGAAGGTGTTATCTAATTGACACCACTTCAAATTGGCGTGGCACTGGTGTGATGCGCCCAGATGGTACTTACCCGCAACCTGGTGATCAGCCAAGGCCGGGTGCTTGGGAATAGTCGTCCTACGGACGTGCCACGGGTTGGCTACCGCTGGCCGGCCAAGGCATTAATATGCTGTGGTCTTGGACACCGCTGCACATATAATACTGTAGTGATAGCGGACGGCTATCCCACTTGAGTATACGCCTGAGCCCAGCCAACTTCCGTCAGCCAGGCTCCGTGAGTTGGGTTGGCGGGATCAAACCCCGAACTTCTCGTGAATTTGGGCCTGAGCTTCGGCGTCCAGGCAGGCCGTCTGCTCTGCGCGGAAATGGGCTGTGAGTTGCTTGCTGTACTTGCAGACGATTCCTTCGACCTTGCCGGACTCTTCCTCGGTCAACTCCTCGCCTGCGATCACCTTCTCGGCCAGCTGGCTGCCGTTCACGGCATGGCTGCTCATGAAACCGCGCTTGTTCTTCCACTTGGTGTCCTTCTCATCCCGTTCGTCTTCGGTCTGCCGGCGGTACAGGACCAAGAGTGCCTGCAAGCGGAAGTCTGCATCCTCTTCCAAACGGGCCTTGACCTGAGCCTTGGTCACGTACGGGTAGCTGTTGTTGGCTGCAGGATTGATCGCGAAAGTCGGGTTCTTGGTGTCGGTCATTGTCGTTGCCTCCAGTCAAGGATACGGGGCCTGACCCGAGATCTGCGCAGGGAATCTCCCGCCAAAGCGCAGATCGGCCGGCTGGTCCGGACTTCGAACAGTTCTCCCCAAAGCGTCCCTACTCCGTCCGGATTTACGGCCTTGTGCCGGGTTACCGTCCGCTTCAAAGATAGGTACGCAAAGATAAGGAAGATCTACCGATGGCTGCCGCTGCGAGGTGGCAAGGGGTTCTTAAATTTCCCCTCTCCACGGCTTCTTCGGCCCGTCCGGCTCTAGAAACCGCACGGTTGCCATCGGCAGTGAAGTATACGAAGTGGCCATCACGATTTCCAGCTGCGGAAGTGCGGATCCGGCCTGCGTATCCGGGACTGCAGCGGGCACGGCTGAGAGCCGGCCCAATTTCCGCGCCTTGCAGTGACGCCCTCTCCTCCTGCCCGGACCAGTCGTCAGTCCGGGCGGGAGGACAAATCTGACCGGAAATGCCACGCCAGGACAGGTACACGAGAACATGATGACCGATTTGACCAAGCTCTGCGCCAGTAAAGATCCGGATGACCTGTTCGACATCTGCGATGGGACCTGCACGGCCGGATACGACACGGACGGATCAACGGGCCTGGCGATCTACGAGAACGGAATCCGACTCGGCCGCAAGCTCGGGTCCAACCCGAGAGCCAAGCTCTTCACATACTCAAACGGCCAAACGGCCTGGTTCTTCGTGCACGAAGATGAGGCCGAGCTGGTCAACCGGCTGAACAAGATCTGACCGGAAATGCCACGCCAGGACAGGTAGAAGAAACCGGAGGCAATTGAAATGAAGCAAACGACCAAAGCTCACCTGATCGCGGTTTCGATTCTCGGACTGGCCATGGCCGCTGCCCCGGCTTCGATGATTCTCAACGCGCCTGACGCTAACGCGCGGGTCGCCCATCCGGCTCCGTCCGCAAGCGAAGTGACTGTGGCTCCGGAGGCGTCCGTTCCGGCTCCTCCGGCCGTCGTCGAACTGGACGAGGTCAAGGTCGTGGGGAACCCGAAGCCTGCGACGTCGGCCCGTCCCGCGGCCAAGAAGACCCACAAGAGCTGGACCTGCCACCGCATTCCGCTCGCGCAGAACCGGCCTGCCCTGGCGACCAAGGAAATCGCCCCGGCCAGCAAGACGGTTCAGCTCTGCGAGTGGTTGTAGATCTCTTTGGGCAGGGGAGGCCCAAAACTTCCCCTGCCCGGCCTCCACCTCGAAGATCCCGACAGGGTCGGCGTATCCTGGAGTGGAGGCAACACATGGCCTGATGGCCAAAAGACAACCGGTGGCCTGCTAGGCGTTCGTGGCCAGTCTGTCCTAGCGTTCCACCTGGAGCCCAGCCGGCGAAAGTTGGTCGGGCTCAAGCGTATCAGAGATTGGAGGCAACGCAAAATGAAGAGATGCCCACACTGTGGAAGGACTGACTGTGCGGTTCATGCCGAGGATGGTGAAGTGACCGAACTCTGCAGCGTGACTGGCAAGGTCATTCCTCCGGCCAAGAAGGCCCATTAGGGGTCCACGGACAGACGACAGACCAAGGACCGGCCTGTTGATCCGGCTTTCGATACTGGCATACCTCAACCGCAGCAGGGCAACCTGTTGGACCGAGGGTTGAAAGTCGGCCGTCTTAATGGGTCTTCTTGGCCGTAAATGTGGTAGCCTGCGGTGTACCTGCAATTGGAGGCAACGCGAGGAGGCAAGATGCAAGATCTCGAGAATCGTATCAACCGGTTGCTGGAAGAGTCCGAGCAGGCCGACAAGATGGGCCTGACCAACCGTAGCATGGAGCTACTCGGTCAAGCGGCCGAGCTCGAATCCGAGCTGCTGAAGAAGCGCAAAGAAGCGGCCAGAGCTCGGTCTGTCGAACGGATGGTACGAGAAGCTCTCGCCGATTGCGGCTAGTAGATCTGCCAAGCCTCCCCGTATACGTGACTGGAGGTCACGATGGCGCAAGTTGGTTGGAAGGGTCAAGGGCAGGACGGGTCAAAGCTCTGCGTTCAACGGCATGGGCACAAGCGCGGCAAGGCCCGTCGTTCATACAACGCGGCTGAAAAGGCCGCTGAGACGCAAGTTCGGCAGGCCAGTAAGAAAATCTGCCGAGATTGGCAATAGGAAAGCAAGAGCCCGGAAATTCTCCGGGCTCACGCGTATCTGGAATTGTGATAGCGGCTCTTCTCGTCTTGCTAGCTTTCGCTATCTGGCTGCTTCTCCTCCTACGGACTGAGAAAAAGCCACAGGCGATTCCAGTCTGGGCGAATGTAAGGACCCGCTGTCCTTGTGTACAGACACGCATAGCACAAGTGTCCTCTACGAAACCGAGGTTCGGAGGTGGCCACCCGCCTTAGGTACGTCAGCTTTACAACCATCAAAGAACGATTGCAGAGCCCGGAAATTCTCCGGGCTCATGCGTATCTGAGATCGGAAAACGAGTTCGGCCGAACTTGTAGAACTCTCGTAAACTCACCCTATAACCGCGTACCCGGAAACATGGGAGCACGGATTATGGAGATAGGAGGTGGTAAGAGACATATCTACGTAAATACCCTATACTTATAGGTATACGTCCTATATAGGATGGTATAGGGGATAATAATGTAAATAGGATTCCCCAATAAATATCCTTGGGTGGGGAAATTTATGCACCTCCTTCGAAATGGGTCCTCGCGTTCGAAACATATTCCTTTAAATTAGACGGGGCGAAGCCTTTTTCGGAATATTTTCAGGTTCTTAAAGCTAGCTTAAATAACATAGCGGAAAGCTAGTCTTGAGCGTAATTTTATTGGGAAGAAATTAGACCGAAAGGAAAATATAAAATGCCCATTAAAGAGTACGACCCCTCCCCGAGTCCACTGGTGTGATGAGCATAAATAAGCGCAATTGGTGGGATGCTGTATTACGCCAGCCTAGGCCCGGTGAGCTAAAGCAAACCCGTAAGGCGGCTCTACATCACGTGATGAACACCACTCCACGTCCTTCCAACCCAAACGAGGCTATAGAATATAGGTACACCACCAACAATAAATTTCACGATCGGGAACCCGGCGTGATTGTTGATGGACTGTTGGTAATTGATCCGCATTTCTTTGACACTTATCCACGCCGAAAGGGCACTAAGCTCGACCGGGCCTATATGGGAGCGATTATCGGAGAGGCCGCTCGAGCTTTTTACCGGCATGGACTTGCTGCTTACGGAAAGCCAGATTTACGTAAGCCGTCCGGCAATCTTTCTACGCCCATATCCTCATTCTCCGGAATGAGTGGTGTTTAAATTCTTCTTCCGGGAGGACTCAAACTTTCCGATGTTTTGGGTCCTCCCGGAGTTCGGATTATAGCACTATAGTTTCTTCTATTATTACTAAATTTTCATCAATTATACAATCACATATCTCATCATATTTCTTCAGATTCTAAGAATGTAATATAAAATATGGCTAGATATCCATTTCTTTACCGAACCCAAAGTGGTAAATATCCGAGCCTAAAATTATTAGATGAGCTCAATTTATTATCTGAGCCCGTGATGGAAAAATTTACCGCCAAGATGACGGTCGATTTCCCAATTTCTTATCATGACGGCTTAATCATTG
>Ga0116197_1000249_pt1 | contig 10894 bp, 10 predicted proteins | sample ZodSprsou2mmetaG_FD_94480 | JGI IMG/M metagenome (GOLD analysis project Ga0116197, IMG submission 94480) | Hot spring sediment microbial communities from Zodletone spring, Oklahoma to study Microbial Dark Matter (Phase II) - Zodletone Spring... ...
AGGGAATATAATCCCTATCTTCTCGACCAGATGATATCTGTTGTCACGGCTTCGACATTCGTCGCATATTGCCTCTATACGATCTCTGGCGAGACCGTCGAGAAGTTCGGCACGAAGAACCTCATCCTGACCATCCCGTTCGTTCTTTACGGAATTTTTCGCTATCTCTACCTGATCCACCAGAAAGCCGAAGGCGGAACACCCGAGGCCATTGTGATCAAGGACAGACCGCTGCTCCTGGATATTTTCCTTTGGGTGGTCGCAGCCGCCCTCATTCTCCATCTGGGGTGAAGAGATGGGCCGAGCACAGGTCGCTATTCTGAGAACGAAGCCGGAGCGTGTGCTGGACGATTATGCCAGGCTGATGGAGTTGGCCGATTGGAAGGCTTGCCTTCCTCCGGAGCGGGACACGCTCGTGAAGCTCAATCTGTCCTGGACGAAATACTTCCCAGCCTGTTCAAGCCAACCTTGGCAAGTCGAAGGGGTCATCAGAACCCTGATTTCGGCCGGATTCCCTAAAGAACGCCTATTCCCTGTCGAGAATAAGACGGTGGTCACCAACCCAAGGAAAGGCGCGCGGAACAACCGATGGCTGTCGGTGCTCGAGCGATACGGGCTCCCGTTCATCGCCTTGCCCGAGACCGAATGGATCGTCTATAGGTTCGAGAGTCCGCTCCTCAAGCTCAACGATATATTCCCCGATGGGATCGAGATCCCGGCTATGTATGTCGGTAAGAACATCCTGCACCTGCCGACCGTCAAGACGCATGGTCATTCGACGACAACCGGGGCGGTGAAGAACGCTTTTGGCGGATTGTTGAAGGAAGTCAGGCACTACGCTCACAAATATATCCATGAGGTTCTCGTGGACCTGCTTCTGATGCAGAAGGAGATCCACCCCGATATCTTCTGCGTTATGGACGGCACGGTATGCGGCGACGGGGCCGGTCCCCGGACTATGGTGCCACGCATCCACAATCTCATTCTCGCATCCGGCGACTCCGTGGCCATCGACGCGGTGGCGGCCCGCATCATGGGATTCGATCCGATGAGCATCCCCTATATCCGGATGGCCCACGACCGCGGTCTGGGCGTCGGGGATCTTCGAGAGGTCGACATCCTGGGCGACGATATCGCTGATCTCGATTTCGGATTCAGGACGAAACGGAGCCTAGTTATCTGGGGCGATCAGCTGATTCGAAAGGGATGCCTGAGATGGCTGGAGGGACCGTTACTTCATTCACCCCTCGTCTTCTGGGCACCGTTGGCCAGCAATATCTACCACGACCTGATCTGGTATCCGACCGTCGGCAAATCCCGGATCCGAAAATTTTTGAAGACCGAATGGGGAACCCTCTGGAAAACGTACCGGGACCGTCCGGCCTCAACATAAGCCGCGCTACCTAAGCCCGTAGACCTTGTGGAGCTGGACCGAGAGGCGGACGTTCTCGAGCCCGGCCCGGGCGGCGGCTTCGAGCAGTCGCACGGCCTTGGCGAGGCTGCCGCGGGCGTTCGACCGAGGCTGAAGGAAGATGGGGACCGGTCGGGGGAAAAAGGCCCGGGCCGTGCGAATGGCGTCGAGGTCGAGCGAGCCGCAGACGACGAGCTTGGCCTCGCGGGCCGTCCTCCGGAATCCCGGATGGACGGCGTAATCGGGCGGCTTGGGGGAGACCGTGTGCCAGTCCGCGCAGGCGGCCGGGGGGAAGGTTCCGTTCGTCTCGACCTGGACCATGAAGCCGTCGTCGTGAAGGCGGAGGACGAGCGGCCGGACGTTCTGGGCCAGGGGCTCGCCGCCCGTCAGGCAGACCCAGGCCGCAGGATGGTCGCGCCGGAGCCGGCCGACCGTCTCGGCGATCTTGACGACGGGCGTCTCGCGCCCCTCCCCCCAGGCCCGCTTGGTGTCGCAGAACCCGCAGCGGAGATTGCAGCCGGCCAGGCGGACGAAGATCGTCGGCTCACCCTGGCGCAGGCCCTCGCCCTGGACCGAGGCGAAGATCTCAATCGTCTTCAGCGTAAGTGGCCGACGCGTCATCGGATTCCCAGACCGTCACGGACTCGACCGGGTATTTCTTCTTGAGCTCGCCGTAGAGGTGGCGGGCCAGGTTCTCGGCCGAGGGATTGAACGGGAAGGCCTCGTTGAGGAGGGTGTGGTCGGGAAGGACCGAGGCCAGGGCCGCCTTGATCTCGGTGAAGTCGTAGCCGATGCCCGTCCTGTCGAGAGCGGTGACGGCGACGGCGACCTCGACCTGGAAGGTGTGGCCGTGGACCTTCTCGCACTTGCCTTGGTATTCCCGGAGATAATGGGCGGCCGAGAACTTGTCCCGGACCCGGAGTGTCCAGCTCATGGGCGTCCTTCCTTTCGCAGGCGGGCGATGAGAGGGTCTTCGAGGCCGACGGTCTTCCAGGCCCGGGCGCGGAGGCGGCAGGCCGAACAGGCCCCGCAGGGGCGCTCGGCCCCGGCGTAGCACGAGACCGCGTGAGCGTAGTCGGCCCCGAGGCCGAGGCCCAACCGGATGATGTCCGGCTTGCCGAGCCCGATGAGCGGCGCGACGATCCGGGGCGGCGGCCCGCCGAAGGCGGCCTTCGTGCCCGCGCGCACGGCCTTCTCCATGGCCCGGACGAACGCGTTCGTCGTGTCGGGGTAGTCGGGCGAATCGGCGACATGGAAGCCGCAGACGAGGTCGCGGAGCCCGCGCGTCTCGGCCCAGGCCGCGGCCAAGGCCAGGAAGATCCCGTTGCGGAACGGGACGTAGGTCGAGGGCGGCCCCCAGCCCGGCGAGGTCGGGCGCAGCGAGCGGGGGAGGGGGACGGCCGGGTCGGTCAGGGCGGACCCGCCGATGGGCCGGAGGTCGACCTTCAGCACCCGGTGAGGGACGCCCAGACGGCGCGCGGTCTTGCGGGCGAGGGCGATTTCGACCCGGTGCCGCTGGCCGTAGTCGAAGGTCAGGGCGTTGACCCGGTCATAGCGGTCGAGGGCCCAAGCGAGCGCCGTCGTCGAATCGAGCCCGCCCGAGAAAAGCACCACGCACGACGTCACGCCTCTCGCCCTCCGCGAAGATGATAAAGGACGCCCGGGAGAATAGCAAGGAACGGGCCGGGCCCGGCGGGACGTTTGACAGGGTCCGGGCCGGATGGTATATCTTGGGTCCCCGCAATGAGCGAGAAGACCATCGAAGAAGGCGTGGCCGGCGTCCTGCGGACCTACGAGCTCCTCGACCGCGTCCGCACGCGCCAGGACCTCGTCATCCGCGACGACCAGTTCGATCTTACGGCCCTGCTCGACGCGGCCAGGTACGCGGCCCGCCGGCGGATCCGGCTGAGCCTCCTCGACACGGGACGGTTCGGCCTCGATGAGGTCGAGTCCCTGGCCCGGGCCGGAGCCCGGGTCATGACCTCGGACGAGGCCAGGCCGCGGCCCGACGAGTGGGAGCTCCTCCAGGAAGCCTGCCGGGGGGCCGGGACCCACCTGTCGGTCTTCTGGGGCGGCCCGCTCCCGGGGGCCGAGGCGGAGTCGGATTTCTCGCTCCAGGCCCTCGACGACCTGCTCGCGTCGGGCGTCGACTTCCACATCTCGAACCGCGCGCACGCCCGCGACGCCGCGTCCCTGGCCGGCCGCGCCGCGGCGGCGAGAAAGGGACGGGCCTACTTCGTTATCTACCATGTCGGGCCGCTGGCGGCCGAGCTCGGCAGCCCGGTCGAACGGCGCGCCTGGCTCCATATCGCCGACGGCTCGATCGAGGACGAGGCCGGCGCCGCCTTGGCCGTCGAGCTCGCCCGGACCGCCGCGAAGGCGGGCTCGAGGGCCGTCGTCCATGTCGAGCGCGGCCTCCCTCTCGAGCTCCTCGAGGGGCTTTGGGCGGCCGGGGCCGCGCTGCTCTTCACGACCCCGCCGAGCGACGACGGCTCACTCCTCCGCCCCGTCGAGCGCAAGGCGGCCCGGCGCAAGCTGCCGCATCGCGCCTACAGGATGTCCACGGCCTTCCTGCCGTGAACTTCTTCTCAAAGGTTCGTCACCCTTTGAAAAAAAATCCGATTCCGCTACAATAGCGCTCTTATGAACGCGCACGACCTCGGACGAACGCTGCCGCTGTGGAGCGTCATCCCCTTCGCGGGGCTCCTTCTGTCCATCGCCATCATCCCCCTTAAGGCTCCGCATTGGTGGGAGGACCACAAGAACAAGGGGCTGGTCGCCTTCCTCTGGGCCTTGCCCGTCGCGGTCTATTTCCTTTTCCACCTGCCCCACGAGCTCGTCCTGTCGCTCAAGGACTACTCCTCGTTCCTGCTGCTGCTAACAGCGCTGTTCATCGTCAGCGGGGGCATCGTCCTCAAGGGCGACCTCAAGGCGACGCCCGAGGTCAACACGCTGTTCCTGCTCGTCGGGGCCGTCCTGGCCAACTTCATCGGCACGACCGGCGCGAGCATGCTCCTCATCCGCCCGATGCTCATGACGAACTCGGAGCGGCGGAACACGAAACACGTCCCGATCTTCTTCATCTTCGTCGTCTCGAACATCGGCGGCCTGCTGACGCCGCTCGGCGACCCGCCGCTGTTCATGGGCTTCATCAAGGGGGTGCCTTTCTTCTGGACCCTGCGCCTCTTCCCGCTCTGGCTGGTCATGGTCGGCGGCGTCCTGCTGATGTTCTACCTCTACGACAGCATCCAGTACCGCAATGAGGAGTGCCGGGACCTCATCCGCGACCGGCGCCGCGTCGTGCCCCTGCACATGACGGGCACGATCAACTTTCTTTGGGTCGCGGGGATCATCGCCGGCATCTTCCTGCCCTTCCCCCGGCGGGAGGGCATGCTGATCCTCATGTGCATTCTGTCCCTTCTGACGACTAAAAGAGAGTGCCGTGTCGACAACAGGTTCACCTACAACCCGATCCTCGAGGTGGCCATCCTCTTCGCGGGGATCTTCGTGGCCATGATCCCGGCCCTGCTCATTCTCAACGCCCGGGGCGCGGAGATCGGCATCGCCCGTCCCTGGCAGTTCTTCTGGACGACCGGATTCCTGTCCTCCTTCCTCGACAACACGCCGACCTACCTGGCCTTCTTCTCCACGGCCCAGGGCCTCGGGCTCAACGGCGACGTCCTGGGCATCCCGGGGGTCTTCCTGAAAGCCATCAGCGCCGGGGCCGTCTTCATGGGCGCGAACTCCTACATCGGCAACGGCCCGAACTTCATGGTCAAGGTCATCGCCGAGGAATACAAGATGAAGATGCCCTCGTTCTTCGGCTACATGATCTACTCCTTCGCCCTGCTCATCCCCCTCTATCTCGTCGTGAGCTTCATTTTCTTCAGGTAAAAAGCGCCCGGACCCCAGCTATGAACACCCTGTTCGGCCCCCTTCTGGACGCGCGCCCCGCGTGGCTCGGTTCCAGCCGGCGGTCACCTGTGGATGATTTTGCGGCCTTTCGCCTTTTGCCACAACATGTCGTGGTGTTCGGAGGCCGTTCTACAAAAAAAAGTGGTCGGAGCCCCAAAAAGACTTGACAATTGGTTAGAATGCTCTATATATGAAATAAAAAAGTGAACAGAGGAACCGAGAGATGAAAATCGCTTTGGTCTATAGCTCGAAAGCGGGCATGGAAGCGGCGCTTCTGGACCGGCCCGCCGAGCCCAACGTCGAGGAGGAAGAGCCTCCACTTCCCGCCGACATGCTCGCCGAATGCGATTCGGACGAGACCATCGAAGCGGTCGGGAAGGTTCTCCAGGAACGACACCAGGTCGTCTTCATCGAATCCGACGCCAAGGCCTACGGCCGGCTCAAGCGCCAGCGGCCGCACCTCGTCTTCAACATCTCCGAACGCGTCATCGGCCCGAACCGCGAATCGCACATCCCGACCGTCTGCGAGATGCTGGACATCCCCTTCACGGGTTCCGACCCGCTGACGCTCGGCCTCTGCCTCGACAAGTCGCGGGCCAAGGAGGTCCTGTCGTACCACAGGATCCCCAATCCCGCTTTCTGGATCGTCGAGTCGGCCTCGGACATCCCGTCCGGCATTCGGCTGCCGGCCATCGTCAAGCCCCTCACCGAGGGTTCGAGCAAGGGCATCAAGGACAACTCCCTCGTCCGGAGCCTGGGCGAGCTCTACGACCGGGTCGAGGAGGTCGTGACCGTCTACAGGCAGCCGGCCATCGTCGAGCGTTTCCTGGGCGGCCGCGAGTTCACGGTCGGCGTCCTGGGGAACGCCCCGGACTACGAGATCCTGCCGATCGTCGAGATCGACCACGGCGAGCTCCCTTCCGGCGCCGCCCCGATCTATTCCTACGAGGCCAAGTGGCTCTGGGACACGAGGGACAAGCCTCTCGACATCTTCAAGTGCCCGGCCGACATCCCCGGCGTCCTGAGGGACAAGATCGAGAACGTCGTCACCCGGACCTGCCGCGTCCTGCGTATCAGGGACTGGTGCCGGATCGACGTCCGGCTCGACGACAAGGGCGAGCCCAACATCCTCGAGGTCAATCCCCTGCCGGGAATCCTGCCCCGCCCCGAGGACAATTCCTGCCTGCCCAAGGCGGCCAGGACCGCCGGGTATTCCTATTCGGACCTGATCCACAGGGTCGTCGAGGAGGCCTGCAAGCGCCATGGCCTCCGTCCAACGCGCATCCGGCCTGCGTCGAGCGATCGGCCGGCGGTCCTCGCGGATCGCGCATGAGTTCGTCCCCCGACATCGCCATCGTCTACAACGCCTTCGAGCCGAGGCCGACGGCGTCGGGCGAGCGTCTGTCCGAGGAGTCCGTCGCCGACATGGCCCGGCAGGCCCACGACGCGGTGCGCTCGCTCGGGATCGGGGCCACCCTCGTCCCCCTCCAGAGGAGCCTGCTCCATTTCCTGGGCCGGGTCCGGGAGGTCAATCCCGCGGCCCTCATCAATCTGTGCGAGGGCTACTATGGGCGGCCCCAGTGGGAGTCCAACGTGGCCGGGATCTTCGAGCTGCTGGGCCTGGCCTTCACCGGCAACGCGGCCAAGACCCTGGCCATCTGTCAGGACAAGTTCAGGTCCAAGGCCGTGCTGCGGGCGGCCGGGCTGCCGACCGCGCCGGCGCAGCTCATGTTCGACGGGACGGAGCCCCTCGAGCTCCCCTTCCCGCTCATCGTCAAGCCCAACGCCGAGGACGCCAGCCTGGGCATCTACCCCGATTCGGTCGTGCGCGACGAAGCGTCGCTCCGGGAGCGGGCCCGGCGCTGCCTCGAGGGCTACGGGCCGCCCGTCCTCGTCGAGGCCTTCGTCGACGGCCGGGAGTTCAACGTCTCGGTCATGGAGAACGGCGGGGTGACGCCGCTGCCGGTCTCGGAGATCGATTTTTCGGCCATGCCCAAGGACATGCCCCGCATCCTGGGCTACGAGGCCAAGTGGTTCGAGGACCATCCGCTCTACCAGAAGACCCCGCCGGTGTGCCCGGCGCCGATCGGCGACGGGCTCCGGGCCGAGCTCCAGGGACTGGCCGCGGCGGCCTTCCGGACCTTGGGCTGCCGGGACTACGCCCGGGTCGACCTGCGCACGGACGCCAAGGGCCGCCCCTTCATCCTGGAGGTCAACCCGAATCCCGACATCAGCGAGAACGCGGGCTTCGCGAGGGCGCTCACGGCCGCCGGGATCGCCTACCCCGAGTTCTGGGGCCTGATGGTCGACAACGCCCTCGGGAGAAGGACCGCCGATGATCAGGCGGATGGAAGCGAAAGATAAGCAAGCCGTGCTCGGGCTCATCCGGGCCACGGATTTCTTCACGGCGGCCGAGATCGACGTCGCCGAGGAGCTCATCGACGTCTATCTGGGCGGCCCGGACCAGAAAGACTACGACGTCGTCGTCGTCGCGGACGAGCGGGGCGGGCCCGCGGGCTACATGACCTGGGGCCCGACGCCGCTGACCGAGGACGCCTATGACCTGTATTGGATGGCCGTCGCGCCGTCGGAGCAGGGAAAGGGGCGCGGCAGGGAGCTCGTCCGCTGGCTCGAGGACGAGGTCCGCCGCCGCGACGGGCGGATGATCATCATCGAGACGTCGTCGCAGCCGAAGTATCGCGGCACGCGGCAGTTCTATGTCGGTCTCGGTTATCGAGAGGTCGCCCGGGTCCCGGATTTCTACCGGGCCGGCGACGATCGCGTCATCTACGCGAAGTCTTTCCGTTAGGAGTTGGAGGACATGGACGATTGGCAACGCTTGCTCCGGGGCGCTCTCAGGAAACCGGAAGAGATCGCCCGAACGTTCGGTCTGGACATCGAGGAGGTCCGCCGGATCGCCAAGGTGTTCAAGATCCAGATCACGCCGTACTACGCCGGCTTGATCAAGGAGCGGGGGGACGCCATGTGGCGGCAGATGGTCCCCGATCCGGCCGAGCTGCGGGCCGACACGGGGGTGGCCGATCCCCTCGAAGAGGACGAGGATTCGCCCGTGCCGAGCATCGTCCACCGCTACCCCGACCGCTGCCTGTTCCTGGTCTCGCACAGCTGCGCCTCGTACTGCCGGTTCTGCACCCGCAAGAGGATGGTCGGCGACCCGTCGAAGATCCACCCGCGCTACATCGAGGACGGCGTCGAGTACATCCGCAGTCATACCGAGATCCGGGACGTCCTCCTGTCGGGAGGGGACCCGTTCATGCTCGGCGACCGCCGGCTCGAGGCCGTCATCAAGGCCGTGCGGGCCATCCCCCACGTCGAGATCATCCGCATCGGCACGCGCGTGCCCTGCGTCCTGCCCCAGCGGGTCACGGACAAGCTCGCGGCCATGCTCAAGAAATACCACCCGCTCTACGTCAACGTGCACTTCAACCACCCGGACGAGATCACGCCGGAAGCGGCCCGGGCCCTGAACCTGCTGGCCGACGCCGGCATCCCGCTCGGGAACCAGGCCGTCCTGCTCAAGGGCGTCAACGACGATCCGCTGGTCATGCGCCGGCTCATGCAGAAGCTCCTGGCCGTGAGGGTCAAGCCCTACTACCTCTATCAGGCCGACTACGTCTCGGGGACGGAACACCTGAGGACGACCGTCGAGAAGGGCCTCGAGATCATGGAGGCCCTGCGCGGCTGGACGTCGGGCTTGGCCGTGCCCTACTACTGCATCGACGCGCCCGGAGGAGGCGGCAAGATCCCGGTCCTGCCGAAGTACCTGCAGTCGATCACCGAGGAGGAGGTCGTGCTGCGGAACTACGCCGGGGAGCTGTTCGTCTACCCCCAGGTCAAGCCCAAGCCGAAGCGCCGGCCCCGGCCTTCGAGCCCGGCCTGCTACGCTTTCGACGGCGCCCCGCCTCTGCCTTAGGAAAGGGTCAGATCTACTTTTTTCGAAAAAAAGTAGATCTGACCCTTTCTTATCGGCAGGTGGAGAGGTAGGCGCTGAGGCCGACGTCCCTGACCAAGTCCAACGCCTCGGCCCGGCCGACGCCGCGCTTCAGTTTCAGCGACTCGAGGATACGGATAATGGAGAAGGCGACTTCGGCGGTTTGCCCCGTCTCAGCCTGGCGTCCCCTGAGATAGTCGATCGCGTCATACAGGACCGCGTTGGCTTCGCCGTAGGTGACGGGCTCTCGGGCGCCATGGGCCGCGACCCACGCGGGCATGCCCAAGACGTCGTTGACATGGGACTGGATGAGGAAGGTGGCCCGGCCGATGAGCTTGAGGTTGCTCGGGCTGACGTTCGTCATCGTGTTCCCGACGACCTTGCCCAGCTTGGCCATGACCGCCGTCGAGTGGGCGTTGAGCAGCATCTTGGCCGCCATCTGCTGCCGGATGCCGAAGGCCTCGCTGCGGCTCCCCACCGACACGGGCACGACCACCAGCCGCCCGGCCGCTCCGGCCCAGCGCCGGCGGACCCGTTCGGCGAGGCCCGGGAAGTCCCTCGAGGGCCGGTCGGTCACGACGACAACGCCGGCGTCGGCGCCCCTTTCCGCGGCCAGCCGCAGGACCTTCGCGAACGACGTCCCCTCCGCGGCGAACGAGCTCTCCTCCGGCGTCAGGGCGACCATGACCAGCAGATCGCCCTTCCCCGGCGCCCGGCCGGCCATGTTCGCCTTGGACAGCGAGAAGTCGTAGAGCTTGGCCTGGTCGTCACCCGCGCTCTTGAGGCTCTCGAGCGCCGCCCGCCGCAGGTACGGGTCTTCGACCTCCGTCTCGAACGCCCCCTTGTACATCGCTGCGTCCAGGCCCCGGAAGTCCCGGCCCAGGAAGGCCCGCCAGGCTTCGTCCGGCGTCGCGGCGTCGGTCCACACTTGGATCCAGCATTTCCTTGCCGGTTCCTTGACCGTGTCCAGAGGAAAGAGCCGGAAGGTCGGGCTCCGCTCGGTGCTGTCAATGAAGACCGTGATCAGGCCCTTTTCGGCGTAGTAGGTCGAGAAACGGCCGCCCGCGTAGGCCTGGGCCTCGATATCCGTGAGGGCGGCCAGCCCCGGCAGGGCCGCCCGGACGCCGCCCAGCGCGTCCTCGAAACCGCGGAGCCTTGACGCGACCCCGCCGGCCGCGCCCCGCCGCGCGCCGCCCGCCTCGAAACCGAGCCTCTCCATGTCCCGCCGCCCCAGCGCCGCCGCAAGGACGCGCTCGACCGCCGTCTCGACGACGGCCGCGACCACGTAGGTCTCGATGGTCGTCGCCTGCATCCGGGTCGATCCGGTGATGGCCTGCGGCCCCGTCGTCAGGTTGATCTTGGTGATGCCCGGCTCGGTCAGCACGCTTCGGCTGCGCTCGAACGGCAGCAGGCGCTCGTCCGGATTGTTATAGACGAAGTAGAGGCTCTCGCGGCTCTCCGCCGGATCGTAGTCCGGACTCCGCTTCCAGTCGCCCAATGCGGCCAGAATGGTGCCGATGACGGACGACGTCTCCCCGCCCTCGGTGACGCAGATGACGACGTCGCCCTTGGCGATGCCCCGGTCCCGGAGCTGCAGCCGCCCGATGAGCGGGAGG
>Ga0116197_1000252_pt1 | contig 10835 bp, 12 predicted proteins | sample ZodSprsou2mmetaG_FD_94480 | JGI IMG/M metagenome (GOLD analysis project Ga0116197, IMG submission 94480) | Hot spring sediment microbial communities from Zodletone spring, Oklahoma to study Microbial Dark Matter (Phase II) - Zodletone Spring... ...
CCTCCTTACCGAGAATGGTGCTTACTGCGATTCAGGACGTTCGCCAAGCGTTACAGTGATCGACTGCTGCTCGCCATCGCGCAGGATGATGAGCGCCAACTGCTGGCCTACCTCTGTGCGCTGTAGATAAGTGATGATATCGTCCATGCCGGCGACCGGCGTGTCGTTGATGGCGATGATCAGGTCACCCCCGGCCAAGACGGGCTCTGGATAGCCCGGCACGACCACGTCACGCGTGCCGCCCTGCAGCCCGGCCTCCGCCGCCGGACCGCCCTCGATCACCTCGGCGACGAGCGCGCCGCGCTCGACCGGCAGATCGAGCAGGCGGTCGACGTCGCCCTGCGCGATGGTTCGCCGCTGAGCCTGGTGGTGATCGACAACGATCATTTCAAGGGCTACAACGATCGCTACGGTCACCTGGCCGGGGACGATGCGCTGCGCTGTCTTGCCCGGACGATGGCGGCCAATGTCCGGCAAGACGACCTGTGCTTTCGCTACGGCGGCGAGGAGTTCGTGATCCTGCTGCCCGGGCAGACAACGGTTCAGGCCATGGCCGTTGCCGAACGTATCCGCGAGGCCTATCGAACCGGCTCGGCGTCCGATTCGGGGCCCGGCGGCACGATCAGCCTCGGTGTGGCTGAGCTCCGTCCGGGCGACACGGCCACCAGCCTGTTGGCTCGCGGGGATGCCGCGCTCTACCATGCCAAGGAGCAGGGGCGCGACCGGGTGGAGCAGGCGCCCTGGGCCCTGCCGGAAACGCCCCCGGGGTGATAGAATCGCCGGCTTGCGCGCTCGGTCCTGCCCAGGGATCGACCGCCGCGTCAACCGGTTCACTGCTCTGCGAGGCGTACTGCAATGTCGATGGAAGACCGCGATGGCCTGATCTGGCTCGACGGCGAAATGGTCGAATGGCGCGAGGCCAAGACCCACGTGCTCACTCACACCCTGCACTATGGCATGGGCGTGTTCGAGGGCGTGCGCGCGTACAAGACCGAGCAGGGCACCGCGATCTTCCGCCTCGAGGACCACACCCGGCGGCTGCACAACTCGGCCAAGATCCTCGGCATGGCACTGCCCTACAGTGAAAGCCACCTCAACGACGTGCAGCGCCAGGTGGTGCGCGAGAACAACCTGGAGAGCGCCTACATCCGCCCGATGGCCTTTTACGGCTCCGAGGGCATGGGCCTGCGTGCCGACAATCTCAAGGTGCACGTCATGGTCGCTGCCTGGCACTGGGGTGCCTATCTCGGCGCGGAGAACATCGAGAAGGGCATCCGCATCCGCACCTCGAGCTACTCGCGCCACCACGTCAACGTCACCATGTGCAAGGCGAAGGCGAACGGGGCGTACATGAACTCGATGCTCGCGCTGCGCGAGGCCACGGCCGCCGGCTACGACGAGGCGATGCTGCTCGACACCCAGGGCTTCGTCGCCGAGGGCTCGGGCGAGAACATCTTCATCGTGCGTGACGGCGTGCTCTACACCCCGGACCTGACCGCCGCGCTCGACGGCATCACGCGCCGGACCGTCATCGCGCTGGCGAACCAGTTCGGCATCCCGGTGGTGGAAAAACGCATCACCCGCGACGAGGTCTACATCGCCGACGAGGCGTTCTTCACCGGCACCGCCGCCGAGGTTACGCCGATCCGCGAGGTCGACGACCGGCCGATCGGCAGTGGCGTGCGTGGCCCGATCACCGAGCGCCTGCAGAGCACCTACTTCGATCTGGTCGAGGGGCGTTACCCGCCGCTGGCGGACAACTGGCTCGATTACGTGGAGGCACGCGCATGAATCCCGATACCGCATCCCATCCGCAAGACTTCAAGACCCCCAACGCCGACTGCGTGATCGAGGTGACGCAGGCCGACCTGCCGATCTACTGCCCGCGCGAGGAAGAGGCCGTGTGGAATTCGCATCCGCGGGTCTACATCCACCTCGAGCACAAGGGCGACGAGGCCCGTTGCATCTATTGCAGCGCGGTCTACAAGCTGATCGACTGATCCCGGCTCGACGCGGCGGGCGCTATTCTGTGCCCGTCACCCGCTCGCCGATCACCGCGGCCACCTCGCGGGTGTCGTCCACCGGCTGGTAGTCCCAGCGTGCGAGTCGGCCGTCGAAGGGGCGTGTCACCCGTTCCTCGCGCAGCTCGCGATGAAAGCGCGCCAGGCGCTTCGAGTAGCGGCCGAAATCGAACACGTACAGGGGCGTGCCGGTCGAGGCGGCTTCCGAGACCATCGAGGCGGAATCCCCGCTGACCACGAGGTAGTCCGCCAGGGCGAGAATGCCGAAGTAGGGGTTCGGCCCCTCGCCGCGCCACAGCTGATGTGGCACACCTTGGAGGGTTTCGGCCAGCACCGCCGTGTTTGCCTCCCCGGTGCGCCGCGATGGGGTGACGAGAATCGATCCGCCACTGGCCCGCGCCGCCTGCACAAGCTGCTCGCCGATCTGCCGGGTCTTCTCCGGCGTCAGGGTCATGGTGCGGTTCGAGCCGCCAAGCAGCACGCCGATCCACGGTCGCGGCAGCGCCTCGAAGCCGGTGCGGAATTGCTCGGCGGCCTGGTCGAGCTTGGCCCGGGTGACATGGTGGATCGCCCCGCGAGTGGGTAGCACGTTCGGCCCGCTCAGCCCGTCGTGGCGCGGCGGCACCACCAGATCGAAGTAGCGTGGCGGGATCAGCGGGTCTTGCACGTGCACGGTAAAGCACTGACCGCCACTGGCGCGGCGGATGGCGATCGAGGCGGCCGCACTGCGCCGCCCGCAGGTAATCAGTACGCGAGGCCAGGGCGAGGCGAGTCGGTCCGAGTCGGGCGAGAGCTTGCCCAGTGGATCGGGCACCCAGTGCATCGGCAGCCAGCGCCACGGTCGCGGCAGGGCGATGGTCTTCTGCACCACCGGCCAGCCGGTCCGCTCGGCGACGGCCTCGGCCAGCCCAAGGGCCTGGTTGGCCATGCCCGCCTCGCCGGTGGTGACGGCCCAGATTTCGTCGACGATGTCGGGAGATGTCGGCATGCGGGCATGATAGCCTGCGAACCCACCCTTTGACGCCGGCACCCATCCGGCAGACCGATCGAGGAGATCCCCGGTGACCAGCGGGAACCAGCCAGCCGCCCAGCCTGACCGGCGCCTGACCGTGGTGCAGATGCTGCCCGCCCTCGACGGTGGCGGGGTCGAACGCGGCACGATCGAGATCGCCGCGGCGCTGGTGCGCGAGGGGCACCGCGCCATCGTGATCTCCGAAGGTGGTCGGCTGGTCGATGAGCTCGAGGCACTGGGCGCGGAGCACGTCACTCTGCCGGTCGGACGCAAGTCGCTGCTCACCCTGCGCTATATCCGCACCGTGCGTCGGCTGCTGCGCGACGAGCGGGTCGACATCCTGCACCTGCGCTCGCGTCTGCCCGCCTGGATCGGCTACCTCGCCTGGAAGACGATGAACCCGGCCACGCGGCCGCGCCTGGTGACTACCGTGCACGGGGCCTACTCACCGGGGCGCTACAGCGCGGTGATGACCAAGGGCGAGCGCGTGATCGCCGTCTCCGACAGCATTGTCGACTACATCCGTGCCAACTACCCGACGGTCGATCCCGAGCGGATCGTGCGCATCTACCGTGGCGTCGATCCGGACCACTACTATCCCGATTTTCGTCCCGATCCGGCGTGGGTGGAGCGGTTTTTCCAGGAAACTCCGCAAGCCAGGGATCGCTGGCTTCTGACCCTGCCGGGGCGCATTACCCAGATCAAGGGACAACTGGACCTGGTCGAGATCGTCGCCGGGCTCAAGGCGCGCGGCGTACCCGTCCACGCCCTGCTGGTTGGCGGCGTGCATCCACGTCGACAGGACTACTGGCACCGGGTGCAGGCCGCGATCGAGGAAAGTGGGTTGGGCGAGGACATCACCTGGCTCGGTCCACGCGGCGACCTGCGCGAGATCCTTTCCATCAGTGACGTGGTGCTCTCCTTGACGAGCAAGCCCGAATCCTTCGGCCGCACGGTCACCGAGGCCCTGTCCCTGGGAAGGCCCGTGCTGGGTTACGATCACGGGGGGGTAAGTGAGCAATTGAGAGCAATCTATCCAAGAGGCTTGGTGCCACCGAGGGATCTCGGTCGGGCTATCGAATGTCTGTTGCATTTTCGTGCCAACGGAGCGCCGACTGTCTCGAAAAATAATCCGTATACGATTGGTGAAATGAAAAATAGGACCTTGGGCGTATATCAAGAGCTTAACCACTCAAAAGGACCACGAGGATGACCTTGCTCAGCACAAGTCGGCGTTATTTGGCAAGTGTGCCGTTGCCACATATTGAAAACCTCTGGGACAGGCTTTTATTCTTGTACCTATTGGCGGCTCCCTCTCTGATTTTTAGCACAAATATAGGGGAGCGCGTTTATCAAGATGTGCTTTTTTTGGGGATTCTTATTTACGCCATATTTAGAGGAAAGGCCGATTGGTCTCCGGCTGTCGTTTGGATATGGCTGGTCTGGATTGCATTCTGGTTATGGTCTCTTCTTACTGACTCGTTGCCCATTGGGGAGTTGGATGACGATGGATTTAAGGTGGCCGCGCTTCTCCTCTTGCTGCCTTGGCTGGTCGCCCTATCCAAGCGTGACTCGGCTCTGCTGGGTTTGAACTACGGTTTCAAGATAGCAGTGGTTGTCGGTGCGATCACAGCCATGATTCAGGTGTTTTTGATTGGCCTTGGTCGAGCCCAGGGGGGCGATAACGCCAACATCTTCGCATTCATGTTGGCCATTTATGGTGTCTTCGCAGTGCATGACTCGTTAGTCAACCGGCGTCGCTCGCTCTATCTTTGGGTTGTGCTGGCTGCGACCGCGGTCGTTTTGTCTGGGAGCCGCATGACCATGGTGGCGTTAGCGGTAACGTTTCTTGTTATGTTCTGGTTCTACCGCGACCGTCTGAATTTGAGAAAAAACCTTTTGATCATCTTGGTTAGCGCTGTCACTCTTGTCTTGGTTGGTGGTGCTCAGGTGAAGGACCGTGCCGTTGATCTGGTTTTTACCATGGATGGAGGGAGCGAAGAGAACGATTTTTGGGCGGATTTCTTGGCAATGGATTTCACTATCCCTGCCGATGGGGATAGGGGAAGTTATTCAATGCAAGTGCGTGAAGAATTCCGATCATCCTTCGGTTATCGGCTAGTCTTGTGGAGAGTGGGGTGGGAGGTGTTCAAGGACAATCCATGGACTGGCGTGGGTAACCAAAAAGGTATCGACGAGATTGCCGATTACATCGGAGTTGGAGAAAACTTTTCCGACAAGTTCAGTCATGTTCACAATACGTTTCTTCAACACTTGGTTGCAGGTGGGGCTCCCCGCTTGGGTCTGTTGCTGCTAGTTCTGTTGACGCCGCTCATCCTGCTTTGGAAGGCTGGGTGTCGTGACGCGATGTGGCTGGTCATGCTGGTTACTCTGGTGAGTGGGGTCGCCGGGTTGACGGCCGCGGTTTTCGAACTCTTTCAATTCTCGTTCCCCTATGCGTTGTTGCTCGCGTATGCCTTGGTTCTGTGTCCTGGGAAATCGAGTGCTCACAGGAGTGATATCTGCGCAGCCGGTGTGCCGAAAGCAGGAAGAGGGAAGGCAGGATGATGCTCAAGGGCATTGGCAAGGAGTTCGAATGGTATTTGCGGCTGTGGCGCCTCGCTCCCGCCCTGCTCCGCCAATACGGAACCCTCAAACCCGACCGTGTTCGATTGCCGCGTTCTAGGCATGTCGTCTATATCGATACCGACGACCGGCGCGCGATGAAACGCATCCTGCTGGACGCCGTTCGCGGGCGATACCCGATCAACCGTCGTTTCTGGGTCGATTTCGTGCAGGCCCTTGACCCGGGGCTGGCCCTGGATGTCGGCACGAATTACGGGGAGTGCGTGTTTGCCACCGACTACGGCGCGGGTACGCAGGTATACGCCTTCGAGGCCAACCCGACGCTCCACCAGTACCTGCAACGCTCGAAAGAGTCTCACTCCAGCGCCGAACGCATCCATTTGGTGAACGCCCTCGTGGATGAGCGCCCCCGAGGGGCCGTGCCGTTCTTCGTCAACACGCGATGGAGCGGGGGGTCGACCGCCGTCCAAGAGGTGGCCGAGGAGATTTCCGGGCGCCGTGAAGTTCGGGTCGAAACGATCAGCATCGACTCGGTGCTTGCCGATTGGATCGGCCAGGTGGATACGTTGGTGTTCAAGATGGACATCGAGGGCTTCGAGCCTTTCGCACTCAAGGGCATGGCGCGGCTGCTCGACTCGGTGGAGACGGCGGTGGGGTTCGTCGAGGTCGACCTGCGGTTTCTCGAAAAGTCCGGCTGGACCCCGGCGGCGTACGACGAGGCCGTGCTCGATGGCTTCCGTCTGTTCGTATCGGACGGTGACAGCGAGACCCGTTTCCGCGAGGTTCCCTCGCTGTCGGCGCACGTCCGTCACGACAGCCAGCTGCATTTCGACCTGCTGCTGATCAAGGGGTGGCCGCAACGGTTACCGGAGGGCTGGGAGCTGGCGCCGGGATGAGCGTGGTCTGGATTGTCAGTGACGGGAATCCCGGCCACTTCAACCAGTCCCGTGCCGTGGCGGAGGCGGTGCAGGACGCGCGCGGCTGGACAGTGGAATGGGTGACCGTCCGGCCGCGCTATCGCGGGTTTTTGCGCCCGCTCGTCTATTCGTTGGTGAATGCGTTTGCCGGTCGGATGGGGATGGCGACGGCGCGCCGATTGGTCGCCATTGACGCACTGCCCGCCTCGCGGCCATCGATGGTGATCTCCAGTGGCGGCGCGACCGCGGTGTTCAATGTGTTGGCGGCCAGTGCGTTCGGCTGCGCCAATTTCTTCCTCGGACGCCCGCCGCTTCGATTCGACCGTTTCAGCCGGATTCTCCTGTCAGAAGAGGCGGGGGATGAGCCCAACGTGGTTCGCCTGCCGTTCTTGCCCACGCCCGTCACACCCGAGCAGGCAGATCAGGCCGGCACGGCGCTCCGGCGAGAGCTCGACCCGGGCGATACGCCGTTGTGGGCGATGCTGATCGGCGGCAGCAGCCGCAGTCACCATTTCGAGCCCGATGACTGGCGCGCCCTGGCCGCCGGCATGAATCGTCTGAGTGCCCAGTACGGCGGACGCTGGCTGATTACCACCTCGCGTCGCAGCGGAGAAACCGCCGAGTCGATACTCCGGCGGGAACTGGATCCAGCCTGCATCGCGGAGGCTACCTGGTGGGGCGAGCGCCCCCGGCCGGTGGTGCCGGCGTACCTGGGCGCGAGCGACATCGCCTTCTGCACGCAGGACAGCCTGACCATGCTGACTGACGCCATGGCCTCGGCGCGCCCGGTATTCGCCCTGTCGCCGAAACGCGTCGATTTTGGCGAAGGTGGCGGCATGTTCGAGGCGTATCTCGAACAGCACCAGGCGGAGCACCGGATACGCCGGTTGCCGATCGCGCAGATGGAACACGTCGATCCGGTGTCGCCACCGGGCTTCACGCCGATACACGAATCGATTCGCGACCGGATCTACGAGGGATATGTCAGGGATGTCCTGGATGCGAAACACTGAGAACAGCCTGCCGGAGAACGGGGAATGAAGCAGTTCATCTGCATGAAGTGGGGCAAGCTCTACGGCCCCGATTACGTCAACACGCTCTATCGCATGGTCTCGCGCAACGTGACGGGACCCATCCGCTTCGTCTGCCTGACGGACGATGCCCAGGGAATCCTCCCCGAGGTCGAGACCTTTCCCTGTCCCGAGATCGACCTGCCGGCGCCTCACAATAACCGTGGCTGGCGCAAGCTGAATCTCTACGCGCCCTCCGAGCGGTTGTTCGGACTCGAGGGCGACTGGCTCTATCTTGATCTCGACGTGGTGGTGACGGGCAGCCTGGATCCTTTCTTCGAATATCACCCGGAAGAAGACTTCATCGTGATGCAGAACTGGACGCAACCGGGCTCGGGCATCGGCAACACCTCCTGCTATCGCTTCCGGGTCGGCAGTCATGCTTACCTGCTCGACGATTTGATCGAGCAGCAGGACGAGATTCTTTCCCGCTATCGGAACTCGCAGACCTACATCTCGCGATCCATCCACCGGATCGACTTCTGGCCGGACGATTGGTGCGTACTGTTCAAGACCCACTGCGTGCCGCCCTTGCCGCAACGCTTCTGGAAGGAACCGGCGCTGCCCGAGCGCGCGCATGTGGTGGCCTTTCCCGGCGTGCCCAACCCACATCAGGCCGTGCGTGGCGAATGGCCGGCGCCCTGGTACAAAAAGAGCTACAAGTTCATTCGCCCGGCGAGCTGGATCGAGCAGTACTGGCGGTGACCGTGATGGCCAGGTTCGAAGAGAAAGCCCGCGACGAGGGCGAGGAGCACGGCGTGAAGGGGGGAGCTTGTGCCCGACCGGGGAACGTCCGCGTCGGCGTCGGCTTGCTCAGCTGGAGGGCGCCGGCGACGCTCGAGGCCACGCTGGAGAGTCATGTCTCCAAGGACCTGTTCTCGCTGTTCGACGAGCACCTGATCTTCTTCCAGGAACGCAGCGCCTCGGATATCGAGGTGGCGGAGCGCTTCGGCCTGCGGCACGACGGCAATTGCGAGAACACGGGGATCGTCGGCGGTGTGCGTGCCCTGGTCGAGCGGCTGGATTGCGAGTATCTCCTGCTGCTGGAGAACGACGGTCCGGCCGTGGAGTCGCGGGAGGAGATCCGTCGCCAACTCGATGCGGCCCTGAGCGACATGGTTTCCGAACGGATTCCCGTCTTTCGCTTCCGCAGCCGGCGCGACCCAGGCGAGGGGCTGGCTTCGGTGGAGAAGTTCTATCGCTACTACGCCGACCGGGTGCCCGCACCGCACGGCCATTCGCCCCTGATGAGCCGCTTGCGCCGCCTGCTACGACCCGCCAAGGCGAGACGAATGCTGGGGGCATCGGCCTACGCGAACTGTCGGCCGGACGAGGTGTTCCCGGGCGTGTTCGAGCGCACCGCCTGCGGCAACCTCGTGGTCGATTCGCGCTACATAAACTGGACCAATCAGTCGGTGCTCGTCGACCGCCGCTGGATCCAGGAGGTCATCCTGCCCTACGTCGACGCCCACTCCAGCAACCGGCTGGTCAACGGCTTCTCCGATATCGAGAAGGAGCTCAACGGCGACTGGTGGCGGGAACAGGAATTCCCCGTCGGCCTGGTCCCCGGCGTCTTCACCCACCGGCGGCTCGACCGCTGAAAACCGCCCATATCAGTCCGGTCGCCGGTACGGTGAAGGCACCCCGTCGGGCAGGGTCTTGAAGCGTCGGTGGCCCCAGAGGTACATCGCCGGGTGGCGGCGAATCTCGGCCTCCAGGCGTTCGACCAGCCGTCCGGTGTCGGCGACCTCGTCGCCACTGGGGACACCTTCCAGCGGCGGTTCGATCTCCAGTTCGTAGCGCCCGTCGAAGCGGCGGACGTGGTAGGGCAGGATCACGGCCCGACCCATGCGGGCGAGCATGGGCATGGCGGTATTGGTGGCCGCCGGCAAGCCAAGGAAGGGGATGAAGGCGCTGGTCTTGCCATGATAGTTCTGGTCCGGTGCGGTCCAGACCACGTCGGCCGCGCGCAGGGCGCGCACCATGGCGCGGGTGTCCTCGCGGTGGATCAGTCCGGCCAGGTGCTTCTCGCGTCCCTGGTCGATCAGCGCGTCGAGTGCGGCCCGGTTGTTGGGACGGTAGACGGCGTGTACTGGGGCGTGGCGGGAAACGAAGTACACGCCCAGTTCCATGTCGGTGACGTGGGCGGCGTTGAGGATAACGCCCTGGCCTTTCGCGCGGGCTGCTTGCAGGTGTTCGAGGCCGAGAATCCGGTAGTCGGGCACGCGGTCGAGGTTGCCGAACCAGCCCCAGAACCCCTCGCAGATGCCGGCACCGAGCCGTGCGAAATGCTCGTCGATGAGCGCCTCGCGCGCGGATTTCGTCCAGTCGGGGAAGGCGACCGCCAGATTGGCCTGCATGACATGTCGGCGCTTTTTCAGGAGGCGGGCCATTAGCCAGCCGATCCCGCTGCCCAGCGCCAGGCGACCACGTTGTGGCAGGGCCGCGATCAGTCGGGGCAGCAAGGAAAGAGTCAAGCGGGCGAGCCGCAGCTGTCGAGTGACGGGGGGCTTCATGGGCAAGTATTCTAAGGGATAATGACGACCATGCGCTTGTATCGCTCATCCCTCTGGACATCGTGTTGCCTGGAGAACCTCTGCACGAATAGCCAACGCCTCTGCGGGTCGCCAGGTGTCCAGATGCAAGGCGCAATGCGCCGCGCAATGACCGGCGCGATTGCCAAGCGCTGCAACGCCGCAGATTGGCGGCTGGCGACCGGCCCGGACGGGGCTCGTGGGTTTGCCCGCACGCCGCAAAGCCGTCTCTCGACGGGCCCGAGTTATTGCCTTGGGCCCGTCTTTGAGCAGGCGCCAGAAAAACGAACAAACTCGCGACCCAGAGGCGCCATTGATTCGTGCAGAGGTTCCCTGGTGACCCCCGCGTGAGGCGTTGGCATTACCAACTTGCCCTGGTGGCCCTGGGCCCCTGGCTGGCCTGGGACGCCTGGCGACGGTGCCGGCGGGCGCCGCTCGGTCAGCGTCGCTGTTTCGAGCAATTCGGCCGCCTGCGTAACGGCCTGCCGAGCGGCGGGGTGTGGCTGCATGCGGTGTCCTTGGGCGAGACCCGGGCCGCGGCGCTGCTGGTCAGGGAGATGCAGGCGCGCTGGCCGGCGGTACCGATCGTGTTCAGCACAACCACCGAGACTGGTGCGGATGCGGCCCGGGCACTCGGGCTACCCCATTTCTACGCCCCCTACGACTACGCGCTTGCGCAGCGACGCGTGCTAAAC
>Ga0116197_1000253_pt1 | contig 10819 bp, 9 predicted proteins | sample ZodSprsou2mmetaG_FD_94480 | JGI IMG/M metagenome (GOLD analysis project Ga0116197, IMG submission 94480) | Hot spring sediment microbial communities from Zodletone spring, Oklahoma to study Microbial Dark Matter (Phase II) - Zodletone Spring... ...
CACCTATACCGAGCGGGCCGGTGCAAACTCCTCGCCCCCCAACCTGCCGTCGCCCGCAAGTGGTTCGGGGTCGCCACTGCCCGAGTTGCCGCGAGCGAGTCTGTTTCGACTCAAACTCGACAATCCCAACGCGCCCCTGGTCGAGACCGATCCGCGTTTCGCCAGCCACCGCCAGTGGTACGGATCGCAGGCCATGCTCGACGCATTGGCCCGTGACCCCGCCTACACCCAGCAACGTCTCGGCGATGCCTTCTACGAGCAGGCACTCGTTCGCGAGCAAATAGTCGAACAGACCGGCCAGCGCCATCTCGATGGCTTTGCCGATGATGACGCCCAGTTCCGGGCACTCATCGACGCCGGCATCAAATATGGCCGCGACCTCGAAATCGCGCCGGGCGTCCGGCTCACCGAGAAGCAGCTCGACCGACTGGCCACCGACATCGTCTGGCTCGAGGAATCGACCGTCACCATCGATGGAAAGACGCATCGCGTGCTGGCCCCGAGGCTGTATCTCGCCGACGCCGAGGCCAGCTCGGGCAGCAGCCACGGGCTGATCGCCGCGCACGACATCAACCTCGCCATCCGCGGCACCGCGAGCAATCGTGGCCACCTCCAGGCAGGCGACACCCTCAACGTGACCGCACACCGCATCGAGGCCCTCGGCGGCTCGCTGCGGGCCGACCGCATCGATGTCACAGCCAGCAACGACATTCATCAACGAGGCGGCGAGATTGTCGCCGGCTCCGCGCTCTCGATGACCGCTGGCCGCGACATCACCATCGCCGCCGATACTCGTCACAGCGAACGGGAAGACGGGCCGAACCAATTCACGCGCGACCAGATCATCGATCGTGGTCGTCTCGCCGTCACCGGCTCCGTAGGAAAGCTAGCCGTCACCGCCGGGCAGGACCTCATCTTGCAAGCCGCCGACATCACGCACGACGCAGACGGGGCCACCACCCTGGCCGCCGGCCGCGATCTGCGTCTGAGCACGGCAACCGAAGGCGAGAACGAACGCATCGTCTGGGACGCCGACAATCGCCTCATTCAGGAACAGACGCACGAACGTGGCTCCCATATCGACACCCGAGGCAATCTCGAGCTATACGCCGGGCGCGACCTGGCCGCGCGCGCAGCCGTCATCGATAGCGCCGCGGGTGAGGTGATGCTTGCCGCCGGCGACGGCATCGATCTCGGTGCCGGCCGCTCGACTCGCCACTGGGAAGAGGCTCACCGCATCGAAGACAGTGGCTTTCTTTCCAGTTCGGTGACATCCACCCTCGATGCGTCTCGATCCGAGCGGGTGACAGGCACCCACATAGGCGGTCGGCAGGTCAGGATCAAGGCCGGCAACGACATCACCATTCAGGGCAGCCAGGTAATTTCCGACCAGAAAACAACCGCGCACGCCGGTGGTGACATTGCGCTCGTGGCCGAGCTTGAGGAAGACGCCCGACACCATTTCCAGGAAACGACGCGCTCCGGGCTGTTCTCCAACGGTGGGCTCTCGATCACCTATGGCAGCCATCGCCTTGCCAACAGCAACGACGTGGCCCAACAAACGAGCGTTCCCACGCAGCTAGCCAGTATCGAGGGGGACGTGAACATCGGCACTGGCGACACCTATCGCCAATCCGGCAGCGCCCTGCTCACCCCAGCAGGCGACATCGACATCCACGCGGGACGGGTCGAAATCCTCGAATCTCGCCAGACCGGCAGCGTCAGTCAGATGCGCGAAATGGAGCAAAGCGGGCTGACGCTCGCGCTGACCAGTCCGGTCATCGACGCCGCGAAGAGCATCCAACGTCTCGCCCAGGCTGCCGACGATACCGACAGCGGTCGCATGAAACGGCTTGCGGCCGCCAGCGCAGGACTCGCCGGAGTGGATGCCTACAGCCACATCAAGACCGGCGGCGCCGAGAAGAATGCCAACCTGGCCGACAAGGCCGGCGGCGTAAGCATCAATATCAGCATAGGCGCCAGTGAAAGCCACTATCGCGCCGAAAGCCATTCGGACAACGCCCGTGGCTCGCACATCACGGCGGGTGGCGACGTTCGGATCAATGCAGCGGATCAGGGTGAACGAAGCGATATCGTCGTTCGCGGCAGCGACATTAGCGCCGAGGGCAACGCCCGTCTCTCCGCCGATGACGAGATCGCCCTGCTCGCCGCCAAATCCCGGCGCGAAGAGCGAAGCGAGAACGACAGCCAATCCGGCAGCGTGGGTATCGGCATCGACCTGGGAGGCAATGGCGTGGGCTTCTCCATCACCGCATCGGCCGCCCGCGGTGAAGGCGAGTCAGAAGCCAGTGAGGTTACCCACCAGCTCAGCCATATCTCAGCTGGCGAGACTGCCAACCTGCAGTCGGGGGAGGACACGGCGCTGGTCGGTGCCGTCGTGGCTGGACAGCGGGTCCAAGCCGACGTGGGCGGCGACCTGCGTGTTGAAAGCGTTCAGGACGAACTCGAATACCGTGCCGAGCAACACAACGAGAGCATCGGCGTGAGCATCCCGATTGCCGGCGCCAGTTTCTCGGCTTCCTTCTCCTCGGAAGACAGCGAAGCCCAGGGAAGCTACCGGTCGGTCACCGAACAAAGCGCCATCCACGCCGGTGTAGACGGATTCGACCTCACCGTAGCCGGCAATACCGATCTGGTCGGTGGCGTCATCTCAAGCAACGGCGATCCGGCAGACAACCGGCTGATCACAGGCACCCTCACCTCACGCGACCTCACGAATGCCGCTTACGCCAGCGCCGAGGCCAGCGGCCTTTCTCTTTCCAGCGATATGGTGATGCAAGGAAGATACGGCGCAGCTAAAGGCCTTATCGCCAATACATCACTGGACGCCGATCGTTCCGCTAAGTCAAAAGGCCATACACGATCCGCCATTGACGAAGGACTTTTGATCATCACCGACCAGCGGGGCCACGAGTCTCGCACGGACATGAGCGTCGCCGAGACTATCGCCTCCCTCTCGCAACAAACAAATGAGACTCATACGGCGGCGACATTCCAAGATGCGAAAGCGATGCATACGTCAGTGGAGGCGGATAGCAAACTCAAGACGCTTGCCTACGAGCAAACCAGAAGTGCCATTGGCGATTGGGTATACGCATCGGACGACGCCGAAAAAAAGGCCGTCCTCCAGCAAGCATGCGATGACGGCGCCAGCAGTTGTGAACCGGAAATTGTCACGGACTTCAGTAATCACGACTTCGCTCATGACGAAGATGGCGCCGTCCACCTTTTCAATCACGGCATATTCAACAGTGAAGAAGAAGCACTAAACAATGCGGTTGAGCAGCACGGCTCGAAGGCTCTGGAGACTGGGATATACACGGTCATAAACCCAGAAACCCCGAATGTTCTTTCCGAGTCCGTCTACGCATCACTCGACAAGATCCGAGAGTTCACTGGCTTGACCTGGCTATTCGGTGCGAGCAATTCGTCACATGCCAACGTCGACATTCGGAAAGCCATCGAGAAACACAACGAAAGGGCGGCTCAGAACGGAGAGCAGTTGCTCTATATCGACGAAGCCGATCACAGCCGTGGCAGCATGACCGCCAGTAACGCGACTAGATTGCAAGAAGTCAAAGGTGAGACAAGCACACCGGTCCGCAGCGTTTTGTTCAACGGAGCCGCCGCCAACGCACAGCGCGTGGCAGATAGGATCGATACCGTCACTCGTGGCCTGGGAGAGGTCCATCAAAACACCCATCAAAGTGACCTCATAGGAATCATTTTTGGCGCCAACTCATCATCAGGCGGAAAGCCCGCCACGCTAGGCGATGCACATGGGTCCTACTTCAAGGACCTCCCTCCCAAATTTTTGACCGATGGCAGCGAAAACCCCATGAGAAGACAAACAGACAGAGTATGGGGGCCTGGTAAAACCGGACAACCAACCCTCGTTAACCCAAGCTCGAACCGAGACCATTAGCATGCCAAACCTAATAATGTTTATTATTACCGCAAGCATTACGGCCGGGCTTTCCGGTTGCGTAATCACCTACATGGACAAACCGCTCCCATCAAGAACCGAGCTTTGGGAAAAACCGGGCTCAACGGATGCAAAGACAAGGTCAGACATCATCCTCTGCTCCAAAAAAGGGCAATCTCTCTACCCTGACGCAGACTTCTCTATGTACTTTAGCTACACAGACTACTGCATGCTCAAAAAAGGATATGAGTTCAATAACAACCCATCCGGCCGACCCTGGTGCATAAACGGCGGGGCATTCTGGGGAACTATTGCCTGCCACTACCATCGCGACAATATAACTCGACAGAAGAGTGGAGAACTGACCTGGAGGAACAACCAAACGGTCGCTCCAGAAGAATTCATGCTAATTAAGTCAGGGCCCGCCTTTCCTTAGGAACGCAGGATTTATTTTAAACGCCCAAAAAAACCAAAGAAGATAAATAAAATATTGAACACACTCACTGAAGCGACGAACAAGTTAGCACTCTTTGTATTGACAGCTGCCTGCGCGGGGTGCAGCTGGCATTATATTGACGACCCGGCACCCGCTGAACATGAGCGCTGGCAAAAACCTGGGGCAACGATTCACTCGACACAGAAAGACCTGGGCCGGTGCAGCCCGCAGAGCATTACATCGTTCGATCATTTGCGCAGGTTAGATAAGTGCATGCTTGGCAAAGGCTACACATTCATCGATCCGGTTCGAGGTCGACACAAATGCGATTCACCGAGAATGATGAAGCTTCCGTCGTGCCAGTCACTGAGCAAGTAGTAAGTCAGCGTTAGATACAACACTGACCATAAGGTGACCCAACGGACGGCATGGCCGGAGAAGCTCCACTAGTGCCGGCTTTACTGACCTGACTGTTCAAGGAACGAACACCCATGCCGAAGCGATCAACCTTTATCCTGCTGCTGACCGGCAGCACCATGCTGTCCGGCTGCCTGACCATGTCGGGCAACTACGAAATCCAAGCCTATGACCAGAACGGCAAACGGCTCGATCCGAATATCGTCTGGTATGCGGAAGGCCGTCACGTCTACACCGTGCGCAATGCCCTGTGCATGTCACATCCGGACGCCACGCTGATCACCATCGATCTCGAGACCGGGGAACAGCATCCCTCGGAGAGCCCGCATCGCTGTCGATGATCGACAGAAACAACCCCATCGTTCAAAGGAGTGAACCTGATGAAGAAACCTTTTGCTTACCTCGCACTTGCCGCGCTCGCCAGCGGCTGTTCCACGGCCGGCACCAGCCATCCCGGCCATTCCATGAAAGACGATCTGTCCGCCTGTCTGGGGGAGGTGCAGAGCGAGAAGGACCTGCTGCTCGTCGAAGCACCCGTCGCGAACAACCCGCTATCCAACGCCATTGTCAACGGGCTCGCCGGGCAGTCCCGGGCGGCGGACACCTTGGCCACGGCCTTGAGCAACCGCGACGGCCGCCCCGTGCTTGTCTTCGGCAAGAACGCGGCCAATAACACGGCGCTGTTGCGTGCGGCACTCAAGTCTCTTCCCGACAATCAGCATGCGCGAGAGACCTGCCTTGCGGCGAGTGCAGACAGGGCAGAAGAGCTGCGCGCCCTGGCCGGCTCACACGGAATCGAACTCATTTTCACGCGCACCGAAGGCTGACGCCGCCGCCCTCTCTCCGTCCGGCAGCCGAAGCCGATCGCGGAGACAGGCAACCGAACCCTGCGCACGATGTGTGGCGCACTCTTCCCAGCCAATCGATCAAGGAGTGATTGATGAACAAGCAACTGCCACTGGCCGTACTGACGACGATCGGAATCGCCGCCACCAATCCCGCCTTCGCCGCGAGCGACATCTACCTTAAAGGCGGCATCGGCTGGGCACACAGCGAGGAGGAGTCGGCCACCATCGGCGACCTCGCCGATCCACCCGACCAAGTGGCATTCGAATCAGACGACTCGCTCGCCTACCAGCTCGGTGTCGGTTATCGACTGACCAAGTGGCTGGATGCAGAGCTTTCCCTGAGCCATATCGATGGATTCGAGTTGAGCGGCCCCTATGAGAATGACGGCAGTCCCACCGGCGAGGTTGGCCGCACCGAGGTGGACACGACCTCGATCATGGTTCTCGGACTCGTGGACCTGGCCGCCGTGCTGGATGCTTCCTGGCCACTCAAGCCGTACGTTGGCGTCGGTGCGGGGTATGCGAGGCACGAGATGGGAAGGTTCACCATCACCAATTTCAGCTCGAGAATCGACAGCCACACCAGTAGCGGATTTGCCTGGAAGGCGGTTTTGGGAGCCACCTACCCATTGGGAGAAAACGTCTCTTTGGATGCCTCTTATGCCTACGCCGACTATGGCGAAGCGGAATCCAGTCTTGATGCATACGAGGGCGGCGGCAATCTCCAGTTGAACGCGCCTCTAACGCTCGACATTCACTCTCACGAACTCTCGCTTTCGCTGCGATACCGGCTCTAGCCCGGACATTTCATGAATCCGCGTGATGATCGCGCAGAATGTTGATCGCACACGGTTTTTTCTGATGGAGCGCCGTTTCGGGGAATACGGTCGGGAGAAGAAAAAGCCGTGTGCGGTCAACAGGCCAGCGAGGGCGCGTGGATTTCATGAAATATCCGGGCTACCCCCCTGACGCCACGGAACGACACACAGCAAGGGCTATCGCTCGCACGTAGCCCGGATGGCTCCTTGCCGCCGGCAACACAACTTTCTCAATCTGAGACGAGGACAGCATGAACACAAGGACTGTCTTACCCGTCTCTCTGGCGGCACTACCTCTGACCGGCTGCGCCACCATGCAGGACCAGCAGCAAGCCTCCATCGCGGAGGTGCATTCGGCCCTGCTCTCCCAACCGGTCGCAGTTCAGCCACTGGAACAATCGGTCGCGCTGACCGAACACACGAAGGGGCAAGCCGTGGCCAACACGGTCATCGCCAGCATGGCGGCGACCGCGGCCGCCAACATGGGCATTCAACCTGGCGCGACACACGGGGAAAGTGACGAGGTGTAGGTGCGCGTCCAGAAGATAGGTGAAGCGTTTTGGGAAAACAAAAGGAAGCATTATCAAGCGAGCCGCACCGTTCAAAGAAAGGTGGAAAAATGAAGGCGTCTGTATATCTACTTGCGCCAATTATTGTCGCCGGATGCGGCCTGAAAAATATTGACAAGCCACCACCAAGCCAATTCGAGCGGTGGAGCAAAGCAGGAGAATCAAAGACAGCGACAAAGCAACATCTCAAAGACTGCGGCTACCTAGACGCCACGTGGAGCACTGAGATGCAGCAAAAAGTCGACAAATGCATGCTTAACAAAGGGTACCGGTTTATTGACGAGGTAAGAGGAATGAGGAGGTGTGATCACAAGCCCTATCAAACCCTCCCATCGTGCCAATCACTGAATGAGTGATGGCTCTATAACGGGGGTGAAATTTGGCCTAACAATCCCTTATCAGCAGACTCGCCGCCTCAAGACAATCGACTGCTCGGGCACGTTCGACCGCAAGACGCCTCTCGGTCAGCGGCGCGCAGACGATTACGAACAAGTCGACGCGGCGGCTCACGACACCGTCGATCGCTGCTACGAGCTGGCGTTGGTGCAAATGGGCATGACTTGACGTCCGAGCCGGGTCCGCCACGCGAAAGCAGGCGGCAACACTCATGGCACAATGCCCGCCCATGTCCGCCAGCCACTCCACCAAGCCCGGCTTTACTGCACCGCCCGAGGATCTCGTCGTCGACGAGGCGGCGGTGCTGCGCGCCGGCGAGCTGCCGCGCGGCGCGTTAGAGGCGTTGGTGGAACGGTTCGGGCTGAATCTGGTCTGGGTGAATGGCGGCGAGCCGATCCCCGGGAGTTTCTGGGGCGACGATGAGGCGGGGCTGATCGGCGAAACGTTGTATGTCCGCCCCGATACGGCCGCGCACTCGGCCCTGCACGAGTTCGCGCACCTGGTGTGCATGGATGCCGGCCGCCGGGCAGCGGCTCAGGCGGATGCGGGCAGCGACGACATCGAGGAAGAAGCGGTCTGCTATCTGCAGATTCTGATGGCCGATCACCTCGACGGCTTCGACCGCGAGCGGGCGCTGGCCGACATACAGGCCTGGGGCTACGTGTTCCGCGTCGGCGCGCCGACCGACTGGTTCCGAGAGGACGCCGACCGGGCCATCGATTGGCTCGCCCGGCATGACCTGATTCACTTTCCCGAGACCGGGCCGACACCCACCTTCCGCATCCGAGGCCATTCGTGACCCGACTGCAACGCATGCGCGCCGTCGCCACCTCGCCCAAGCAGCTGGCGGTGCTGTTCCTCGGCTTTTCCTCGGGCCTGCCGTTGCTGCTCACCTCCGGCACGTTGCAGGCGTGGCTGACGATGGAGGACATCGACCTCACGACCATCGGCCTGTTCGCGCTGGTTGGCCTGCCCTACACGCTCAAGTTCCTCTGGGCGCCCATCCTCGACCGCTTCGCCGTGGGGCGTTTCGCCCGTCGCCGCGGCTGGATGCTGCTGACCCAGTCGTTGATCGCGGCGGGGCTGCTGGGCCTGGCCGTGAGCGACCCGCAGACGCAGATCTGGCCGATCGCGATCTTCGCCCTGCTGGTCGCCTTCCTCTCGGCCACCCAGGACATCGCCATCGACGCCTGGCGCACCGACACGCTCGACCCGCCCGAACGTGGGTTGGGTGCAGCCGTATTCGTCATGGCCTACCGCATCGGGATGCTGATCGCCGGCTCGGCGGCCCTCGTGATGGGCGATCACATCGGCTGGCCGATTACCTACGCGATCATGGCCTCGCTGATGGGCGTGGGCATGGTCACCGCCTGGTTCGCCCCGGAGCGGGACACGCGCGAGCTTGCCCCACAGAGCATGCGCGAGGCGGTGATCGGGCCGATGAAGGCCTTCTTCTCGCGCCCCGAAGCCTGGATGCTGATCCTGCTGGTAATCCTCTACAAGTTCGGCGACGCCTTCGTCGGCACGCTGACCACGGCCTTTTTGATCCGCGGCGCAGGCTTCACCGCCACCGACGTCGGCCTGATCAATAACGGCGCCGGTCTTATCGTGACCATCGTCGGCGGGCTGTTCGGCGGGTTGTGGATGGTCAAGCTCGGCCTGTATCGCGCCCTGATGGTGTTCGGCGTGCTCCAGGCCATCACCAACCTCGGCTACGCCTGGCTGTACGAGTGGAACAGCTACGGCCTGATGGTGGCGGTGGTCTCGCTGGAGAACTTCGCCGGCGGGTTGGGGACGGCGGCCTTCGTCGCGCTCCTGATGGCGCTGTGCGACAAGGAATACTCCGCCACCCAGTACGCGCTGCTCTCGGCGATCGCCGCGCTCGGGCGCATCTACCTCGGCCCCACCGCCGGCTTTATCGTCGAGGCAGTCGACTGGACGATCTTCTTCATCCTCACCTTCCTCGCCGCCCTGCCCGGCCTGTGGCTGCTGTGGTGCGCGCGGCACACGATCCATCGTATCGATCAGTAACGCCCAGACCGCCAAGTGCGACTCCGTAACAAGGCGAGTGCAACTCGCCGCTCCCACGTCGTGTCAAGCCCGTCGACACCATCCCCGAAGGCACCGCGACGTGGCACTCCGCGTGACAGCGGGGCCGATTCGTCGCTACCCAACTGTCGCAGCCCCGTGACTCCGCCGTTGCCACAAGACCTGAACCAAGCAGCGGATTGTCGGTCTGCATGAACTACGCTGCGTAATACACATCGTCCCAGAGGCATTTCCCATGAGTCACCGTCTGACCAACACCCTGCTCGCCGTCGGAGCCGCCTTGCTGATTGGCCAAGCTAGCGCGCTGATCAGCCAGGCCGGTGCGATGGCCCAGCCGCCCGAACACGCCGGCAAGTCCGGACAAGCGCCCGGGGAAACGTCCGGGCAGCCACCGGCGCAAGCCGAACGAGGCGACCGAGACCGGGGGCAAATGGACGATTCGCGCGAACGCCACGGCGAGCGTGGGCATCAGCAATCGCGTTATCACATCTCCACGCGCGAGCAGACCTACCTGCGCGACTGGTACAGCCGCAACCTGCCGCCGGGCCTTGCCAAGCAGGGCAAGGTGCCGCCCGGCCACGCCAAGCGCCTGCAACGCGGCTCCACCTGGCCACCGCAGGGCGTCGACTACCAGCGCCTACCGCGCGAACTGGTGCGAAACCTCTCGCCACTCCCCGACCACATGCGCTACTACCGCGTCGGCACGGACGTCGTGATCGCCGACATGGCCGGCCAGGTCGTCAGCGACGTGGTCTACGACGTCCTCAATTGACACCGGGCCACAACGCCATCCGGCGTTGTGGCCGACGGCCAGCTAAACCGTTAACATTCACCCTTTGCCGGACCGGTCAGCCCGCGATCACGCGCGGCGACCGGTCCGGCCTGCTATACACGCCAAGCCAGCGACCGACGACATGACCGCAGACGAGCAACAGGCCACCGACCCGAAACCGGAAACCACCGGCACCGACGCGGTCGAGACCACCCCCGAAACCCGCGCCCAGACGCCGGCTGATCCGGCCGAAAAGGCCGCGGCCGACGGGGCGGGCAACGAAGCGCAGGTCGACGAAGGCCAAGGCGAAACGGCCGCGGCGTCCGGGGCGAACCAGCCCAAAAAGCCCCGCGTCCACCCGCGCGAGGCGGTCAAGCAGTTCGAGGCCGCCTGGCCGCAAGCCTTCTCCTCCGACCCCAAGCAGGTCAAGCCGCTGGCCATCGGCATCCTCCAGCAGATCCTCGCCGACCGCCCCACCGAGCTCGACGGCCTGAACTCCAAGGCCATCCGCGCGGCGATGAAGTTCTACACCTCGCGCTTGTCGCACCACATCCGCCGTGTGGTACGA
>Ga0116197_1000255_pt1 | contig 10676 bp, 8 predicted proteins | sample ZodSprsou2mmetaG_FD_94480 | JGI IMG/M metagenome (GOLD analysis project Ga0116197, IMG submission 94480) | Hot spring sediment microbial communities from Zodletone spring, Oklahoma to study Microbial Dark Matter (Phase II) - Zodletone Spring... ...
TATTTCTTATATTCTTGATATATTAAATATAACACATGATGAATTTATTAATTTCGAGTTTAAATCGAGTGATACAAGTGGTCTTATAAGATTCGAGGACGACTATGAAATAAAAAGTATTTTTGTGGTAATGCCTATGCGAATATAAATAATGAAAATAAATTCACTATTTTTAGAAAATTTACGATGTTTTAAAGAAATAAATATAAAATTTAGCAATGGCGTAAATTTTCTTGTTGGTCTTAATGGATCGGGTAAAACAACAATACTTGAATCAATCCAGGTTTTAGGTACAGGAAAAAGTTTTAGAACATCCAAAATTGAAAATATGCGCAACTATGAAGCAAATAGCTTTACAATTGCTTCGGAAATTGAAAGAAGAGGTGTTTTAAAAACAATAGGTTTTCATAAAGAAGCTTTGAAATTTAAAATACGAATAGATTCTTTAAGTGTTAATCGATTATCTGAGTTGGTAAGAAACTTTTCTATAGTAACTTATCATTCAAATTCAATTTTAATGATTGAAGGTGAGTCTCAACATCGTAGACGTTTTATTGATTGGTGGCTTTTTCATTCAAATAATGAATTTTATTCCGAATGGTTGCGTTATCAAAGATTACTAAAACAACGCAATGCCGCATTAAAAAATGACATCAAATCAATAAATATATGGGATAGCGTATTATCTGAATCAGGAGAAAAAATTAATTTTTTTAGAAGTTCTGCGGTAAGCATGCTAATGAGCGAGGTCTTTTTTTTAATAGATTTAAATTATTCATCTTTTCCAAAATTTTCATGGCACTATGTATCAGGCTGGAATAAAAACGAATCTTTAATGTCGTCACTTAAGCGCAACCAGCAAAAAGATATCCAATACGGTTTCACTTCTGTAGGTCCGCATCGCGCTGATTTGCGTTTTATTTTTAATGGAAAAGACGCAAAAGATAGTCTTTCACGTGGTCAGCAAAAAACTTTATCTTTGATTTTTTTGATTACACTAGCATCAATACATAAAAAATATTTGCATGAGACACCTATTTTTATGCTTGATGATATTGCTGCAGAACTGGATACGTTTCAGCGGAATAATTCAATCGAGCAAATTATTGATCTAGGTGGCCAAGTATTATTAACTGCACTGGATTTAAACGATTTGAAATTTAGGCCATCGACATGCCTGAACACGTTTGTACTCCAAGAAGGGGAGGTTCACATGCTATGATCACGCGAATTGATTTAATGGTTTCACAGTAAAACTTATGAATTCCGACTCACATCCAAACGAACATGCTGATTTAATTAAAGAAAATATGCATCCGCACACTTACGATTCGACATCGATTAAGGTGTTGAAAGGTCTTGATGCCGTTCGTAAACGTCCTGGGATGTACATTGGTGATACAGACGATGGATCTGGCCTACACCACATAGTGTTCGAAGTAGTTGACAACGCGATTGACGAAGCCTTAGCCGGCTACTGTTCCAGCGTTGATGTTGTAATTCATGCCGATGGTTCGGTTAGTGTTGCAGATGATGGCCGTGGCATCCCGGTTGATATACACGAAGAAGAAGGCCGTTCTGCGGCAGAGGTCATCATGACTGTACTGCATGCGGGGGGTAAGTTTGACGATAATTCTTACAAGGTTTCGGGTGGCCTGCATGGTGTAGGCATTTCTGTTGTCAATGCATTATCCGACTTGCTCGAACTCACTATTCGACGTAATGGTAAAAAATACCGTCAAGAATACAATCTTGGTGAACCACTTTATCCACTTAAAGAAATTGGTGAGGCTGCCGGTACGGGTACGAAAGTTCGTTTCAAACCAAGTCCGACAATATTTACAAAGCTTGAATTTCATTACGATATTCTGGCGAAGCGTTTACGTGAGTTATCCTTCCTCAATTCAGGCGTACGTATTCATCTACAGGATGAAATTAGCGGACGCGAAGATGTTTTCATGTACGAAGGTGGAATTCGCGCTTTTGTCGAACATCTTAATCGTGGAAAAACACCTATCCATCCTTCCGTTATTTACATTCAAGGTGAAAAAGACGGTATTGGCGTTGAGGTGGCTTTGCAATGGAATGATAGTTATAACGAAGGTGTTTATTGCTTTACTAATAACATTCCTCAACGTGATGGTGGCAGCCATCTGGCAGGTTTCCGTGCCGCGCTGACGCGAACACTTAATCAGCATATGGAAAGAGAGGGTCTTTTTAAAAAGGCTAAGGTGGATGTTGCCGGTGATGATGCACGTGAGGGACTGACCGCAGTACTTTCGGTTAAGGTACCGGATCCAAAATTTTCTTCTCAAACCAAAGATAAATTGGTGTCTTCTGAAGTTAAAGCACCGGTTGAAAATTTGATTGCCGATGTTCTGCGTGATTTTTTACTTGAGCGACCCAGTGAGGCTCACGCAATCACAGGTAAAATTATCGACGCAGCGCGTGCGCGTGATGCTGCACGAAAGGCTCGTGAATTAACTCGACGTAAAGGCGCGTTGGACATTGCCGGTCTTCCTGGAAAATTGGCCGATTGCCAGGAAAAGGATCCGGCTAAATCTGAACTTTTTCTTGTGGAAGGGGATTCTGCGGGTGGCTCGGCCAAACAAGGACGTGATCGTCGTACCCAAGCGATTTTGCCGCTTAAGGGTAAAATTTTAAATGTTGAAAAAGCACGTTTTGATAAGATGCTGGCTTCTGCTGAAGTTGGCACCTTGATTACTGCTCTGGGCACGGGAATTGGTCGTGATGATTACAATCCAGACAAACTTCGCTACCATCGTGTGATTATCATGACGGATGCGGATGTGGATGGTTCACATATTCGTACCTTGCTTTTGACCTTCTTTTATCGCCAGATGCCGGAGTTAATCGAGCGCGGCCATATTTATATTGGCCAGCCACCGCTTTACAAGGTCAAAAAAGGTAAGCAGGAACAATATGTCAAGGATGATATTGAAATGAATGCCTATTTGTTGCAACAGGCAATTGATAATGCGCGTTTGCATGTTTCTCTGGATACACCTCCCATTAGTGGTTCAGCACTTGAACAATTGGCCAAAGCACATTTATCGGCACGTGTTGTGATTGACCGTCTGACAAGGCGTTTTGATCGTGCAGCGATTGAGCATTTGTTAGATTTACCGCGTTTGTCAGCGTCAGATTTGGCCTCGGCTTATGATTGGGCACATCGTTGGGCTCAATTAATCAACGAGGGTGTGGATGCACGAGTCCAGCATCGTGCAGAAATAATTACCATAGAAGGTGAGCCAGCGATTCGTTTGACTCGAGATCAGCATGGTTTAAGTCATTCTTGGATTTTTGATACGGATTTCTTTAATTCGATGGACTATCGGTTGATTGCCGATCATTCGGATCGAGTGCATGGTTTACTCGGTCTTGATGCAATCATTCGTCGTGGTAATGATTCCAAACCTGTACGCCGTTTTGAGGATGTTATGCAGTGGTTACTGGATGAAGCTCGCAAGGGCTTGAGCATTCAGCGCTACAAAGGTTTGGGTGAAATGAATCCTGAGCAGCTTTGGGAAACGACAATGAATCAGGAAACTCGTCGTTTACTGCAAGTCCGTATTGAAGATGCGATTGCTGCGGATGAGGTTTTCACTACCTTGATGGGTGATTTAGTCGAGCCACGACGTGATTTTATCGAGCGTCATGCTTTGTCGGTCAATAACATCGATATATAGAAAGTATTAAGAGGCTCGTCGCATGAGCTTGCCCGATCGTGCTTTGCAAAATGAGGTTGAGCAGGCTTTGCTTGGCTTATCTGAACAAGATCGACTCAGCATGTTAGCTAATATGGATACGGCTTCATCCTATCCAGCCGTATTTTCTGCCAGCCCGTTTGTTGTTGGATCGATTTTTCGTCAGCCTGGCTTGCTTGGTGAATTGATCCACAGTCGCGATCTTTTCTCAGCGTGTGAATTGTCTGATCTAAAACAGCGTTTAATCTCTCGTTTTGCGCTGGTTTCGGATGAAACTTCTCTGCTGCGTGCCTTGCGTCAGTTCCGCCGTCGGGAAATCGTGCGCATTGCCTGGCGCGATTTGGCCGGTTGGGCGGATACTGACGAAACTCTGCGTGAGCTCACCTGGTTGGCGGATGTTGCCGTGCAGGGTGCGTTGGATTGGTGGATGGCGCAGTTATCACAGCGCCATGGTCAGCCTCGCGATGCTTTGGGTCAGCCGGTCGGGTTGGTGGTACTGGGCATGGGTAAACTCGGCGGCCATGAGCTTAATTTTTCTTCTGATATTGATCTTATTTTCGCCTTTGATGACGAAGGTGAAACGGATGGTGCCAAGCCGCTGGACAATAGCGAGTTTTTTACCCGTCTTGGTCAACGTTTGATTCGTGCAATTGATGCTCGAACCGAGGACGGTTTTGTTTTCCGTGTGGATATGCGTTTACGGCCTTGGGGTGATGAAGGTCCTCTAGCGCTGACTTTTGAGCAAATGGAGTTGTATTACACTCTGCATGGTCGCGAATGGGAGCGTTATGCCTTGATTAAGGCGCGTCCGATGGCCGGTGATCTTTTGGCTGGCGAACGTTTGATGCAGCAATTGCGCCCATTTGTTTATCGGCGATATCTTGATTATGGTGCGTTTGGCCAGTTACGCGAAATGAAGACCATGATTGAGCGCGAAATGGCCAAAAAAGGCATGCGTGATAACGTCAAATTGGGGCTGGGCGGGATTCGTGAAGTCGAGTTTATTGGCCAGGTATTCCAACTGTTGCGCGGTGGGCGCGAGCCGGCGCTGCAACAGCGCGGTATTTTGAACATTCTGCGGGTATTGGTTAATGATGAGGTATTAAGTGCGGATGAGTTTCAGGCGCTTACTCAGGGCTACGAAGTATTGCGCCGCGTAGAAAATCGTTTGCAGGCTGCGCGCGATCAGCAAACCCAATTTCTACCCGAAACCCCTCACGAACAAATGCGCCTTGCGCTAAGCATGGGATTTACGGATTGGACTCGGTTCATACAATTTTTGAATCAGAATCGTGCAGGCGTGCATCGAGTTTTCCGCCGGGTGTTTCGTGTGCTGAATAATCAAGCGGATGACACGCGCAATCGCTTGGATGAAGTCGCCACCGGTCTGTTGCAAGGCGCAGCTGCGGAGCATGTATTACGCGAAGAAGGTTTTCAGAGTGAAAACATCGCCCCTGTGCTTAGCGCGCTGCAAGCATTTTTACAGGAGCGCTTTATTCGTGCATTGAGCGACACCGCTCGTGCACGTTTGTTGAAGTTGTTACCGCGTGTATTAAAGGCGGTGGCCAACGAAGCCGAAACCCGCGTGATGGACGTTTTGCCCCGCATGTTTGCGCTGCTTTCCAAAATTGGCGGACGCAGCGTTTACCTGGCGCTCTTGCTGGAAAATCCACAGGCACTGGAGTTGCTGGTGCGTTTATTGGCCGCCAGTCCGTGGATTGCGCAACAACTTACGCTTCATCCGATTTTATTGGATGAGTTGCTGGATGCGCGCACCTTGTTCGCCCCGCCGAGTGCTGAGCACCTCCGCCTTGAAATGCGCGCCATGTTGGTGAATGTGCCCGATGGCGACACCGAGCGCCAAATGGATGAGCTACGCCGATTCAAACAAATCAATATGTTACGTGTGGCGGCCGCTGACATTATGGATGTTTTGCCCGTCATGCAGGTCAGCGATTACCTGACCTGGATGGCGGAAACGTTGTTGGAGGAGGTGCATCGGGAATCCATGCGTGAACTGGTGCAACGCCACGGCACGCCGACATGTGTCATTGATAGCCAGGCCTTTACGCCGGGCTTGGCGGTCATTGGTTACGGCAAGCTTGGTGGCCTGGAACTGGGTTATGGCTCGGATTTGGATATTGTTTTTTTGCATGATTCAGTGGGAGAACAACAAGAAACCGATGGTGAAAAAACGCTGGATAACGCCCAGTTTTTCGCGCGTGTCACTCAGAAAATGATTTCACGCATAACCACGCAAACACCCGCCGGTGTGTTGTACGAGATTGACACCCGCCTGCGCCCCGACGGTGCTTCAGGTTTACTGGTTTCCAGCCTGAGTGCCTTTGCAGACTACCAGCGTCATCATGCCTGGATTTGGGAGCACCAAGCTTTGACACGGGCACGCTGGGTGGCCGGTGAACCGCGACTCAAAGCGGCGTTTGAAGCTGTGCGCCATGCGGTGCTGTGCCAACCACGCGAGCCGCAGGGTTTGCGTGCCAGCGTGGTGGAAATGCGCCACAAAATGCGCGCCGAACTGGATCAAAAAGACCCAAGCAAATTTCATATCAAAACCGGGTCCGGCGGCCTGACGGATATTGAATTTATCGTTCAATATCATTTACTTGCCCATGCACATACCCATCCCGATATTGTGCGTTGGAGCGACAATATTCGTCAGCTGGCCGACCTTGCAGAGGCAGGTATTCTTGCGCCTGAAGAAAGCGCCAGCCTGGCCGAGATTTACTGCCGCCTGCGTGATCGTGGACATCGCCTGGTACTTGAAAACCGCAAAACCATCGTCGATGCGCAGGAATTCGAGCAAGAGCGCGCCTTGGTGCGCGAAGTCTGGCAGCGCAGGATGGAGCCTAACCCAGCTTCCATGCCATAATTCCGCAACATTTACTTGCCGATATTCAGGAGTTTTTAGACATGGCATCCCTTCCCACCATGGCCGACCGCGACGGCGTGATCTGGTACGACGGCCAGATGGTCGATTGGCGTGAGGCCACCACCCACGTTCTTACGCACACCCTGCACTACGGCATGGGCGTATTTGAGGGGGTGCGCGCGTATAAAGCCGAGCAGGGTACGGCCATTTTCCGTCTGGAAGAACACACCAAGCGTCTTTTGAATTCCGCCAAAATCCTGCGCATGGACGTGCCCTGGAGTGCGCAAGAACTGAACGAAGCACAGCGCGCCGTGGTGCGTGAGAACAAGCTTGAGTCCGCCTATATTCGCCCGATGTGTTTTTACGGTGCGGAAGGTATGGGTTTACGCGCCGATAACCTGAAGGTGCATTGCATCGTTGCCGCCTGGACGTGGGGTAGTTACCTTGGCGCAGAAAACATGGAGCGCGGCATTTGCGTGAAAACTTCTTCGTTTACCCGTCATCACGTGAATATCACCATGTGCAAGGCCAAAGCGAATGGTAACTACATGAACTCCATGCTGGCGCTGCGTGAGGCGTTGCAAGATGGTTACGACGAAGCCATGTTGTTGGATGCGGAAGGCTATGTCGCCGAAGGTTCTGGCGAAAATATTTTCATCGTGCGTGATGGCATCATCTTCACCCCCGATCTGACCTCGGCGCTAGACGGCATTACGCGCAAGACGATAACCCTACTGGCGGGTGAGCTCGGTCTGAAAATTATCGAAAAACGCATTACGCGCGATGAAGTTTATATCGCTGACGAGGCCTTCTTCACCGGTACCGCCGCTGAAGTGACCCCGATTCGTGAAATTGATAATCGTCCGATCGGCTGCGGCTCACGCGGCCCGATTACCGAGCGCTTACAGTCGCTGTATTTCGACGTGGTGCATGGGCGGCACCCCAAACACTTGGGTTGGCTGAGTCTCGTCGCCTGATAGAGGAAGGTTTCACATGAATCCAAATACCGCCGCGCATCCACAGGATTTCAAAACGCCAAACACGGCTAAGGCCATTCAGGTGCGGCAGAGTGACCTGCCTGTGCATTGCCCACGTGATGGCGAAAGCTTGTGGAATTCACATCCGCGTGTGTACATCCCGGTGGAAGAAAACGGCGGTCAGGCGCGCTGCATTTATTGTGGTGCCTTGTATCAGCTGGTGGATTAGGTCGATGGACTAGTCGCGAAAAACATCATGCAGCTTCTGCTGGATAAGCCACTTTGGATCGTTATTATCGTAGTCACGATCCTGCTGCATGTCGTATTTTTCTTTGGCATTCGGCGGGTGATGCGCAAGGCGAAGGAAGCACAGAAGGACGAGGCGGCGTAAGGCTTCGTGTGTCTTTTCATTCTTGCAGATTTTGTATAGCTAACCCGCCCTCCAGTTTACCTTTCCCCTTCCATGCGCATCTCACACATCCGCCAACGCCTGCGCGCCCACGGTGCATTACCCTGCCACGAACATCGAGTTCTGCAGTCCTGGGTACAGCTCAGGTCACTGGATAACCGTTACAGCAAGGCGGAGGATTTTCTGCCCAAGGCCGTGCGTGCTGAATTACCCGCGTTGTTAGCCGAGATGGAAGAGCTTGCTCGCGTGCGTTCGCGGCATGATGACGACGAAGGATCGTCTCGGTTATTGGTCGAGCTGGCCGACGGACAAACCGTGGAAAGCGTGTTGTTGCCGCGTGATGGTCTGTGCGTTTCCACTCAAGTGGGCTGCGCAGTGGGTTGCACGTTTTGCATGACTGGGCGCGAGGGCTTGTTGCGCCAGCTGGGCAGTGCCGAGATCATCGCTCAGGTGGTGCTGGCTCGGCGCTTGCGTACAGTGAAAAAAGTGGTGTTTATGGGCATGGGCGAGCCCGCGCACAATTTCGATAATGTGATGGAAGCCATTGAATTGTTGGGCAAAGAAGGCGGCATCGCGCACAAAAACCTGGTGTTTTCCACGGTGGGCGATAGGCGGGTGTTTGAGCGCCTGCTGCAGGGCTCGGTTAAACCGGCTTTGGCGCTTTCGCTGCACACCAGCCGTGCCGAGCTGCGCACGCAACTGCTACCCAAGGCACCGCGCATCGATCCCGAGGAGCTGGTGGAGCTGGGCGAGGTCTATGCCCGCGCCACCGGTTATCCGATTCAGTACCAGTGGACGTTGCTTGCGGGCATCAACGACAGTGAAGAGGAGCTGGAGGGCATCGTGCGCCTGCTGTCCGGCAAGTACGCGATGATGAACCTGATTCCCTACAACACGGTGGATGCTCTGCCTTACCGCCGTCCCGATGCCGAGCACACGGCGCACATGGTGCGCAGCCTGCATCGGCGCGGCATTTTGGCCAAGATGCGCAACTCCGCCGGGCAGGAGATCGACGGCGGTTGCGGCCAGTTGCGCGCGCGGGCGCTGGTCAGGATGGATAGGAGTGCGACGACGCACCTGCCAGCAAAGACTCCACTGCGCTAGCCAGATCCGCATAGACCAGGGTTCCCTCGGGCAGAGCGCCCGCTGTCAGCGTGCGCTCGCCCTTGCCAGTGCGAACCAAGATCGGGTGGGCGTGTACGGCAACGGCGGCTTGCAGGTCGCGCAGGCTGTCGCCGACCACGGGAACGCCGGTCAAGCTACAACCAAAATGTGCGGCAATCTCTTCATACATGCCGGGCAAGGGTTTGCGGCAGGTGCTGATCTCATCCGGTCCGTGTGGGCAGTACACCAGATGATCCACGCGCCCGCCGAGGGTGGCGAGCAAGTCGTGCATTTTCTGGTGCATGGCATCCAGCGTTGCCTCGCTAAACAAGCCGCGAGCCAAGCCGGATTGATTGCTGGCAACGGCTACAGTCCATCCGGATAGGGTCAGGCGCGCCATGGCTTCCAGGCTCCCGGGGAGTGGAATCCATTCATCCACGGATTTGATGAAGTCATCTGAGTCGTGGTTAATCACGCCGTCGCGGTCGAGGATAATCAGCTTGCGGCAGTCCATCTCAGGCATCTTTGAACGCCTCGTCGATCATGGCGCACCAGATGTGTCCGATCAGAATATGGCATTCCTGAATGCGTGGTGTGTCGCTAGATGGCGCAAGGATCATGTGCTCAAGCATGTCCTTGAGCGCGCCGCCCTGGCCGCCAAGCAGACCTAGCGTGCTCACGCCCATGGCGCGAGCGCTGTTCACGGCGGCAATGACGTTGCGGCTGTTGCCGGAGGTGGAAATGCCGATCAGCACATCACCGGGACGGGCGAGCGCTTCAACCTGGCGGGAAAATACGGCATCAAAGCCAAAGTCATTGCCTATCGAGGTTAAAGCCGAACTGTCGGTGGTCAGTGCAAGCGCGGGCAGGCCACGTCGCGCATGACCAAAGCGCCCGACCAGTTCGGCGGCGATATGTTGTGCATCGGCAGCGCTGCCGCCATTGCCGCAGACGAGGATTTTGCCGCCTGCACGCAGGGCGGCAATCAGCAGCTCGCCGTGGAACTGAATCGTGCTTTCTTGCGTGCTTAGGGCGGCTATAGCGGCTTGATGTTGTTGGAAGTGTTGTGCAATAAAGGACACGCTGTGTTTCCTTCGATTAGAATGACCGACAGCTTAAGGACAGACCGAAGAAATTGCTATTCGGCATAGGCTTTTCAGCTCCCTCCCTCTTGACGGGGGAGGGTTGGGGAGGGGGTGATGACGCATGCAAAGTGTATGCCTTGTGGATGTTGCTGCCCCCTCTCCCCAGCGGCTTCGCCCCCCTCGCTACGCTCTCCCCGCGAGGGGAGAGGGGGGCAAAACGTATGCCATCCACTTTATCCAATAATTCAGCGCCCATTTTATGCTTTTTGACCTTCCTGATTTTTCACGCGCGCATGTTTTGGTGGCTGGCGATGTCATGTTGGATCGCTACTGGCATGGCGCAACCTCGCGGATTTCGCCGGAAGCACCTGTGCCGGTGGTGCGGGTGCAAACCGATGAATTGCGCGTGGGCGGTGCCGGAAACGTGGCCTTGAATGTCACGGCCTTGGGCGCAGCGGCCACGCTGGCGGCTTTGGTGGGTGA
>Ga0116197_1000256_pt1 | contig 10674 bp, 7 predicted proteins | sample ZodSprsou2mmetaG_FD_94480 | JGI IMG/M metagenome (GOLD analysis project Ga0116197, IMG submission 94480) | Hot spring sediment microbial communities from Zodletone spring, Oklahoma to study Microbial Dark Matter (Phase II) - Zodletone Spring... ...
ATCTTAGTTTAGTAAGCTGCCTTCGCAATCGGTGTTCTGTGTAATATCTAAGCATTTCACCGCTACATTACACATTCCGCCTACCTCAACTAGATTCAAGAAAACCAGTATCAATGACAATTCTACAGTTGAGCTGCAGGATTTCACCACTGACTTAATTTCCCGCCTACGTACCCTTTAAACCCAATGAATCCGGATAACGCTTGCATCCTCCGTATTACCGCGGCTGCTGGCACGGAGTTAGCCGATGCTTATTCGTACGGTACCGTCAAGCTTCTACACGTAGAAGTGTTTCTTCCCGTACAAAAGAAGTTTACAACCCGTAGGGCCGTCATCCTTCACGCGGCATGGCTGGTTCAGGCTTTCGCCCATTGACCAATATTCCTCACTGCTGCCTCCCGTAGGAGTCTGGTCCGTGTCTCAGTACCAGTGTGGGGGACCATCCTCTCAGACCCCCTAGACATCGTGGTCTTGGTGAGCCATTACCTCACCAACTAACTAATGTCACGCATGCCCATCTCTAACCGCCGGAGCTTTGACTATAAAAAGATGCCCAATCATAGCCATATGGAGTATTAATCCGAATTTCTTCGGGCTATTCTCCAGTTAGAGGTAGGTTACAAACGCGTTACTCACCCGTGCGCCGGTCGTCGCCTGGCCGAAGCCATCGTTACCCCTCGACTTGCATGTGTTAGGCCTGCCGCTAGCGTTCATCCTGAGCCAGGATCAAACTCTTCGTTGTAGAAAAATTTAATTTGCTCAAGACTCTTCACTCCTGATATTCTTTGGAATTTCAGGTGACTACTTTACCTTGTTCTTACTTCAATATTTTCAAAGAACTTTTGTTCACATTTGGACGAACTGCAAAGATACGAAAAAATTATCGATTTCACTTAAAAACTTCCTCACAATTTCAATCTTCACAGAACATCACTTTCAAAAAGCGGATGCAAAGATAAGTACATTAATTTCTAATCTCCAAATATTTTTTTCAGTTTGTGAATTATATTTTACAAGGCATTGACATGTAGCATGATAAGGGTATTCCTCCTTTCTCATTGGATCGTTCTTCCAAAAAATGGTTTAATTTTGTTCCTTTCGGCACATCAGGATGAGCGAGCGACTGGTCATCGTACCCACATACAACGAGATCGAGAACATCGGGAAGATCGTCGAAGCCGTCATGGGCCTTCCGGCGGAGACAGACCTCCTGGTGGTGGATGACCGTTCGCCGGACGGTACGGGACAGCGGATCAGGGAACTGCAGCCGAAATACAGGGACCGGCTCCACCTGCTGGAAAGGCCGGGGAAGCTGGGTCTGGGCACGGCCTACATCGCAGGATTCAAATGGGCCCTTGAAAGGGAATACAGGTACGTCTGCGAAATGGATGCCGATCTGTCCCATGATCCAAACGACCTCCCGAGGCTGTTCGATGCCTGCAACCACGACCGGGCCGATGTGGCCATCGGTTCCCGTTACATCTCGGGCGTCAATGTGGTCAACTGGCCCATCAGCCGCGTACTGATCTCCTATTTTGCTTCAGTATACGTGCGCCTGATCACGGGGATGAAGGTGCGTGATGCCACAGCGGGTTTCGTCTGTTACAGGAGAGCGGTGCTGGAGGCCATCAATGTGGACCAGATCCGCTTCAAAGGGTATGCCTTTCAGATCGAAATGAAGTTCAAAGCCTGGAAATACGGCTTCAGGGTGGTGGAACTCCCAATCATCTTCACCGACCGCAGGGAAGGCTCATCCAAAATGTCAGGAAGGATCGTCAGCGAAGCTGTCTGGGGCGTGGTACGGATGAAAATCGCCTCATGGTTCAAACAATATCCGCGTCCGGGGACGGAGGCCTGAAAGGGGGCATGGGGACGTGGCCGCAAATGGGTAATATAATGAATAATTATCTGATCATCAATGCCAGGATCGTGAACCAGGGGACCGTGGTACCCGGATTCGTACTGGTCCGGGGAGGGATTATCAGGGCTGTGGCACCGGGAAAACCCGGGGCGGAAACCGACCTGGCGGAGGTGGTGGATGCCGGCGGCAAATACCTGATCCCCGGGGTGATCGATGACCACGTCCACTTCCGCGAACCGGGGCTTACACACAAGGCGGAGATCGCCACCGAATCCAGGGCTGCCGTGGCGGGGGGCGTGACTTCCTACATGGAAATGCCCAATACCAGTCCCCCGGCGGTAACCATTGCCGAACTGGAAAAGAAGTTCGAGCGTGCCTCTGAGGCATCCCTTGCCAATTACTCCTTCTACCTGGGCGCCGCCACCGGTAACATCGGGGAGCTCGGGAAACTGGATCCTGAGCGTCATTGCGGGGTGAAGCTTTTCATGGGCTCTTCCACCGGGAACATGATGGTGGAAAAACCGGAAGCCCTGGAAAGGGTATTTGCGGAATCTCCCGCCCTCCTGGCCGTGCATTGCGAGGATGACGCAATCATCCGGAAGAACCTGGAGCTGCAGCTGAAGGTATTCGGGGACAACATTCCCGTGAGGATGCATCCCGTCATTCGCAGTGATGAAGCCTGCTTCCGTTCAAGCGCCCGGGCGGTGGAACTGGCACAGAAGCATCACACCCGGCTGCACGTTTTGCATGTGACAACGGCCAGGGAAATGGATCTGTTCGAGAAGGGGACCGACTACACGAAGAAAAGGATCACCGGAGAAGCCTGTGTCCATCACCTCTGGTTCCATGACGCGGATTACGAAAGGAAAGGGACCCTCATCAAATGGAATCCGGCCATCAAAACATTGCATGACCGCGATTCCCTGCTTAAAGGGCTGTTGGAGGACAGGCTGGATGTGATCGCCACGGACCATGCACCGCATACCATTGAGGAAAAACAGAACAAATATTCCGTTGCGCCCTCGGGGGGACCAATGATCCAGCATTCACTGGTGGCAATGCTGGAACTGGTCCACCGGAAAAAACTGACCATCGAAAAGGTTGTGGAAAAAATGTGCCACGCCCCGGCCAGGCTCTTTGGAATCAAGGAACGGGGTTTCATACTTCCCGGTTACAAAGCCGATCTGGTGCTGGTGGACACGGAACATGAATGGACCGTAACCCGCCGAGGGCTTTATTACAAATGCGGCTGGTCGCCCCTTGAAGGAGAGGTGTTCCATTCCCGGGTAACCCACACCTGGGTGAACGGGAAGCTGGTGTTCATGGATGGAATGTTCAATGAGATGGTGCGTGGGGAAAGGTTGGGATTTATTAAGAGTTAGAAAGTTAGTGGTTAGGAAGTTAGGAAATAGATAATACTGATAACCAAAAAATACGTATCAATGAAAAGAAAACTTCAATCAGGGCCGCAATACGCCCTTTACGCGGGCCTGCTGGTCATGGCCATTTCGATCTCCTCGTTCACGGGCTGTTCCTCAGGCAAAAAGGACACACAGGAAACAGAAAAAAAGAATCCTGCCTGCAAGGTGGAGACAACTTTGTTCGGGATCACAGCTGAAGGGGATTCCGTGATGCTGTACACCCTCAAGAATGAAAAAGACTACGTGGTAAAGATCACCAATTTCGGTGGGATCATCACCGAAATTCATACACCGGACCGGGAGGGTCAGTTCGGGAACATCGTCCTGGGATTTGACAACCTGGACCGGTATCTTGCCGGTCATCCCAACTTCGGTGCCCTGATCGGCCGTTACGGCAACCGGATCGCGGATGCAAAGTTCACCCTGGACGGAGTTACCTACCAGCTCGCGGCCAACAACGGGGACAACTCGCTGCATGGCGGAGTGATCGGTTTTGACGATGTGATCTGGGAACCGGAAGTGATCTCCTGCGATGAGCGGGCAGCACTGAGACTTTCCTATGTCAGCGAGGACGGGGAAGAGGGATTCCCGGGTACGCTGACCGTCCATGTCACTTACGAACTTCTCATGGATCAGCTCCTCATCACCTATGAAGCCACCACAGACAAAGCCACCCCGGTCAACCTGACAAATCACAGTTATTTTAACCTTGCCGGTGAGGGAACCATTCTGGACCATGTGCTTTACATCAATGCCTCCAGGTACACCCCGGTGGATAATGAGCTGATCCCCACAGGAGAGATCGCACCTGTGGAGGGGACTGCCTTCGATTTCAGGAAACCGCGGGTGATCGGTGAACGGATTGATGAGGTGCCGGGTGGATACGACCATAATTTTGTTCTGGACCAGGCAGAAGGAGAGAGAACACTGGCCGCCAAATTAATGGACCCGAAAACTGGAAGGTCCCTGGAAGTGATCACCACAGAACCGGGGGTTCAGTTTTACACCGGAAATTTCCTGGACGGATCACTCTCATCCGGGGACTTCACCTACGTGAAACATTCGGGCCTCTGCCTGGAAACACAGCATTTCCCGGATTCACCCAATCAGCCTGACTTCCCCAGCACCATTCTAAGGCCGGGTGAGACCTATTCCACCCAGACGATCTTCAAGTTCGGGGTTGAGAAATAAGGGGCCGATCAGGCAAGTATACCAATGTGTGCATTTTTTAATATGTCGGCCGGAAAGCTTCGGTCAGGAAATTGTATTCAGGGTGAATGCATTGAACTGGTGCTAAATGATATCGATGAAGCGATCTTGTCGCCTGGCTCCGCCAGAGCCTGATCAGGGAAAACAGATACGCAGAAGATACCTTGACCTGCAGGCTCTGAAAAAAGCCTGCTACACAAGACACTTTTTCAGTCATATTCTGTTTTTTCTATCTCGATGCCTCCAACGAGTTTTCTTGCTTTTATCAGGGCTTCTGCCCGTATTGTATATTCAGAAGGGTAAAGCAGTCGTTCGCTTGCCGATTTCACTGATTCGGTGTTCTGACTTGCCTGGATCAGCTTGCTGGCTGTTTCGGCATTCTCTTTTTCTTCCGGATCGTCTGATTTCATCAAGGTCTCAGCCTTCTCCAGAATCAACCTCTGCTGAATCGAAAGAATTTGTTCCAGGGTTTCCACAGCATTGGTCTGCAGCCGTTCCCGGTCCACTCCCCCCACGAGCATCTCGGCAGCAAGCAGGTTCTCAAAACAATACTGATAATTGAACGGGTGGATGATATGGGGCGCATCGGGAATTGTCGGAGGCCATTGACCGTCTGAATTGTAAGAGTTGGTCAGATGGTACCAGGCTTTCTCCTTTGTGACCCGGTCGAGGCCTGAACCTGATGAAGTCAGCCGCTCCCTCACCAAGTCCTGCCAAGGTCTGAGCAGGTGGGCAAGCGGAGTGGAAGCCCAGAACGAAGCCTGCGCTCCATGCCAGGCCGAATCGTCATTGAAGTGCAACGTATCGGACAATGGTTCCAGGTTTTGACAGGCATCATTAAAAGTTATAAACTTGCCCAGCTTTTGACATTCAGAAACCAGCCTGATCAGTTTTTCCCTGGATTGCGGATTTGCTTCAAACACGTTGTCCGGCTTATTCTGGTATTTAAGCCGGAACCATCCGTTGGTACCGATATATTCTGCATCATCGGCAAAAATGATCAATGCACCTTCCGGTTCACCCGGCTTCCGGGCAGTATATTTTTTAATAAGATCCATGGTGGCATCGAATGAATAACCCTTCATTCCCATGAAGTAACGTACTGCAAATTGTGCCACGCGGTCGGTCCGCAAAAACATTCGGAGTTTTCCCTCTTCCACTCCGTGAATTTTATGAAAGGGGAAATGGATCGCTCTTTCGTATCCAGGCAGGTCATAATGAAATCCAAAGTTATAAAATGCCGGTTTGCCGGTGTGTTCTCTTTCATAGATCTCCGGCCGGTTGGGCTTTCCGTCAGGTCCAATCGAACGGCTGTAGGCTTCAAAATCACCGATCATGTTCGAATACCCACATTCAACGACCTGTCGCGGCACATAGGAACGCCATCCACATTCGGGATTCCAGAAACTCACTGGCTGCATGCCCAGGTATTTGCGATAGATGTCGTTGGAGAACCTGATGGACCAGAGACCGTCCTCCCGCGGGAAATTCGCCAACATTGGATGGGCATAAGGTGACCCCATGAATTCGCACTGGCCGCGCTCAATGGCGTCCTTCAGCTTTTCAAGAACATCCGGTGCTATCAGGGCCATGTGTTCAATGGTATAGCCCGACGCTTCAAAAACATACCTGACATCAGGAAAGTTTTCCCGCATGGTATCAAATATCAGCTCATAAGATGACCGGATGACAAATTCATACTTTTCAGGAACCAGATATGCGTAATTGAGGTTGGCATGGAAAATTGAAATATATTTCATAAAATGGCAATGATTTAATTAAAAAGGATATACAGAACGATCATAACGGCAATCAGCAATCCCCACACCCATTTTACCACGGGTTCCACCTTCAGGTGACTTCTGTAGGCTTCTTGCAGCGAGGGTATTCCGGACACCTCTCCTTCAGATCGGGTCAGTATGGAAATAATGATCATCAACGCGGTTAATCCCAGAAAAATAAGAAATGACAGGAACAAAAAGTGCGGCCAGAAGTCTGCTTCGGGAATATTGTTCAGAAAACAGAACCCGATAGCCAGACTGATGATGGTTCCTGCAGCCAGGACGAAGTTAGCGGCCCTGGCAGTCGCCTTTCTCCAGAGAATACCAACAACAAAGACAGTGGTAACAGGCGGGGCAAGGAATCCGAGGATGGCCTGAAAAAAACTGAACAAATCCAAATCCCTCATGCTGGCGATCGCCAGTGCAAGCAAAACCGATATTACGGCTCCCGCAAGCGTGGTAATTCTTCCTTTGAAAATGATTTCCTTCTGGGTGGATTCTGGTTTGATCCGCTTAACATAAATATCCAGCATTAACAGTGTGCTCAGAGAATTCAGTGCAGAGGCAATGGTGCTGATCAGTGCGGCCATCAATACAGTGACGATTAATCCGACCATGCCGGGGGGAAGGAGTTTGCTCACCATGGTCATGTAGGCTTCTGTAGGGTCGGACAGATTGGGAAACAGCACCAGGCAAATTATTCCCGGAAGAATGAACAGGGGCACATCCAATATCTTCAGCCAGCCTGTGAAGTTCGCCCCCAACTGACCCTGTGTCAAATTTTTAGCTCCGAGTACCGACTGCACCATGCTCTGATCTGTGCACCAGAACCATACCCCCATGACCGGATACCCCAGCAGTATGGCAAACCAGGGATATTCCGGATTATCTGCCGGGAGAAACAGTTTCCAGTAGCTCTCGTCCACTCCCGAAATCAGGTTCCGTATTCCGCCTGCTTCCACAAGTCCCGTTATGGTTAGAACAGAAGAGGCAATGATCAGCAAAGACATTTGAAATATATTTGTATTGGCCACGGTTTTCAGTCCGCCACTCACCGTGAAGAAAGCAGATATCGCCACCAGGGATGATACCGACAACCACAGGGGCCAGTGCATGATCTGACTTACCAGGAGTCCGCCGGCATAAAGCGTCAATGCGAGCCACGAAAGGAGAATGGTAACCACGAAGTACCAGGTTAGTAACTCCCGGGTCGTATCGTTGAACCGCTCCCCCACGAATTCAGGCAGGGTGCTGATCTTCATTCTCAGGTAGTGCGGACTGAATACGATCGCCAGCAGAAATATAAATACAAAGGCGTACCAGGAGAAATTCCCGCCGACAATTCCGGTTGTGTACCCGATGCTTGCAGATGCGATCAGCATGGATGGACCCACATTTGTTCCCCACATTGTAAATCCGATACTGGGCCACCCCAGTGAATGCTGTGCCAGAAAGAGGTGTTCGCCGCTTTTTCGTTTTTTAAAGCTGATCCACGAACCCAGCGCCACCAGCACGACCACATACAGGATCATCACCACCAAATCAAGAGATGTGAGTTGCTTGTAGATATCCATAATCTTTAAAAGGTTTTATGACAGACGATTCCCCGGGAGGTGAACATAGATGCCATATTGTCATCTCACGACACCATTCTGGTAATCATGGATCCGTTCCATGGGAACCCAGGTCGCACCTTTTTCTGCGCCGGGAGGAGGCTGCATAAAGGTTTTCATCCATTCATCCCAGACAGTCATGCGGTTGCCCGAGGCTGCATGTACCACCACCGGCCAAACGCCTTCGGCACTTTGATGGCATTCATATTTCTGAACCGCCTCTGCCTCATCCCTGAATTCGGTCATCATCACAATATCTTTTGTTTTACATACAGGCAGGTCATTTTTTCCCAGGGTCGATTCGAGGTCCATATACGCCGGCTCAAGACCGGCATGATCCTTAACCTCTGTTGCCCCGATCTGGTGAGAATAATCGTAGTTATTGTCCAGAACCACCAATCCGATGGCATGGAAGTTATACCTGCTGAAATTGGATGCTTCTATCAGGTTATTCCGGAGGATAAAAAGCTTTTCCCCGGTTCCGCTGGTGGCTTCGTCCAGAAATATTCCGGTCACCGGCGCATCCTGCGCCCAATCCGAACGTTTGATCCCGTAGATATGGTTCCCCGAAATGATTGTTCCCGGCTGCATGGAAAGGGTATAGATCGCGGCTCCATCGGCCATCATATTAACCACACCGGATATCCGGTTGTTGGCGATTCTGTTGTCCCGCATGGCGTTTGGTGCCTGGGTCCATCCATAGCCCACACTGATCCCCGAATAGGGAATATCCTGAATGATATTGTGTTCAATCTTCATTCCCGCCGGATAGCCTGCAACGATGGCGCTGGTCCCGTAGTAGTCACACCCGGTCCGGAAGATGACATTATTCCGGATGATATCGTTGGTACAGATTTCTTGTTTGTTCTCAGGATCGTAGGGGACATGCGCTTCCGTCTCTTCATTCATGGTAAATTTCCCTACCGATATACCGCTCCCGGCAATATCCCGGATGATGTTACCGGTAATCAGACAGCGGCTGGTTCCGGACACCATGTCCAGTCCGACCGCTCCAAGGTGGCGAAAGGTATTCCTGTGAAATTGGACGTTTTCAGCATTCATCACGGTGATCGCTGCCGGTGGACGACCGATATACTGGTTGTTAAGGCTGTCAGCGCTTAGATTAAACTGACCTGCCTGCATGTTCAGGTAACCGTGCTCCCCCGGGTAGGTCCAGGTGCTGTGGGCAAAGGTGATTCCCTGAAATACCAGATTTCTGACCGGATGCTCCGGGGTTCCCTGAACCAGCAACAGAGTTACCGTACGGGGCGCTGTCACCCGGACATATTCCATGTCCTCATACGACCGGGGTTTATAATAGACTGTGTCCGATGAAAGATCAAGATACCATTCACCAGGCATATCCAGGAATGCATAAGCGTTTTCAAAATGAAATACCTGTCCGTGCTCTTTCGCGGGATAGGGCCTTGGAAAAAGGATTCCCCGTTCTTCGTCCTGGATGGTTACATACGCATCCACACCTCCTGAGGTACCGTACAGTGAGAAGGACTTCAGCCTCAGATAGCTCTCCGCCCAGAATTGCTGAAGCACCATCTCCACTTTCTCAAAATTTTCCCACCTGGAAATCTGGTCCGACCGGATGACGATCCTTCGTCCGGGCAAATCCCATGCTTTCAACCGGTAATACGCTCCGGGATTGGGCTGGCGGCAACGGATCGCCCTCCGGTCATTGACATAAAGCTGTCTGAAAACCAAACCTTTCGCAGGTGCTTTCCAGATTCCCCCGACATGAGGCTCCCATCCTGTAATCTGTATCCCTCCGCTGATGACAGGCTGTTCTTCACCATAGGCCTGAAATATGATCCGGCCATCCTTTTTACCCGCAACCGACTGATCGATAACCAGAGGGGACTCCAATGCATAGGTACCTCCCCGAATGAATACCCGGATATTGTCGACATCCTTTTTCGCCAACTGTTCAACTGCCTCAGCAGCTTTCTGCAAAGTAAGGAAGGGAGCCTCCTTCGTACCGGGATTTGTATCGCTTCCGAAGGAAGAAACAAAAAAGAGGGTGTCCGATTGCGCACACATCCCGATAAATACAAGCAATCCGGTACAAACCATCAACAATCGCTTCATAAATGGAGTACAGTTTTCTGATTTATCTCCTTGTTACTGCTTCATTATCAACCTATTCTGTATTCTCCCAGTTGTTTGGATTTGCAGAATATAAGCGCCTTTCCCAAGATCCGCTCCGTTGATGGAGATCTGCATCTTTCCGGCCGGCATATCTTCGTTTAACAGTTCTTTTATTTTCTTTCCATTCAGGTCATACAGGGTGACTCCCATCTCTGTCGCCTCCTCCAGATTCGATGTCAAAATCAATTCCCGCGTAAACGGAACCGGTGAGAGTTCCACGTTGAAATTCTTTCCCTGTTCGTCGTAAATACCTGAAATCTTTTGGAATGTGGCGGTGATAACCTTATCTGCATCTACCTGCAATGTCAACGGATTATCCGTGCCCGTGGCATCGCCACTCCATCCGCCAAACTCCCATCCTTCATCCGCTACTGCCAGCAGCACCACTTCGGTACCCGTCATGTAATCCTCCTGGTCCGGATTCATCACCACCCTCCCGGATCCTTCCAGCTCCACCGTCACCTGATAGCGCGGTGGATCCGGATCGGCCACTTCCACCTCCAGTCCCTCGGTGAAACAGGTTTCCATCTCCGAATTGTAGGCCTTCAAACGGTACGTGTACACGCCGTACTCCACGATCGTGTTGTCCGTATACTGTTCCGTATCAGCATCCAGATCCGCGATCTCAG
>Ga0116197_1000258_pt1 | contig 10671 bp, 6 predicted proteins | sample ZodSprsou2mmetaG_FD_94480 | JGI IMG/M metagenome (GOLD analysis project Ga0116197, IMG submission 94480) | Hot spring sediment microbial communities from Zodletone spring, Oklahoma to study Microbial Dark Matter (Phase II) - Zodletone Spring... ...
CCTTTTATCAGAATAGCCTCATCATAGTGAACCCGGAGGGAGTTACTTATGAAAGACCTATGGTATACATTTCTTGGTAAAGCCTTTTCCCTTTTTGCCCAGGTCATGGTTAAAATTCAACCCATCTGGGATAAGTACAAGACCTGGATCAGCCTTGCCCTGGGCATCGCGATTGGGCTGGTATTGGCCTTGGGGCCATTTACACCGCTTTGGGAAAATGCATCACCCGGCAGCTTGCGCGCGGATTTCCGTTCCCATTATCTCGCCTACGTGGCCCAGAACTACGTGCAAACAAACGATGTAGAAATGGTCAAACGTACTCTGGGATTAGAGTTAGACAAAAATCGCCAGATTCCGTGGACTCATAAAGAGGAGACCCTTCCTGCAGATATCCAGACTGCTATTGACAATGCAGCGAACGATCAGTTTCAGTTAAGTATGGACAAAGTCATCGCCCTACAACGCCTGGCACAAGACCTGGAATTCATTCGTGGGGTACCAGAAGCCACGGCTACAGAAGAAGCCGAGGAGAAACCAGGTAGCACACTTCGGGCGTTAGGCACACTGCTGGTGGTACTCTTGCTTGCCCTTGGAGCCGTGGCAGCGGTATGGTTCTTCTTGATCAGCAAAAGACAGCCTTCGGAAGAACCCCAACCGGAGGTATATGAAACAGTTGACACAGGCATAACTGCCGGCGCACCTGGCGTGGCGGTCGGCGAGGTCGCCCCCGTCAAGTCGTTTACGACTACCTATATGCTGGGTGATGATTATTTCGACCCGTCCTTCAGCATCGAGATTGGAGCGGACTTCCTGGGAGAGTGCGGCATCGGTATCTCCGAAACCATCGGTGCGGGCGATCCCAAAAAAGTTACAGCATTCGAGGTATGGCTTTTCGATAAAAGTGACATCCGCACCGTGACTACCGTGCTCGCCAGTGAATATGCCGTCAACGATGCGGATTTATACGCAAAATTGGAGCCGAAGGGTGACATTCAACAACTTCAACCCGGTGCAGAAATTGTGATCGAGACCACAGCACTGCGCATTAACGCGCGCGTTAAAGAGCTTGAGTATGCCCAGGGAAATTTGCCGGCCCACAGTTTTGTTCAGAAGGCGAGTTTTGAACTGCGTGCATGGGTCAAGGCTCCTGGTGGCGGGGCAGTCGCGGCATAAGCAATCCCAAACTTTAATGAAAACCTCCCGCCGATTAGGGCGGGAGGTTTTTTATCAGCCATCTTGCTGCTTACGGCTCCGGTGTGACAATCTCGGCATCCGGCGGGGGAACAAAATCCGGGCCATACTGATAACGCGCGGGCCAGGGCACAAAATGGCTCACAAACGTATCTTGATATATGATGTTCCCTTCAGCATCCCGCACAATGCGGCCCAGCGTAGCCTGCAATCCATCGCGGGCGTTTTCCACTTTCCTCACGATACCCGCCGGCATCGTCGGGTCAAATTCGTAGACCGGTGGGCCGGGCGGCTCTGGAGCGCCCCATTCAGGGCCAATCTGTTCAACTTCACGCCCATCTTGAGTGCTGTAGAACAGAAATCGCAGCCGCGAACGCGCTGCATCCACCTCGGTCATAATCAGAAGATGGTGTGGCGAGTCATTGGTAAAACGCAAATCGACGAGCGGTGAGTAGATAGTTGCATCAAAACCCGGTCCGAAGCCCCCCAATTCGTAGTAATTAACACGATAAGCATGCGGCCAACGCTCCACAATCGGATAGCCGGCGTAATACGCCGCGCGAAACGCCGTCGTCGCAACCTGGCAAATGCCCCCCCCTACCCCCGGCACGGTGCGGTCGCCGATAATGACATAAGACTCGTCGTAGCCTTCCTCTGAGGTAACCTCGCCCAAATATTCGTTGAAAGAAAACGTCTGCCCCGGTTCAATGATGATACCGTTGAATTTGGACGCGCCCAATCGAATGTTTCTATCGCGCGCCGATGAAGAGCCTGTAAAATAGGATTCCCCCACCGCCACCAGTTCGCGAATGCCCAAATCCTCCGCCGTTGTGGTGTCAGGTCGATTCGGGGGGATTTCATCAATTATCAAAGGGATAAAGTGTTCACCAATCTGAATTCGTTCATTGATACGCGCGATGGAAGCTGCCACATCCATATCCCGCCCCATGACGCTCGGCGAGATCGGTTCCAAGGCCATCGTTTCAGGCTCAAACTGAAACGTCGCATCCACCGGCACGCGGTGCAACGCCATCGCCACCGGTTCCAGAAATTTTCCCAACGCCGTCTTATCCAATCCAACCCAGACCTTGTCTACTTCAACCTGGACAAGCAGCATCCTTACCAAGACATTTGAGGGAACAACCCAGGGGCCGGGGTCACCCTCCTGCGGGTCAGGCACCAACAAAGTCAAAGGTTCTGCCAAAATGGTGTTCGCCATACCCAACGCCTGTTCGGCCCTGTCGTCCACAATTTCCGGCGCAATCTCAGTCATCACGGGAACGACCTCCGCCACGTCCAACGCGTAGAGATGGGGCAACAATGCTTCCAATGTTGCCGACACTTCCATCCGCCGCCCAACACCACCGGTTACCAGGACTAATTCTCCTTGTTCCAGGCGTACTTGCGCATCCTGGGCCGGACGATCCAATTCTTCTGCGATGGCATGCAAACGTAAAAACGCCGGCTTTGGATCCCAGGCCAAAATCGGCGCCAATCGCGCGCCATCCATCATAATGTTCAAACGTTCCACCAGGGCGTCCGCTCCACTTTGTGTGTGGCCAATGGCATAGGCGCGTTCCAGCGTCGCCCTTACATCAACCGCCATCCCCAAATCCGCCGGGGAGAATGACCAGCGCTGGCCCTCCGGCCCCAACACCACCAGATTCGGCTGATGAAGAGGAAGCGTTGCCTCCAAATGTGGTGCAGCTTCGACGGCCGTCATTCCCCCAACCGAAAGATCCCAAATCCACACGCCCGGCACAAACTGCTGTTCCATCGCTGGCCCCAATCCCCACCCCAACACGGTTACCAGCAACAACAGCACAATCGTCAAGACCATCAATATACGTCCCATCAAGATTCCTCAATAGTGTAAATTTCGGCAGGGTTCAGAAACCTTGCCTGAAGGTTCAGAAACATCGCTTAAGTACCAAACGAAGCGGGAGAGGGCAAAGCCTCTCCCGTGCATTATATCAGCCCTCGATTACAGATTCAATTCCATCAAACACAACGACAGCGCACCCCAGAGGCCCACATCGGCCCCCAACATCGCGGACACGACGCGCGTTTGCTCCTGGTAGACCGCCGGCGCTCGCGCAGCAATTGTTCGGCGAAGTGGGGCAAAGAGCAAATCACCGGCAAGGGTCACACTTCCGCCCAAGACGAATAAAGAGGGATTCAGCATATACATCATACTGACAATCGCAGCCCCCAGATACGTGCCGGCCTCTTCAAAAACGGAAATCGCCAAGGCGTCACCCTTTTGCGCCGCCTCGCTCACTGTTTTCGCTGTAATTTGAGCCAGGTCTACGCCTGCCATATCTACCAAAAGCGAGGGTTCGCCCGCCATAATGCGCGTGTAAGCACGTCGGGCAATGGCCTTGCCCGAGGCCATAACCTCGAGACATCCCGTATTACCGCAGCCGCACGGAGGGCCATTGAGATCCACAATCATATGCCCAACCTCACCTCCCAACCCATTTCCCCCCGTAAACAAGCGCTTGTTAAAAATCATCCCACCGCCAATGCCAGTGCTGACGGTCATATAAATCATATCCGCGATCCCTCGACCGGCGCCAAAACGATGCTCTCCCAATGCAGCGACATCGGCATCGTTCCCCAAAAATACCGGAACGCCAAACTTATCTAGTATCTTATCGCGCAGTGGGACATTTTCCCATCCCGGAAGATTAGGGGCAAAACGCAAAATACCGCGCTTGAAGTCAACCGGCCCCGGCGCGCCGATTCCAATCCCGGCAACTGCGCCACCCAACGGCCATACCTGGCGCACTGTGTTCTGGATGCGACGCATGACGGCCTCAAGGCCATCCTGAGCACCGGTAGGCATCGCTACACGTGCTTCTTGCACGCCATCCGCGGTATAGCGAGCAGCCCGTATTTGCGTACCGCCCAAGTCAACAGCAATAAAACGCAATGCAGCCATAAGACCTCCGTAGCAAGTAGGGTACGTGTTATCCCAGTTATCGAATCGTACTGCGTGTTGCGTAGTGCTTACTCAAAGGCTCTCTGCGAAGCCCTGGAGTTTGTCAAACGGCGCTGCCGCCACAGTAAGACATCGTTCACGGTCAATGTATTGAGGATGTGGTGCGATTCAGACCAGCCGCGACGGGCTATTGCGATGCCAAAATCCAGAACTGCAAAACCATCCACATCGTGTGCATCAGAGCTAATGCCGAGCATCACACCCAACTGAATTGCGCGGCGAACGTAAACATCATTCAGGTCGAGACGCTGGGGCCACGCGTTGATCTCCATAGCAACCCCACGAAGCGCCGCCTCCTGGAACACAGCCTCCATATCCAGGTCAATGCCCTCACGCCGGCTCAAGAGACGGCCCAAGGGATGTCCAATCATATCAATGTAAGGATTGCGAAGTGCTTTAAGCACCCGCTGTGTCATCTGCTCTCGAGGCAAACCAAAATCTGTATGCACAGAGGCCACCACAAAATCCAGGCGCGCAAGCACCTCATCCGGCCACCCCAACGAGCCATCAGGCTGAATATTCACCTCGGCACCCGCTATGACACGAAACTCACCCGCGAGTTGCGCGTTCAAGTGCGCCACTTCACCCAGGAACGCGTCCAAATCGGCCATGGACATACCATCGCCACAAAGCGTCCCATCGGTATGGTCCGCAACAACCACGTAGTGCAGGCCCGCTTTCCGGGCAGCTTGCACCATTTCCGGCAGACTGTGATCCCCATTGGAGCGAATGGTGTGACATTGAAAATCGCCCAACAGGTCGCTACGTTTGACCAACTCGGGCAGACGGCCTTCGAGCGCAGCCTCAATTTCGCCATGATCCTCACGCAGCTCCGGTGGAATCCAGGGCAGTCCCAAAGTCATATAAACCGCTTCTTCCCCCGCGCAGACGATCTCCGCCCCATTCTCGCGGCGGAAGCCATATTCGCTGAGCGAGAGTCCCTGCTCCTGCGCCAGCGCGCGCACGCGGATATTGTGGGCCTGGCTCCCGGTGAAGTATTGTAAGCCCGATCCCCACCGCTCCGGCGGCAAAACCCGCAGGTCAACTTGAATTCCATCCATCGTGCGAATTGAGGTTTTGGTCGGGCCAGACAACAGCACCTCGTCCACCATAGGCAAGGTTCGAAAACGCACCATCACTTGTTCAGAATCCACAGCGGCGACCAGCAAATCCAAATCGCCCACAGTTTCCCGCATGCGACGCAGGCTACCGGCCGGTTCCGCTTGCAAAACGCCGGACATATCGCGCAAAGCTCGCTTGATCTCCTGAATCAAAGGCCAGGCCACACCAAGCGGGATACGTCCCGTCCGCTGACGGCGCCAGGCACGAAGGCCATCCAGCAATTTCAACTCTGTGCGAGCACCAATCCCCTTAATCTGGCGCAATTGCCCGGCAAGCGCGGCAGCCTCCATCTCATCAACGGACGAAATCCCCAACGTCTCCCAGAGCAGCTTCGTACGACGTGGCCCCATACCCGGAATTTCCAGGATTTGCAGTAATCCCAGGGGCACTTGATTTACGAGCTTCTGATAAGCAGCTATCTGCCCGGTGCGCAAATACTCGTCAATCTTCGCAGCCAGGATATCGCCGATCCCTGGAATTTGCGTTATTCTACCCTCACTCTGGATTTTGTCGATCGGCTCGCCCAGTGCCCGCACACTATCGGCGGCACGCCTGTAAGCCAGCACACGATGATAGTTCTCGCCCTGGATATCCAACACATTGGCCATCACCTCAAAAATTGTGGCTAACTCCCTGTTTTGCTCACTCATCTCCGTACCCCCCATCGACGAGACGCCTGAAGCTTGAAAGACCAATGTCAATAACATCGAAATGTCTACTTTCATTATAAAGGCGTTCGAAAGAAGGGGCAAATTTTCCGCAATAAAATATAGCCTGAAATCCCATGGCTACAGATTTAAAACCTTATCGACTGCTTCAACCGCAATACGACGTACGCATCTTAACCGTGTCCAGTTAGTCCCCCTTCGTTTGACAAATTCAGTGTTGTCTATAAGATTGCATCGGCATGGAAATTTACCGGGAATATATTGGGAATCTACACATTCACTCCGTCTACTCTGATGGCACAGCTACCCATGAGAAAATTGCGTGTGCTGCAGAAGCAGCGGGCGTCAACTTTGTCATCGTCACCGATCACAATGTGCGCCCGGAGGGACTGGAACAATACTTCGGGCGCACGTTGCTCTTGGTGGGGGAGGAAGTCCACAATGTGAGACGGATGCCCCAAGCAAACCATCTATTGGTCTACGGCGTCGAACAAGAGATGGCCCCCTACACCTTTGGCAGCAGCGAAACATTGATCCAAACGATTCTCGAACGTGAGGGGCTTTGTTATATCGCTCACCCCATCGAAAAACGCAGCCCCATCAGCCCAGAGCTGGCCGCCATCCCCTGGGCAGATTGGCCGATACAGGGTATCAGTGGATTGGAAATATGGAATTATATGTCGGAGTTCAAGGGGTTGCTCTGGTCTAAGCCCGTCGCGCTGATTTATGGACTGCAACCCGCGTGGGGCATTCGAGGCCCTTACCGTTCCACTTTGCGGTTATGGGACGAGTTACTGAGCAAGGGACAACATCTGGCCGCATTGGGAGGCGCTGACGCTCATGGAATCACTTATCAGTGGGGGCCAATTCACCGCACGCTTTTCCCGTATGAATATCTCTTCCGCTGCGTGAACACGCACATTCTCACACAGGGGCCTTTGACCGGCGACCTCGACCACGACAAAGCATTGATTTACGAGGCACTGCGTACCGGGCGCACCTGGGTCGCTTATGATTTACCCCACACCACGCGAGGCTTTCGCTTTATCGCACACAGTGGCGCAGACCAGGCAAACGTCGGAGAGCAGCTAAGGCGATTAGGGGCCATTACGATCGAGGTTGATTTGCCCGCGCGAGGTGAAATTCACCTCTTGCAGGATGGGAAGCGCATCAGGCGTGTGCGAGGCACACAATTGTACCATATCTCAGTTGAACCGGGCATTTATCGCGTCGAAGTCTATCGCAGATTCAAGGGGCGAAAAGTAGGGTGGATTTTTTCAAGCCCGATTTACATCACATAACATATATTCCAAAAAAAGTGTAGTGGTCAAGGAGATGTTGCAGATTGGGTCAGTCTTCGCAGTCCATTAAGGCGATCAAACATTGCAGCTAAATGGCGACACCGGCTAAAAATTACGGGGCGAGACTGGCCCAATCTCAAAAAAAAGAAAAAAAAGAGGCCGACAGTGTCGACCTCTTTTGCACAAACAAAAGCTTAAACTAAATCCTTGCCTGGGCCTTTGAGGAAGAAATCAGCATTGACATCGACGAAATCAGCCGCCTCGTCCTCATCGAAAATAGCCTCATTAGGACATTCAGCAGCGCACGCACCGCAGCTAATGCAAGTGTCCGGGTTAATGTAGTAAGTAGGCCACTTAGCATCACCCTCAACGAAGTGAATAGAATCCGTGGGACACACATCCACACAAAGCCCAGCGCGCTCACAAGCATCCGTAATTACATAAGCCATGAAAAACCTCCTGTTAGGTACAAAATGATTGTCTAGAACTTAAGAGGCATCACAAATACCTCAATCAACTCAAACATTTTACCCTGAGATGTAAGGCTGTCAAATCCCGGCATGGTTCAAATTACTTTTACACCTTGCCCAATCCCATCAGCAAAACCCCCTGACCTACGTTTCTGGCACCTCCTGTTTGGCAGTTTTGTGTAAAACCCTCAACGCAGTGCTGACATCACGGAGTAGTTGATCCTGGTCAAAAATACCTTTCTGCAACAGCGCTTCGACACCTTGCTGCAAGCGTTCCCTCTCATCCACAGTCAACTCTTTTGCAGTAACCACCACCACCGGGATGCGCCGTGTCGTCGCGTTCGATTTCAAGTTCTCCAATACAGCAAAACCATCGACATCAGGCATCATCAAGTCCAAAACAACCAACGAAGGAGCATCCGTGTGAATCTTCGCAATGGCTTCAGCGCCACCTTCCGCTTCCGCAACCCGGTAGCCCGCGCTTCTCAGAATACGTTGTAAAAGATTACGATCATCAGGATTATCATCGACCACTAAAATGTGCCCCTGATCTTTGGGTTGATCAAGACGGACAAGCGCATCTAACAAATCCTGTTCCATAATCGGTTTTACCAGATAGTCACTAACGCCCAAACTAAAGCCCTTTTCGGTCTCGCTCTTAATCGAACAGACAATGACGGGAATATCACGCGTTTCTGGATTCTCTTGTAGTTCCTTAATAACCTGCCAACCATCCTTGCCGGGCATAATCACATCCAACGTGATGGCGTAAGGCCTGAGTCGCTGCGCCTCTTCAAGCACCCGGTTGCTGTCTGTCAAGCCAAACACAACATAACCCTGTTTCTCCAGATAGCGACGGAAGATCGTGATGGTATCCTCTTCATCATCTACAGCCAAAATCACGTGTGAAGTTGGAGTTCTCACCCGATCCTCTTCCACTTCAGCCTCTTCACGCGATTTGGCTTCGGGTCCCTCGATAGGCAAGGAGAAGAAGAACTTGCTTCCTACCCCCACCTTGCTTTCGATCCACATATCGCCCCCATGCGCTCTGACAAACTCAAGACTCAACGGCATACCGATACCCGTTCCGCCATAGCGGCGTGTTGATGTGGAATCGACTTGTTCAAAACGCTCAAACACTGCTGAAAGTCTATCTTCGGGGATACCGATGCCGGTATCCTGCACCGTCATGATTACCTGATAATTGTCACACGTCGCAGAAATACGAATGAACCCTTGATCCGTAAATTTAGCCGCATTGCTCATCAGGTTGGTAAGAACCTGTCGAATACGTCGTGAGTCGGCCTTCACCGCGGGCAAATCTTCAGGGATATCTGCCTGTAACTCAATCCCCTTGTCTTTGATCAAAGCGCCTGATACCAACATAACGCTCTTGACAATCTCCTTCAGATCGGTGGTTTCGAAGGCAAACTCCATCTTGCCGGCCTCAATCTTGGAGATGTCAAGGATATCGTTGATCAAGTTCAACAGTTGTGTGCCACTATCATAAATGGCCGTCAGATCCGTCGTCTGCATATCCGTAAGCGGCCCATCAATCCCCTTGAGGATCACACGCGAGAAACCAATAATGGAGTTCAACGGTGTGCGCAACTCATGTGACATATTCGCCATAAACTGACTCTTGAGATTATCCACCTCTTTGAGTTTCTCTGCCGTTTTCTGCGCTTCCTGATACAAGCTTGCTGTTTCTAAAGCCACGCTAATATTGATACCAGCCGTATTGACCGTATCTCTTTCCTGTTCACTGATAGCAGGTTGACCTTGTTGCCGACCCACCAACAACACACCGAACACTTTGTCGCGCGCAGACAAAGTGACCAGATAGGCCTCACACAATTCCGTCCCAAAAGAAGCTGCAACCCGCAGTGAGAAAGTATCTTTCCGCTTCCTGAAATCAACATACGTAGGTTCCCGGCTTTCAATCACCTCATAAATCAAAGGAACTTCACTCGCAAGGAAAGTGGGGGCTTCCTTCGGGTTGATACCAGCAAGTCGCCCACCTGCATCAAAGACGGCGACCGAACTTGCCAGTCGTCCATCCCATCCCCACATCATCACGGACATATTCAGCCCCTTGGCAATGACCCTGGCCACGCTGCGCATCAATGCTATGGGTTCCAATTCGCTCGATGCGGTCTGCAAAACCTCATTAAGGAATGCTCGCCGGTCAGCCTCCTCTCGCGTCGTTTCGACCAGGCTGATATTTTCCAAGGCAACGGAGGCTTGCCGCGCAACGCCTTCATAGAAGCGCAATTCAGATGTTGAAAACTCACGTGATTTCCAACTATGCACCATAAGAACACCATATCGTGCATCGCGTACTGCCAGCGGGAAAGCTGCTGTAGCCCGGAGTCGCAGGTCACTGAAGAAATTGCGGACGTATTCATCAACGATGGGTTCCTGCGTGATATCTGGCGTAACAAAACGCTCGTCAGAGCTTAAAATGTCATAGAAAAGGCGTATCTGGTCCAACGGCAATGGCCCAAGCGACTCCGTACCGCCCTCCCGGTTCCACGTCACGTCCATATTCAACACGGTGGGATTATGGGTGGGGACCAGCAAGCCAGCCGATATCCAATCAGGCTCCGTGCGTTGAGAAAGTCCCTCGACCGCCGCGCGCAATACATCCTCTTCCGTCCGTGCATCCGTAATCTGCTGAGAAATGCGATAAAGCATCCGCGTCTCAGCCAGTGAACTTTGAGAGCGCTGGTAAAGATTGGCGCTTTCAATGACGTTCGCCAATTGCGTCGCCATCAGCTCGAGTGTGGAAATTTCTTCCTGGGTGAACGCAAAGCGCTGCCGGCTCTGGATGGTCAACGCACCAATAAGCTGCCCACGGCTGATAAGTGGCAGGGTAACAGCCGAGTGTGTATCAGGCAACAGAGGATTTGCAA
>Ga0116197_1000259_pt1 | contig 10662 bp, 5 predicted proteins | sample ZodSprsou2mmetaG_FD_94480 | JGI IMG/M metagenome (GOLD analysis project Ga0116197, IMG submission 94480) | Hot spring sediment microbial communities from Zodletone spring, Oklahoma to study Microbial Dark Matter (Phase II) - Zodletone Spring... ...
GTCATAGGATTTGTAGCAGAAATCATTTTTCATATTTTTCCTTTTACTTTATTAGTATTATTGTTTGGATATTTTCTAAAAAATCCAAACAATAATAAAATAATATGGACCTCTATTTTAATAGTCTCGTTAGTAGAACCAATTTTTCATATAGTGGATATGAGTTCTGGGCAACAAAATTCTTTTTGGCTTCTGGGATATATAGGTATTCATATTTGTTTATTTAATTTTCTTCAATTGTATACTCTTAAACGAAATGGATTTATAGCAATGTATTTGTTAAGAATGATATATTATCTTATTTGGCATATTCTTTGGGGTTATTTACGTTTAAATATATTGTTTTAAACTCATGATGGAAGCTATTTGCTTTTTCGTTTTAAAATAGCACAGAATATGATTTTATTACAGAATTGTCATAATGGTCTTTTTAGTTATTTGTTTTATTCTAAGATATTAATTTTAACCTTAATATAGGGTTAAAATAAGAGGAGGGAATATACTTATGGATAAATAAGAGATAATAAGCAATTAAATTGGATTTGGAATACTAATCGGAAGATAAATTAACTCTTTTAGTTTATAGGTGTTTTGTAATTCTCCTGTAATTTCACCCCAAAAAAAAGCTCCAAACCTTTCCAATAGGGGGAGCCAGACCATTTCCAGCCCTTTGGTATTTGCTGAAGAGCTTTATTTTTTTTTAGAATTATTTTTCAAAAAAAGAAGGATTTTCAAATAGACTTGCAGTATAAAAATAACGATGTGTTAAAAAAAATAAATATTGTAACCTGTATGAAGGTAACAGGAGAGACCTTTTTTTCATAATAAAAGAAAAGGAGCCGAAGAGGCAAGATGCTATAAGCATTCAAACTTTCAGGCAAAGGGACTGTTACGGGACAGAACTCTGGAGAGCTTTATGATAAAAAGCACCAAAAAGGCAATTTCTAATCTTTGGGAATAACCTTACTGAGTTTTCTAAAAAATTATCTCCTAATTTCTTAGGAAGAATCTTTCAGGTAAAAGGACAGAGCAAGAAAGTAATCTAATTATTTTCTTGCTCTGTCCTTTTTTATAGTTTAAAATAATAGGCCTAATTTATGAAATAAGACCAGGGCAGACTTTCTAATAAGGTTGGTTAAAGTGATGAAGCTAGGACACTTTTCCCCTAAAATTATAATGTTTAGAGGAGGTGAAAATCCTCAACAATCAAGTAAAATTAACATAAAATTCAGCAATTAGTCGTACTATAAATGTTCCATATATCTATATTATTTAGGAGGCAAAACATGTTAAAAAAAAGAAATCTTCTCTTTCTCTCTCTGCTCATCTTGGGGGCTTTACTTTTAAGTAGTTGTTTCCTTAATCCCCCCGCAACCGAAGGGATACTCAAAGGGCAAATTATGTTACCGGAGGGAACCATTCAGGCAAAAGACCTGACCGGTCAAGCCCTGCCTGATGCCACGGTCAACATCATTGATCTTACAACTGGTGTGATTTTCGCTACCACCACCACCAATGCTACCGGCCACTACCAGATCTCTGTTCCTCCGGGTGGTCCCTATCTTTTAGAAGCAGTCAAAGATGGGGTGAAACTGGAGCAGATCACTTGTCAGGTGGAAGTCGGTATTGAGTATGACCTGGGAACAGCTGATTGTATTACCACTGCCACTGCCTTAATTGCCCAGGCGATGATAGATGCAGGAGATAATCCGGCTTCCATCAATTTTGCTGATATTCTGGCTGACCCAGACTTTGATGATCTTTCAAGTATCGTATGCACTACCATACAAGCAGGTCAAGACCCCACGACATCAGCAGTGGTTCTGCAGGCAGTAGAGAATTTCCTTAATCCACCAACACCTGCTCCAGCACCCACTCCAACCTACACTGTGTCCTTTGATTCTCAAGGGGGGAGTACCGTCAATTCACAGACAGTAGCACAGGGCGGGAAGTTGACTGAACCGACAGATCCCGTACAGACCGGCTACACCTTTGGCGGTTGGTATAAAGAATCTGGGTGTACTAATCTCTGGGACTTTACCACTGATATAGTGACAGCTAATGTGACCCTCTATGCAAAATGGATGAACATTGATGCGACTTTAAGTGTTCTTATCGTAAGCACGGGTACTCTAAACCCGGTTTTTAGTGCTGGCACCATAAACTATACGGTAGAACTGCCCCACGAGACATCAGAAGTGCCTACAGTAAATGCTACTACCACTGATTCTAATGCTACTAAACTAATTACACAGGCAACTAATCTTACCGGAACAGAGGCAGAGAGGACAGCTACCGTGGTGGTTACTGCGGAAGACGGTATTACCCAAAAGACTTATACGGTAACTTTTAGTCTGCTTGGCCCGGTCCATAATACAACCAAAGATATTTATTACAATACAATTCAGGCAGCCTTAAATGCCGCAAGTACCGGAAATACTATCGAAGTGTCCGATGGAATCTATGAAGAGAGTATTACCTTCCCCTCTGGTAAGTTGATTATCCTGCAAAGTGTGAACGGGGCTTCCTCAACAATTATCCAAGGAGCTAATAGTACTAACACAGTAACCTCAAGTAATTCTCTGGATGGTACTACTCTTGAAGGTTTTACCATTACCCATGAAAGCCCAAATACCGGAAAGGGAATCGATAATGGTGGAATACTGATAATAAATGACTGTATGATTATCGGTAATAAAAATCCTGGTACTGATTATGGCGGAGGAATATATAATCATGGTACGTTAACTATTAACGGAAGTATGATCTCCGATAACTCTATCCATTGGTGTGGCGGTGGAATATACAATAGTAGTGACTGTAATTTAATTATCTCTGATAGTACAATCTCCGCTAACTCTGGTCCACATGGAGGTGGAATACACAATGTAGGTATATTAACCATTAACACGGATAGCGTTATTTCTGATAATGATTCTACGGGTTATAACGGTGGTGGAATATATAACCAAGGAGTGTTAACTATTGACACTGGAAGTGAGGTTTCGGGGAATACATCTGACCTTGGTGGTGGGATATACAACTACGGTACTTTAACTATTCAAGGAGGAAGTTATATCTCTGGAAATACGGTTACTAGCTACGGTGGAGGAATATATAACGAAACTGGTTACACAGCAACAATCACCGGAGCAAGCACTGTTTCCGGTAATAGTACTCCTGGTCCCGGCGGTGGAATATGTAATAAAGGTACATTAGATGTGAATGGAGCAAGCATTGTTTCGACTAATAGTGCTTCTACGGGCGGTGGAATATATAATGATAATGGTGCATTAACCATTACTTCAAGTACTATTTCCGGAAATACAGCAAGTTTTGTAGGCAATAGTGGTGGTATACATTTAGTTTCAGGAGCTGTTACTATCGGCGGAGAGGGTAAAGAGAATACTATTTGTGGCAACACAGTAGGTGGAACTGCAACTATGGCAAATCAGATTTATCCTGATACTGATCCTTATCCTAATAACTATATATCTGCCTCTTGTACATAGGCAATTGGCGATAATTATGGCGGCGGTGTAGTTGCCTATATCTTCCAAATCGGAGACCCCAACTACATAGCGGACAAACACACGGCTTAATTGCGACTACAGGTGATCAGAGCATAGGAACGGGGATTGTTTGGCATGCTACCAATAATGGAACAACTGGTGCAACAGCAACAGCATTAGTTACAGGGGATAAAAATACAAATCTCATAGTTACAACTTATGGAACAGAAAGTAATGCGGCCAAGTTATGTGATGATTATACTAATTCAGAAACTGGTTCCGGTGTTTATAGTGACTGGTATTTACCAAGCAAAGATGAGTTGAACAAGCTCTACCTTAACAAAGCAACAATTGGTGGTTTTGATTTAAGCGGTCGTCCTTATTGGAGTTCCTCTGAATGCAATGCTGGTGGTGCTTGGTCCCAGGCTTTTGACGATGGCACCCAGTATTATGGACAAAGTAAGAACAGTATCTATCGGGTTCGGGCTGTGCGGACTTTTTAATAAGTTAATAAGAAGAATAGTGGACAGGCTTTATAAGTTTGCAAATTATAAAATGGAAAGGGAAGAACATGTGAACTTGTGAAGCCTGTCCTCGAAGGACTGCTTTATTTCGGGTCAAGTCAATCCTGTCATGATGATGAAAGCGAGGGTGGAGCAATATTTCATTCAACAGTGTAACATAAGATGACCCATCAAAAATAATTATGGATCTTCAAAGTAATTATTAACCTGTCCAGATTATGGTGGAAAACTTTTTTGAAAAAAAGAAGGACTTTTAAACAACTAATATAGTATTTGAATAACAGATCTTTTTAATATATAAGATCACTGTTTTTTTAAATGGATTGAGATAGATCAATATTTATTATATTACTTTTAGTGATTGTAGAAGTTAATAGAATTTTATATGCCTACTGATTTTTGGTCAATACCCCAAAAAAGTAAGAATATAAAAATTATTGCATTTGCTACCTATTTGAAGGTAAAAAAGGAAAATGAGTTATGATTGTTGGGATAGCAACGATTAAACTCTAGTAATAATAAAATAATCAGAATAATAGGGACAGCTTGGGTTCAAGTTACAAATGCAACACTTAACTTTGATATAATAAGCAAAAGAATATTTCTTTTGGAAAACATGAATTCTGACAACGGTTGTACTATTTCAATAATCCTATAACTTTTTTCGACTTTAGTTGCGAAAATCTTCTTAGTAGGAAAGTTTAAAAACAGTTATTTTTGTTATTTTATTGAAGAATTAACTGGCTCAATTTAATATTTTCTATTGCAATATTTCCCTTAAAAGTTATGAAGGCGTTCAATAGGGGGAACCAGACTATTTCCAGCCCTTTGGCATTTGCTGAAGGACTTTTTTAGTGTGCCCAACATAGGCGATTAATAATCGGTGAAAGTCCGATATGGGGGTTGATAGTGCCAACCATTAGCTTAAGACAAGGGTGTCCATCGTGAGGGGGAATCTGAAAGGTTGCCTGCGGCAAAACTTAAGGTCTTAAGGAATACGAACTACATATAAGGCATATGCTTGTGGGTAAGTTTGCTAAACAAAACAAAGCCCAAAAATATCCGAAACAGGCGGTGTAAATGTAGCAGATAGATGGAGTGAAAGTAATCGTTCTTACCTGGGGAGGTCTGACAGATAGGTTGTGAAATGAATTTTAAAACATCAACTCATACAGTGATGTATAATTAAACTGTCAGAAGCCAGCGGACGCCATAGTAGATTGATATACATCAATTGAAGGGCTGAACGATAGGAGGTTTCTAAAAATTTGAAGAACTTAAAAAGAAATACCAAGAAAGCAGGCAACTTCTCATAAAGACTATTTCAAGGATGGAAGGTTGGAAGCCTCAAGATAATGGAAAAGTGCCCAGTATTCTTTCGGCGTTTGATAACAGAAGAAACAGCGAAAACGTATATACCAATAATCTTATGGAGAAAATTCTTGCCAAAGACAACATGAATCAAGCATGCAAGCAAGTGGTAAGAAATAAAGGGAAACATGGAATAGGGAGTAATGCCTGGAGTATGGAATTTCGCTACCTAAGTTTTACAGATAGATATACACAAGTAGCTAATTTTTAACGAGCCGCCATATACCGAACGGTACGTGAGGTGGTGTGAGAGGAGGTAAATGAATTAATCATTTACCTCCTACTTGATTAAATATTTTTATATAAAAAGAAGGATTTTTAAATAAAGTTGTATTATAATAAAAAGGTAAATTAAAAGAAGTGAATAATAAATTAAGTTTAATAAGGACAAATTTAGTAATGAAAAAATTTTTAAAAATTTTAGTCTATTTTCTGGTAAGCCTTCCATTCTTTTGCTTTTGTCTGATAAATGTTCAGGCTGCTTCTAGTACAAATTCAAATAAAACACAAATAGTCCAGTACGGATCAGGGGCAGCCGATTCAGGTATCACTCAAGCAAATCAGTTTGGACCCAAATCAGCAGAGGAATTAGAATCGTTTTTGGACATAGAAATTCCCAGGCTGATGCAGGAGTATCACATTCCAGGATTCATGATTTCCTTTGTAAGCGGAGACAACATCATTTTTAATAAAGGTTACGGTGTAAAGAAGGTTGAAACGAAAAAGGCAATTAACCCAACAACAGATGTAAGTTTGGTTGCTTCAGTTGCCAAGACGTTGGTCACTACAGCTGTAATGCAACAGGTTGATAGAGGCAAAATCAAACTCGATGAAGATATCAATATATATTTGAATTTTGAAATAAAGAATGATTTTAAAGAAAAAATTACTATCAGGAATTTACTACAAAATACTGCTGGATTTGAAGATTACTTCAATGGCCAGGGGACAAAGGATAAGGATAAGTTAATTACCTTGGAGGAATCCGTAAAAAATTACCGCCCAAAAGTAGTCTATAAGCCAGGTGATATCCATAATTACAGTAATTATGGATGGAACCTATTGGGATACATAGTGCAAAGAACCTCTGGGCAGGAATTTGATCAATATGTTAAAGAAAATATCTTTTTGCCATTGGAAATGAACAGTTCATTATTTGCTTATAATTTACCTTCTGCAGATTTCGGCGACACGTTTTTAAAGGGATATATCTATAATTTGAAGGACGACAAATTTGTGGAACAGGAAACCGGTTATTGGGCTGGTTATCCGGCTTATGCTCTGTTATCTAATACTCATGATTTAGGGAATTTCATGATTATGTATTTGAATGATGGAATATTTAAAGGAAAAACAATCTTAAAACCAGAAAGTGTAAAGAGCATAGAAAATGATGTCTTTGCTCCCCATAAAGACCTGCTCGGGCAAGGATTGGGTTTCATGATTAACGAAATAAATGGTCACAAAACAGTAGAAAAAAGTGGTGGCGCATTTGGCTCAACTGGGCAAGTAATTTTATTTCCCGAATATAAACAGGGAATATCTTACAGTTTTAATAGCAATATTATAGGATTTAATTATGATTTTCAGAAAGCATTTGCCGATAGATTCTACCCAAATGTCTCACAATCCTCAAAATGCTATCCAATGTCCATGAGTGATTTAAAAAAGTTCGAGGGATATTACCGTTATACCCGCTATAACCAATCTGGTATCGCGAAACTTATGGTGGCAATTTCTCCGCAACATAATGCTTTTGTTAAGGCTAATGAGGACGGCACTCTTAGCGTTGGGATTATGTTTCTCAAAGACTCAATTAAATATGAACCAATCTCAGCGGATTCTTTTCAAAAAGTAGAAAAAACTGATATTTTGGCAGGATCTGGAATAAAAATTGATCTAGGGAAAAGAATGGCGTTTAGGCTAAATGCTAAAAAAGATAAAGCTGATTATGTTTTTTTTAATTTTGAAAAACTCTCGATGGAAAGGATACCTTGGTGGCAATATGGAACCGTTTCAATATTAGCCTTGCTTTTCTTTGTAGTAACGTCGTTATTGATTCTAATATGTTGGTCTATCGGAAAACTAATTAGTATTTTAAGAAAAAAACACCAAATTGCAAGTTGGCAGAAAATTGCGAGTTCCGTAGGAATGGCATATGCTGTCACAATCATTGTCTTTTTTGGAATTATTTTTTTTAAATTCAATGAAGATCTAATGTATGGCATACCATTAATACTTAAGGTTGCGCTGATTGTACCAACTCTGAGTATTCCAGCTTTTTTATCATTAGGATACTTCTCAATAAAATCCTGGCAAAAGAAATATTGGAATTTGCCTACTAGAATACTCTATTCACTCTTTGCTCTTTCTGTTTTAGTTTTTGTCTGTTTTTCTGCATTCTACAATTTGATCGGTTGGAACTATTAAGGTTATATGCATGTAATTATTCTGTAAATTGATTACCCCATTAAAAAACACTGTACGAAGTTGTTGGATTCACTAGCATTGATACCCGATAATATTGTATGAATCAATTAAAAAATAAGTAACTCTATATTTTAATCCTTAGCAGATGATTATCACTTCTTCTAGTTTCTGAAAAACTTTTTCCCTCTTCTCCCTCATACAAAAGTTCTGAACGCGTTCAATAGGGGGAGCTATTATATTCCGACCCTTCGGCATTAGCTAAGAGCCTTTTTATTTTTTTTGGGTATTTTTTACAGAAATAATGTATGATATATAATCTAAAGAACAGAAATATGATAAAATAATATAAATGCTTTTCTGGTGTTAAAAAATAGGTTTATGTTAGAGAAGATAAGTATGTTTTAAATAGCAAATAATGTTTAAGGGAAATTTTATTAAAGGAGTTTTGATAGATATGAAAAATCCCCGATCAAATACTTTGGCCAAGGCCGGAATTATAACGGGAATATCTTTGTTTTTGGGATTGCTTTTTGATTACTTTTTCTATGGTAAAATTCCTGGTATTTCGTTTCCGTTTTATGTTGTTTTGGTCATAGCAGGACTTTTTGTTATTTCGTATTTTTTTAAGAAGCAAATAAGTAAAGAGGTTCTTTGGCTTTTGGCGTTGCTTATATTCTTTAGCGCCATGGTTTTTATCCGTTCTAGCTTCCTGCTCATATTTCTTAATGTAGTAGCTTCATTGCTGTTGTTACTTGTAATCACCGAGGTATCTTTCGGCGAAAAAGTGAAAAACTTTTTAATCGAAGATTATATAAAAATCTTTTTTTTACCGTTTATGTTTATCTGTCCGTTATTTCAAACTCTATCCAATTTATTTTCGCAACGGGGAGTAAATAAAGACCGAAAAGTTTTTTCACAGATCGCGAAGGGTGTTTTAATGGCCTTTCCTGTTCTGTTTGTTTTTTTACTTCTTTTTTCTTCAGCAGATTTAATATTCCAAAAACATGTCTTAAATTTAATCAATATCGATAATGAACTGGAAATAATTTTTAGGTTTATTTTGATTTTGATAGCGACGCTGGTTTATATTGGTGCATATACTTATTCCTTCCGAGAAAAAGAAGGTAAAATTACCGTACAGCAAAATAGTAAAAACCATACGCTTGGGCATATCGAAAGCTCCATTCTGCTCGGCTCTGTTAATGTTCTGTTTTTCATCTTTATGCTTGTTCAATTAACTTATCTTTTTGGAGGAGAAAGCAATATATCCGCCCAAGGTTTTACCTATGCCGAATATGCACGACGTGGCTTTTTTGAGCTGATAGCGGTAGCTATTATTTCTTTACTCTTACTTTTGACCATAGAAAAATATGTTATTAAAAAAGAGACTGAACATGCGTTAGGATTTAAGATTTTCAGCACTGCGCTAGTTGTTCAGGTAATTTTAATCATAACTTCTGCTTTTACTCGCTTATCGCTTTACGAAAAAGCATATGGATTTACAACTTTGAGATTGTACAGCCACGTATTTATCATTTTGTTGGCGGTCATCTTCTGTTTGTTGCTTTACAAAATCTATAGAGACAAACGAGAGCACACTTTTGCCTTTCGTGTTTTTCTCTCGATTGCCTTGTTTCTGGCTGTTATGAATTTTCTCAATCCCGATGCCTATATAGCACGACGGAATATTGAGCGTTTTGATGCAACCGGAAAACTTGATATTTACTATTTAAGCCACCTTTCAGACGATGCTATACCCGATACTATCAAGGTATTAAATCTTTCAAATGATGATCTAAGAAAAAGTTTTGCTCGCGAATTATACTGGCGCACTCAAAATAGCGATTCTCCCTATTTTTTACAATGGCAATCGCTTAATATATCGCGTATGAGGGCGTATAAAATTCTTAATTCAAAAATCCGTGACTTTGAAACATATAAGGATTACCAGCAACAAAAGTTTGATCCAGTAGAACACTATGAGTAAGATATAATCGTACGGCACGCCAGCTTCGTTGGTACGAAATCAGGTGGTGGCGTAAGTAAGTGGGAATTCTTTTGCCTCCCAATGCTTACCCCTTTTGAAGAGAGAGCTGTTAATGCTCAATAATCCAGTAAATTAAGGGTTATAATATCCATTTTTTTACCAGTTAATTTCTCTAATAAATGCTAATTGCTTCTTCTAATGCCAGGTACACTTTTTCAGTTTCATCACTCATACAAAAACTTCGAAAATTGTTTTGTCTAGCCCTGAAATCCTGAAATATTAGCTTTTAATCTTTATTCGAGGGCTTTCTATTTGATAATCCTATACTTAAGTTGCACTTAGAAGTGAATAAGTTCAGATCCATATGCACCATTGCCAGGATGAAAGAAGCAAAGTAAAATAGAAGCAAAAAGAGGTGCATAGGGATCATGAAGGGGAGCATCGGAACAACTACTCAACTGTCCTATATCCGACCTTATTGGGGAAAGGCTATAACCAAGCTAAACTATATAGATAAATTATCCCTCAAGGCCAAGGCAAGATATAAAGCCATTAACCTGTACAGTTCCGTAGATTACTCTCTCAAACAGATCGGTGAGATTTTGAAATAAACAGGAGCACCTTTTACCGGTGGAGGAAAAAATATCAGCCCAATAGAGTTCAGAGCTTAGAAGATAGATCCAGAAGGCCTCATAAAGTAAGGTCCAAAGTAGGAAGGGATCATCAAGTAGAGATGCAGGTCTGTCAAATAAGAAGGAAATATCCTTACTTTGGTAAAGAGAAGATTAAAAGAATATTAGAAAGAGATTGCCATATAAATATTTCAGTTTCCTCAGTA
>Ga0116197_1000263_pt1 | contig 10598 bp, 11 predicted proteins | sample ZodSprsou2mmetaG_FD_94480 | JGI IMG/M metagenome (GOLD analysis project Ga0116197, IMG submission 94480) | Hot spring sediment microbial communities from Zodletone spring, Oklahoma to study Microbial Dark Matter (Phase II) - Zodletone Spring... ...
ACTGGTCGCCGTTAAAGGTGTTTTTGCCATCTTTGGACATCGACATGTGAACGTGCATGCCTGAACCGTTATCGCCCATCATGGGCTTGGGCATAAAGGTCACGGTCTTGCCGTAGGTATGCGCCACGTTCCACAGCACATATTTCAGGGTTTGCACTTCGTCGGCTTTCTTCACTAGCGTATTAAAGCCCACACCAATCTCGCACTGGCCTGCGGTGGCCACTTCGTGGTGATGCACTTCGACGGTCAACCCCATATCTTCGAGCACCAAACACATGGCTTGGCGAATATCATGCAGCTGATCGACGGGAGGCACGGGGAAATAGCCACCCTTCACGCCGGGGCGGTGCCCCATATTGCCATCAGCATACTCTTTACCGGTGTTCCAAGCGGCTTCGGCAGAATCAATTTTGACCGAGCAGCCCGACATATCTTGTGTCCAACGAATATCGTCAAAGACGAAGAATTCATTTTCAGGGCCAAAAAACGCCTTATCCGCCAAGCCCGTGCCTTGCAGATAAGCTTCAGCGCGCTTGGCAATGGAGCGTGGATCACGACCGTAGCCCTGCATGGTGTCCGGCTCGATGACATCGCAGACCACAATCATGGTCGGCTCTTCGGAGAACGGATCCATCAGCGCGGTGGATGCGTCAGGCATCAAAATCATGTCGGACGCGTTAATTCCCTTCCAGCCCGCAATCGACGAACCATCAAACATGATGCCGTTTTCAAACGCTTCTTCATCCACACGCGCGGCGGGGTAAGTCACATGCTGCTGCTTGCCACGGGTATCGGTAAAACGGAAGTCAACAAACTTGACGCCATTTTCCTTAATCATCTTTTCGACATCGCTTGGTGTCATTATCCAAATCTCCAAATTAAAAGCCACGCGGGCGGGAATGCAAAAGCGTAAAAGCGCAGTTTACCTATGCGCAGCGGCGCTGCAAATTGCGCATTGTAATCTTGCGCATCTTAAATTTTATTAGCACGAAGCGTGCCAATGGCCAAAAGCCATCAAAATCAAAGTCCCATGCACCTTGCGCGCCCTATTTTGATGCGCCGTTTGGCGGCTTGCACCATAACAAGGCTCAAGCAACCCACGCCATTGCGTTGCGCACTCATTCCATCAAGGCCACGGACTTGATGAGCGCGTAACCTGGCATCCCCGCCTGCAAATCAAGCTTAAGACTGGAGTAAGCGGTGATTTCCGCCAGCAACAACTGCCCATCCGCCAGACGGCAAGCCACGCTCACCCGCCCGTCCTTCGCCGGATACACGGTTTCGAACAGCACCGGTAGATGGTTGAGAATGCTGGTGTTCTGCGGATCGTCGAGCGACAGACTGACATCGCGCGCCAAAATGCGCAGGCGCGTGGCCGTTTTCTTTTCCGCACACGACCCACTCAGGCGGATGGACACCTGTGCGTTGCCGAACGGGGTCAGACCATCCGCGTCTTCGGCGCCCATCGCCCCTTCCAGTACCGACACCGGGCCTTCCTCATCAAACAGCGGAGAGTCCGGGCGCGCCAGCGCATCGCGCAGAGATTCAACGCGCTCGATGCGCCCATCGGCCATAAACACCACGCGGCTCGCCAGACGCTCCACCTCAATCGGCGCATGCGTAATGTAAAAAATGGGCAAGCCGGTTTCATGCGCCAACTCGTCGATCAAGCCTAAAAGCTCGCCCTTGGCACGCCAGTCGAGCGCCGACAACGGTTCATCCATGCACAACAGGCGTGGCCGGGACAACAAAGCACGCGCAATCGCCACACGCTGTTTCTCACCGCCGGAAAGGGTGGTCACGGACTGGTCGAGCTTATGAGCAATCCCCACGCGCTCAGCCAACTCAGCCAGCCCCGCCCCACCGACTTTGGGCGCACGTTTAAGCGCGTACTCCAGATTGCCGCGCACCGATAAATGCGGAAACAACGCGGCATCCTGGAACACAAAACCAATGTCGCGTTTTTGTGTCGGCAAGCGCCAGGCATCGTCCTGCCAGCATTCGCCATTGAAGTGCAGCGTGCCGCGCGTGTGCCGATCCAGCCCGGTCATGGCGCGCAGCAAGGTGCTTTTGCCCGAGCCGGAGCGCCCGAACAGCACCGTCACCCCTGTCGTTTCAAGCTCGAATGCGCCGGATTGCAGCAAGAAATGGCCTTGCTTCAGGGTTAAATTGCCTTTGAGCATGCCCTAACCCACCTTCACGCCGAAGCGTCGATTGATACCGTACACCAGCATCAGCACCACCACCGAAAACACCAGCATCATGCCGGAGAGCAGATGCGCCTCGGCATATTCCAGCGATTCGACATGATCGAAAATAGCGATCGACACCATGCGCGTGACCTCCGGCACATTGCCGCCGACCATCAGCACCACGCCGAACTCGCCCACGGTGTGCGCAAAAGTCAGGGTCATCGCCACCAGAAAACCGCGCTGCGCCAAGGGAAGCACCACGGTAAAAAAACGATCCAGGACATTCGCCCGCAGCGTCGCGGACGCATCCAGAAGACGATTGGGAATGGCCTCAAAGGCGTGCATCAAGGGCTGCACAGCAAACGGCAAGGAGTAAAACACCGAGCCAATCACCAGGCCGGTGAAGCTGAAGGTAAGCTGCCCCTCAAAGCCGAACACCCGCAAAAACTGCGTGAACAGCCCATTGGGGTTCAGCGCAATCAGCATGTAAAAACCCAGCACCGTAGGCGGCAAGACCAGGGGCAGCGCCACCAGCGCTTCCAGTACAATCTTGAATGACGATTGCATCCGCGCCATCCACCACGCCAGCGGCGTACCGAGCAACAGGAGAACCAGCGTGGTCATGCCGGCCACCTTGAGGGTCAGCCAAATCGGTTGCAGGCTGACATGCACGCCAAAGAGTTCGACCATATCCATCATTACGGAATCGAGTAGCCGTAGCGCTCAATCACCTTACGGCCTTCGTCGGAGCGCAGGTAATCCATGAATTGCTGCGCTACCGGGTTGTTTTCCGCTTTTTTCAGAATGACCGCCGCTTGGTCAATCGGCGCGTACATATCCTGCGCAGGCAGCCAATACTGACCTTTGTGGTACGCGGGGCTTTGCGGATCGACCAGTTGTGACAAGGCGACAAAACCCAGCTCGGCGTTCCCGGTTTGCACGTACTGGAACGCGTGCGCAATGCTTTCACCGTTGACAATCTTCGGCTTCACTGTGTCATACACGCCCAGCTTGCTCATCACCGCTTCAGCGGCCTGCCCATAAGGCGCGGTCTTGGGGTTGGCGATGGAAAGATGATTGAACTCGGCTTTTTCCAGCACCGCTTTGTAATCGCTCTTCACGGGCAACGTCGGGCTGTAGAGCGCCAGTACACCGCGTGCATACACGAAGTAACTGTCTTTCTTGACCAGGTCTTCCTTCAGCAAGGCCTCGGGCTTCGCGGTATCGGCGGCGAAGAACAGATCGAACGGCGCGCCGTTCTTGATCTGCGCATACAGCTTGCCGGTCGGGCCGAAGGCAAACTTGACCTCATGCCCGGTCTTGGCCTTGAAGCCCAGGCCGATCTCTTCGATGGTCTTGGTGAAGTTGGCGGCCACCGCCGCGTTCAGGGTGTCAGCAAACGCGCTCAACGGAGCGCTCATCAATATGGCCGCAGCCAGCAGGGGGGGTGAAATGTTTTTTCATGCTTTTTGTTCCGGATTGGGGATAGCTCTTAGATCAATCGTCCACGGCCAAAATGATGTGACTGGCCTTGATGAGCGCACAGGCCGCGTCGCCCGCCTTGAAGCCCAGATCATCCAGACTGCCTTCGGTAATAATCGCCGCCAGCGTATTGCCGCCGGGCAGTTCCAGCACCACTTCAGCGTTCACCGCACCTTCCTGTACGCGCTTGATCGTGCCGCACAAACGGTTGCGTGCGGAGACTTTCACGCACTCGTCCGGCGCGGTCAGAATGATCCACGAGGCCTTCACAATCGCGGTCGCCACCTTGCCCGGAAGCAGTCCCATCGACGTGGCTGAGTCCTTGGTGATGATCGCGTGCAGGCAGTCTTCGCCCTGCAAACGCAGAGTGATCTCGCTATTCACCGCGCCGTGGCGCACCTCTTCAATCGTGCCGCGCAGGGCGTTTCGTGCACTGGTTTTCATGTACAAATTCCTCAATGTGGTCAGGTGTTCAAGCCCGCCATCCTCACCCTCGAACTGCTCCAGCACGGTGGCGAGTGCATTCTGCAAACGCTTTTGCGTAGCGACGATGCCCTCGCCAAAAGCCGTCAAACGCGCCCCGCCGCCGCCCGAACCGCCATGCTGGCTCTGCACCAGGGGCTGCCCGGCGAGGTTATTGATCGCCTCGATGGCATCCCAGGCCGCCTTGTAGGTCATGCCGATCCGCTTGGCTGCGCCGCTGATCGAACCGGTTGCAGCCACGGCAGAGAGCAGAGCCAAGCGCCGCGCCGAGACCTCGCCTTCGCCGAGCTGCAACACCAAGGGTGCGGCAAAACACGGCAGCCATCCGTTATGTACTTTGGGTGATAACGTCATGCGAAATATACCTCGCTAAATATTGAATGCAAGAAGAATTTAGCCACAGAGAACACCGAGTCAACACGGATCGGCACGCCCGTTGGCGAAAACGGCTTTAGGTACGCCAATCAATCGGCATCTGATGCTGCTGCTCAAGAAAGGTGTTGATCTGCGAAAACGGCTTGCTGCCAAAAAAGCCTCGATGCGCCGACAACGGCGAAGGGTGCGGCGCTTCGAGCACCCGATGGCGCGCACGGTCGATATGCGCGCCTTTTTGCTGCGCCGGTCGCCCCCACAACACGAAGACCAGCGGACGCGGCTGTGCATTCAGAATTTGCACCGCACGATCCGTGAAACGCTCCCAGCCCTTGCCCTGATGACTGTTCGAGCGCCCGCTTTCCACCGTCAGCACCGCGTTAAGCAACAGCACGCCCTGATCGGCCCAGGGAATCAGACTGCCACACACATTGCGAATGCCGAGATCATCCTCCAGCTCCTTGAAGATGTTTTGCAGCGACTTCGCCAGCGGGCGTACCTCCGGCTGCAAGGAAAAACACAAGCCATGCGCATGTCCCGGCGTGGGGTAAGGATCTTGCCCGAGAATCACCACCCGCACCTTGTCCAACGGGGTGTGGTTAAAGGCGTTGAACCACTCATCGGGATTGGGATGGATGCGCTTGCCCGCCTTCAGCTCGGCGGCCAAAAAGGCGCGCAATTCCAGCATGTAAGGCTGCTCGAACTCTTCCGCCAGCGCCGCCTTCCATGAAGGTTCGAGTTTGATGCGCTCCGGGTTCACTCGTCGTCCGCCTGCAAAACCTGCGGCAGCTCGTCCCAGTCAAGCGTGACCTCCGGCAGGATGCGCGAGGTCACGCACCCGGATAGCTCAAACATCTCTGGCGCGCCATAGACACCATCCTGCAAAACATACACGCTCAAAATACGGTCAATCGGATGCACCAACCAATACTCACGCACGCCGGCGGCCTCGTAGATGCGCCGTTTGAGGATCTGATCGCGCGAAGCGGTGCGCGGAGATATGACCTCGATCACCCAGTCCGGCGCGCCCTTGACCCCGCGTGAATCAAGCTTGGATGGGTCGCAGACCACCAGCACATCCGGCTGAACAACCGTTTCTTCATCATCCTTTTTGCGCCCCAGCTTGGGCAGGCGCACATCCAACGGCGAAATACCCGGATGGCAGGGCTTGCCCTTGAGTTGCTGCTTGATTTGCACAAACACTTCGCCCACCACATCCTGATGGCGCAAGGTGGGCGCAGGCGACATCAGGTACACCTTGCCCTCAATCAGCTCACAGCGAAAATCGTCCGGCCAAGTCAGATAATCGGCATAGGTATAACGCCGGTCTAAATCAAGTTGGAATGCGGGCTCGCCCATGGTGCACCTCCTGAAACAATGCCTGGATTTTACGGCATTAAGCGCTGAACAACCCAGCCGTCTGGCGCACGGGTATACACAAAGCGATCATGCAGCCGATTCTCGCGCCCCTGCCAGAACTCGTACACCTGCGGCACCAGCCGATACCCGCCCCAATCCGGGTTGCGCGGCACATCGCCTGCCGGATATTGCGCACGCAACGCATCCAAACGCTCTTCCAAAACCGCGCGCGCGGCAATCGGCTGACTCTGGTGCGAGGCGGCGGCGGCCAGACGACTGCCCTGGGGGCGCTGATTGAAATACGCCTCATTATCCGCGTCCGGCAAGCGCTCCACCCGGCCTTCCACGCGCACCTGGCGATCATTTTCCGGCCAGTAAAAAGCCAGGGAAGCCTGCGGATTATCCGCCAGCTCCTGCCCCTTGCGGCTACGCCCATCGGTGTAGAAACACAGGCCGCGCGCATCAAAATGCTTGAGCAACACCCAGCGCAGCGACGGCTGCCCGGTCAGACTCGCCGTGGCCAAAGCCATGGCCGTGACATCGAAATTGCCCGCCGCCTCGGCATCTTGCAGCCAACGCGCCAACATGGCGGACGGCTCCGGCAACAAGTCAGCACGATGCAACTCGCCATGTAAAAATTCGCGCCGGGTACTACGGTGATCGATTTCGTTCATTCCAATTCCACCATGCTTCGTTGAGTTGTTGAACTATGCAATGTCTGGATGACGCGAACAAGAAAAAGCCTCGCACACAGGCGAGGCTCACACCGTAAAACATTAAACCTTACTTAAACTGCGCGAAATACGCCGCGATATTGGCCATATCGGCATCATTCAAGGCTTTGGCCATCGGCACCATAATCGGGTCAAGACGCGAACCATCGCGGTAGCCTTTGAGCGCTACAACCAGATATTCAGCGTTATCCCCCGCCAGGGTCGGATAGGACTTGATGACCGGGTGTCCGTCTTTACCGTGGCAGGCAAAACACACCGCCGCCTTTTTCTCACCCGCCGCAATATCCGCAGCCATGCTTTGAGCGAACGGGATAGCGCATAGCGCAACCAACAACACAACTTTTTTCATCATGAGTTCCTTATATTCAAATTAAATGTGTCCGGCGATTTATTGACACAAACCACCGGAAAGCGAGCGTTTAGCCGTTATTACTCAGCCAGATCCAAATACCCATACCGAGGAAGCTCGCCACCCACAGCGCCGTGGCGGCCACCGAGCCGATACCGAGCCTGGAAACGACGGCGTCTGCCTGATACACGCCCTGCACACGCCCGGCCTTGTACACCAGGGTGATAATGAAACCGCCCATCAAACCGCCGACACCCACGATGGTGAGCAAGAACAGCACAAACGAGGGCACATCCCACAGCACTTTGTAGTCCAGCACGCTGTAGTTGAACGGTGCCATATAGGCCATACGCAGCACTTCGCGGAAAATCGCCACCAAGCCCGCCATGCCGATACTCATGGTGAGCAATTTATAGCCTTGGCCTTCTGCATTGCCGCGCGCCACGGCGAAGGCCGCCACCAGCACACCCAGATAGAGCAACAACAGCCAGGACATCGGATGCGTCCAGATTTTCAGTGCAGCGGGCACATCCAGCATCCACCCCAAGAGCAACACCACCTGCGCCACCGCGCCGACCAAGGCAATCTGACTGCCAAGCCGACGCGCAAAGGCCAGATAGGCCGGACTGCGGTCAGCGCGCACTTTGAAGTAATCGCCATAAGCCATCATGAAGGCACCGAACACCGTGATGCTCATGGCCATGAAAAAGCCCCAACGCACCAGCTCATAAGCATGAATACGGTTGCCCGACATATCGACATGGCCGCCCGGGGTGTACCACTCAACCCATTTTTCCGGCTGCAAACCCTGATAGGCCAAGATGTGCATGATGAAGCCATCGAGCAAAAACATGGACAAACCAAAGGCACCCAGCCAGAAAATCCAGCCCGGTGCATGCTCGCCGTGATTTTTCAGATAAAAGGTAAACCAAGCGAGATAGCCGATGGTCAGGGTGAAAATAAAGCCGATCACCCATGAAGCCGACAACAGATTCGAGGCATACCACTGCGGATCGTAGATCGTCTGGGTAAACAGCAGCGGTGCCACCCCCAGTACCACCAGCAAGGACACCCCAACCTTGGCGACCTTGGTCATCGCCTCGGAAAGCAGCTGCCAATGCGGATCCTGGCGCTTGCTGAAGGCATACAGCCCCATCAAGGCTGCGCCCAGACTGATATTCACAAACAAAATATGCGGAACCCAGGTGAACACCATCAACACCTGAAAAATCAGCGGATGTGAGGGAATCCCCGTCGGATCCTGAAGGGTATGCAGCATGGCTGCGGTGCTTGCGACATCCATTAGTTCACTCCTTTGGCATGGGATGGATCAATGTCTTGCGCGGCGTGACCCACGGCCACACGTGGCGCCTTCGCGCCAGAGAGTGAGGCGATATACACCGCTATGGCCGCACGCTCATCTTCCGGTAGGGGCATTTTGGGCATGTAGGGAATCTTGCCGTAGTACAAAGCGCCATCCAGATAAGCCTGAATCATCTTCGGCTCATCCGAATGACCAAACAGCGCAGGCAGGGGACGCAACGCGCCATTGGATTCCACACTATGGCAATTCGCGCACATCACCTTGGTCAGAACCTCGCCAGCACGCAGCTGATTTTCCGGCGTAATTTTGCGCAGGTTCTCGGGCACAAAGTAATTTGTCGCTAACACGCCTCTCGCCTCAATCAGCGGCATATCCGATACCACCCCCTTGCCCGGCACATCGCGCGAGAAAAACTGGTTCGAATAAATATACTGACCCGCCACATAGGGTTTGCGCATCGACTCGCGCGAACGCTCCTCCGGCCACAAACCAAACAGACCAATGGCCAGCGTCATCACCACAGCAATGCTCTGGCGCAAGTACATGGGTTTCCAGGCGGTGAAGATGAAATACACCAGCGTTGCCAGCAGCAAAGCGCCCAGCGTGCTGCCGTATTTCGGCATCATCTGCGTTTCCATAATCAAACGCGCGTTATCCGGCAGCGTGGCGGTGTACCACATGAACATCACCAACATCAGGAACAACCCCGCCAAACCCATTTTGGAGAGGAAGCGCGTGATCTCAATGCGGGTTGCACGGTCTTTCAGCGTGGCGGCAATAATCCCGCCCACCGCACCCGCCACCGCAAACATAAAGGCCGTGCGTATGCCCAAATGCGCGAAATAGTTCAGGTTAAACGCCGCATCGAAGGTTGAACCGGTGTTGTACCAGTGGTCGCTCCCCGGCCACATCATGAAACTCAAAATCGGCACAATCAGAATCATCGTCGCCCATGAAGCCAACGCGAACGACCAAGCAAGTTTCAGATAGGTCTTGTTATCAATCTTGCCGATCAGATACACCATGGCGTACACCCCGATGACCTCGACAAAGAAAAACACCCACTCCGAAGCCCACAGCCAGACAAAATTGTGAATCAGGCCACTAATTCCGCGCGGACTGGCCACCGTCACCGAATACCAAATCCCAGGCCCGGTAATCGAACCGACGATGTAAGAAAACACCAGCAGAAACATGCCGTATTTCTTCAAATACAGCATGATTTCCGGTTTGTTTTCACTGACTGATTTTTGCGCCAGCAAGGCAAACAGCCAAGCCGCGCCGACGGATGTATGCGAAGCCAGCACGTGAATAGTGCCGATAATTCCCATCACCCACGCCGTCCCTATTCCCGGCACATACCACTGCGGGTACAGCCCAAGCATTTCAAGCATGATGCAATCTCCTCCTTTTAGATGACTGTCTGGACGCACGCCAAACTGGAGGAGAGCCTATGCACAGCCCATGCCACAACAACAAGTTACTGTTTTAATTGGATTTATTAAAAAATATACCCCGGAAAAATCTCGTCTAACACGTCAAAAGAACCTCTCGAACCCGCTTTCCACACAACCCTAAGCCAATCAGGCATATCAGCATTCACTAATCTAATAAACCGCGTTATCTGGCCGGATGACAGACATAAAAAAGCCCCGCATTTCACGGGGCTCAGTCAGCAACAGGACTTACGCAGAATGGCGAATTTCACTCCCTCCCCCGCGAGAGGGTCGAGCTAAATCCAGTTTTTGCGTAAGTCCCAAACACTTAAATCGCAAGCCCTATGGCAACGCGGCACTCACCGAAAACGCCCCGCGAATATCGCCCGCCTTAAAGCCCACAGCCTTATCCTCGGGATACAGTGCCTGAATTTTCGCCTGCACCTCGGGATTAATCGCCGTGCCATGACAGGTCAGGCAGACATCCTCCGTACCAATCGCCTTCATCATGCGCAAGGTCGGCTTACCATCCACCTCAACCACATTTTTCCACACCAATTCGGCCACCGGTTTGCCTGCGGCCTTATCCTTCTCAAAGCCCTCAAGCACCGCCATTTCCCATTCGTTCGGCGGCGTGGCGCGCGGCTTGAGCGAAGTGTCCGCCGCGCACGGCGGGCTGGATCTGCCGGAGGCCCAGGTCACGGCCCTCAATCTGCGCCTGCCCGCGCCCGAGCCGGTGGAGGCCAGCGACTTTCTCGACCTGGCCCGTTACGCCCAACTCCAGACCGAACTGGAGACGCGCGCGGCCGACTACGCGGCCCAGGCCGAACGCCTGGCCCGCTTGCCCGAGATGGACCTGACCGAGCC
>Ga0116197_1000266_pt1 | contig 10574 bp, 6 predicted proteins | sample ZodSprsou2mmetaG_FD_94480 | JGI IMG/M metagenome (GOLD analysis project Ga0116197, IMG submission 94480) | Hot spring sediment microbial communities from Zodletone spring, Oklahoma to study Microbial Dark Matter (Phase II) - Zodletone Spring... ...
CCCCCGCACCCCGGAAACCTTCTTATACGGTTTCCCCCGCCTGCGGCGGGCCCCCCTTCCAGCACGGGGGCCCTGGGACGACATCCCTCGCCGCCTCGCGGAGCCGATACGAGGCTCCTTCTCGGCCGGGCTCGGGATATCGCCCCCTACTTGTACGGATCGTCCGACGGCCCGGCCGAGAGGTCCAGGAGCAGCCGGTTCGTCTCCGACCGCGTCTCGCCGACGCTGGTGACGAAGATGGCCGGGTCGTCCATGACCGGGCACTTGTTCTCGCAGATACCGCAGCCCGTGCAGACTTCGATGTCGACGACCGGGGCCTTCTGGACGGCCGTCGTGCCGTCGGGAAGCGTGGCCTCGTGCTCGACGAGCTGGATGGCCTTGGGCGAGACCGGGCAGTGCTCCTCGCAGACGATGCAGGGCTTGCCCAGGACGTAGGGGATGCAGCGGCTCTTGTTGACCCAGGCCGTGCCGATCTTGATCTCGTTCTTGGCCTCGATGGTCAGCTTCTTGATGGCCCCCGTCGGGCAGACCTGCGTGCAGAGGGAGCAGTAGTACTCGCAGTAGCCGATCTTGGGGACCAGCTTGGGCGTGTAGAAGCCCTCGGGCCCGGCTTCCGTCAGGACGGGCTGGAGGCCGCCCGTGGGGCAGGCCCGCATGCACTGGCCGCACTTGACGCACTTGGCCAGGAACTTGTCCTCGGCGAGGGAGCCGGGCGGGCGGATGAGCTTGAGCGAGGCCCTCTTGCGGGCCGGCGTCAGCTTGAAGAAGGGGACGGCCGCGATGCCGAAGAGCGTCGTCAGGACGAGCTTGCGGCGGGAGAGGGCGATGTTGGAGACGTTGCTCAGCTTCTCGGGCTTGGCGGAGAGGCGAAAGCTGATGGCGCCCGTGGGGCAGATCGAAGCGCAGTTCTGGCAGTAGACGCATTCGCCGCTCTTCCAGGTCTCTTCCGGATAGGGATGGGCCTGGGTCTCGCAGTGCTGGGTGCAGAGGCCGCACTTGATGCATTTCTCGGGATCGATCCGGAGCTTGAGCAGGTTCCAGCGGCTGAGCAGGCCCAGCAGGGCGCCCAAGGGACAGAGATAGCGGCACCAGAACCGCTCCTTGCGGGCGTTGAGGGCGACGGCGCCGAGAAAGAGGAGACCGACCGAGACGCCCATGATGAAGGTCGTGTTGATGGTCCAGTTCTGGAGGGCCTGGGAGATGGCGCGGGCCGGGCCGAGGGCCCCGACGCCGTAGAGGACGCCGCTCAGCGACGAGAAGGCCTCGGCCACCGCGGGCAGCACGGCCAGGGCGAAGGAGCGGGTCAGGAACGACAGGGGATCGAGGTAGCCGGCCAGGTCGAGCCCGAAGAGGGCGGCGACGAGGACGATGAGGAGGATGTAGTATTTCGGGGCCAGGCTGGCCTTGTCCTCGCGCGGCGGGCGGAGGAACTTGGTCTTCTTGAAGGCGAAGGAGGCGAACTGGTGGACGGCCCCGAGAGGGCAGACCCAGCCGCAGAAGACGCGCCCGAAGAGGATGGTCGCGACGGCCGTGACCAAGGAAAAGGCGAACCAGGCGTAGACGAGCCGGGCCGAGAGGATCGTGATCAGGGCCAGGAGCGGGTCGAAGTGGAAGAACCGCTGGACGGTCGAGCCGATGTAGTCTTCCCCGGTGTAATGGGCGCCGAAAAAGAGGTAGAGGAAGAGGCCGAAAAAGGCGGCCTGGCTGGCCATCCGCAGGATCTCGAGAGAGCGGTAGGGCCTAGATCTTCCGGGTTTCAACGCGGACCTTCCCTAAGTCGAATTCGCCCAAGCCTCGTTCCTTGGCCATGGCCAGGTAGGGCAGTTCGCGGGGCTCGACCCCGAAGAGCGAGGCCCCCATGGCGTCCACGGCCAGGGGGTCCGTCCCGGCGATGACCGTCTTCTTGAGCTCGGTGTCCGAGACCCGGCCCCCCTGGGGGCCGTTGCGGACGAGGATGCGATAGGCGTCGAGGACCGTCAGCCGGGGCTTAAAGAAGGCGGCCAGGTCGACGATGGCCTTGTCGAGGCTTTGGTGGAACTGGTTGCGGGCCCCGCCGACCGCGCCGAGCCAGTTCTTGCCCCCCAAGGTCAGACGGCAGAGGGAGTGGTGCTTGGCGATGGGCACGTTGATGATCTTGTCGGACTCGATGACGTCGAGGAGGACCTCCCACTCGTCGAGCCACTCGCCCCGGAGGGCCATCTTCTTGACCCTGAAGTCGTCGACGAAGAGCATGTCGCCGCCGGCCTCTTTGACGGCCTCCTGGATGCCCGAACGGACATAGCAGCGTTTGGCCTGGTTGGTCGTGTTGTCGATGACGATGGCCTTCTTGGCCCCGGCGTCGAGGACGAGCTCGACGAGGGTCCGGACGACCTCGGGATTGGTGCAGGCGGCCATCTCGGGGGTTCGGTCCCAGCCGATGTTGGGCTTGATGACGACCTTATCGCCCTTGCCGACGAAGCGGTTCATGCCGCCCAGGGCGGCGATCGCCTCCTTGGTGATGGCGACCGGCGATTCGCCCTCGACCGCGGCCAGGACGGACGGGCCGCCCGGGGAGGCCGCTTGGCCGGCCAACGCGCCGGGCCCGAACCGGAGGGCCAGGCCGGCCGCGGCCGCGCTCTTGATGAATTCGCGTCTCTTCATGATTCTTATCCTTTGCCGAGCGAATGGATATATTCCATGATGCCGTCATAGATGCCCTGGGCGGCCAGGTCCCGGTAGGTCTTGGTCTTGAGCTTGGCCTCTTCCCTGGCGTTGCTGAGGTGGGAGATCTCGACGAGAACGGAGGGCATTTCCCCCCCTATGAGGACCCAGAAGGGGCCCCCCTTGACGCCCAGGTTCGGGATGCCGGGCAGGTCCCGGGACAGGGACTTGACCAGGTTGGTCTGGATGGCCTCGGCCAGCTTTTTCGACTCCTGGATCTTGCTGTTCTGCACGATTTTCTCCAGGATCGAGCGCATCTGGCCGACGTTCTTGGTCGAGGTGGCGTTCTCGACGGCCGCCAGCTCGATGACCGAGGGGTCGGGGCTGATGTTCAGGAAAAAAGTCTCGACACCGCCGCGCCTGCGGTCGCGATGGGCGTTGGCGTGGATGGAGACGAAGAGATCGGCCCTCTTCTGGTTGGCGATGACGGTCCGGTCGTCGAGCCCGACGTCGACGTCCGACTCGCGGGTCAGCACCGCCTCGATCCCGGACCGGTCCTCGAGCAGCTTCTTCAGCGACAGGGCGACGGCCAGGTTGATCTCCTTCTCCTGCAGGCCGCTCCGGCCGATCGTGCCCGGCTTCGCGCCGCCGTGCCCGGGGTCGATGACGACCGTCCGGACGCCCAGGCCCAGCTGCCGGGCCATGGACGTTCCCTTGAAGTTGGGATCGTCCGGGTCGACCTTGCGCTGGACGGCCGGCTGCGTCCTCTCGCCCGGCTGGGCGACCTTCCCGGCCGGGGCCATGGTCGCCGGGGCCTGCGGGCCGTGGGGATAGATATCGACGACCAGCCTGTAGGGATCGAAGAGATGGAAAACGCGGTAGGATTGGATGCGCAGAAAATCGACGTCGACCACGAGCCTAACCGTCGAGACCGTTTTCTGGGCGATCCGGATCTGGCTGACGTAGTCCGCCTGGACGGGGTAAGCCTGCCCCTGAAGGATGGGGTTGAGCTTGGCCTGGAGGACGTCGACGTAGATCCGGCCCGGGTCCCTGAGCTCGCCGAAGGTGTATTCGCGCAGCGTGCCGATGTCGAGGACGACCCGGGTGAAGTTCGGATGGGTGGAGCGGCGCAGGTTGACGATCTCGATCCGTGGGTCGTCCTGGGGCGGCCCGGCTGCCAGGGGGAGAGCCAGGGCGGCGAGGAGGGCCGGGGCGACGATCGTGCGCAACTCTCTCAATTCGAATCAATTTTAACGGACCCGGGGAACGTTGTCCACCGGCAACAGCGCTCCGGCCACCGTAGCTCGGAGAATCCCCTCGCCCTCATGGGAAAAGTCCGAAGACGCCATCGCGTGCGCCGGACTCGGCGCCAAAACAACTCGCTCGGCTTGCGCTAAGCCTCGCTTGGACACGTTTTGGCGGTTTGCAGGCAAACGACCCTCGCCCGGCACGCGCTCCGGCTGAACTTTTCCAAATCGGGCTTGGGGATCCTCCTCCCCCCCGTCTTCGGCGGCGTCGGGCGCCGAAAAGGTCTCTCGCCCGTAATCTGTTCGGGGTTTTCCGGCTAAGCGCCGAATTTTTTGAGCTTGAGCGCGTGGGCCAGCATCAAGGGCATGGCTGAGAGGGACCGGAAGCGGCCGAGATAGCCCCGGGCGCAGGCCCGTTCGGCGAAGGCGTTGACGTCGTCGGCGCCGGCCGTCGCCGAGACGAGCAGGAACGGGTTGGCGTGCCAGGAGTGGCCCTTGAGGCCGGAGGGCGTCGAGTGATCGGAGGTGACGACGAAGACGTCGGGCTTCAAGGCCATGATCCTGGGGACGTAGGGGTCGAGGGCCTCGATGGCCGCGACCTTGGCCTCGAAATCGCCGTCTTCGCCGGTCGAGTCCGTCTTCTTGTAGTGGACGTAGAAGAAATCGTGGTCGGCCCAGCTCTTCTCCAGGGCCTCGATGAGGTCGTCCGTCCCGGCCCCGACCGGGAGGACGTCCATGCCCAGCAGCTTGGCCAGGCCCTTGTACATAGGGTAGTTGGCGACGGCCGCCGGGCGGAGATTGAAGAGCTCCTGCATGGTCGGGATGGAGGGAAACTTGGAGAAGCCGCGGAGCAGGGCCGCGTTGGCCTTGGGCTCGGCCGCGAGGACCTCCGCGACGTCGTCGAGGAAGCTGTTGACGATGCCGGCCGCCTTGGCCGCCTCGGGTTTCTCGGGCTCGGCCGGGAGCGGGGCCCGGCCCTCCTTCTGGGGGTCCGCGTCGGACAGGGCGTCGGACAGGCCCTCGGCCGTGAAGCGGGCCACGAAGCGATGTTCCTTGCCCGGGAAGACCCGGATCTCGACGCCCTCGCGCTTCGGCAGACGGGCGTTGAGCGCTTCGCAGATGCGGACGTTCTCCTCGGTCGGGATGCGGCCGGCCCGGCGGTCGGCGACCAGGCCGTCCTTGACCGAGGCGAAATTGCCCCGGGCGACGAGATCGTTGCGGCCGACCTCGACGCCGGAGCCCAGGGCCTCGAGGATGCCCCGGCCGAGCTGGTACTTGAGCGGGTCATAGCCGAAGAGGGCCAGGTGGGACGGGCCGCTGCCCGGCGTGATGCCCATCATGACGGGGTCGGCGACGCCGCAGACGCCGGCCTTGGCCAGGGCGTCCAGGTTCGGCGCGCGGGCCGCCTCGAGCTCGCTCTTCCCTTCGGCGGGCAGGCCCCCGACGCCGTCCATGACGAGAAGGACGATCTTCGACTCGGTCTGTTGGCTCAGTTCGCGGGCCAGGTCTTCCCATTCCATGACCGCTTTCTCCTTCCGACTTCCGTTCGTATTCTAGCACAAATTGAAACCTGGCCCGGGCTCTGATACTATCTGTCCATGACGAAAGTCCTCATCCTCGATTTCGGGTCCCAGTACACCCAGCTCATCGCCCGGAAGATCCGCGAGCTCGGCGTCTACTCCGAGATCCTGCCCTTCTCGACCCCGCTCGCCGCGATCCGCAAGGCGAAGCCCGCCGCCTTGGTCCTGTCGGGGGGGCCGCAGAGCGTCTACGGCAAGAATGCGCCACACCCGGACAAGGGGATCTTCGAGCTCGGAGTCCCCATCCTGGGCATCTGCTACGGGGTCCAGCTCATGGCCCACTTCCTCGGCGGCGAGGTTGTCGCGTCCAAGGAGCGGGAATACGGCTTCGCCTCGCTGCGCGTCCTGGACCGTTCCGGCCTGCTGGCCAGGGTCAAGGACAGGGAACAGGTCTGGATGAGCCACGGCGACCGGCTCGAGCGCGTCCCGGCGGGCTTCCGCCTGACGGGGAGCACGGCCAACACCCGGGCCGCCGTGATCGAGGACAGCGACAGGAAGTTCTACGGCGTCCAGTTCCATCCCGAGGTCATCCATACCAAGGAGGGCCGGAAGGTCCTGGCGAACTTCCTGTTCCGGGAGGCGGGGCTCGAAGGCGATTGGACGATCGCCTCGTTCGTGGACCGCAAGGTCAGGGAGATCCGCAAGACCGTCGGCGACGGCAAGGTCATCTGCGGCCTCTCCGGAGGGGTCGACTCGCTGGTCACCTCCCTCCTCCTCCACAAGGCGGTCGGCCGCCGGCTGACGTGCATCTTTATCGACAACGGCCTGCTCCGCAAGGGCCAGTACGAGGCCCTCATGGAGGCCTTTCGCCACAAGTTCGCCCTCAAGGTCGTCGGCATCGACGCCTCGGACATGTTCCTGGACAAGCTCCGCGGCGTCGTCTCGCCCGAGCGCAAGCGCAAGACGATCGGCCGCCTGTTCATCCATCTCTTCGAGCGCGAGGCCATGCGTCTCGGCGGGGCGGAGTTCCTGGCCCAGGGGACGATCTATCCCGACGTCATCGAATCCAATCCGGTCAAGGGCCCGTCGTCGGTCATCAAGTCCCATCACAACGTCGGCGGGCTGCCCAAGGGCCTGACGTTCAAGCTCGTCGAGCCGCTCCGGGAGTTGTTCAAGGACGAGGTCAGGGCCCTGGCCCTCGAGCTGGGCGTCGACGCCGACTTCATCCATCAGCATCCCTTCCCCGGCCCGGGCCTGGCCGTCCGGCTCATCGGCGAGGTCAACCGGGAGAGCCTGGAGATCCTGCGGGCGGCCGACGACATCGTGCTCCAGGAGGTCCATGACGCCGGGATCTACGGGAAGCTATGGCAGGCGTTCGCCGTCCTGCTGCCGGTGCGGTCCGTGGGCGTCATGGGCGACCGGCGGACCTATCACCGCGTTGTCGTCATACGGCTCGTCCAGAGCACCGACGGCATGACGGCCAACTGGTACCCGGTCCCGGCCAAGATCCTGGGCCGGATGTCGACGCGGATCGTCAACGAGGTCCGGGGCGTCAACCGCGTCGTCTACGACGTGACGGGCAAGCCGCCCGGGACGATCGAATGGGAATAGGATAGCCCGTCCGGAAAGGGCGCGGCGCCGGCCCGCCCGGGCGAGGAAGCGATAGCGTTCATGGAACCGACGTTCGTTCATCTCCATAATCACACCGAGTACTCCATCCTCGACGGCTGTCTGAAGGTCGGCGCCCTCGTCCAGGCGGCCTACGATCACAAGATGCCCGCGGTGGCCATGACGGACCACGGCAACGTTTTCGGCGCCGTCCAATTCTTCAAGGCCGCCAAGGCCAGGGGGATCAAGCCCATTCTCGGCTGCGAAGTCTATGTCGCCCCGCAGAGCCGCTTCGACAAGAAGCCCGGCGGACCCGAAGAGACCCACCATTTCCACCTCGTCCTGCTGGTCAAGGACGACCGCGGCTACAGGAACCTCTGCCGGCTCCTCACCAGCGCCTATCTTGAGGGCTTCTACTACCGGCCCCGGATCGACAAGGAACTCCTGGCGGCGCACAGCGAAGGCCTGATCGGGCTCTCGGCCTGCCTCAAGGGCGAGATCGCGACCTGGCTGGGCCGCGGTTGCCCCGAGAAGGCCGAGGAGACGGCCCGCGGGTACGCCGGCCTCTTCGCTCCCGGCGACTTCTACATCGAGCTCATGGACCACGGCCTGCCCGACCAGAAGGCCGTCAACCCCCAGCTCGTGGCCGTGGCCCGCAAGCTCGATCTGCCCCTCGTCGCCACGAACGATATCCACTTCGCCCGGCGCGAGGACGCCGAGAGCCAGGACGTCCTCGTCTGCGTCCAGACCAACCGCAAGATCTCCGACCCGGACCGGATCAAGTTCTCGACCGACCAGTTCTACTTCAAGTCCGCGGCCGAGATGGCCGAGCTGTTCCGGGACACCCCCGACGCCATCGAGAACACGGGCAAGATTGCCGCCCGGTGCGGGTTCGAATTCCCGTCCAAGACCTACCACCTGCCCGTCTTCGCGCCTCCTGGCGGCAAGGACCTGAGCGATTATTTCGAGGAGGTGGCCTGGACCGGCTTCCGGACCCGCATGGCCCAGCGCGAGGCCGAGGGCTGGAACGGCGGGGACGGCCACACCCGGGCCGAATACGAGCAGCGGATGGAGCGCGAGATCGCGCTCATCAAGAAGATGGGCTTCGAGGGCTACTTCCTCATCGTCTGGGACCTGCTCAGGGCGGCCCGGGAGAAGGGCATCCCCGTCGGCCCGGGCCGCGGCTCGGCCGCCGGGAGCCTGCTCGCCTACGCCCTCGAGATCACGGAGATCGACCCGATCGAGTACGACCTCCTGTTCGAGCGGTTTCTCAACCCCGAGCGCATCAGCCTCCCGGACATCGACATGGACTTCTGCGGCCGGCGCCGCCAGGAGATGATCGAGTATGTGACCCAGAAGTACGGCCAGGACAACGTCTGCCAGATCATCACCTTCGGGACCATGGCCGCCCGGGGCGCCATCCGCGACGTCGGACGCGTCCTCGAGGTGCCCCTGCCCGAGGTCGACCGGGTCGCCAAGATGATCCCCTTCGCCGTCGACGCGACCATCGCCGATGCCCTCAAGAGCGTGCCCGAGCTCAAGGCCCTGCGCGACCGCAATTCCAAGATCGCCCAGCTCCTGGCCATCGCCCAGAAGATCGAGGGGCAGGTGCGCCATCCCTCCATCCACGCCGCCGGCATCGTCATCACGCCCCATCCGCTGGTCGAGTACCTGCCCCTGTACCAATCGGTCAAGGGGGAGATCACGACCCAGTACCCCATGGGCGACGTCGAGAACCTCGGCCTCCTCAAGATGGACCTTCTCGGCCTGCGCAACCTGACCGTCATCGATGACGCGCTGGCCCTCGTTAACGCCGAAACCGGCCGGACCATCGACATCAACGGCCTGCCTCTCGACGACCCCAAGACCTTCGCGCTGTTCCAGTCGGGGAACACGGACGGCGTCTTCCAGTTCGAGAGCCCGGGCATGAAGGACCTGCTGCGCCGGTTCAGGCCGACCGAGTTCCGCGACCTCATCGCCCTCAACGCCCTTTACCGGCCGGGCCCTCTCAAGAGCGGCATGACCGACGAGTCCATCCACCGTCGCAACCACCCCGAGCGGATCGCCTACGAGGTCCCCGAGCTCGAGCCCATCCTCCGGGAGACCCGGGGCATCATCATCTACCAGGAACAGGTCATGCGCATCGCCACCGACCTGGCCGGGTTCACCCTGGCCGGGGCCGACCTCCTGCGCAAGGCCATGGGCAAGAAGGACAAGGTGACGATGAAGGCCCAGAAGCAGAAGTTCCTGCAGGGGGCCAAGAAAAAGGGCATCGCCGCGTCCAAGGCCGACAAGATCTTCGAGCAGATCAAGGAGTTCGCCGAGTACGGCTTCAACAAGTCCCACAGCGCCGCCTACGCCTTCCTGGCCTACCAGACGGCCTACCTCAAGGCCCACTACCCCGTCCACTTCCTGGCCGCCCTGCTGACTTCGGAGGCGGAGCGCGGGGCGACGCCCCAGGTCGTCAAGTACATCGGCGAGTGCCACGAGATGGGCATCGAGGTCCTGCCCCCCGACATCAACAGGAGCGAGTTCCGCTTCACCGTCGAGGACGGCCGGATCCGCTTCGGGCTGGCCGCGGTCAAGGGCATCGGCCAGGCGGCCGTCGAGGAGTTGGTCGCGGCCCGCGGCAAAGCCGGCGGATTCAAATCGCCCTTCGACCTCTTCCTCGAGCACGACACCAAGGTCCTCAACCGCAAGGCGGTCGAGAGCCTGATCAAGGCCGGGGCCTTCGACTCGCTCGGCTGGAAGCGGTCGCAGTGCTTCCACATGCTCGACCGGATGATCGATTTCGGCCACGAAGTCCAGAAGGCCCAGGCCGCCCGCCAGGGCTCCCTGTTCGGCTCCGACACGGCCGTGCCGCCGGACATGCCCCCCGAGGTCCAGGACATGCGGGAGTGGGACGAGTCCCATGTCCTGTCGTACGAGATGGACGCCCTGGGGCTCTATGTCACGGGCCATCCCCTGACCCGGCACAAGGACCGCTTGCGCAAGCTCGTCTCCCACCTCGTCGAAGAGCTCGACGCGGGACGCGACTTCGACAAGGACGTCCGCCTGGCCGGCGTCATCGGATCCTACAAGGCCCTCAAGACGAGGAAGGACGAGCGCATGGCCACCTTCGTCCTGGAGGACCTGTCGGGCAAGATCGAAGTCGTGGCCTTCCCGGACGCGTTCAGCAAGTGCGGCCCGTACCTCCGCGAGGGCCAGCTCGTCTGCATCAGGGGCAAGTACATGGGCGAGGAGGACAACCGCCGCATCAGCCTGAGCCAGGCCATGCCCCTGGCCGAGGCCTTCGAGAAGCAGGCCAAGCGCCTGGTCGTGCGCATCTTCCTGCCGGGCCTCGAGGAGGCGACGCTGTCCGAGCTCAAGTCCATCCTCGACGGCCACGAGGGCCGCTGCCCGGTCGAGTTCGAGCTCGTCACGCCCCACTCCTACCGGCTCGTCGCCCAGAGCGCCGAGGTCCAGAAGGTGACCCCGTCCGAGGAGCTCCTCGAGAAGATCGAGGACCTGCTCGGCGAGAACTCCGTCTCGGTGGATTATTAGTCGGCGGGCCTAAGAG
>Ga0116197_1000273_pt1 | contig 10456 bp, 13 predicted proteins | sample ZodSprsou2mmetaG_FD_94480 | JGI IMG/M metagenome (GOLD analysis project Ga0116197, IMG submission 94480) | Hot spring sediment microbial communities from Zodletone spring, Oklahoma to study Microbial Dark Matter (Phase II) - Zodletone Spring... ...
ATATTAATCAGGGTGACATTGTCAATTATTTTGAAGATAAAAATTTATATGAATTGGCAAAAAAATCGAATAAGCAACTAGAGTATACTCAAACAAAACAGTTATTTCATGAGCATAAATCTAGTTTAACTGAACATCTCGAGAAGTTGGTTGAAAGTTATAAAAAAGTTTATGAATTTGAAGTCAAAACATTTGAACTTCATCAGCAAACAATAGAAAATATTTTAAGTGAAAACTTTGTTATTAATTATGATCATGAACAATTATTATGTGATTTTGATATTTCAACTGGACTAGAAAAAGCAAATCAAATTATCAATGATTTGGAAGGGAGTATTGTTGATTTTAAAGATAATAGTTATATTAGTATTGAAGAGAGTGAAGAACCAATAGTTGAAGCCTTTGAAGAATTGATCACAAGAAAGAAAACCATTATTTTAGAGAAAAAGCAGGTAAATCAAAAACAAATTAATTTTATAAATTCAGTGAATTCGTTAATACAGGAGACAAATTCAAGACTTGATAGTGATGCAACACAAAAAATTACATCACAACATACTTTAGGAACTTTAAAACAAAATATCAAAGAGCACTTTAAAAACGTAGTTCATTTAAAAAAAATGGCATCAGAGATTGAAAATTTTGACTATTCTAAGCAAGAAGAAATACCAATAAGTAGCGATGTTAGTATGATCCTTGAAGTTGAAAGTGATATCAGTTTAAAAAATATATTATTAGATTGTTTTATTGGATCGAGTCCTGATGAAAGTTTATATCTTCACATGTTACGCATTTTGTCTAGGGGTATTACAATAAAAAATTATCCTCATGAGAATACTTCAGAGGTTCTATATAGAAAGCTAAACAATCAGCTGGGAGACATTTATCTAAAATTAGACACTCCTGAAGACTATTTGCAATATTCAGAAGGGAGCACTTCAAAAAGTAATAGTCCAGGTTTTAATTCAGAAAAGTATTTAGAAATAATTTTGAAAAACCCAACAAATAAAATGATTTTTATTGATCAGCCTGAAGACAATCTTGGGAATAAATTTATTTCTGACACGCTAGTTTCCATTTTTAGAGAAATAAAATTTAAAAAACAAATATTTTTAGTTACACATAATCCTTCAATTGTTGTCTATGGTGATGCTGAATGTATTATTCTTGCTGAAAATAATGGGAAAATAACATATAAACAGATAATGCTTGAAGATAAAGACTCACAGAAAGAGATATGTAGTGTGCTTGATGGAGGAGAATATATTTTTGATAATCGTTCAAAAAAATATAATATACAAAGAATTCTAAGAGGAGATAGTTAAGATGTCAAATATTGAATGTACCGGGACAATAGATATAGCTAATAATATTATTAAGGTTGATACTTTGGATACGGATGAAATCATAATTGATTTTCATCTGATATTGATTTTACTAATTTGATTTCCATATTAACAAAAAAAATTGATGCAGGTAATCCTATTACTTTAAATATAGAAGATCCTGAAGATGAAAAGATAAAGTTGATAGTTGAAACTTTAAAAAGTATTTTTGATGTATATAATGAGAGTCTTAGAGAGGAATCTGAGGAAGACATTGGTGATGAAATACCATACTAAAGCAAATAAAAATCTAGAAAAAGATATACTTTTTTCTAGAAATAAAATTTAAAGGAAACTCTTTGAGGCTCTATGAAAAGGTATTTTACTTCATATCTGGTCACGGTAGGGGGTGGGCATTTTCATCAAATGATCTAGCCCATAAATTTACCAGACAAGAGATAGACAATACCCTTTCAGACCTGACAAAAAAAGGCAAGATCCGCAGAGTAGCCCGAGGTATCTACGACTACCCCAAATACAGCGAACTTCTCCAAAAAGAGCTAAGTCCCGACATCGAACAGGTAGCCCGTGCCTATGCCAGAAAATTTAACTGGGACATAGAAGTGAGTGGTGATACGGCTTTGAATGTATTGGGCCTATCTACTCAAATAGTCGGAAAGTATATCTACCTAAGCAATGGACCTAACAAGAGTTATAAACTCAATGACGGAAGAACTGTCGAGTTCAAAAAATCAGCACTTAAAAACATAGGCTTCAAATACAAAGAAAGTTCCCTGATAGTCCAAGCACTCAAAGCACTTGGGAAAGAACATATCACCGATAAAGTGATAGATAAGATCAGAGAGCAGATCGATGAGAAGATGTACGATAAGATACTCAAAGACACCAAGACCGCTACTTCATGGATCTATGAGACAATAAAACAAATATGTCAAAAAGAGCCGAACAATGGATAGAATACTTAACTTAGAGGATCACGAAAGAGAAGAGCTTTTTAACGAAGCTGCGGTAAAAATGAATGTACACCCGGCAATCGTAGAAAAAGACTTCTGGGTTGTTTGGGTATTAAGCAAAATTTTTAGTGAGGAGAGGCTCAAAAAAGTTTTAATGTTTAAAGGTGGTACCTCACTCTCTAAGGTTTTTAATCTTATAGGTAGATTCTCTGAAGATATCGATCTTATACTTGACTGGAGAGAAGTAACAGAGGAAAACCCTGCAGAAACCAGGGAATCAAGAAATCAACAAAATAGACTGAACGAAGAGATCAATACGCAAGCAGTAGAATATATAAAAGGGGTTTTACTCCCGGCTATAAGTGAGCTGGTAGCTCCTAAATGTACTTGCAGTATAGATGAAGAGGATGGACATAATATCATTATAGCTTACCCGGCAGCATTTAGTGAAGGATATCTAAGGCCGCAAATACTTCTTGAAATTGGTCCATTGGCTTCTTGGCTACCATCTAGTGAGTATGAAATATCTGCGTATGCAGTGGAGCAGTTTCCTACACTTTTTGATGTACATACCTGTAAAGTACATGCGATAGATGCTAAACGAACTTTTTGGGAAAAAGCCACGATCCTTCATCAAGAGGCGAACAGAGGTGGAGATAAACCTTTGCCGTTACGTTATTCAAGGCACTATTATGATTTGGCATTAATGGCAAGGTCCGAAGTGAAAGATAAAGCATTGGCTGACTTGGAACTTCTAGAGAATGTCGTGGCCTTTAAAAAGCAATTTTACTATGTCGCTTGGGCTAATTATGAAGAGGCGGTACCTGGTAGCTTTAAACTATTGCCACATGACTCACATATTGATGAACTTAAAAAAGATTATAAAGCGATGCAAAATATGATCTTTGATAAGCAATTGTCGTTTGAAGAGATCATGGAGACATTGGAAAATTTAGAAAAAGAGATCAATATATTGGGGAAGTAAAAGATGGAAAAGATCACCGAAAACGAGATAGAACGGTTAGCGATAGAGATGCTGGAAAAGCTGGGGTATCGTTATATCTATGCACCTGAGGTAGCGCCTGACAGCGAAAATCCGATGCGGAGTTCCTTCGAAGAGGTGATCCTCCGGGAAAAGCTTCTCTCTTCGCTTACTGCTATCAATCCCGCACTGGACCACCCCCTCATCGAAGATGCCGTAAAACAGATAGAACGCATCCACTCCACCGAACTGCTTACCAACAATGAAAGCTTCCATAAACTCCTCACCGAAGGAGTGAAAGTAGAGCGAACAGAAGAGGGTGTGACACGCGGGGAGATCGTCAGGCTGATCGACTTCGATCATGTGGCAAACAATGACTTTACCGTGATGAACCAGTTTACGATCATCGAAAACGGGGTCAATAAACGCCCCGATCTGATCCTCTTCGTCAACGGGCTGCCGCTGGTCGTGTTGGAACTGAAAAATGCCGTGGATGAGAATGCCACGGTCAAATCAGCCTATAAACAGATACAGACCTACAAAGAGATGACCCCTTCGCTTTTTACCTACAACGCCTTCTGTGTCATCAGTGACGGCATCGAAGCCAAAGCGGGGACGATCTCCGCAGGGTTTAGCCGCTTCATGGCATGGAAGAGCAGTGACGGGAAGGAAGAGGCTTCAAAGCTCACTCCTCAGATGGAGACGCTTATAGAGGGAATGCTGAAGCCGGAAACACTGCTCGATCTGGTGCGAAGCTTCATCGTCTTTGAGAAAGACAAAAGAGAAGACGCCAAGACGGGCATCAAGACCATAGAGACCGTCAAAAAGCTCGCAGCCTACCATCAGTACTACGCGGTGAACAAAGCGATCGAGTCCACGCTCAGAGCAGTCGGTGACAGCTATGCGGACAGCGTGATGGAGAGCCCGGCCTCTTATGGGCTCCCTGATGTAAAGACACAGCCAAAAGGTGACGGGAAAGCCGGTGTGGTCTGGCATACGCAGGGAAGCGGCAAATCGCTCTCCATGGTCTTCTATACCGGTAAGATCGTACTGGCACTGGACAACCCGACGGTACTGGTGATCACCGACCGGAACGACCTGGACGATCAGCTCTTTGATACCTTTGCAGCGTCGCAGAGTCTCCTCAGGCAGGAACCGATACAGGCGGAGAACAGGGACCATCTCAAAGAGCTGCTGAAAGTGGCTTCGGGCGGTGTGGTCTTTACCACGATACAGAAGTTCCAGCCCGAAGAGGGCAATGTCTATGACGAACTCTCCAGCCGTAGAAATATCATCGTGATCGCCGATGAAGCGCACAGGACACAGTACGGCTTCAAAGCAAAAACCGTGGATGAGAAGGACGAGGAGGGCAATGTCGTCGGCAAGAGAATCGTCTATGGGTTTGCCAAGTACCTCAGGGATGCCCTGCCCAATGCCACCTATCTCGGGTTTACCGGTACACCGATCGAGAGTACCGATGTCAATACCCCTGCGGTGTTCGGAAACTATGTCGACATCTATGACATCGCACAGGCCGTAGAGGACGGTGCGACCGTACGTATATTCTATGAGAGCAGGCTGGCGAAGATCACGCTGAGCGATGAAGGCAAAAAGCTGGTCAAAGCGCTTGACGAAGAACTCAGCGGCGAAAATCTCGATGATAGTCAAAAAGCCAAAGCCAAGTGGACACAGCTTGAGGCACTGATCGGCAGCAAAAACCGTATCAAAGAGGTCGCCAATGATATCGTAACGCACTTTGAGAACCGTCAGGAGGTATTTGACGGTAAAGGGATGATCGTAGCGATGAGCCGAAGGATCGCTGCAGAGCTCTATGATGAGATCATCAAACTCCGTCCGGAGTGGCACAGTGATGATCTGGACAAAGGGGTGATCAAAGTCGTGATGACCGCCAGCAGTGCAGACGGTCCGGAACTTGCCAAACACCATACAAGCAAGCAGCAGAGACGTGATCTCGCCAACCGGATGAAGGATGTGGATGATGCACTGAAGCTGGTGATCGTACGGGATATGTGGCTCACAGGGTTTGACGCGCCGGCGATGCATACACTCTATATCGACAAGCCGATTAAGGGGCATAACCTGATGCAGGCGATCGCAAGGGTCAACAGGGTCTATAAAGACAAGCCGGGCGGACTGGTGGTGGACTATCTTGGAATCGCCAGTGATCTCAAGAAAGCACTCTCTTTCTACAGTGACAGCGGTGGTAAGGGTGATCCTGCTCTGGCACAGGAACAGGCGGTAGCGCTGATGCTGGAGAAGCTTGAAGTGGTGTCGCAGATGTACCATGGATTTGCCTATGAGGAGTATTTCTCGGCAGATACGAGAGGAAAGCTTGCGCTGATACTTGAAGCCGAAGAGCATATCCTGGGACTGGAAGATGGGAAAAAACGCTATATCAATGAAGTCACGGCACTCTCCCAGGCATTTGCCATCGCCGTACCGCATGAGCAGGCGATGGATGTCAAGGATGAAGTGTCATTCTTTCAGGCGGTCAAAGCCAGACTGGTGAAGTTCGACAGTACGGGTAACGGCAGAAGCGATGAGGAGATGGAGACAACGATCCGGCAGGTGATAGACAAGGCACTGGTCTCTGAGCAGGTGATCGACATCTTCGATGCATCGGGGATCAAGAAGCCGGATATCTCGGTACTCTCCGAAGAGTTCCTGATGGAAGTGCAGGGGATGAAGCACAAGAACATCGCCCTGGAAGTGCTCAAAAAGCTGCTCAATGATGAGATCAAAACCCGATCAAAGACCAATCTGGTACAGAGTAAATCGCTCATGGAGATGCTGGAGAACTCGATCAAAAGGTATCACAATAAGATCATCACTGCAGCAGAAGTGATCGAGGAGCTGATCAAACTGGGCAAAGATATCCAGGAGATGGACAGCGAAGCCTCCAAAATGGGACTGAGTGATTTTGAATATGCGTTCTATACTGCCGTTGCAAACAATGAGAGTGCTAAAGAGCTGATGAGCAAAGATGTTTTGCGTGAACTTGCCGTAGTGCTGACCGAAAGGGTCAAAGCTAATGCCAGTATCGACTGGACGATCAAAGAGAGCGTGCGATCAAAACTCAAAGTGATCGTGAAGCGTACGCTAAGGCAGTTTGGTTATCCGCCAGATATGCAGCTTTTGGCTACTGAGACTGTGCTAAAGCAGGCTGAGATGATCGCTGATGAACTGGTGAGCTAAAGAGAAGGAGAAGCCAATGCCGATACCACCTATACAAAAACAACTGGTAGAGAAGCTGATGCAGGCTTACTGTGAGAGTAGGATACCAAAAGAGATACAGAACCAAATAAGACTATCCTACACAATAAGAGGAAATAACATCACCCTCATCGAGTCTCGCCCCTTTTGGAAGGATGAGACGCGGTGGATCGATATGAAGATAGCCCAGGTACGTTTTGACAATGATAGCAAGACCTTTACGCTCTATTGTGCTGATAGAAATGGTAGATGGCATCTTTACGACTTTATGGAGCCATCAACTGAGCTGGAGGAGATACTTCTGGAGATTGACAGGGATCCTACCGGGATATTTTGGGGCTGATCCTTGGTAATATATCAAAATTAATGATGATAATATCTATATAACTGATTTAAAAATCTTCTTATTTCTTTTTTTTCAAAAAAAATATTTTTTTCTTCATTTTTAAAAGTCAACTTAGAAGAAATAGTCGGAACTCAAAAGAATTTAGTGAAAAGCAGGTGAAATCTTCACCCTGAAACCAGTCCGATTTTCCTCCTTTACATCCTTGACAGACTACATTACAATAGTAGTACAAGCGCTTGAACAACCAATATACAGGAGGTACTGTGGAGCTGAAACATAAGCTCGACCGTTTCACTAAGGTGGCAATAAAAAGGCGAAAGAAAGTGCTCAAATGGCTGGCAAATCAAAATGAAGAAATTGCTTTGTTGGCTTTTGAAAGCCAAAAAGAACATCTCTTCAACCTTTCTGGGACGAACGAAGAGAATAGGTCTATTCTCTATTTAGCTGCCTTATATCTAGCAGCTGATCACTTATATAGTCTATACCATGCCCAAAATAGTAAGAATAGAGATATGAATATAAATGCTGTACAAGGAGTTACGAGAATGCAGGCAAAAAAGTTCAAAAAGAACATGCAGTCAGAGAAATACGACAAGATGCTGAACTTGAAAAGCAAAATATTGGTTCTCAAGGATGAGGAAAAGCTCTCTTTTCGAGAGATTTCTGAGTTCTTGAAGCGTTACCACCGGCTGGAGGTGTCGCATAGTTATGTCGCGACGTTTTATCATGCAATGAAGGAGAAAAAATGATTAATATACCCTATACGCCACGCAAAATCGGACGTAACTACTCAGATAGTATATACGATCTAGGATACGGATTCTATTTTGAGCGTAGTTTTGAATTTCGTCCTATGTGCAGTAGGCCGAGCTGGCCCTTTTATTTTGAGGATATACTATTAGAAGGGGTAGAGGAGGATTTCATTTCTGCACTGGCCGGTACGCTGGAAGGGTTTGTTCGGGGACTTATGGGAACTCAAAAATATTCTGTTAGTGACTACCTCATTTTTGAAGAGGCAACTGTTGATGATCGTCCAGCAATACTTTGTACAATCCATTACATCGACGAAGATACTGATAACAAAGAAAAGACAAAAGAAATCTTTTTTGATAAATTTGAGGCTAATCGTATCGTAAAGAGTCTTGAGGATGCCCTCACTCGTATGCATCCAATGATTCTTCACAGCATGTAGACAATAGGCTATGTGAAGATACCCGTCACATAGCCTAAAATATTTTAGATGACTACCCCTCTCACATACAGCATATCCGCACCAAACTCTTCACCTTCCTGCCACGTCACTCGATCGCCGTGAGAGCCTACTTCAACGCCTTTGAAATATTCTTCATCTCTGAGCCTGGACAATGATGCATTATCCAAAAAAGGCAGTGCATCAAATACCTTTACGACTCCATCCTCAAATGCAGCTTTTATTTTAAAGCCCTTCAGTGGCTTTACTTCTATGATCTTACTCATTGTTTTTCTCCTTTCCATATTTTCAGTTCTTCTCCATCCAAAGTCGCCTCATATCTGGCAAACTCTTCCTCAAGCTGCTGCTTCATCTCCTCATCGAAAATATCGTCGTCTTCGAACAGAACTATCCCATCTTTGTCTTTTATCTCATAGACGATGATCTCACCGTCTATTTCGATATAGCTGTACGTTATGCCCTGATATGTGAGTTTCGGTTTCATGTCATTTCTCCAAAAACTGTATTGTAACCTGACCGGTTCTTTCTTTGAATCTCAACTTCCTGTACTTCCTGACGACAACCCATCCTATACCAAGGATAAGTGTTCCGTGCACGATCTCTCTATTGTATTTTTGTGCAAAAGTGATCAAATCAAAGTACTCTATAGCAATAGCTCCAACTGCAATATCCAACAAGATCAGCAAGGTACCCCACACTAAAGCTTTTTTCATTGTTACTTCTCTTTTTCTTATATTTTAATCCCATTATCGAGATCCTCATCAAAATATCTCAAATTGTCATCTCACACTGCGATTTTCCTATCCACATAGTCATCCCAATCTATCTCGCCACGTACCATACCGGATATCAGCATCGCTTTATGTGCCGTGGTCCTTGTACCGATGAGAATGTCATTGTCGCTAATGACTTTGATCCTTTGGCCAAGTTTTGCCTGAGCTGCCGCAGAGATGAAATGGGCGATAAGCCTGAGATCAAAGCCTCTCTCTTTGTAGCGTTTAAGAAAGTGTTTTTTATGATCCAGTACTACTTTGGTCTGGTATTGCGGGACATAGATAAAGCCCTTTTTTTCTACCCACTCTTTGGAGTAGATCCCTTTGAAGCGGTATCCCTTTATCAGTATGGCCTGATCTTCAGCAGTACGCTTACCGACAATAACACTCTTACCGTCACAGATAGTGATCTCCTGATCCTCTGAAAGCTGTGGAGCCCTTTGATAAAAAACCTTGATCAGCGACAGGTCAAAGTAGTGTCTTTCCCAGTCTTTCCAAAAAGACTCTTTTGCAAAGAGCTTTACCGGATTTAATTGATGCGGATGATAGGTCATCGTTTGAGGTTTTTTCTTTTTTTTAACTTCTTTTAGCTGTAAATATTTATCATCTTTTGGAATAATCGTAATACCCATATTTGTCTTCCCCTCTCAAGAATAGATGTGATATGTATTAAATTGTAAGGCAGTAAAATTAACCGTAGGTAAAGGAGCTAGGCACTTTTTTCAGCAGCTCTCCGCAATGCTTTTTCGTATGCATCGTTGATAAGCTGGATGATCCGGGTTGCTTCTTCAAGCTCCTCTTTGCTTACTCCCATTGATACAATACGATCAGGATGCCACTTCCTTACCAGCGTTCTGTAGCTTTTTTTGATAGCAATAGCAGAGTCATAGATACTGCACCCAAGAATCTCATAATGGTTTGAGCAGTTAGTAAAGAATGCAAGTTCTTTTTCAAACCTGGATCTTCGAGGAGGAGTCTGGGTATACGTTTTATGTACATGAGATTTTGCCTGAGCACGCTTTTTTCTTTCTTCGTAGGCTTCTGCTCTTTGTTTCTGATCTGCTTCTCTCTGCCGCTCAGTTTCTGCGCGTTTAGCCTCTTCTGTGCTGAGATACGCCTGCAGCTCTTTTCCAATCTGGTAGAACATATAGATGAACTTCATGATCAGAAGCCCCATCATTATTACGATCAGTTGTTCACCAGTATTGTAACCCATGATTCCTCTTCCCTGTTTTTTGAAGTCTTAAGACCTAAGATCTTTTAACATCTCCTGAAGCGTAGAAGTATCACCTGCATAACATTCGTTTACAAGTGTATTCCAAGCATCCTTTTTGGTTTTTTTTGCGTCCCATAGTGGCATAAACGGGTTTCTCTGCTTATAGAATTTCACATTGAGTGGCTCAACAAATCTAGGGTCTCCATTCCCCAGCCCTATGTGACCGCACTTATCCTCTAGGAGGTTTGTGTCTTTATCCCAGTGTGGTGCATTGCAGTATCTGTCAAGCTTGTCGATCGAGTTGATTGCCGATGGTGTCTTATTGCTCCCTTTTTCAAACTCTACTGAAAAGAAGTCATAACCATTTGATAGGGCTTTATCAGCTACACCATATAG
>Ga0116197_1000277_pt1 | contig 10394 bp, 9 predicted proteins | sample ZodSprsou2mmetaG_FD_94480 | JGI IMG/M metagenome (GOLD analysis project Ga0116197, IMG submission 94480) | Hot spring sediment microbial communities from Zodletone spring, Oklahoma to study Microbial Dark Matter (Phase II) - Zodletone Spring... ...
ACTGGCTTGTTCGGCCCCGCGGGCGACTTCCTCGGCCGCCTCCTGGGTCTGCCCCATCCCGGTGACCAGCGAATCGATGGCCGCCTCCTCGCGCTCTGCGCCCTCCCGGCCGCGGCGCGAGGCTCGCTCGAGGCCCTCCGAGGCCGCATTCATCGCCGCGGAGGAGCGAGCTACCTCGCGCACCAGGTTCTGAGCGGTGTCGGCGAAGGTGTTGAACGCCGCACCCACCTGGGCGATCTCGTCGTTACCCTCGGCCGGCAGGCGCTGGGTCAAATCGCCGTCCCCTTCGGCGATGTCACGCATGCGAACGGCAATACGCTTGAGCGGTCGCGAGATCATCACGATCGAGAGCAGCGCCAACAGACCGACCACCACGATTCCGGCGATCACTGCCCCGATCTGCCAGTTGCTGGTGGACTGCAACGCAGCCGATAGCTTTTCGGAACGCTCGCCGATTTCCCGGCGTTCACGCGCGACGATCGATTCCACGTCCTGCTCGATCTGCTTGAAGATTGGCGTGAGCTCGGTGCGTACGAGATAGGCGTCCATGCGCCATTTTTCGGAGGCGTGGATGTCGAAGGCTTTCTCGGCGGCCGCAACGAATTGCGGCAGCTTCTCGTTAAGCTGTTCCAGCGCGTCGAGTTGCTCGAAGGTCAGCAGATAGTCGTAGTCCGCGGCGAGTTTTTTCGCGCGCTCGACGGCCTGTCCGGCGTAGAGATCGAAATTCTCGCGCAAGGCCGACGAGCGGAAGGACATGTAGCCGCGCAGGCTGGCGACCACGTTACCCCAGTCTCCCTGCAGACGGGCCAGATCGAGCACGAACTGGCGTCGCGAGTACCGGCTGGCATCGGCGTTCTGCTCGGCGTTGAGCAGCTGGCCCAGCAGCCCGGAAATCTCGCGCTGCAGGGGATTGGCGTTCAGGTTCGCGTACTGCATCCCCGGGTTGTTGGTCGCCTCGTCGCCCGAGATCTCGATGATCTTCTCCGCGGTCGCGGCGAAACGATCGATGCGCTCGCCCAGCGCGTTGCTGCCCTCCCCGCGATACCCGGCCAGCGTCGCGCGCGCCGACTCGACCTTCTCGAGCGCGTCGCGAAAGCGTGCCAGATCCTCGTCACGACGGCTCTGCAGGTAGAAGCCCAGTGCCCCGACAGCCCGCTCGATCTGGATGCGAATGGTATCGGCCGCGAAGGCCGCCGGCTGGCCGCGCTCGACCACCTCCTCAACCTGGTGAGCCACCTTGTTCATGTTCACCATGGTGAGCACGGCGATGCCCACCATCAGGGCGAGGATAAGCGCGAAGCCCACCATGTTCTTCTGCGACAAACTGAATCGGTTCAGCCAAGCAAGCATTGCCTTCTCCTGCCCCATTACGACACTGACGGCGCGGACGGTTACCGCGTGACCCTTGCGGGCAGGAGGGTTTATCGACCCGGAACAGGAAAACTTGACCCCCGATGATCGCCGAGAGACTCCAAGAAAGGCGGCCACCTGGAGCGCGTGGAAAAGGGGGTGCAGGGGCGCACATCGAGGAGATGCGGGCTCGCGGGCTGGGTGGCCATCCATGCACGGGCCGAAGGCCCCCTAGGGAAGCTAGGGAAGGGACGACGTCGCTGTCGCGCCGGCAAGGTTTTCTAGGGAATCTCTCAGGAGGTTGTTGGTGCGGAACGTACCCGGAAGATTGGAGGTGCGAACCAAAACCAAGCGCCAGGAGTCCCGCAGAGACGTCATCGGATCGTGCAGAGTTCCCTAGAGCGTGCTCATCAGGAAGGCGACAAACCCGGCCACCGCGAGCAGCACCAACGCCACGCCGAGCCACTCCTCGCGCGAGCCCTTGCGACTCGCCGCCATCATCGGCTTGATGCGGGGGATCAGGAACAGCAGCACGGCACCAAGCAAAACGGCCATGCCAATCTTCATCCACAGGTCCATTGACGACCCTCCTGTCGGGATGCCCCGTTAAGGAAACTCTGCACGAATGCCATGCCACTGAAGGCTTGGCGAGTCGTTCATGATCAAGGCGCGAGGTCGCCGGCGTGCCGGTGGCCACGGCAAGACATCGCAACGCGGAGCACGGGCGACTCGCCAAGCCCCGCAGGGCGCGCCTTGAGCCGGGCACCTGCTGCGTTGTCGTCCTTGGCAAAGGAATCACCCTTCCGCGGCGGACGATCGCCTTGCATCTGCCCGGCTCAAGGCGCGCTTCAGCGGTATGGCATCCGTGCAGAGTTTCCTTAATGAAAAGCCCGGGGGCAAAAAAATGGCCCCTTGTCGCCAAGGAGCCGCCTGCCGATCGTGTCGTCGATCAGTCGTTCTGGCTCATGCCCAGCAGGCTGAGCAGATGTACGAACAGGTTGAAGATATTCAGGTAGAGACTGACGGTCAGCAGCAAGTAGTTGTCCTCGCCACCGTTCACCATCCGGCCGGTGTCGTAGAGGATAAAGCCGCTCATCAAAAGCACCACGGCCGCGGAGATCGCCATCGACAGGGCCGGAATCTCGAGGAAGAGATTACCGAGCATCGCGGCCAGCACGACCACTAGCCCGACAACCAGAAAGCCACCCATGAAGGAGAAATCGCGGCGCGAGACCAGCGCGTAGCCCGATAGGCCGAGGAAGATCGCGCCGGTGCCGCCGAGCGCGGTCATGACGATCTGCCCGCCGTTGGGCAGCGCGAGATACTGGCTCAACATCGGGCCGAGACCGAAGCCCAGCAGGCCGGTGATGCCGAAGACCACCGCCAGGCCGGCCCCGCTTTGAGCCGTGCGCGGCAGCACGAACCAGATCAGCGCCAGCGCCCCGCCCAGGGTGAGCAGGGAAGTCCACGCCGGTACCCCGACGACCAGCGACACGGTCGCCATCGCCGCCGAGAACAGCAAGGTCAGCGCCAGCATCATGTAAGTGTTACGGATGACCTTGTGGGTCTCGAGTCGATCAACCCCGGTCCGGACGGTCGCCTGATTCTCGAATGCCATGCAACCTTACCTCGTGTCTGATAATTGTGATTCGAATCGAGCACCGAGTATAAGTGCTGTGAACTCAGGCGCAATCACGCCGACACCAACCAACCTCTGGAGACACCCGTGCCGCGTTCCCGTTCCGCACCGATCCCGCGCCGCATCCTGATCACCGGCTGCTCATCCGGGATCGGCCGGCAGGCGGCGGAAACACTGGCTGGCCGAGGCCACCGCGTGGTCGCCAGCATGCGAGACAGCGATGATATTGCCGCCTGGCCACATGCCCACATCCCGACCGTGCAACTGGACCTCGACGACCCGGCATCGATCCGCCACGGGCTGGCCGGCGCACGAGAGGCCGTGGGCGGACCGATCGAGGCGCTGTTCAACAACGGCGCCTACGGCCAACCGGGGGCGGTGGAAGACCTTGATCGCGACACCCTGCGCGCCCAGCTGGAGACCAACCTCCTGGGCACGGTCGAATTGACCAATCTCGTCATCCCGTCGATGCGCGCGGCGGGCTTCGGCCGGATCGTGCAGAACAGCTCGGTCCTGGGGATCAGCGCGCTGGCCTTCCGCGGTGCCTACGTCGCCTCGAAGTTCGCCTTGGAGGGGATAAGCGACACGTTGCGCCTGGAACTGGCCGGCAGCGGCATCGACGTGTCATTGATCGAACCCGGCCCGATCACCTCGCGTTTTCGCGCCAATGCCCAGCGCGCCTTCGAGGCGAACATCGACTGGCAGCGCTCGGTACACCGCGGAGCCTACGAACGCCAGTTGGACCGGCTGAAGAAACCGGGCCCGGCCGCGCCCTTCACCCTTCCGCCAGCGGCCGTCGTGCGCCGGGTGATCCACGCGATCGAGTCGCCGCGCCCCAGGGCCCGCTACCCGGTGACGGTGCCTACCTACCTGTTTGCCGCGCTCAAGCGGCTGCTTACCACGCGGGCGATGGACCGGGTGCTCACGCGCGCCTCCGGGGGCGGGGCGCGCTGATGTTCGCGCTCGACTCACCCGTTGCCCAGCTCTACGTCCTGCTGGAATGGACGATCCGCCTGGGCGCGCTGTTCATTGTGCCGATGCGACGACCGCCCACGGCGGCCACGGCCTGGTTGCTGCTGCTGTTTTTCCTGCCGATCGTCGGGTTGGTGATGTACCTGCTGATCGGCCGCCCGCGCCTGTCCCGCGACCGCAGCGAGAAGATCGCCCGCCTCGCGCACACACTCCGGCCGATCACCGATCGCCTGGCAAGCGTCGAGCCCCAGGGCAGCGGCAACCTGCCGGCCCGATTCGCCGCCGTCGACCAGATGGTGCGCCGCTGGCGGCAGTTCCCGTTGTTCGACGGCAACCGGATCGGGCTGCTCGATTCGATGGACGCCTTCGCCGCCGAGCTGATCTGCGAGATCGATCAGGCGCGCCACCACGTCCACCTAACCTTCTACATCGCGGTGATCGACACAGCGACGCGGGGCGTGTTCGACGCGCTCGAACGGGCCGTCGCCCGCGGCGTGGCCGTCCGACTGATCGTCGACGACTTCGGCTCGAAGGAGGGCATGCGCGAGATCAAGGCGCTGGCCCGGCTCGGCATCGAGGTCGGCCAGGCCTTCCCGCGCAGCAAGCTGCCGCGCAAGTCGGCCCGCTTCGATCTGCGCAACCATCGCAAGCTGGTGGTGATCGATGGCCGGCTGGGCTACGCGGGTTCGATGAACCTCGTCGACCCGGAATTCCGACCCGGGCGCGTTTACGAGGACGTCATGATGCGGATTGAAGGGCCGGTAGTGCTGGAACTGCAAGCCGTGTTCGCGGGCGACTGGCACCTGGAAACCGGCATGCTGCTGGATACCGAATCGCATTTCCCCGCCCCCCGCACCGCCGGTCACGAGTCCTGCATCGGTCTGCCCAGCGGACCGGAATACCCCGAACCCCTGTTGCAGCAATTGCTGCTGGGACTGATTCACGCGGCGACCGAGCGTATTGAGATCGTCACGCCGTATTTCGTGCCCGACGAATCCACTCTCGACGCCCTCAAGGCCGCCGCCCGACGCGGCGTGCACTGCGAGTTGATCCTGCCCGAGACGCTCGATCACCCCCTGGTACAGCTCGCCCAGGAGTCTTATTTCGACGAGTTGCTGGATGCCGGCGTATGCATCCGTCGACACCCAACCCGTTTGCTGCACACCAAGATCACGCTTTGCGACGGTCGACTCTCACTGGTCGGCAGCGCCAACCTCGACGTGCGCTCCTCGCTGATCAATGCCGAGCTGGGCGTGCTGTGCTACTCCAGCGAGACCGCCGCGCGCTTCGCGGACCAGATCGAGGTCTACCGCCGCGCCTGCCGGCAGCTTCACGCTGGCCCATGGGCAGAGCGGGCCCGAGGGCGAATCCTCCTGCAGAACATCGCCCGGCTGACCTCGCCTCTGCTCTAAGGAAAGTCTGCAGACGAAAAACGGCGCCCCGGGAAGGGCGCCGTTTCGGTTCGTGGCGGATCGCCGACCGAGGCCGGACGATCAGTGCCTAGCGGCGCGCTGAGCGAGAGCCACCTTCATCTGCCCCTGTTTGCCGAGTTCCTTGGAAAGCGCCCGGGCCGCCGCGAGATCCTCCTCGCTCATCTCGCCGAGGAACGACTGCATCAGTTCGTCGGCCGCGCGGTGACCGTTCTCCACCATCGGGCTCAAGAGCCCGTAGGCCGCGACGTAGTCCGGTTTGTCCATACCCAGGCCGTGGGCGTACATCATCGCGAGGTTGTAGCGCGCCACCAGGTGCCCCTGGGCGGCGGCTTCGCTGTACCAGTGCAGCGCCTTCTCGTAGTCAGGCTCAACGCCGTCGCCGCCCAGGTAGAGCGCTGCGAGGTTGCTCTGCGCGCGCGCATAGCCCTTCTCGGCCGCGCGCTTGAACCAGCGCGCCGCTTCGGCCACGTCGCGTTCCGTTCCCTCGCCCTCGAAATACATCGTGCCCACCGCAAGCTGGCTGGGCGCGAAACCCGCCTCGGCGGCGGCCCGGTACCAGCGCATGCCCTGGGCGTAGTCCTGCTCGACCCGCTTGCCGGCGCAATACATGTGACCGACCACATACTGGGCGAAGATCTCGCCCTTTTCCGCCTTCGGCAACCAGTGCTCCACCCCGCCATTCTCATACAAATCTTGCTGGACGGCAGCCGGCGGGTCGACGGCCCAACCGATCAACGGCAACGCCAGCCCAGCGGCCAGCAGTGCGAAACTCACGGCACGCGCCAGCTGGCGCCTATCCCCTTCTCCATTCATCGCCATGGCCCTGCCCTCTTACAATTACGGCTCATGCCTTCAGCATGCCCGCGAACGCGACCGAATTCAATCCATTCCGCGCCCAGGGAGTGACTGATCTATAAGGGAAATATCCCGATCATCACATATTAGAAAACTCGCGCGCCCTCACGCTCAATCTAGCCGGCGATCACGAGCTGCAAGGCGAACATTGCCATGAACGACAGCGCTACCACTGTCCCTACGCGCGTGGTCGACAATCCGCGATTGGCGTCGGGCAACAGCTCGGCAAACACCATCCAGATCATCGCCCCGGCCGCCAGGCCCAACCCGATCGGCAGGAAGGGCTCGAAAGTGCGGACGAACAGATAGGCCGGGATCGCCATCAACGGCTGCGGCAGGCTGGAGAAGATCGCCCAGCCCGCCGCCTGCCATACCGGCACACCGCGAGGAACCAGCACCAGGGCGATCGCCAGACCCTCCGGGATGTTGTGCACGGCGATCGCCGCGGTGATGAACATCCCCAGTTCCTCGCCCCCGCCGTAGGAGACCCCGACGCCGACGCCCTCGGCAAAGGAATGGATCGTCATCACGCCCACGATCATCAGCGCCTTCTTGGCATCTGCCCCCTGCAGGTCACTGACGTCTGCTTTATGGCGTCGATCGAGCCAGCGGTCTGCAATCACCACCATCGCCAGGCCCGAGGCCATGCCCGCCAGCGTACGCCACGAGCCGATCGCGCTGCCCTCGGCGACCAGGCTGTGGCTGGCCGCGAGCATCAGGCCCGCCGCCATCGCGGCGCCAACCGCAAGCCAGCGTTCGTCCACGCGCCGGGCGTAGGCGAGCGGGATGGCACCGAGCCCCGTTGCGAGTGCGGTGGCCATCGCGGCGAGAAAAACCGTCATCAGGCTGATTTCAAGCGGCATGGACAGGCCTACGGGGCAGGCGGGACGAGGCCGGGAGTGGACACGTCATACCGAGACTATACGACGGGCGATCCCGCCGCCGACGACCATCCGAGATCAAGCTCCCTCAGCGGCTGCGCCTCCTGGGCCTCGAATCCCGAACAGGTCACGCCCAGCAGGCGAATGGGTCGGCGACCGGCCTCGGTGTCATCGAGCAACCCCGGCAAGGCTCCCAGTAACTCGCCGGCCGACGACAGTGGCCGGGTGAAGGTGCGTCGGCGGGTAATCTGAACGAAGTCCGCGTACTTCACCTTGAGCGTGACCGTGTAGGCGACCAGCTCGCGCGCCGCCAGGTCGCGGGCCACCCGCTCGGCCAGTGGCGGCAGGGATGCCTCGACCGCCTCGCGGCCGATCAGGTCGTTCGGGTAGGTGGTCTCGTGCCCCAGCGACTTGCGCTCGCGCCGGCTCTGCACCGGGCGCTCGTCGATGCCACGCGCGATCTGGTAGTAGTGTCGTCCGGCCTTGCCGAACCACTCGACCAGCTCGTGCAATTCGTGTTGGCGCAGGTCGCCGCCTGTGTGGATACCGCGAGACTTCATGCGCCTTTCGGTCGCCGGGCCGACGCCGTGGAACTCGCCCACCGGCAGCGCCTCGATGAACCCGGGCGCGGCCTCGGGATCGATCACATAGAGACCGTCGGGCTTGTCCACGTCGGAGGCGAGCTTGGCGAGGAACTTGTTGTAGGACACGCCCGCCGAGGCGACCAGCCCGGTGGTCTCACGTATCGCCGCCTTGATCTCGCGCGCCATCAGGGTGGCCGAGCCGCGGCAGGCCGGGCTGTCGCTGACGTCGAGGTACGCCTCGTCGAGCGAAAGCGGCTCGATCCGGTCGGTGTAGCGCCGGAACACCTCGTGGATCTGGCGCGAGACCGCGCGGTAGACATCGAAGCGCGGCCGCAGGAAGGCCACATCCGGACAGGCGCGTGCCGCGCGCGCCGCCGGCATGGCCGAGTGGATGCCAAACTGACGCGCCTCGTAGCTCGCTGCCGCGACCACGCCTCGTCCGGCCGGATCCCCGCCGACCACCACCGGTCGACCACGCAACGCCGGCTGGTCGCGCTGCTCGACCGAGGCATAGAACGCGTCCATGTCGACGTGGATGATCTTGCGCATGCGCCCCCTCCGGCACGGTGGACGAGCAGCATACCGCGCACCCGGAACGAGAAAGGCCCCCGATCCGCTCGAATCAGGGGCCTTCGTGTCGTGGTGGCCAGAGAGGGAATCGAACCCCCGACACGGGGATTTTCAATCCCCTGCTCTACCAACTGAGCTATCTGGCCGAATCCGCTCACCGCTAGCAATGTGTTTGGCGCCATCGCCGGGCAGCGAGGCTGCGCATTTAACGGCAAAACGTCGTCGTGGTCAACCCCGGGACGGGTGGCCCTGGGTGGCCCTGGGTGGCCGAGGCACAGGTTTCGCGTTGATAAGGCTGACGTGTGGCGGTGGGCATTGTATGCTCGGGGGCATTAACCGTTTTCCAACCCTCGTACACACACCCGCCCGAGACGCGAACCGACCATGGCACGCACAGCGCAGATCCGCCGCGAGACGAACGAGACTCGCATCTCCCTGGAGATCAACCTCGACGGCGGGGGAGCCTCTCGCCTGCAAACCGGCGTCCCCTTCTTCGAACACATGCTCGACCAGGTGGCTCGCCACGGGTTGATCGACATCACGCTGACCTGCGATGGCGATACCGAGATCGACGACCACCACACGGTCGAGGACTGCGGCATCGTGCTTGGCCAGGCGGTGGCCAAGGCCGTCGGCGACAAGCGCGGCATCGTCCGCTACGGGCACGCCTACGTCCCGCTCGACGAGGCGCTCTCGCGGGTAGTGATCGACCTCTCCGGTCGCCCGGGCCTGGAATTCCACTGCGACTTTACCCGCTCGCTGATCGGCCGCTTCGAGACCGAGCTGGTCGAGGAGTTCTTCCGCGGCTTCGTCAACCACGCCGGCGCCACGCTGCACGTCGACAACCTCCGCGGGCGCAACGCGCACCACCAGGCCGAGACCATGTTCAAGGCCTTCGGCCGGGCATTGCGCATGGCCTTGAGCGCCGACGAGCGCCAGGCCGACAACATCCCGTCGACCAAGGGTTCTCTCTGATGCAGATTGCGGTGGTCGACTACGGCATGGGCAACCTGCGCTCGGTGGTCAAGGCCATCGAGCACGTCGCCCCGAGTGATGCCCACGTGGTACTGACCGACGCCCCCGAGGTGATTCTCAACTCGGAGAAGGTGGTCTTCCCCGGCCAGGGCGCGGCAGCCCAGTGCATGGCCAAGCTCGAGGAACGTCAGCTGCCCGAGGCCCTGCGCGAGGCGGCGCGCACCCGGCCGTTTCTCGGCATCTGCATGGGCATGCAGGTACTGCTTGATCGTTCCGAGGAAAACGACGGGGTCGACCTGCTGGGCTGGTTCCCGGGCCAGGTCAAACGCTTCGAGCCGGGCGACGCGCACCTCAAGGTGCCGCAGATGGGCTGGAACCAGCTGCACCAGGCCCACGAGCACCCGCTGTTCGACGGAATCCGCCAGGACGCGCGCTTCTACTTCGTACACAGCTACTACTGCGAGCCGACGGACCCGTCCCAATCCGTGGCCACCGCGACCTACGGCCAGACCTACTGCGCCGCGCTGGCCGACGATTTCGTCTTTGCCATCCAGGCGCATCCGGAAAAGAGCGCCGACGACGGCCTGACGCTGCTGGCCAATTTTACCCGCTGGTCGGGACCCCGGTCCTGACCGCCCCCTTTCACGACTCACGACTTCATGCGTACCGAGGACGCCAAATCATGCTCCTGATCCCCGCCATCGACCTCAAGGAAGGCAAATGCGTGCGCCTGCGCCAGGGGCGCATGGAAGACGACACCGTCTTTTCCGATGACCCCGTCGCCGTCGCCGGCCGCTGGGTGGAGGCTGGCGCACGGCGCCTGCATCTCGTGGACCTGGACGGCGCCTTCGCCGGCAGCCCCAAGAATCGCGAGGTGATCAAGTCGATCTGCGAGGCCTTCCCGGACCTGCCGATCCAGGTCGGCGGCGGCATCCGAGACGAGGCGACCATCGAGCAGTACCTCGAGCTTGGCGTGGCGTTCGTGATCATCGGCACCAAGGCCGTCTCCGAGCCGCACTTCGTCGAGGACGTCTGCCTCGCCTTCCCGGGCCACATCATCGTCGGCCTGGACGCGCGTGACGACAAGGTGGCCATCGACGGCTGGTCGAAGCTCTCGCATCACGACGTCTACGAC
>Ga0116197_1000280_pt1 | contig 10381 bp, 6 predicted proteins | sample ZodSprsou2mmetaG_FD_94480 | JGI IMG/M metagenome (GOLD analysis project Ga0116197, IMG submission 94480) | Hot spring sediment microbial communities from Zodletone spring, Oklahoma to study Microbial Dark Matter (Phase II) - Zodletone Spring... ...
ACTCCGGATAGAAGGCCGTCCGATCGAGGACCACCGCGGGGCGTCCGTCATGTTCACGGCGTTCGACGACCTCGGCCTCGAACTCCGTGAGATAGGCGTCCTCGTGGAAAAGTCGCGTCGTCCCGGCCATGGCACCTCTCCTAGGCTTCGGCGGCGATGCCCGGGTTCTGCTTGTAGGAGGTCTCGGCTTGGTTGGTGAACAGCGCTTCGTAGGATTTCTTGGCCATGCGACGAGGATAGTCTGGCCGCGGGCCGGAGTCAACCCCGCCCGCACGGCCCCCGGGCCTCGGAGGGCGGGCCAGCCCGCCTCAGTCGCCTTTCATCTCGCCAACGAGCGGCCGGACCCGGCGGCCAAGCGCGAGGTCGATTGTTTTTGACGAAGCGGCCCGGCGCGGATATAGTTTGTGAAACCACGCCAGGAGGTTCTTATGACACCGTTCCGGAAAGCGGGCCGCGCACCGATCGCGGCCATCGCCCTTATCCTCGCTCTCGGCCTGGCCGGGCCGGCCCTTTTCGCCCAGGCCAAAAAGGCCCTGACCTTCACGGACATGATGAAGTTCCGGCACCTGCGGAACCCCGTCATCTCGGAGGACGGAGCATGGGTGGCCTTCGCCTCCCAGCCCGACCGGGGGGACGGCGAAGGAATGGCCGTCCACGTCAAGACAGGCAAGACCCATGTCGTCCCGCGCGGCGCCCGGCCCGTCATCTCGGCCGACGGCCGCTGGGCGGCTTTCACCGTCCTGCCCTTGGCCGTCGAGGTCGAGAAAGCGGCCAAGGACAAACCCAAGCCGGGGATGGCCCTGGTCGACCTCGCCTCGGGGCAGATACGAGAGACGGAGGGCGTCGACCGTTTCGCCTTCTCCGGGGACGGGGCCTGGCTGGCCGTCCTGCTGGCCAAGGAGGACAAGAAAGACGCCAAGCCGGAGACCAAGCCGGCCCCACAGCCCGAGGCCAAATCCGAGGCCAAGGCGCCCTCGCTCGAGACCGGCGCCGATCTCGTCCTCCGGCGCCTGGCCACGGGCGAAGAGATCCGCATGGACTTCGTCGCGTCGTTCGCTTTCGACAAGGCGTCCTCCCGCCTCGCCTACGCGGTGGCCCATCCGGACGGAAAGGCCAACGGCGTCTTCCTCCGCGACCTCGGCCGGCCCGGCCTGCCAGAGACCGCCGCCCATCAGGCCGAGCGCGGGGCCTACCGGAACCTGACCTGGTCGGAAGCCGGGGGACGCCTCGCTTTCGTCGCCGGCCTCCAGGACGACAAAGCCCGGGTCCGGACGTGCTCCCTGTGGCGCTGGGACACGGCGACGGGCCAAGCCGTCGAGGCCGTGGCCGCCGCCTCGGCTCCCGAGGTTTGGATCATCCCGGCCAAGAACGAGCTCGCCTGGAGCAAGGACGGCCGGCGCCTGTTCTTCGGCCTGAAACCGGCCGAAATGGAGGACCCGCCCGAGCCGGAAAAGCCGCAAGACAAGGACGCGCCGCTCGACCTTTTCGACTGGGACTCGATCCTAGCCAAGCGCGAGGTCGACGTCTGGCACTGGAACGACCCGTTCATCAACTCCCACCAGAAGAAGATGTGGAACCGCCTCAAGGACCAGACCTACGCGGCCGTCCTCCACGCGGACACGGACCGCTTCGTCGCCCTGGCCGACCGGGACATGCCGCAGATCGAAACGGGCGACCAGGCCCGCCATGTCCTCGGCTCCTCCGATGTCCCCTATCGCAAGGAGGTCACCTGGGACGGCAACTACCGGGACATCTACCTCGTCGACCTGGCCGACGGCTCCCGGACGAAGATCCTCGCCCGGCACGCCGGGCGGCCCAGCCTGTCCCCCGGCGGCAAGGCCGTCGCTTACTACGAAAAGGGGGATTGGCACCTCCTGGACGTGGCCAGCGGCAAGAGCCTGAACCTGACGGCCGGGCTCGGCGTCCCCTTCGCCGACGAGGACCACGACACGCCCGGCGAGCCCCGCGGCTACGGCGTCGCCGGGTGGATGGCCGACGACTCGGCCGTCCTCGTCTACGACAAGTTCGACATCTGGCGGTTCGAGGTCCCCACGGGCCGGGCCGTCAACCTGACGAAGGGAGAAGGCCGCAAGGCCCGGACCCAGTTCCGGGTCGTCCGCCTCGACCCCGAGGCGCCCGGCTTCGCCAAGAACGAAAAGCTCCTCCTGAGCAGCTATGACGACCGGGACAAGGGCGAGGGATTCTGGTCCGCTCGCGCCGGGGCCCCGGGGGTCACCAGGCTCCTCGAGGAGCCGCGCAAGTTCACCGTCGTGGCCAAGGCCGAGAGAAGCGACACCCTCCTCTACACCCGGGAGAGCTACGAGGAGTTCCCCGACCTCTGGATCGCGGGGACCGACCTCGGCTCGCCCCGCAAGCTCACCGATCTCAATCCCCAGATCGAGGAGTTCGCCTGGGGGACGGCCGAGCTCGTCGAGTGGACGAGCGCCGGCGGGGTCCCGCTCCAGGGCGTCCTGATCAAACCCGGGAACTACGAGCCGGGCCGCCGCTACCCCGTCATCGTCTATTTCTACGAGCTGTTCTCCCAGCGCCTCCACGAGTTCAACCAGGTCGTCGTCAACCACCGGCCCTGCTTCCCGTTCTACGCCAGCAACGGCTACGCCGTCTTCCTGCCGGACGTGCGCTTCGAGGTCGGGCTGCCCGGGCCGTCCGAGGTCCGCTGCCTCGTCCCCGGGGCCCAGAAGCTCGTCGACATGGGGGTGGCCGATCCGGAGCGGATCGGCCTCCATGGCCATTCCTGGAGCGGCTACGGGACGGCCTACGTCGTCACCCAGACCGACTTTTTCGCCTGCGCCGTCGCCGGCGCCGCGGTGGGCAACATGACCAGCGCCTACAGCGGCATCCGCTACGAGTCCGGCGTCGCCCGGCAGATGCAGTACGAGAAGCAGCAGAGCAGGATCGGCGGCAGCCTCTGGGAGAAGCCGTGGCTCTACTGGGAGAATTCGCCCGTCTTCTTCACCGACCGGATCCGGACGCCGCTTCTCCTCATGCACGGCGACGAGGACGGCGCCGTGCCCTGGACCCAGAGCGTCGAGCTCTACCTGGCCATGCGGCGGCTGGGAAAGGACTGCGTCTTCCTCCAGTACCGCGGCGAGCCCCACCACCCCCAGAAGTACGCCAACAAGCTCGACTACTCCATCAAGATGAAGGAATACTTCGACCACTACCTCAAGGGCGAGCCGGCCCCGGAGTGGCTGAGCCGGGGGGTTCTCTACAACGGCAAGTAAAGGATCAGAAGACGCGGAAGATCAGGAGCTCGAGGAGGACCGCGGCGAAGACGACGGCCACGGGCCCGACCAGGATGCGGTAGACGTCCCTCATCTCGGCCTTGAAATAGTCCGCCGTCAGGGCCAGGCAGAGGTGGGCCGGCGACAGGAGGATCCCGGCGAAGCCGCTGACGTAGGCGAAGGTCATCAGGACCATGTCGGGCGTCCCCGTGCCGATGATGGGGACGAGGAGCGGGAACGAGATGGCCACAAAGGCTTGGTTGACGCCGGTCAGCAGCCCGACGACGAACGGCGCGGCGAACATCAGGAGATACGCGGACAGGCCCTGGGGCGGGATGGCCCGGACGACGGCGTCGAGCGCGCCGGAGGTCTCGAGGACCTTCTTGAAGACCATGACGGCGACGATGAGCCAGACGGTCTTGGCCGAGAAGCCGCGGACGACGACGCCCCAGCGGGACCTGAGATCGCCCCGCGACGTCGCCTGGGTCAGGACCGCCGCGACGGTCAGGGCGATGAGCATGTTCAGCCGGAAAACGAAGATGAGGAGAATGGTCAGGACGATGGGCCAGATGCTGAAGATGACCCGTCCGACGTCCCTCCACGAGCCCCCGTTGTCCCGTTCGCGCGGCAGACGCGGCAGCTTGCGGTAGAGAACGGCCAGCCCGGCCCCGATGGCGACCAGGCTGAACGGGCCCTGGTAGAGGCTGATCCTCCAGATCGGGACCTGGAAGATGGCCGCGGCCAGGATGATGTTGAGGTAGAGGGGCCACCAGTACTCCCAGACGTGCCGGAACCAGTAGTTGAAGAAGGTCTTCCAGGCCGCGTCGACCTCCCAGCGGCGGGCCGCCTCCTCGACGATGGGCGCCCCCATCATGGCCCCTCCCATCATCGGCAGGAGCCCGATGAAGGCCGAGGGGATGGCCAGGATGAGCCGGTCGTCGCGGACCAGGTTCTTCAGGGCATCGACCATGTCCCGAAAGGCGCCGCTCGACTGGAGGAACTCGCCGAGATAGAGGACCAAAACGACGATGGCCGCCAGCTCCAGCGTCTCCCAGGACGTCGCCCCGGCCAGGACGGACCGGCCGAAGCCGCCCGGGGTCATGCCGAAGAGGACGGCCGCGAGGCACGTATCGAGGAAGAGGACCAGGCCGAGGTCCCACTTGAGCCGGATGAGGACGAGCAGGAGAGCGACGATCAGGGCGACCTTGCCCAGGACGAGCATGTCAGACAAGCCTGTCCGCGCCCGCCGCCGCCAGGACGCGGATCGTCGTCTTGAAATGGGTCTTGGCCACCTTGGCCAGGATGTCCGGCCCCTTCTCGCGGACGAGCCTCGCCGCCGCGGCTTCGACCTGCGCCGACGCGCCCTTGGGAAGGTCCAGGCCGACGTCCTTCGAAAGGTGGCGCAGGCGGGTCAGGAACTCGGCCCGGGCCAGGATGGACGCGGCCGCGACCGCGGCGTCCTCCTCGGCCCGGGGCATCTGGACCAGCTCGATCTCGCGGCCTTTCTTGAGCAGGGCGTTTCGGACGAAGCGCTCATCGCCGAACTGGTCCGTGACCGCCCGGCCGGCCGGGACGCGCTCGAGGATGTTCTCGATGGCCCGGGCGTGGCCCCAGGCAAGGAGCCGGTTGAGGTTGCGGAGCTTGGCCCAGAGCTCGTTGTATTTCTCCGGGCCGACGGCGACGACGGAGTGATGGGGGTAGGCCCTCTTGAGCGTTCCGGCCAGCTCGAGGCAGCGGGCGTCCGAAGTCCGCTTCGAGTCCTTGACCCCGAGCTCCGTCAGGACCGCGTCTTGTCCCTCGGGCAGGAAGAAGGCGGCCACAACGAGCGGGCCGAAGTAGTCGCCCTTGCCCGATTCGTCCGAACCGACGCGGCCGGGCTCGGGGGGGAAAAGCCCGCCGGCCATCAATCCTTCCCGTAGATGATCCGGCCGTCGAACACGGTCATCCGCACCCGGGCCCCCGCGATCCCCTCGGGCGGGACGGTGAAGATGTCGCGGTCGAGGACGACGAGGTCGGCGAGCTTGCCGGGCATGATGCAGCCCTTGGCGCCCTCGGCGAACTCGATCCAGGCGCCGTTCACGGTGTAGGCCCGGACGGCCTCCTCGACAGAGACCTTCTCCTCCGGGAGCCAGCCGTCGGGGTTCTTGCCGTCGAGCGTCCGGCGGGTCACGGCGGCGTAGATGCCGAGGATGGGGCTCAGCGGCGCGACCGTCCAATCGGAGCCGAAGGCCAGCGTCGCCCCGGCCCGGCGCAGGGACTCGAACGCGTAGGTCGTCTTGATCCGCTCGGCCCCGATCTTCCCCTCGGCCCAGCGCCCGTCGTCGATGGCGTGGTAGGGCTGGACGGAGGCCACGAGACCGAGCCGTCCGAACCGGGCGATGTCGGCCGGCCTGAGGTGCTGGGCGTGCTCGACCCGCCAGCGCCGGTCGCGGGGGCCGTTGGCGGTCACGGCCTTCTCGACCATGTCGAGGAGAAGGCTGTTGGCCTTGTCGCCGATGGCGTGGACGGCGATCTGGAGCCCGGCCCGGTCGGCCTCGAGAATGCGGCGTTCCATGATCCCCTCGGGGAACATCTGGCCGTGGAGGAGCCCCGACGTCGACGGGTCGTCCGCGTAGGGCTCGAAAAAGTATGCGGTGGCCGAGCCGAGCGATCCGTCCATGAACGCTTTGAGCCCGGCCAGCTTGAGATAGAGACCCCCGAAGGGCGACTTCATCTTGAGCCGGGCGAGCGTCTCGACCTCCGTGATCGGGACGTAGGCATGGACCCGGGTCGTGAGCCGGCCGAGCCGGGCCAGCTCCTGGAAGACCTCGAAGCTCGACGCGTCGGCCATCTCGTGGACGGAGGTCACGCCGTTCTCGGCGGCGTGGCGGACGGAAGCCTCGGCCGCCTCGAGCTTTTCGGCAAACGACGGCTCGGGGACCTTGGCGTAGACGAGGTCCATGGCCGTGTCTTTGAGGATGCCCGTGGGCTCGCCCGTCCGGGGGTCTTTGACGATCTCGCCTCCGGGCGGGGCCGGCGTATCCTTGGTCACGCCGGCCAGCTCCAGGGCCAGGCTGTTGACGAGGACCATGTGCCCGTCCAGGCGGTTGACGCAGACGGGGTTCTCGGGCGTCACGGCGTCGATCCAGTCCCGGCGCGGCAGCTCGACGGGGTCGAACGCCTGGTGGTCCCAGTCGCCGTTGAGGATCCAACGGCCCGGCCCGAGCTCGCGGGCCTTGGCGGCGATGCGGGCCACGAACCTCTCGCGGCTCCCGGCGTCGCGCAGCTGGATGCTCTTCAGGGCGAACCCCCCGGCCAGAAAATGGGTATGGCTGTCGATGAAACCCGGCAGGACGAGCGAGCCGCCGAGATCGACGAGCTTGGCCCCGGAGGGCGAGAGCTTCTTCATCTCCGCCGTCGATCCCACGGCGATGATCCTGCCGTCGCGGGCGGCCACCGCTTCGGCCCAGGGCCGGGCGGGGTCCCCGGTCCACACCTTCCCGTTGACCAGAACCAGGTCGACCATGTCACCCTCCCTTCCCGTCCCGCAGCCCGCCGCGAGCCCGAGCGCCAGCATAAGCGCGAAAAACCGGCAGCCGTTCTTCATGTCCGTTCCTTCGCCACCTTATATAAAAGAAACCGCATCCGAAAGCAACCGGCCCCTTTTCCCATGAGGGCGAGGGGATCCCCGCGCCGCCCCCCGGCGCCGGACCGGGTGGCGTGAAGAATGGCCGCGCCTTCATGCAAGACGGCGGCGGGTATGGTAGAATAGGCCGCAATGATCGACGCGACCCAGATCCGCAAAGGCATGATCATCGTCAAGGACGGCGCCCTCTGGCGGGTCATGGAGATGCAGCTCATCACCCCCGGCCGCTGGAAGGCCATGGTCCAGACGAAGCTGCGCAATATCCAGAACGGCTCCCAGACCGAGCACCGGTTCCGCTCCGAGGAGCGCCTCGAGCAGGCCCGCCTCGACGAGATCGAGATGGAGTTCCTCTACGAGCAGGACGGCGAGCACGTCTTCATGAACCTCGAGAACTACGAACAGTTCACCCTGACCGCCGAGGCCATCGGCGACGCCGTCAAGTACCTCAAGCCGAACACGGTCATCGTCGTCGAGATGTTCGAGGGCAAGCCCGTCGGCATCAACCTCCCTCAGACGATCGAGCTCGAAGTCACGAGCACCGAGCCCCGTCTTCCCGGCGCGACCAAGACGGCCCTCACCAAGCCGGCCGTCCTGGAGACCGGAGCGGTGGTCCAGGTGCCGGAGTTCATCAAGGAAGGGGACGTCATCCGCGTCGATACGCGGGACGACAAGTACCTCGAGCGGGCCAAGGCGAGATAGCCCGGCCTCAGAAGTCCTTCCGGGCCACCCCCACGTTCCCATAGCTGTCCCGCACCCTCACCGCGACCCTGTTCTCCGCCCCGGGCGGGAGTTTCAACGAGAACTTGAAGGATTCGCTCCGGGAGTCGGCGATGCCGTCGACCGGGAAGACGACCCGCCAGTCGCCCGGGCGGACCAGCACCTTGACCTCCTCGATGTAGGAGTAGGCGTCCTCGGCCTGGAAGGCGACCTCGAGCGAGGCGCCGTCCCTCATCGCCGTCAGGCCTTTGACGACGGGCAGGGAGTTGTCGATGACCAGGGGCGGGCTGGTCTTCGAGGCCGCGAGTTCGAGCCCTACGGGGTTGGAGGGGGCGTCGGAGGCCGTGAGCCTGATGAAATAGGTCCCGTCCGGGTAGGCGAGCGTGTCGAAGGCGTAAGTCGTCTCCGTCCAGGCCTGCTCGAGGACTTGCCATCTCGTCTCGCCCTCTTCCCGGATGGACAGCGCGTACTCGAGACCGTCCCCGTTCTCGTCGGCCGCGTCCCAGACGACCGTCTGGAACCCCTTGCGCTCGGCCTTGCGGGCCGGCAGGCTGAGTCGGGCCTGGTCCTTCTTGACCGGGTCCTCCGCCAGATGTCGCTCGACGCCGAGGATGACATCGTCCTGCTCGGGAAGCTTCAGATAGACCTCGTTGGGCCCCAGGAGCTCGAGCCGCGTCACCGCGGGGGCGACGTTGGTCTGGAGATAGAACACGGTCAGCCTGTTGAAGACGGGCGAGGCCCGCCCGGACTGGGTCCGGAGGATGACCTTGACCTGAAGGAAGCGGGCCTTCGGACTGACGACCTGCTCTTCGGTCCGGCCGTAGAAAGGCGACCAGTCCGTCCAGGTCGCGTTGGGCTCCGCCGTGTTGCCGCTGCGGCTCTGGAGCTGGACCGAGGCCCCAGCGGCCGTCGATGCGTCCCAGACGATGCGCCCCCACGAGGCCGGCGTCCGGGCGTCGAGGACCGGGCTGACGTATTCCCCGGAGAACCGCTGTTCGGCGAGCAGCAACCCGAAATAACAGGGGTTGTTCGACAGGACATAGACCTTGGAGTCGAGGGGAACGAGCTCATAGACCTGCTCGGAACTCTGCTGAAGGAGCAGGGCCACCCGCTCCTCCCTGTCCACGGCATAGATGCGGCCCTTGCCCCCGGTCCCGAAGAGGACCTTTTTCTCGCTTTCCCTCCAGAGAAGCGAATAGATCATTTCGTCGTCCGAGCTCCAAAGGCGCTTGGCCAGGCCGTCCGGAGTGACGCGATAGAGCGCCCCGCCGTTGCGGGCCGCGGTCCCCGGGGAGGTCTCGGCCGCCGGCGCGGCGGCGGGTCGGCTTCCGCCCGTCGATATGCCGGAGGCGCTGACCGTCATGACGACCTCGGCGCCGAGACGTACGGGTTCCTGGCTCTCTTCGCCCTCGTCGGTCTTCCGCGTCCGCGTCGGCGTCCCTGAGGCCGCGGCGTAGATCAGGCCCTCGCTGTCGAGGGCCAGGCTCCTGACCTCCTCGTAGGGCGTCTCGAACAGGACCGAGGCGCGCCCGCCGGCCGTCAGCCTGTAGACGATCCCGTTGCCGCCGCTCCCCGCGACGACATCGCCCCGGGGCGTCCGTTCCAGGCAGAGGACGTGGTTCTCCGTGGCCTTGAAGAACATCTGCCCGTTGCCGAGCGCGGAGATCCTGTAGATGCCGCCGCTCTCGCCGACGGCCGCCCACATCTCGTCCTCGGCGAGGAACAGGAGGTCCCAGATATACTTCTCGGCCGGATTGAAGAACTCCTCGCTCTTCCCCTGGCCGGTGATCTTGTAGATCTTCCCGTTCGGGGAGGTGGCCGCATAAAGGACCCCTTTGCGGTCCTGGGCCAGGGCCGTCACGTCCATCTCCGTGGCCTGGAACCAGAGCTCCGACTGCCCGTCCTTGGCGATGCGATAGACCTTGCCGCCATGGCCGGTGCCGAGGAAGGTCACCCCGTCGGCCGTCGCCAGGGCCGAGAGATAGAACTCCTCCTGGGGCGCGGGGATCTTTTCCTCCTTGGGGGCCAGGGCGAGCGTCCCGTCGTAGGAGACGGAGACCCCGTCGAACTTGCCCCTCAGGTAATCGTCGCGCGTCCGCAACTCCCATTTCCTGGGGACGACGGCTTGGAGGGACGCGGCCAGGACGAGAAGGCCGCACACGGCGGGCAAGACGGCTTTGCGCATGGGAAGCTCCTAGTTCCTGATGCGGACGGGTATGGTCGCCCCGCCCCTGAACACGTATGGGATGGCGAGCTGGTACTCGCTCAGGGTGGATCTTGTGATCTCCGTCGGTCCCGCGGCCGAGGCCCGGGGCGAGGCGAACATGGTCTTCAGCGTCGGCGGCAGGTTGGGCAGCTCTTCCCCCTTGAGGAACAGCCCCGGCTTGGAGGCCATGACCCGGAAATAGATCCTGTTGTTCTTGCGCAGGCTGCTGAGAAGGCGGACGAGCTGGTCGAGGGACCGGGGCACGAACTCCTGGATGCGGTACTGGGCCCGCTCGATCATCTGCATGGACGCGGCATCGCCGACGAGGAGCTGGAACTCGCTGCCCGCGGGCAGCGCGGGCGCGATGACGGTGACCTCCTCCTTCCGGCTCTCCTCCTTCTGGGTCCGGTAGAAGACCTGGAGGCGGATGGCCTCCCCCGGTGATACCACATACTTGTCGAGCAGGACCTTCTCGAGGGTGGCCAGGCGGCTCTCCTCGATGGCCCGGACGTTGAGATCGATGCGATAGATGCCGACATCCTCGAACTCGTTGTTCAGCAGGTAGTGGACGGCGGCGGCCAGGAGCCC